>Ga0214919_10000236_pt1 | contig 93527 bp, 67 predicted proteins | sample LL1503_MetaG_FD_177994 | JGI IMG/M metagenome (GOLD analysis project Ga0214919, IMG submission 177994) | Freshwater microbial communities from Lake Lanier, Atlanta, Georgia, United States - LL-1503 | ecosystem: Environmental > Aquatic > Freshwater > Lake | place: USA: Georgia | collected...
TACTTTAGAAGAAGTATCACACCCATAATTTACACGACTTGAAATAGTCAAACCTTAAAAATTTAAAATAATTCAACTTAAAAATTGTCTCATTTTAAATCTTCAAGGGTGTAAATATATAGCAAATATAGCAAATATAGCAAATATAGCAAATATATATATATATTTATTAGTTATCTTTGAATTTAATATATTTATTTTGCACATTATAATTTGGTCGTGTATATGTCCATATGTATGGTATAGTAACATCAAGTTTTTTTAGATTAAGTAATATAGTATAGTCATTTACAGTAAACCAACAATAATTGATGTTAGCATAGTTTACACCTGGTATTAGATTGTAATATGTAACTGTTATTTCGCGATGTATATCTTTTTTATTCATATTTTTATTCATATTTTTATTTAGATGCTGTTTATTAATCCAATTACAACCTGGCTGTAATTCATTTAATGTATTACAATAGCTTAATATTTGAACATCAAAAATTTTATCACATATATCATATTTTTTAAGAAGACTGAGTTTATATTTAGTATTTAAGTGTTCTCTATTGATATGTATTGTGTTATTAGGGTAGCTTATGTTGCTTGTGTTATTGTAATTCTGTGTATTTTTAGCACTATGCTCATTTTTATGTAACAATATATATAAGTTATGCTTATACACAGCAAATGGTAACATAATCATATTTATAGATATAATAATTATTGCACACGTGCATATCTTTGAAAATGTAGTATCAGGTGCATACATGACTATGACTATGACTATAACTATAATTTTTTGCAATAGTTAATAAACTTCAATTTTATAAAAATATTAAAAATTAAAATTTAAAATTAAAAACTATATTTGCCTTATATTTTGCCTTATATTTTGCCTTATATTTTGCTTAGCTTATCTACTATAACATCACCATTACTATTTTCATCATCATCAATATCTCTTACAATTAACCTTAAAATTTCCATTAAAGCTTTAACATCACCAGATGCAGAATGTGCATTCTGCATTTCACATCCAAATAAATGATTGTAAAATTCACATAATTTAGGCATTTTGTATCTGGGTAGTCTGTGTGTGGCTGTAGTTGTGTTGCTATTGCTATTGCCACTAGTATAATTAACATAGTCAATTTTGCTATTTTTATATCCTAATTTACAAATTGGCTTACCTATTTCACCTGTACATATACACTTATTATAGTCTAGCATTGCATTAATTTTTTCTGTAAGATTAAATTCTTCAGAACGTACTAATTCATTAAGTAAAATATGTATATCAAAAAGCACATTATGTGCTACAATATAATCACAGTTTAGCAGATCAGCTTCTAGAGGAGTTGTTTTTAAAATTTCTTTAAATAAAATTCCATTTGTCATAGCATTATCATAACTTATACCGTGAATATGTGTTTTAGGAATTTCAGTAAATCCCTCTGGTTTTCTAATATAATGATTAATATTATTAGTATCTAGAGTACTATATGTAAAATTATCAGTATAAAACCACGCAATTGATACGATGCGAGCAGTATCATATGCAGATGGCCTTGTATTTGGTGAATAATACTCACTTCTTGTTCCAAATTTACCACCTGGTTTTTTTTCAGGTAATCCAGTTGTTTCAGTATCAAATATAAATACTTTTTTGCCAATTAATTGTTCAACCATCGTATCTTTATCTTTATGTTTATCTTTATCTTTAGCTAGTATGTAGTATGTAGTATGTAGTATGTAGTGTGTAGTATGTAGTGTGTAAATAGTAATATTATATAGTTTATATAGAATTGCTTTATATGCTTTGTAAAATATATTGTTATAAGATAGTAGATAGTAGCTAGAAATATATTATATATAATGACTGCTACAAAACGAAAGAAAGTAACAATAACTCGCAAAAAAACAGGAAAGCAAATATCTAAATCCCCATCTAAAACCTCTTCTAAAACTCAAGAATTTACAAAATATTATCCGGCATTATTAGATCCTGCATTTAATAATAAAATAACAAATCATAATATTTTTAAACGTTATCAATTACGAACTAATACTAAAAAAATTGCTGCATTATACAAAGCATTTGAAGACAATGTGCAAATGCAAATACAAAGTAGTAAAAAGCAAAGCACTGTGCGACTTCTTAAACCTACACAGAAATTGCTACGTAATTATATGTCATCATCATCACCATATCGCAGTCTTATAATTTATCATGAGATGGGTGTTGGTAAAACATGCACAGCAATAACAATTGCTGAAGAACTTAAAAAAATTGTAAAAGATAGTAATAGGAAAATATATGTTTTAAGATGGGCTGAAATAGATCGCCAATTATTTGATATAAATGCAATTGAGAGAGGTGAGCCACTTAATCAATGCACAGGTGACTCTTATTTACAAGATAATGAACAATTTGGTGTTTTAGGAACAGATGCTGGTAGTGGTGATGAGCAAACATTACAACAAATGGCAGAACTTTGTGCTGATGGCGTAAAGAGTAAATGCGACACACTTAAAGCAAAAGTTGATAAAATTGTGCACAAAACATATAAATTTTTAGGTACAAAAAGCTGGGCGCGTGATGTTAAAAAAATTGTTGATAGTAAAACGCGTAATATATCTGATTCTGCTGAAAAAGCTCGACGCATTAAGCAAATATTATGCGATATGTTTAACAATTCGCTCATAATTATAGATGAGGCCCATGAATTACGATCAAATAATAAACTAGTTGCAAAACTTGTACCGCCAGTTTTAGAGATGGTTCTTAAAAATACTACTAATTTAAGGTTAATATTGCTAACAGCAACACCTATATATGATAAACCGCAAAATATACTTAGCCTTATAAATTATTGTTTACTAAATGATAAAAGGCCAAAATTGAATGAAAGTGATGTTTTTGATACATTAGGTAATTTAAAGTCAAATGGCAAGGAAATTCTAATTGAAAATACCCGTGGATACGTATCATTCCTACGAGGTAGTAATCCATTTGATTTCCCTATTCGTATTAGTGCACGTTATAATATACCTAATCAGATGTTAGACCTTACAAAATATCCTACAAAAGATATATATGGGAATCAACTGCCAAAAGATGATAAAATTAAATATTTAGATTTGGTTAATTGTCCTTTAAAAGGACCACATAAAGCAGTGCTCTTATATCATATTAAAAATGATAATATACCTGATTTAACAGAAGTTGAAATAGATAAACTATCAGATGCAACAAATGATTCAAGTTTTGATTCACCTCCATCTGATATTGATACGCCAGGTAATATTGCAGAATTAGATGACTTAAAAGGAAAATATGGGGATGATGGGGATGATGGGGATGATGGGGATGATGGGGATGATGGGAATGGTAAGGATAGTAACGGGGATGGTAAGGATAGTAACGGGGATGGTAAGGATAGTAACGGGGATGGTAAGGATAGAAAAAAAAGTATTAATATACGTGCACGTGCTGATATAGGTACAAATATTCCAAAAGATCGTGACCCTGCATATCAAATGGATCTCCAAATAAGCAATTTTATATATCAAAGTTTAGAAGACTCAAATAATAATATAAAACTAACATATGGCAATCAAGGGCTAAATCAAGTAGCAACACTTATACCAGGTAAACGCAAAGCATACACATTTAACAATGCTAACTATGCAAAACGATTTTTTTTACCTGAACTTAAAAATTGGGGTGGTAAAATAGCAGCTGCTGTTGAATCTGCAATTAAAAGTAAAGGTCCTGTATTTATATATACATTTTTCAATGCTGCAGGGGTTATACCACTTGCATTTGCATTAGAAATGAATGGTTTTAGACGCTATCGCCAAGGTGGCTCACCTTTATTAGAAAGTAATTTAAAAGATACAACCTATAGGGGTGATTATATTATATATAGTGGTGATGTATCCATTTCACAATATGCTAAGACATATCTAGATATGGGAAAGAATATGATAAATGAAAAAAGTGTAAAAGTATTTATAGGGACTGAGAAAGCTAGTGAAGGTCTTAATTTATTTGGTTACCGTGAAGTACATATTATAGATCCATGGCATAATATAAATAAGATTGAACAGTCAATTGGTCGAGCAATTAGGACTGGTAGCCATTTACATTTACCACCACAAGAGCGCAATGTAAGTGTATATCAATATGCCACTACATTCGAAGACCGCGAATCAATAGATTTAAAAGTTTATCGCATATGTGAAACTAAAGCTATTAAATCTGGAAAAGTTGAACAAATTCTAAAGGAAAATGCATTTGATTGTAATTTAAATTATGCAGAAAATGTGTATAATGCAGAACACTTTAGTAAATTAGTTCCTATAATAACATCAAAGGGTATACATACTAAAGTATCATTAGTAGATCAACCTTATTCACGTGCATGTAATTATATGAAGGATTGTGCCTTTAAATGTATAGGTTCTAGTGGTGATAGTAGTACAGTAAAGTCAACACCACTTATGAAATTTAACTATGAAAAAGATATTGAAGAATATAGAAATCTTATTTTAGAACTAATGAAAACATCTATGAACGTAAAAATTGAGAATTTACATAGATATTTGAAAAAGTATATATATGATTTAGATGCAGATGATTTAGATGCAAATGATTTAGATGCAGATAATTTAACTGGCAAATTAGGACACAAAATAGGTCATATTATTGATGATGAAGATATATTTAATGGGGCAATTCGAGATATTATAAATCAAGATTTTACAATTAAAGACCGTATGGGCAGATTAGGACATATTGTAGTTGCTGGTGATTATTTGCGTTTTATACCAGTTGGTGAAAGTGATCCTAATATGTCTATAGAACGACAACATATGAAACCTGCTAAAACACTAAAGCAAATAGATTTAAAAGCATATATAACAAGGATAAAAGATGAGCATAAAAAACTTATGTCTGAAGAAAAGTTTAATTACTATGATATCGTAAATAAATATATTATAGAAAAAAGTGAAACAATACATTATGGAATATCTAAAGAAATGAAATTTAATATAAAGCCAAAAATAGAGGAAATAATATCTATAATATTTGAAAAGTTGATATATGGCTATAAGCTAACAGTATTGCGCACCATTTTAGATAAGATAATAAAAGGTGTAAAATTAACAGAGAATGAAACACGTATTACACATTGCACAGCAAAGCATATAGTACATATGTCTGACATATTTCCTGAAAAAAAAACTGAAATTATAACGATGATTTTTAAACCACGACAACAAATATACGGATTTGTTATACAAAATAATAATAAACTTGAATTATATTCAGCACTTCCTGAAGGTGGTTTTGAACATAATTCTGGTAATATAGGAAAATATAAGGAAAATAGGAATGCTCAATTAAACAAAAATAGTGCAAATAAACTATATGGATATTTAAAATATGAAAAACATAATGCTGAACCAACATTTAAAATTACTGATCTAGAGAGTAAAGGAGATAAAAAATCAGTTACTGGTAGTACTTGTTTAATTAAACCAGTAAAGGATATTCTTAAACAAATTAAACAATTAGATCCTAAATTAATAAGAATGGAAAAGTTTCAATATACTAAAACTATATTATGTAATGATGTTGAAATAATGCTACGCAGAAATGATGAACAAAAACTCGGTGGTCATAAATGGTTTTATACTGCAGAAGATTATTTTATTTATTTTGGAAATAATTAAAATTAATTTGTACTAGTTTATATTTTATATTTTATATTTTATATTTTAATTAAAATATTAGTATATATATAGTTATACTTACATTTGAGCTTGCAATATATATATATATATATAAATGTCTACTGCTATAGTTGATTTTTTTGCTGATATTGGTACTTGGATTAGTGATAATCCACTTATAATTTATGCTATAGTTGCAATTGGTTATGTAATTGGTATAAGTTGGTATACTTTATCAAATTTATCAGCTCAAGGAAATTATACTGGCACACTTGACAATGTTTATACTAATGCACGAAGTCACTGCATTATGTGGATGTTATTAATGATATTTATAGTTATTTCTATAGTTGTAGCATTTACTGTATTAGAAGATTATAATCATTTTATGGTAGTTTTAATACCTATTTTATTAATATCAATAATTAATTTTTTAGATAATATAGTCACCCTATTATCATTAACTGCTGCAAATAAAACAAGAATATTTTTTAATACAGTATTATTTATAATAATATGTGTTGTCTGCGTAGGATTTGCAAAATATACAAATGACTATTAAATAATTTAATTGATTAATGCTACCTGCAATGCATCATAGTTTATTAATCGACTACGTTTTGCAGGGTTATTTAATATATAATTGCCACTATTACTAGCATTAGCACTACCTAAACTACCTGTACTACTATCAATATAGCCAACAGTATAACCAACACTATACACTTTAAGTATATTTACAATATTTAGATTATGCAGTTTTATAGGTTTTATAATTATATCGCTAAACTGTCTAAGTGAATCTTTAGCAAATTCAATATAGTCTGCAACATACTTATTTGTAAATAATTTACGTTGAAATTCTATAGTTATGTATGTATGTTGTGTATTTTTTGTATATAAACTATTTATTGTATTTTTTTTTTGTTCATTCTGTAAATGTAAATAATCTTTACGATAAGTTTGCATTTTTCTCTGTATATCTAATAATTTTCTATGACATAAATTGTCATTTGCTAATTTATAGTCAAATACAGCAGATGTTTTAATTTGCCATTGATAATTATGATGTTTCCAATTTCCATGTCGTTTAAAGCAAGATTTAGAATAGGAAACAATCAAATAGTAAAAAACATCAATAAAATTATGTGATATTTTAATTTGTTGCTCAGTAAGTTGTGTTTCAATCTGCTCAAAAACAATATCATCAGTGTTAAAGTTTGTAGGTGTAGGTGTAAGTGTTGGTTTAGGTGTACTAGTGTTAATATTAGAGTTATATTGTGAGTCTTGCGGCATTTGCTTCATTATGTGATGTGATTCTTGCCTAGGCTTTTGATAGTATGCTGACATCTCAGTATTATTTAAGTATATTTTTAGTTTACTTTATGTCAATTTTATTTTGAATTGGCAATATAACAAAATTGAATTACTTTTAATATAAAAATATACTTAAATATTAATTTAAAAGAGATTTATTGATTTATTGATTTATTGATTTCTAAGAAATTTGCAATGGCATCTAGAATTGATAAAAGTGTAACACTACAAACTATTGGAAAAACTATTAATAATACTAATGTTATTGAAAGCGTACAGCTAGATATTGATGAGGGCGATTCTATGAGTGGAGGAGGTAAAGGAAGTAAAGGAGGTAAAGGAAGTAAAGGAAGTAAAGGAAATCATTCAAGTAAACTTACAAAGGGTGAAACTGCTGGTCTTAATCACGATATTTATAGTAATTTAGTACTTGAAGACTGTGTATCTTTAAAGCCAGCTGATTTAAACAGTAAGATTGACGAAATTATTCTCAAAAGATTAAAGGAAAAGGTTGAAGGCCGTTGCATAAAACCAGGGTTTTTAATGCCAAATAGTATAAAGATAATATCTAGATCTTTAGGTAAAATTAGTAATTCTAATTTTAATGGTAATACTGAGTATAAAGTAAACTATAGTGCCGATGTATGTAGCCCTGCAATAGGGCAAATTGTACAGTGTACTGTAAGTAATATTGATAAAGTTCATGTTATTTGCTATATTGAACACGGTTCAACATCCCCAGTGGAAATTTACCTATATAAAAGTCATCATATTGGCAATGTAGATTTTTCATTGCTAAAAGATGGTGATATTATTAATGTGAAAATTGCAGGTAATAGATATAAATTTCGTGATACACAAATCATCGCTATTGCGCAATTTTTAGATAAAGCTGGGTGAATAACGGTGAATAACGGTGAATACATTTGTATATTTACTAATTTATTAATATTTTTTTATATTTTTTTTATATTTTTTTATATTTTTTTTATATTTTCAAAATTACATAAACCTAAGTGTAATATAAGACTAAACAACTATAATAAATTATATCTAGACATATCTAAACATATCTAGACATATATTAAAATGTTAGCAGCTCTAGATACTATACAGATACAAACTCCTGTACAGGTAGCAGTATCAAACCAATGTAAAGCTTTAAAAAATCAAAATCGAAAGCAAAATCAAAATGTACAATGTCCTCATAAATGTAAACTAAATCAGGAATTTTGTGGAAAACATATTCGCAATGGACCTGCAAATATGTATATGTATACTGGTAATACAACAGTTTCAAACACACTAAAACCAATACAAATGACAAATGCAAACACAGCTAAAATAACTGCATTCCGCGAATTAGAAAAAAATCAAAAATATAATGAATTTTTAATAACCCGAAAAAATTATATTAAAGAACCTGATAAAATTATTACGCTTGTTGATTTTTTAGAAAATGATAAAATAGAATCATATCCAGTAGGACGTATAGCAGCAACTCTAGAACACTACAATTTAATTCCACGCAAAAATACTACGTATATTGCAAAATTCACAAGTACACAGCAAAATTCCTGTAAATTGAAAAAGCACATGGATTTGCTTTTAAAAGCTACTGAACATATTAATAAAATTATTAAACTGCAGCGATTTGTACGGGTGGGTATTAAACAATACTATAATAGATTAAGAGGACCCGCATTATTTAATAGAGGCATATGTGTAAATGAAATTGATTTCTATTCTTTGGATCCAATTATAGAAATTGAACCACACGCATTCTTTTCCTTTAAAGATGATAGTCATGATAGTCGTACTGGTCACATTTATGGATTTCATATTGACAGTATAGTTGAATTAATTGTAAAAAGTGATGAAAACTATTGGGATAACTTTAAGAAAAATATTGGCATAATGTGTTATCGCCAACTTATTAGAAATATTTTTAACCATTATAATAAAATTAAAATTGCAAATCCATATACACGCACACTATTATCAAGCTCTGTTAAACTGAAAGTAATTACATTAATGGCCAAAGCTATTTATAGTAAACCGCAAAATGCAAACTGTTATGGGGGTGATAGTGGTAACTGGGCAGGTAATGGGGCAAGTAATGGGGCAGGTAATGGGGCAGGTAACGGTATTCTTATAGATTATAAAACACATATCCGCAATAAAGCCTTTGCAATATTTCAAAAAATAGATAATCACGGTTACTTTACTGATTTTAATTGGTTATTTGAAGAAAGACCACAACTTATAAAAATATTTTATAGAAAGTTGACATTACTATGGAATTTTGAGTTTGGATTATCAGAAACTGCAAAGTATAAGATTGCAAAAACTGGTGTTGCTCTATTTGCAAATTGTAATGAAATAATGAATTTCCGTGGTGATAAGTATCATTTATTAGATAAAGTGCTTGATGTTGTAAATAAAATGGTTAGCAATGGTGAAACTGATGGTGATCAACAAAGTGGATGCATAATTGTGCTATATGCTCTAGCAACTATAAATAATGCTTGTATTAGAGCAAATCCATGGCTTGGTTGAAGTGTATGAGGATGTGTAGGTGTAGTTAGAGGTGTAGTTAGAGGTGTAATTGGAGGTGTTGGATTTGCTTACTTGCTTTCTGCTTCCCTACTGCCGCAATTTAAGAATTAGTTTATATAAAAATCGGTGTTGATCAGCTTTATCTTTAGGGATTTGTGCTGCTATTCTATATGGATTTTTCATAACTAATGCTAGCAACTTATTATCTATATATGATTTACGACTAATAGATGGTGTATTATTTAGTTTGCTAGATACATATTCACTGCAAGATTTGACTGTATTATTAACATCTGCGGTTTTCATGCGCTTTGCAAGTAAGTCTTTATGAAATAAGTCATGTAAGTGTTCTAGCATATGGTAATTTCCATACCAAGTGCGAAACATTTTTGGTGTGATGTATGAATTATAGCGATCTTGGAAAAATGTCTGGATATGATCAGGAGTTATAAGCTGGTGACCATTATCTGGTGTTTGATATGAAAATATATGATGTCTGGGTGAGTGTGAGGTTGCTGCGTTTCCTGTATTATTGCGTGCAGATGTATTTATTAACATTTTTAGTAGTTTTGCCATTGTTGTGTTATCATCTGTATATGAGTTAACTATACCTTTTTTACCAACAAATTCAATAGTGAAGCGTGAAGGTGAGTGAAATTTAATGTGACGGTTTTGTAGTGTTGTTATACCATAGGAATCATTTTGCTCAGCATAACGCTCATTACCAATACGAAAATGATATTTACGTAACATATATATTATAATTGGTATGTAATCATCTGGTAGGGATAATGAACTCGCTTTTTTATTAAGGATACTATTAAGAGCACTGTGATTATCGTTTTCAATATTAATAATTTTTTTGCCTAAAGCAATAACATCATCATATTTACGATCATTGCGCTTAGCAACATATGCAGGATTATATATATATTGCCGGCGACCACGGTTATCAGTACCTATGACCTGAATCTTGTTTGTAGCAGATTTAGCAACTATAAGGTCTTTATAACCAGGTGGTATGTATTGTGCATCTAGGCGTTTAGTTAGTGCTTTATCGGTTGCTATTTTTCCATTAATTTCGTGGAATATTTTTTTAATCTGATTTTTAAGTGTACTGCCTTTTTTACACTTTGCAGGACGTATCCGTTTGTATGTCCAAAATTGCCTGGCATTAAATTTACTATCAGTGTTAGGTATAGTAGGGTTTGATGGGTTTGATAGGTTTGATAGGTTTGATAGGTTTGATGAGTTTTGTTTAGTTGTGTTCATTATTCTAATTAAACTATATCTTACTTTATATTGGCATATTAAAAAATGCGTATATGCAATGTAACAAAAGTTTAGTTAATTTAATTTTTAAGTAGTTCATTACTTAAATAAAATTAATTTATTACACCTTAACTAAACATAAAACACACAAATATTACTGCGTTTACATTTAAAAAAAATTTTAAAATTAATTTTAAAAAAATCTTAAAATTAAATAATAATTATATGTTTATATCTGCTTTAGTTGAAATATATTTTGTAATTAATTTTTTACAATCTTCTATTTCTTTTTTTATTTCTTCTAATGTACTATCACATATTACTTCATTTTTAGCACGAAGCCTCTTTAAAATATTTAAATTTAATACGCATTTTTCTAATTGTTTTTTATTACAATTGACATTTTCTTGATGTACTAATTCTACATCAGGATTTCCTGTTTTGTATGTTGCTAGGCGTTTATTAAGGTTAGAAGCATAACCTATTTTATAACATTGTTTTTCTTTTCCATCTTGAAGTGTTTTTACTTTAAGAATGTATATAAAACCTTTACCAGATAGATTGTTATATTGTTTTTTAGTTTTATTGTGTATTTGTTGTTCTTTTGATTTTAGTTGTATTCGTTTAGTTAAGTTTTTAATCATTTTTTTATCATTGCTATTTAACTTATATTGTCCTGATTTGCGAATTGATGGTAATACTTTTGTATATAATTGTTTTTTAAGTTCAATTGCCAATGGCTTATGTGATTTGTTTAATAATAAATATAATCCTCCTTCACTTATCATTTTCATATGTGGTTGCACATTTTTTTGTTTTATTTTATGTTTATTATTATCTTTGACTATATTTGCATAAGTAGATATATCTTCATTACTAACAATTTTATTTATAGATTTCATTTCATCCCGATATGAATTATAATTTAAAGCTTGCAATAACTGAGATAATGAAAGCCAAATATTTTTTGATTTATCAAATAAAATAATAATTTCTGTATCATTTAATTTAATTAAATTATCATATATTTGAACAATTAATGTAGATATACTCATTATAATTAATGTCTATTAAAATACCTATAAATATATATTTGTAATATTAATATATATAAATATATTATTTTTAGTTTTTAGTATTATTTACATATAAAATATTGTAAGGTTGGGGGTTTTTACCCCCCACCCTTTAGTATTACTCTATCCTTTAACCGCCTAGGATTTTAAAAAATCCTAGTCTTGGATATACAGATATAGCCTGAAAACTATGTTTTCAGGCTGTATTACATCCATAACACCATCGGCTATATATAGCCGATAGGCGTTTAAAGGATAATTAATACACATCTAATTTTATTAATCTAAATAATTATTATTTAACCTAATAATTTATTTATTAAAAATTGGTAAATATGATATTAAAACTAAAAAAATAATGTAACATAAAAAGCTATTATTTAGTATGTAAATATAAAATCAATTTTTTTAATATTATATAATGTTAATAATATTGATAATGTCGAAAATGTCGATAATGTCAATAATATCAATAACATTAAAGATATTGCTATATTAAAAATATATTAGTATATTAGTATATTAATAAATTAATAAATTAATAAATTACTTTGAAAACATTAATAAATTACTGTAATGCAAACTATTAGTACAGAAAATAAAATTAAAAAAATAGCAGAAGCTATCCCGCTTATTACAAAATTTGCTTTAGGTTCAGCTAATACTTATCGTGATGATAAGCATATTTATAAAACACTTATAAAAATTAGTTCTTTATTAAAAGTTAATCAATGGTTACGTATTGAAGATAAACCCTATAGTATTGAAGATATTTCTAATATTGAGAGGAAGCAAGGAACATTTATAAAACCAGCATCTCATTTATGGTATTCTAAAGGTGAATGGATATTTGGAGAAATGTGTTGTAAACCTGAAAAATATTTATCACTTATTGAAGTTGATTATTCTAGAATATTAGTTTTAACTACTAAAAAAGATTACTTAAATTTTGAAAAACAATATTGTATATATAAAAAATATAAAAAAACATTATCAAGAGGTTTTAGTATAATATTTAATAAAAATAGAAAAACAAAGATAAAAACAAAGATAAAAACAAAAAATCAATTAACTAAACAACCAAAAATTTGTACATATGAAATAAAATGGCAAGATGTTGCAAAACAATATGATGGTATAGCAATTGTACCTAATCCTAAACCTTATTTTACTAAACAAAAAATGACAGATATAGATTTTGAAAACCATATATGGTTAAAAACATTTGATGTATCTAGCTTAGCAATTTGGAAACAAACAGACAAATTACCTATCACTAAATCTATTACTATTGGACAATTACAAGACTTTGCATCTAAATCAGATATTGAACAGAGAACACTTAAATATTGTAATACACTTATTGATAAAATTACAAAAGCGCAAGATAAACTAAATATTATCCTTTAAATAACGGAATGATTATAAATCATCCCTCATTTTACAGGAGCTTCTGAATAAAGCCATTGTAAAGTGGCAATCTAAGATTACCGCCCTTAATTTAAAGCTTAAGCTTTGAGTTTTATATATAACTAATAGGCTTTTAAGAATATATCCTTTAACCTAAGTAATTATTTTATTAGACTGAACTAATAAAAATTAAAAAAAAGTATCATAAATTATTAATTCTGTTAGACAAATCTAACAAAAACAAAATAAATATATAAACTATAAATGAGTAAATGTATAGTATTTGTATGCAATAAGCAATATTTTAATAAATTTATTTATACATGTAGCCAATTAATTACAACTGGTAAATATACTGGCGATATTTGTTTAGTAATTGGTAATGATTTATGTAATGATCCATTATTAAATTGTAAATTTATACAAAATAACGGTAATGGTAATGTTAATATTTTTATTAAACATTTTCCAGATATAGAATTTTCAAATGATTTTACACAAATAAATAATAATATTAATACAGATGGTAGAAATTTAACAAAACAATTCCAATGGCATAAAATGCATTTATTTAATATTTTTTTTAAACAATGGGATTATATTTTTTATTTAGATTGTGGTATAACCATTTTTGCAGAAATATCACCTATGCTTAATACATGTACTAAAAATACATTATTAGCGCATTCAGATGCATTTCCTACATATGAATGGAAATTGCATACTCAATTTGATAAATGCAATACTAATATTTTTACAAAACTTAATAATACATATAATTTGCATGTTGATTATTTTCAAACAACAATAATGCTATATGATACAAATATAATAGATAACAATACCTATACAGATTTAATAAATTTAACATTAAAATATCCAATTAGTAAAACAAATGAACAAGGGATAATGGCATTGTATTTTACAAATATTAAACCTTGCTTTACACAAATACCAACTCATAATGAAAATATACACTATTATGATTATTTATCAAGAAATAAAAAGTATAACTATATCATGTTAAAATCATGTTAAAATCATGTTAAAATCATGTTAAAATCATGTTAAAATCATGTTAAATATGTAAATGTAAATATAAAAATAAATAAACTAATATGTAAACTAACGCGTATATAACATCTTTTTTATTTTCAGTATATTTTGTAAAATAGAAAATATAAAAAATGATTGAAAATTTTGTAAAATATATTAAAAATAAAAATAACAATTTTATAATATTTGACGTTGGATCCCGAGATTGTGGACAATCAATTGAATTTTATAATACATTTCCAACTGCACAAATATATGCATTTGAATGTAATCCAAATACAATTGATATATGTAAAAAAAATATAGAAAAATATAGTGATCGCATTACATTAATAGAAGGTGCTGTGTGTGATTATGACGGTACTATAACTTTTTACCCTATAAATCAACAAAAAACGATAACTACATGGACAGATGGCAATCCTGGTGCATCATCTATTTTTAAAAGTAATGGTACATATACTCATGAACATTATATTCAAGATGAAATTATTTCACAATGTCACCGTCTAGATTCTGTTATGAAAAAATACAATATACCAAATGTTGATATAATATGGATGGATTTACAAGGTGCTGAACTGCTTGCCTTAAAAGGTTTAGGTAATTATCTATCAACTGTTAAATATATTTACACTGAAGTTTCACACAAAGCAATGTATACAGGGCAAGTTATGTTTGATGAATTAAATAATTATATATTATCTGCAGGTTTTATAATTAAAAATGAGCTCTCATTATCATTATCAGGTTGGCAAGAAGATGTCATTTATGAAAAGGAAAATGTACATGATCTAACACTATTTAAAAAAAATAAATATTCACAACGTGGTCATGATGGCATTATACAGCAAATTATGACTATTCTTAATATTAAAGCTGGGTTTTTTATAGAGTTTGGAGCATGGGATGGTATCTATTTATCAAACTGTCGCAATTTATATGAAAATGGCTGGAATGGATGCTTTATAGAAGCAAATATGCAAAAACATATAGAACTTGTTAAAAACTATGAAGGTAGTAAAGGTAGTAAAGGTAGTAAAGTACTATGTTTACAAAAATATGTATATCCAACTGAGGTGGAGGGTGATACAGTCGATAGTTTATATAAAGAATATATGAATAATATTGATATAGATTTATTATCTATTGATATAGATGGTAGAGATTATGAAATATTTGAAAATATGGAATTAAAACCAAAATTAATAATAATAGAAGGCGGATTCTTATTTCATCCATGTTTAAGAACAAAAATACCCTATAATGAAGCATGCAATAATGTTCAGCAACCATTGTTTGTCTTATTTGAGTTAGCTAAGAAAAAAGGGTATACACCAATAGTTTTTAATCAAGACACATTTTTATTAAGAACAGATTTATATGAAACATATAATTATTTTAAAAATATTAAAAACGATTGCTATACACTATGGAAATCAGCTTTTTATAACATATTAAATGAATCTGACAGACATTGGCTTATCAATCACAGAAACACTCACAATATTGTTAATAAATATGAAAATCAATACTATTTAAATTTAGAAGATTCACTTAACAATATATTTGATATTGTAATACCAATAGGACCAAATGATAAAGATATAATATACCAACAAATTGAATATACTAAAAAAAATATTATTGGTTACAGAAATATATATTTAATTTGTTATGATCCTACTATAAATATTGATGGTTGCATAACAATTGATGAAAAAATATTTCCATTTACAATTGAAAATATAAGACAAATACATGGTGTGCTAGATAGGAATGGCTGGTATTTGCAACAATTGTTAAAGTTATATGCATTGTTAATAATACCAGATATTTTGGAAAGATGTTTAATAATTGATAGTGATACGTTTTTTTTAAAGCCAACTGTATTTATTAAAGAGGGTAAGTGCTTATATAATTTTGGGGTTGAGTATCACATGCCGTATTTTGAACATATGTTAAAATTGGATAAAGGATTAACTAAAGTAGATATGGTTAAATCTGGTATATGCCATCATATGATGTTTGAAGCAAAATATGTAAATGAGTTAATAAATAAAATAGAAAAGGAACACAATGATAAGTGTTATAATGTGTTTTTGATAGCAGTTGTTGACTATAATACATCTGGAGCATCAGAATATGAAATATATTTTAATTATATGTTAAAATATCATAGTGATATTATTGAACTAAGACAATTAAGTTGGGCAAATGTTACAACTTTAAATGCAGAGTGTAATTTAGATTATGTTTCTTGTCATTGGTATATGAAGAATTAAAATGGTAAATGGTAATAATAATATTATTTTTTATTTTGCTTTTTTATATTTATATTAGTTATAGTAACATAAAAACTTTTTATAGTATGAATTTATTTATTGGTTCTAGCTCAATTGGTGTTTTTAAATTATTTAAAAATAAAAAATATAAAGTTATAAAAATTTCAGGTGGTACAGCTAAAGGTTTATATACAAATGAAAATGGTCAAAATATAATAGAAACTATTAAAAATATTAAAAGTCCTATAAATTGTATTGTATTACATTTTGGAGAAGTTGATATTAATTTTAGTTATTATTATAAAGTATGTAATTCTATAGATAAAAATATAAATTATATAGAATTTTGCAATGATGTATATAATAAATATATTAAATTTATAGATAAAATAGTTGATATATCAAAATGTAAAAATCTTATTATAAAAGGACTATATCCAAATCCTGTAAAAGATATTTTTAAAGGTAAACAATTAATTTATTATAGTATTATTGATAATATAGATTGTCTACAAGAATCAACTTTAAATTTTAAATTTCAAGAAAAACTTAGAAAATATTATAATAATTTATTACGAAATTATTGTATTGCAAAAAATAAATTAAATAATATTAAAATTAAAACAAATTATTTTTATTATGATTTAGATAAATATATAATTAATAATGGTAAAATAAATAATAAATGTATTGATTTATCTGTTACAACTATACATTTAAGATGGGAACCTATGGTATATTATCATGTAAATATATTAAATAAAATATGTGGTATTTCTAAAAATGAATTAATTAATATTAAAAAAGAAGAAACTAAATATTTAAAATATAAAATAAACAAATTAAAAAACAAAAAAGATACAAAAAAAACTAAAACTAAAACTAAAACTAAAACTAAAACTAAAACTAAAACTAAAACAAAAAAAAATAATATTGTATAAATTTTTCTGTTAAAATTTCTGTTAAAATTTCTGTAAAAATTTCTGTAAAAATTTCTGTAAAAATTTCTGTAAAAATTTCTGTTAAAATTTCTGTAAAAATTTCTGTTAAAATTTCTGTAAAAAATTTAGGGTACATAAAATTTTCTCTCTCCCCTCATAGCGCCACTCTCCGGTTCCTTAAAGACGAATAACGTTTTCAACTGCCATTTTAAACCTGTTTTTTTGCATTTCTCAGATGTTTACGCGCGCGGGAAAATAAATTTATAATTCACATTTTTATTTTTTAAAAATTTATTTTAAGTGTATGTAAAATGTAATATAAGCGTAAATGCGAATTCTAAAACAAAGTGGCGCATATAATTCGTTATTCGCATTTCAAAAAATGTATAATTCGTATTTTATTATAAATATTAATATTGCTATATAGTAGTTATATAGTAAAATACTAATACTACTATATTAAATATTGAAACACTTAAACAATTACTTACATTTATAAATAATTTATAAATTAACATGCCACGAAAACAATCTAATGTATTAGAGCGTACATGTAATGCTTGTGACAAATGTTTCAAATTTCCATATTTATTAAAAAAACATAAAAAAAACATACATTGTAAAACTGCAAGTGCAAGTGAAACTGATAGTATACAAAATAATCCAATAAAACATGATACTAAAAATGTAGATACTATATTTGATGATAATTATGATAATGATGATAATGATGATATCCCTAATAATGTTAACAATGTTAACAATGTTAACAATAATGAAAATGAAACTACTTATTCTGAAAATATAAATATAAATGAGTACATACACAATATAGCATGTGATTTCAAATGTGAAAAGTGCAATATTATTTTAGCAAACAAAAAATCACTAATAAGACATGTTAAATATAAACGTTGTAATGCAAATAACATTGATAAATTTGAAGATGAAAGATTAAAACTTAATGTTATTGAAGTGCATCAATTACTTTTTAAGGCTTTAAATGAAGAGGACATTATTATTAGAAAACAAGTTATTAATATTGTAGAAAAGTTTTTAAATTTCCGTATAATTGAAATGTTAAAAAAAGGTACTAAATATGATGATGGAGAATTAGATTTATTACGTGAGCATTGTTTTCCTGCAAATACTAAAGTAAAAGATGAAGTTAATATTGCTAATAGAGCTAATCAACCTAATCAACCTAATCAACCTAATCAACCTAATCAGCCTATAAATATTACACCATATCAAACAATTCAAAATGCTAGTAATGTGGCTATAAATAATATAAATACTATTAACAGTAATAATACTAATACTAATACTAATACTAATAATATATTTATAGTAAATAATGTGCAAGTAATTATGCCATTTTCTTATGAAAATATATCATTTTTATCAAAAGTTGAAATAGAGGAAATATTATCAATTGATACAACAGATGCTGTATTTATGTTAATGAAAAAAATTTATGAAAGACATGAAAATCAAAATTTTTATAAACAAAATCAAAATAAAAAATTTATATCAATATTAAATAACAAATGTAAATTAGAAAGTTTTGAACAAGATAGTTTTTATAAAACATTATTTCTTAATGGTCTATATCAATACTTAAGAATTATATATGAGTATAAGGAGCAATGTAAAACCAATATAAATCTTAATAATTTAATGAAAATAACAAGACAATATGTAGAATTAAAAAAAAATGTTTCAAATTTAGAAAAAACAAAAGAAAATATTGAGTTACATTCTAGAATTGAAAATTATATTAATACACATTTTGGCAATTATAATGATATTGCTCGTGATAATAACAATCAATTGCGTAATGAATCATATAATGATGATGCAATTATGTTATATTTTGAAAATATGTATAACACAACACGTGAAAAACTTGAAAAGATTGAATCAGAGTTAAATCCAGATATTAAAGATTCCGATATAATTAAATCATTAGGACAGTGTAAAGATTTTGATATATCAGATGAAGCATTACAAATACAATTAAAAACTGAAAAATTTTGTAATTCAGATATTAAAAAATATTATAAACAACGTATTGCATTAGAAAAGTCTTTAATAAACAAAAATCCAAAGTTGGGTAATATATTTTTATTAAATCAACGGATAGATATGTATAATCGCAAATTACAAGAGCTTGAAAAATATTCTAATAGTGTAGATGTATAGATGTATAGATGTATAGATGTAAAATCTAAACAAACCTACGACAATGTGTACATGAAATAATATCATCACCATGAATTTGCAAACCCATAAGACTTTTTTCTACTTTTCTAATTATTACTGCAGCCTTGCAAAAGCACCTTTCAGACATACTGCGACACATTGGACACTTAAGTTGATTAAACTCTAATGTATGTGTACTTGTATTTTCTTGGCTATATAAATGTTCACAATTTGCTATAAATGACTTATAAACATATTGAGAAAAGCAATGTGCATGATATTTACTATGAAATATGGGTTGTGGTTGTATATGTATATGTTCATATGAACATGAATTTGGGCATTGATAAGAAATAGGTACATTATTAACTGTAAATTCATCTTTACATAAGCAGCATACATCATCTTTCTGTTCCGGTACTTCCAATATATTAATCCCTAAAAGCTTGAGAATAGGATGTATTACAACAATATAACCATATGATTGCATTTTGATAATACGGTTATAATCAATTTCTGATGATAAAACAATTGCTTTTTTCTCAATAATTGACTGTTTTACAAAAGCAATCATTTTATCATTAAACTTAACTTTATCTGGTAAAGTTAAATGGGGTGGTTTACTTATACCTCCACTAACAATCTTATCCAAATTTGGAGATATGCTTACTTCATAAATAAGGGGTGACCCATGAGATCCACGTGACAATATAAGTTGGTTACAGGCAAAATCTGGATAATCATTTTTAAGTAAAATAGGTAAATATGAACTTGCTGCAGTCGATACAGTCGATTCACTTGAACTACCATTATAATTAGATATAAATATATCAAACTTAATAGTATTATATATTGGTAATGTCATAATATTAGCGGCTTTTTCTCCAAACATTTCAGTAAGAACTGTTTTTTTAGTATCGCAAGTACCAAATCCAAAGGAAAACATAAGGTTATATTTGCAATGAGTAAACATTTCATCTTCAGTTAAATAATCACTATCTAAACCATTACCGGATTTAGTAAAAATGCCTAAATTGGCGTCTTGAATAGTATTAAGTAAAATAGGTGAAAAATTGCAATTACAAATAATATCAAGATCATGTGCTAGCAATGTGCGACCTTTAAACGATTCTGGATGAATAGATGTGTTACCAAAATGTTTATCTGCATCAATATCATTCGCACGACAATACTCTTCATATTTTTCAGTCCAATATGTCCTTGTATAATAATCACGAGCGCCACCTCCAAAAATACGGCCATTATATTTAAGAATAATTTCAAATACAGCGCATTGTACCTGCCATACTTTTATATTAAGATAAGTGTTAATATCGGAGATTAAACCTACAGAAATAGGATTGTAGTGGTGGGGTTTGCGATCTGGGTAGTTTATGCGATCTGCAACTATATTAATGTATAATTCTTGAAAAGTATTAAAAGTATTAGTATCTGTATCAATATCTGTAAGGATAGCTGCCATTTTACTAGGTGTGTAATGAGTAATACTTTTGTAAATGTAAATATAAATGTTAGTATAAGCTGTTTTACATTCAATTTTTATACAGTTAATGCTATTTATAGAATAAAATTTGTAATGAAATACTGAGTTTAATGCTATTATTTTAGTTATTATTCTAAAAAATTTAATATTTTTCGAAAAGCAATAGTTCTAGGATATATAGCAGATAGAGTGTAAAGAATACATATACAATTTTTTAATTGTTTGCTAATGTTGTCATATAGTATTTATATAATTCGTTTGCTAATACAAAACGTCCACGTCTACCTAAAGTTTTATTACCTTTTTGTTTTGTTTGTATAAGATGTTCTTTTGTCATAACAAACCTTTCAATAGACTGCCATACCATACTTGCTCTTATATTTAAATAAATATTTAAATCAATTATTTCTGTATCATATACATGTCTTATTAGACTATTGATTAATTTAAATGGTGTAATATAGATATTTATAATGGAAGATGGTGTTCTTATATTTAATATTTTATTACTTAATTTATTAAAATAATCTAAATATGGTTCATATATATTGGTTATTATTGTTTTTATATTTTGTATAGTTGTGTTTATATTATTTTCTATTGTTGTCTTTATATTATTAACCTTTTTTGGAAAATTTAATGTAAGTAATTCATTTAGTATTGTTTTTATCTCAAGAATAATTTGTATATATGAAGCTGTTTTTATCTCTGAATTTAGATCTGAATTTAGATCTGAAAATTTATCTAAACTATCTATTTTTTTATCAAATTGAATTATATATTTAAGTGCTTCACCATAACTTGTAGTACTTTTAATATTATTAAAATATTTGTTAACAACAAATTTTATAAAATTAATACAAGTTTTTTGTAAAATTTTAATTTTGTATTTATCTTCAGTTTCAGATTTATCATACATAATTTCTAATGCATTAATTAATAATTGTGTGTTTATTTCTGCATATAATATATCTGTTAAGTCAAATTTATAAGCTAATAAGCTTTTTATATAACTTTGTAAATGTTCTTTGTTTGCTGTTAAATTATCTTTAATTTTTAATATTATTTGTTCTTTAACATCTTCAAAATTATTCATATTAATGTCATTATGTAATATAAATAATTTATATTGTGCATAAATTTGTTTTGGTAAATTATCATTAGATTTATAAATAGAGTTACATTTAGACATTATTGTATTAAAATATAACATAAAATTTTCATATATGTATATTTGTTTACCATATAGTGCATTAATATTAGTTGCATTGTTTTTAACATTAGAATCAATATTTCTACAACAATCAACAAATATATATGCCAGTTTATCTTGTTTTGGTACAATATTAGTATTAATAATACTACTTAAAGTATTATTATATATTAATACATCTTCTAATATTATACTTGATTGCCTATTATTACTAAAATATGAAATATCCATATCTTTTTCTTTATTTTCAATACTTTTGGAAAAACTTAAATTTAAATCACAATAATATTGTCCAGGTAATAAAACTATAGATTTTTCAAAAAAATGAAATTTATTATATATATGTCTATTATTTTGATTATTTAATAATTTTGGATTATATATTTTATCAATACATAATATATTATTTAGAATTTTATTTTTTGAGTCTCTGTTTTTAAATGTTTTATATATAGTTTGTCTATCTACAAGCTCACACGTGTGACCAAATCTATTAACTGGTGTTAAAAATACAATAACAATATTATCAGGAACTTGTATAAATTTTTTTTCAAAATTAAATCCACCATGCATATCAATATAATATAAAGGATTATCAAATGAAGATTTTTGTAATTCTTGAGATTTTTTTTGATAATCTGTAATTTGTGTATATAATTTGTTGAATAATATATTTTCATCTATATCACTTATTTTATAAATAGTTTTAATTAAATCAATATATTCTTTATATTTGGATGGTTTATTTGATTTTTTTGTACTTTTATGGTTACTACTTTTATGGTTACTATGTATTTTATTTCCATTTGGATTATTACCATTATGTTTTGTTTTTGATGTAAAATTATTGTGTGCTTTCTCTTTATTGTGTTCTTTCTCTTCTAAATCTAGAGATGATAAATTTAGCATATAAGTTTTTTTAAAAAAAGTTAATAATTTTGTTTTTAGTTCTAGTTCTGATGCTAATTCTGGTGCTGGTGCTAATTCTCGTGCTAGTGCTGATACTGGTGCTGATACTGATGCTGATACTGGTGCTAATTCTGATGTTGCTGTTATTGCTGATGATTCTGATGAATCTGGTCTAATACTAATATATTCACCCAGTTTTCCTTTATCAGTATTAACACTCATAATATTATTATTTTTAATTATATGTTTATTATTTACAGAGAAATGTATTTTAAAAATATAACAGCTTAAAGTAAAAAATTAAAACTTATAATGAAATACTAAGTTTAATACTATTATTTTAGTTACTATTCTAAAAAATTTAATACTTTTTGAAAAGCAATAGTTCTAGGATTATATTTTTCTTTTTCATCTATGGACATTTCTGCATTTGTTACTTGTGAACCTTTTGGTCTAAAAATAGGATCATATCCAAAACCATTTTTACCGTGAGGCTCTACAATTAATCCATCTATTAAACCTTCAAAAACTTTTGCAGATAATAAACTATCATTTGCACTATCATTTGCACTATCATTTGCACACCGACATATTCCTAATGTAACATAAGCTGTTGAATTAGAACCCCAATTATTATGTGAAATACTAGTTATTGGTAAACTTTGCAAATAATATTTAATAAAAGTACCCGGAAAACCACCCATTTTTTCAATATTTAAGCTAGTATCCTCAACCATTAGCCAAGTTTCAGAGAAATTCGCACTAGTATTGGCACTGTCATTGGTACTGTTATTAGTACTAATAGTGTGATGATTTAATAATGGTTTTATACTTGAATATGCATCTTGTAATTTTCTAATAATAACTTGATTTCTATCTAAACTTTGTATTTCTTGAATTTCTAATTCAGGTTTAATCATTTGTATAGATACATTTGCATTGCTTTTTTTAAGATAATTTTCAATTTCTTTATATTTTGATAAATTTTCTGATACAAATAAAATATGTTTCATGTTGACAAAAATTATATATTGTATATTGTATAATATATTACTTTATTTTGCTTTTTATAGAATAGGTTTAAGTTAATATTTTATAAATTTTAATAAATTCTTTAATACAAATAAAATATGTTTCATTCTGATAAATAATTAAACCGTAGATAACTCATAAAATACTAATAACTTTAAAAGCAAAATATAAACACACATCTAGATACACAACACAGTGAATAAAACACAATATAAAGCAAAATTACTACAAAATTTATACTATAGTAATACTAAATAACACTAAATAACACTAAATAACACTAAATAACAATTACAGTAATATCACAACATCATCACAAAATTATAATGCCACCACCATCACTCCCTTCTAAACTGCGTGCTTACATAAGTCGCACTGTTACAAATCCATTAGCAAACACTGTAGTTACCTTTGAACATGAATTCAAACGGAAAAATATACTTCTAGATTTATATCAATATTACTTTTATAATGGCTATCACAATATAGTCACTGAAAGATTCATACGTTTACTGATAAGTTATTCACTACTTTTTCTTATTAACTTTCTAATAAATTGTATAAATTATGATAAACTTATATCTCTAGATAGCCAGACACCACCATCAACGGGATCACACTCAATTGCAATATATCAATATATAACAATTGAACAATGGTTTCCATCAAACCCATATTTAATAGTGTGCTTTATAATATACATTATTTACCTTCTAGCTATAACATTAAATACAATTTCAACAATACAGAAATTTTGGCATATTAAAAACATTTATAATCGCTATTTAAATATTACAGATTCTAAACTTAAGTTTTTAACTTGGGATGCTATAGTTGACACTATATTATTGCGTATACGAACAAATGATGTGCTAGATACCAATGAGATAAACATATATACTATTAACAACAAAATATGCCATCAGGCAAATACAATTATATCAATTATGAGGAGCAATATCCTTACTATACCTAAAATGAGTACTTTTCTTGAATGGAACTTTATTTATTGTATTGTTGACCCAATTATGCAAAAATGCAACAGTGAAGGCTGGGATAATAGAAAAGTATCATCTGGTGAAGGTAGAGGTGCATATGGTGAAGGTGGTGCAGCAAATGCCCAATTAAATGCTTTAAAAATATTAGGTCTCCCGAATAATCCACATACAAACATAGATATACATTTAAACAGCCATATTGAACATATTACTGATGGTATTCACCCAATAACAAATACCGATATTTACAACCTTAATCAACCTCTTTTACATGGTGAAATGAATGACTTGGAAATAGATGCAACACGCAAAAATTGCAAAGCTAACCCATTTAATTATAATTTAGGCGATATTCAGGGTGGTTCTGGAACAGCATCAGGTTCTAGCACTGGTGTTATTTCTAACACACACCAAGCTAATGATATGTTCACATCTGGCTCAATTCTTAAAACACCTAACAATTTTGATGAACTCTTATTTAATACATTTTTGAATCAATCTGTAATTAATGGGGAAATTTCACAATGCACTGAATATATTATGAATGTTAGATATCGCATCAATCTAGTAATGTTTATTAATATTATTTGCCTGCCATTTACAATCCCAATCGTGCTAATCTATTTTATAATCAAATATGGTGAAAAAATCTATAGTAATACTGGCATTGTGTTTGAACGTGTTATTAATATTAGAACAAATTGGCAATTGCGTTATTATAATGAATTACCAGATTTATATAAGGATCGTCTTGCTCGCATTCAGCGAAATATGAATAGAATTGCGCGATCATACTCATCAATATTTGCGCAAATAATATTGCGGTTTTTAATATTCTTTGTTGGGAGTATATTTATAATTGTTTTGGTGCTTAGCTTTATAGCTGGAAATGGATTTGCGGAGTTAGCAATTATATCTGGCCATAATGTGCTGTGGTTTCTAGGTGTATCTGGAACTATGTTAATTCTGTTGAATAAAATTGCTTGCTATGATGAAGATCATCTTTTAAGGAGTGAAAAAGTAACAGCATTTGAAACATTAAAGGAGGATCTAGTAAGTGTAAATCCGCAATTATCACATATTGATGACCGTGAATATGTTGTTACCATGGTAAATGATATTTATCAATATCGGATATACTCTGTTCTAGAAGAGCTATTTTATTTGGTCATATCACCATACTACCTATGGAAATGGATGGGTGAAATTACTAGAAATAGTGGGCAAATTCTTGAATTAATTGCTGAACATCATCAATTAGGGTGGGTGCCTAAATATAGTATATTTACAAATGTTACAAATATGGAGTTAAATCCACATATGTTATTATCATATAAGGAATTTAAGGCAAACCATAGGTGGGAATTAGGGGGTATATATGTTGAGTGATTAGTATGTTTAGTGTTTGATTAAAATTATGTTATATATCAGTTATTGTAACAGTTATGTTAGTTACGTTGGTTGTAGGCGAATGTGATGGTGGTGTTGGTGGTGTTGGTGGTGATGATGATTGTGATGTCCGTGATGATAATGGTGATGGTGGTGTAATATTGATTGATTCAATAGAATCTAAAAGTATTGAGTGTGTATTTGCATTTGCATTTGCATTTGCATTTGCATATTTATTTATATTTAGTTTTAGCAATATGTTTTCATTATTCAAATCATCAAGCTTCTTTTCATATGATAATAACCGTTTTTTATAATCTAAAAATTCCTGGCTTGAATTGTGCATTATATTTGATATATTTGCATTTTTTTCATCCATTTCATGACATAATGTGGATATAATTGTTTTATAGTGATTTAATTCGTGATTTAATTCATTTGCTTTATCAAGATTAGTATCTTCAATTGCAGTTTCATTTGCAGTTTCAAATTTAGTTATTGTTTGTAGCTGTGCTGGTTGTAGTTGTGCTGGTTGTGATTGTGGATGTAACATTTGCAAAAATGATTGTTTCCAAGAAACTTTTTTTGATTTAGATGTTAATGCAGAAGCTGGTACATCTAAACTATTGAATTGTTGATAGTGGTGTGGAGGTGTTTGTGATGGTGATGGTGATTGTTGTGGTAAATATTGCTGATGTAATGGAATGGTTACATGCGGTGCAGGTGCAGGTGCAGATGTAGATATAGGTACAGATGTAGATGTAGATGTAGGTGTATGTGCAGGTGTAGGTACATTGATACTATCTACAATCCATTTTTCCCTTTTTAAGCAGGTTCTCATAGCACATACATGAATAAGGTCTGTTAAAAAGTTTTGTGTGCTAGATTCCTGTGTAATTTGTTCAAGATGAATTTTGCTTTGCAATTCTTTATATTTAATTGTACGATCTTCATAATCTAAATCATTAAAACAATTAGAGTAATAGGTTTCCTCAAATTCTGTGCCTAATTCCCGCCATTTATTCATAGCCGCTATATTATCTGTTAATTGTTGATGTGGGCGGAAAAATGTGTTTATAGTTGATAATACTAATGTAGATATACTAACATTTATGAATGATTGTTGGCTAATGAGATTATTAGTAGCTGCCTGGCCTGTTGTAAGTGTTGTAAGAAGAGTAATTGCTAAGTTCATAGGTGTGGATATATTACTCCAAAATGCAGAGGTAATATAGCGTTTCCACCAATAGTTTCCAATATCATTGTTAATTTTATCTTGGAGTTTGAACATTGCTAACTTTGCTGGTGTTGCCGGTTGTTTTTTAAGATATGAGCGTTGTGCAGCTGTAAGTTGATTAGATGGAATTTTATTAGGATCCTCTTTTTCATAAACATCATCAATTTGCATTAGTACAGTGCCTGTTTTAGGATCAATAACATAGTTTCCATCTTCATCCTCAACTGGCATCTGCACATATTTCCTAATCATAGGAGGTGAATATTCTTGTTGTTTAGTTTTATATTGTGATTGGGAGCGTGGTATTTGTTGGGGTAGTGATTGAAATGATGACGGTGTTTGTTGTGTTTGTTGTGTTTGTTGTGTTTGTTGTGTTTGTTGTGATATTTCCTGTGGTATTTGACGTGGTGATTGAAATTGTGATTGTGTTTGATACATAGATTGCCGTGCATTAACATCATTATAAAAGCTGTAATCACGTGTTATATTATCAGGTATTGATTGAGAATAACTAGATGCGGCCATTGATAACTCTTTAGTTAAATCTCTAGTAAAATAAAATAATGAAATTTACAAAATAAAACAGTATTTTAAGTAAAAAATAGCTAAAATTGATATTTATGACTTAATAAATAATTATTATAAATTTCAGTGGCATTGCTTCTAGTGAAATGGAAAACCAGCCAACAACTCCATTTGCACAGTTTTGTAAGTATGTGAGCACTACAGATGCTGAGTTCCAATGCAGTAATGATGTGGAACCAGTTGAGATTTTTGCAAAGATTGAGAAACTTCGCAAAGACTACTTTGCCAAAAGTGATGCTGTCAAGGACATTTTCAATAAGACACCTACTATGAAGATGGAAGGCTTTCACTTTTCAATTCGGTTTGACCCCAATACCGGAAAGTCTGTAGCAAAGATTCTTACACCACCAAACCCACTCTTCACCGTGCCAAAGGAAGTTGCAAACAACACAGACGTCAACATTGCATTTGATCCATGCACGTTTAAGACTCAAATTGAACTTGTGTTTGGTGAGAACAACTTTTGCGATGCACTTGAGATGCTCACCAAGGGTGATGTGAAATCATTTGTAGACAAACCGGTGTTCTCGTTCAGAGTGATGAATAAGTTCCTTTGTGATTTTATTAAGGATGTTTTGCTGCCAGATCACATTGCTACCACACGCTAGTGTAAGGCGCGTGGCGGTTATGTCCCTAAGTCTAAATGATGGCATAGACTATAAAACTATTATTGTTTTGCTCTAATTAGTCAACTATTAGTTAACAATTTTTTTTAATTGTTTAGGTTATCTAGTTATCTAGTTATCTAGTTATCTAGTTATCTAGTTATCTAGTTATCTAGTTATCTAGTTATCTACTAAAATAATTAAAATTATTTAATTAAAATTATTTAATTAACAAAAATATAAAATCTTAGTAAATATTACAAGTCAATACTAAATTATTAACTTAACTCTTTTAACTATGCCTGGTCACACTAATAAACATAAGCCTGCTATGCAAGGTGGTAATGTATCTAAAAAACCTGCTTCTGCTCATCCTGCTCATGGTGGTGGTAGTAAAACAAAAAAAGCAGTAAATATGACGACTGCTCGCTGTATGAAATGTAAAAAAATGATTGTAGCAGCAGATTCAAAAATTGTTAACACAAAACGTCGTGGTAGCCATGTAGGCAAAATGCTTAAAGGAACATGCCCTGTATGCCATACAAAAGTTTGCAAAATTGTAGGATAGTTTTTTAGTTTTTTAGTTTTTTTGAATAAATTGATAAAAATTGATAAAAATTGATTATTTATTTGAATAATGTTATTATATATAAAATACTTTTCCTAGCAAATCACAATGTCTCAAAAACGGTCAATTGATGAATGTAATAATAATAATAATAATAACACTCAAAACATGGATATGTTTGTCGAAAAACGTATGTGTGCACAAAATAATGATACGCAAACATTGCAGAACATGCAAGACCTTCTAGCAGGTCAAATTATATTATATAGTTGTTATAAGCTAACTATGCAAGATGCGCAGAATGCAGCTGATGTATCTGATATTGGAGAGTATATGGCTGCTGATTTATTGCGTTCATTAAATGATGATGTTATTGACTGTATTGTATTTGAAATTACATATTTTTGCGTTGCATTTTATTATTTTAATCTACATGACAATGATATTATTACAGAGCCATTAGCGCTCACACATTTTAATATTGACAATTTTCGTGAAATCATTGCTGAACCTTATTATAATATGTCATCGTCACAAATTGATAATATTATAAAGTATGGTAGCCAAATTACATGGAATGAACCAATTTTTAAAGGTGTTCATCGTCTGACTATCAGTTTTAATGAATATTCTTTAACTGTCAATGGTCATGGACCAAATAAAGAAATTACATTTCTCACTTTTACAATGGCAATTTACCATGTGTTTTTTATTGATACAAATGATAAGGCAATTACACGGGCTCGCCTTGACACTTTGTCATCAGCTATTATTTCAATTGTCAGCCCAGGTATACTTACTTGTGAATTAAACATTGATAATGAGGATGATGAGAATGATGAGGATGATGAGGATGAGAAGGATAAAATGTAATTACTCTGATCACATAAACTAATCACATAAACTAATCATTACTTGTAATTTAGTATTGTAAATATTTTTTTTTGAAGCATAAAAAATATAAAAAAAATATAAAAATAGTGTTAACTAAATTATTCTTTACACCTTTAGACATTTAAAACGCCGATTATTATCTACATTTTAAGAAAGGTTTTACATTGAAGTAAGTAAAAACAACTTTTCTACTGTCTTTTACCATAGGTTATCTGATAACCTAATGACAGTGACAGTATAAATTTATAGTCTTGTAAATGTCATTTGGTCTTTTTCTATTTTTTGTTAAATATGCTTTTACTATCCTAGCAAAACATTTTATTAAACTTACAGCTATATTTATGGATATTTATGAATTAGTACGTATGTTTCGTAAAACTGATAATAGTAATAATATAATTGTTTATGCAGGCAATGCACATATTAATAATTATCATAAATTTTTACAAAAAATACAAAAAGTGATTATGATTATATTGTATCTAATCCACAATGTTTAAATATAAGTAAATTAAAAAAACCTAACTAGTTATTAATATAAATATATTATAAATATAAATGAATTTATTTACAAAATTTAAGCAAACAAGAAAACAAAAAAATAATAAAACAAGCAATCGAGTCAAGAAATCAAAATTTATTAAATTTCAATATGGAGGTTCATTAAAACCTTCTTCACCAATTCAAAATGATATTGAAACTTTATTAAAGATTTGTGCTGTTCATGCTACTAATTATTTTCCTGAAAAAATGAAAATTATATCAGGAGGTGTATTTAATAATAAATCAGATGATACTACTGCAAGAGGTAGAATTCATTTTGCATTAGGAACAATGGCTATGCCACATGGCCATTCGAGAGATCAGATAGAATATGATAATACTTGGGAAAATAAAAAATATGCAATTATAGTTCCATTAGGACATTTAGTTAATCAATTATTAAATTTAAATTGTTATGATACTTTTATATTAGGTAATTATAATATTCTACCAGATTCAATTATTATAATTCCAGATGATGAAAAACGTATTCATCATGATATACCTGATACTATGAAAGTTGAAACATATACTCCAGGCACACCAATAAGACAAACAATTGATGAAGCTATTACAAAATATAAATATTGGAATATTAAAATGGAAAATGAATGTTTTACTGATTCAATTGCAACTATTATTGGTGATGATACTAATACGAATGTTAACACAAGTATATTTTTTGAATCTTTTTTAAGCAAATATCCGTATGTGTCTTGGGGTTCTGATGCTGATTCAGAAATTGGTACTGCATTTAGATTTCATTTAATTGATAAAGCAATTCAAAATGGAGAATTTAATATCGCACAGTTTAATTATGATAAATTAATTAGTGAATTAACAAACATGAAGTTCTTACCAGTTGAAGCTCGTGAAGGATGGCAAATTAAAGCAAAACAAATAGAATCAAAAATTACAGAACAATCATTAATAGATAATATGTCAATCTCAATAACAACAGAATTCCAAATTAAAACTTTTGCAAACATAATATTTGTAATGCCATATAAAGAGATAATTGAAATTATGGAATTATTTCTTAAAAAAAAATTTAATGAGAATATATCAAATATTATATTTATAATATTAAGTATTTTTAAATTAATTATAATTAATTTTGAAAAAGACAAAAGTAATATTCAAAGGAAATTAAATGATTATTTAAAAATATATATAGACAATAAAGAAAATTATATGTTTTTAGAAGATTGTATTTTTAGTATATTAACTGATTATCTTTATAAACAACACCGATATTTACAAAATGCTTTGGATATTTTAAAAAATGATGATATTTTAAAATTAATACATATAAATTATAATTTACCAATTAAAGAAAATATTATAGATTTAACATCATTAGAAACATTTTTGGGTACATATCCTAAAACAAAAAAAATATTAGATAATTTACAAACAATACTTAATATTAATAAAATATTAAACGCAAAAACTTATGGTATGTTTGAAATACCTGAAAGTTTTCAACAGTGTATACTTATGAATCAATACATAAACTATTATACATGTTTAAATACACCTATAAAAGACATTAAAACAAATTCTATATTGCCTATTGGACGAATATTATCTGATTATATACAAAATAGCAATATTCATGAGTTATTTACTATATTACATTTAGAAAACCAATACAAACAATTGTATATAGACAACACATTTTACACATCAACACAAACATTTATTGAAATATATAATAGGCTTATAAAATCTTTGGAAACTCATCCTCTGTAAGCCCATACTCTGCCCAGTTAATAGGCTCTGCATTTGCAATCATAGTTACAAATGCTGTGTATGTGCTTGGCTTTTGAAGTAAAGGCATTGTGTTTCCATCTATACCAATGTCAGCCAAGAAATAGTTGTAAAATAGATGCTGTGATAGTACAATCTGTATCCAGTCATCATATGTATTCATTTTGGTAATAATTTTCTCAATGCTAAACTTATTCACCTTAGCATAGTTTTGAATAGTAGCCAATACAGATAGCCAGTGTGATAAACGTGCAAAATTGTACAATATCTCTCTATGCTCCATATAGTTTTGCATATATACAAGTCTTTCTTTATCGCTTTGGTAAAGCGCTTTGGTTTGCTCATTATAATAGGCAGAAATATTCCATGGCACTGAATTATCGCAGCCATTATGCCGGAGTAAAGGTGGCAGTTTACCATTTGATAAAATAAGAGGATAATTGCTATCAAGCATATCTTTTTCTTTTATACATGCCATATAACTGTCAACTAACTGTTTAACAATCACTGGAAAATTAGTAAGTGCAGCCATTAGCCTGTCAATATGTGGTAATTTGTGTATAATTGTCTATAATTGTCTATAATTGTTTATAGTAATACTTTTTAACCAATAATTAATCAATTTTTAATAATATGAATTATTTTTTGCTATTTTTGCTATTTTTGCTATTTTTGCTATTTTTTCTATATTTAATGGTGACCACCACCACCGTGACCACCACCGTGACCACCGTGACCACCACCGTGACCACCGTGACTACCACCGTGACCACCACCGTGACCACCGTGACCACCACCACCGCCTGACCATCCTGATCTGTATCTACCTCCTCCCCAACCATTATACCAATTCCATGGGCTCCAATAATACCATGGAGAATCATATCCATAGTAAGGTAAAGTGTATTCATCATCATAATAATCACTATAATTACTACCATAGCCATATCTATATGGATAATCATAAGGATAACTATATCCATAACCATATCCATAACCATATGGCTGTCTAACTATAATATTTTGCATATTACTACGTTTACTACTATGTGTATTTCCAGCCAAATAAATATTATAAAAAACAATTATACATATAACAATTATAACTATAACTATAACTATGCAACATATCTTAGCTTTTGTCATTTAGAATAATCAAATATTAAAATAAAGAATAAAGACTAGAGAATAATTGATACATATACCAGAAAACTTTTAAACTTAAGAACTACATATATCTAGATACTCAAACACTTAAATACATAAACTACTTGCAATGAATCACATAACATATCAAAAGCGCTCTATTATATGTATATTATCATCTATTAATATAGTTTTATGTGTTTTAGCAACTATATATACTAAATACTGGTATAGTTTTATATGGATACTTGCTCTTTCATCTGGTTTAAATAGTATTAATATCCTATTAATATTAGCCTATAAATCCTGTAAATTCTCTAATACTATAAAGGGAAACTGTTCAAATGCACATACAATATCCATACAACAACCATCACAGCTACAACCACTTATAACCCAGCACATAGCATATATTATACCTTGTTATAATGAAACTGCCAGTGAAATGAATAGTACTATAAAATCATTACTATGTCAAAAATATATTGCAGACATATACAAAACGCTAATTATAGTATGTGACGGAAAACTTGCTAAGAAAAATGAACCATGTACTGACTATACACTGATTCACAACATATTAAAACCTTATATTAATTTTAAGAAATCTTATAATATTGCAGATGCTTATAAATGTTGGAATGGTACACTATGTGATTTAGAAGTCTATACAGGTTTTATCCATTTTAGATTAAATTTAATATTAATAGTAAAACCTATAAATATAGGCAAACGCGATAGTATAGTATTAGTACGCCGACTTATTTACAATTATAATTGTCAATTGCAAGACCAGTTGCAAGATCAACTATGTGATAATGATCAGGTTAATGATCAGGATAATGACCATAATAAAGTCCAAAATCAACAGCATAATCAATTGCATAATATTATATCAGTTGAACTAATAAATATTTTTAATAATGGTCTTATAAATTTTAATATAATGCTGACACCTGTTAAAATAGATTATCTTATAGGAACTGATGCCGACACTATATTTGCAGATAACTGTAGCTATGAACTTATTAAATCAATAGAAAAGTTAAATTGTGGGGCAAATATGGAAGATGGTAGTGTTAGCAATAATTCAACTATTGGCATTGTTGGCTATGTAGATATTGCATTTAATCCAGGTCAAGTCAATAAGTGGAATTTACTTACAATGTATCAATATGCAGAGTATACTATTGCTCAATATATAAAAAGGCAAATGCAATCAGTAATTACACATAAAGTAAGTTGCCTATCTGGATGTGTACAATTATTATGTATATGTGAAGAAACTTGTGGTGAATTATTAATGCAAAAATTTAATAGATTACCAGAACCAACTGATAATATATTTGACCATATACGAAGTTATGCTAGTGAAGATAGGAATCACGTTTCACATATTTTTGCACTTAATCCAAAAATGCAATCATACCAATGCCTAACAGCAATTGCATATACACATACACCTGTAACTATACTTGGTTTTTTAAGACAAAGAAAGCGTTGGTGCGCAGGAGCATCTAGTAATGATATGTTACTCACAATGAATAGTAAACATAATAAATGGGAACGTATTAATACGTTTATTAGTGTTGGGAGTTTTGCATTAACACCATTTATATTTGTGGCAACTATTGAATTTATAATTGCATTAGTAGGTTTAATTTTGAATGAATCATCAGCATCATCTGCATTATTAATGTTATATTTGAGCATAATTATGCTTATCCCAATTACATATGCAACTGTAGTAATACCATTTTTAAGAGGTTTTAGTGTATGGGGAGCAGTATATTATATGAGTTGCATATTTGTATATTATATTTGTGGTAGCATTATTAATTTATCTGTATATATATATACTTTCACATATCTAGATGATCTTAATTGGAATATGAAAAAAACAGATCAAACTGTTTACTTAACAGAAATAGGAGAATCAAACAGACTAATCAGACCAAGTAGTTCAAGGGGGTCACCAGAAACACAACTCTCGCCACATAAAAATGCATTGCAAACAAAAATACAGAGACAAATAACCAACTATATTAATTCATTTAAGCATGAGGGACTTGAAAGACATAATTTATATGATGTTACAAATGATGTGGACAATGTAGTAAATCAAATAACTATTCCTAGAGATTTGCAAATTAGTACTTGTGAACTTAAACAATTAGTTTTATGCGAAATTCCTATTTTATCTGGAAATAGAAATGTAAGTATTAGCACTAAAGTTAGAAGTTGGTGGGAAAGCCTATTGAATTGGTTTGGGTATTCATCTGGAAATATTATAATAGCAGAGAATGATACTGTGCAAAATAATGGTGTGGAAAGTAATGGAATGCAAAATAATAATTATATATCAGAAAGTGATATTAATGGTATTGATTCAAGACATAAATTTGTAAATATGCCTAATATAACAGAACAAAACACATCTATTAATGAAGAGGATTTTGTGTTTTGGAATTGTAGTGATGTATAGTGTTTTGATATCTAGCACTTTGATATCTAGCACTTAGTAAATAAGTTGTAAACTTATAAAATCTAATATATCTAGAGTATAGAAATGTAAATGTGGAATATTGGTATAATTGGACTTGGTGTTTTAGGAAATGCTATATATGAAACTTTTAAAAACACAATCAACCATATTAAAACCATAGTATCCTATGATAAGTATAAGGGAATAGGCTCAATAGAGTCTATTAAGGATTGTGATATTGTGTTTTTGTGTTTGCCAACAGAATATAGTGACACACTATCACAATTAAATATAGGGGAAATTGATACTGTTTGTAAGCAGTTAGTTAAACTTGAATATAGTGGAATAATATTATTAAAATCTACAGTTGAGCCAGGTACATGTGAACAGCTCAATGCCAAATATACAAATCTCAAAATTATACATAACCCAGAATTCTTAACTGCTAGAACTGCACAGTATGATTTTGCTCACCAATTACACATTATATTAGGCTTAACATCATATAGCCATGTAGATTCCACAATGTATATAGTAAAGTTTTATAGTGTAATATTTAATGCTGTAATGTTTAATGGTATAATAAAAAATACTATAGTTGTAAATGATAATGATAATGATAATGATACTAATAATGGTGATCTAAGTTGTATGCCAAGTAATGCAGACGCGCCTATAATTTCAATATGTTCATCTCTTGAAAGTGAAACTATTAAACTTGCTTGCAATTCCTTTTATGCTACAAAAATCCAATTTTTTACTGAAATTAATTTGCTATGTAGTAAAATTGGTATAGAATATAATAATGTTAAAAATAAAATGTTAATGAATGGCTGGATTAATCCAATGCATACTGATGTGCCTGGTCACGATGGACAAATATCATTTGGTGGAGCCTGTTTTCCAAAAGATATAAATGCATTAAACTCATTTATGCAAAAAAATAATATAGTTCACAGAGTTATTAATAGTGTAGTTATCGAAAATAAGGAAATGCGTGGTCCTGTGAGTTGTGGAGCTGTGAGTTGTGAAGTTGTGATCCTGTAGTACAGTCAAATAGCTATTTTTAGATTAACACGACCATCTCGAAAATATGACTCATCCAAATCATTAAAGTACTCAAACGATTTATTTGTAGTCATAATAAATATTACATTTTTGTACATTGATCTATTAAATTTATCAAAGAATGTATTCCAATTGCTTTTATCTTTAATTTCAATAGATATGTCTTGATGCCTTATAATCGATTGACTATGCATTCTATCAATAATATTGTCAATTTCTTCAAGTACTATAATAAGTGGAGAATCAACCGATGGATTAATTTTATGATACATATTACATAGATTATCTCCCGGATCAGTTGGATTAAATGTGTCTACCAATGTAACTTTTTTATATTGATCCATTTTTATCATTTTCTTTACTAAAAGGTGTGATATCATTGATTTTCCACTTCCAGTTTTTCCATAAAGTAGTACAGCTGTATGTGGCCGCTCAGAATCTTGTTTAAAATTATTTAAAATAGTGTTAATTGCTTTTTTTTGTGGTTGTTGTTCAACCATATTAGTTATTGGTAATGTATATGGTTCATAATTTATATTGTAGAACGAACCACTTCTTTCATATGTTATAAGTGTTTTAACAATATCTTTACTTTTACTGTTACTTTTACTGTTACTTTTACTGTTACAATCTAAATTATTGCCATTTGCAAAATTAATCATATTTTCATAAAATACTGAACGACAGAGTATTAATAGCTCTTTAGATGGTTTTCCTCGCATATTATCATTTGATTGTATATAGCCAATATACCAATAGCCAATAACCCAGCTTTCTGGCTCATTATTATTCCAAATAGATGCAATTTTTATAGTATTGCTAAACTGTTGTAATTTTTGACCATTTACTCGAAAAAGTTTAATATTTATTAATGATAATGATAAAATTATTAACTGCCAAACATTTCCTATAAATGAACTACCAAAAATTAAAATGCTAGTTAAAATATCCATTGCTAGATGGTGATAGTAATATAATAATAATTTTACATCTAAATAAAACAATTTTATGTGAGCTTATGCAAGTTTATACAATTTAATAAAAATATAAATATATTTATTAAATTACTAGATACTAGATACTAGATACTAGCTACTAGCTACTAAATCCGATGAATAATTTTAAATCGTTTAATACTAAAAGCGATGAGCATGATGCAACATTTATAAAGGGTTATAAGCGATTGTTTACAAATACAACACTTGAACTAATTAGTTATTTAATTATATCTATTGTAGCAATTGCATTAATATATAAATATTCTAGAGACAGTAATGGTACTGTAACCTGTGATAACTATATTTTTAATACATATGTGTATATAATTCTATCTTTTGCTATTATGTCAATGATTTTTATTGGTTTAGAAAAAAGTTTTATTATTGATTACATTAAAAAAGCACCTGGTACATTGTTTATAATATGTTTTATAATTCTATGTGTAGTAAGATATTTGCTTTTGCTATATATTAAATCAACTGATACTATAACTGCCAATATTATATGGTTAATTGGAATAGTAATAGTTGGGTTTACTGCAGTAATTATGACAATATTTGTCAGTGATGTTTCACTTAAATTACTTTCAAATTCAAGTGATATATTATTTGTTTTAGGATTTTATAGCATTGCTATACTAATTATATTTGGATTAATAATGAATTATATACCTTATTTGCATACTATAAATTGGAACCTATATGGTGTAATATTAATTTATTCATATATTGTTGCACTTATTGTAGGTAGTATCTATATTACTGATAAAGGCAAATTAATGCATTTTATTAAAAACATGATGTTTTTATCAATTATAATATTTATAGTTATTATTGCACTTAATCATATAAATCTTATTGAAAAAGCAGGTAAATGTGGTAAATCTAATGATCTTATAGCACCAGATTATCCATCAGAAACATTTAACTTTATATATATGTTACGACGATTGATATTTGAAATATTTTTTTTACCATCTATAAAAATATAATCTTTTTATAAGTTAATTATAAGTTAAGTATTTGCTATAATTATTTTACATGGGTTTAACAAGTGCACCTTACAATCCACATGATAAATCAGTACCTGGTACTGAAAATATGGGATATTGTCCATATATGGACATTACAGCTCCTAATGGAGGTAGTTATACTACTTTAACACAGGGACTAATAACTGCAGAAAAACGTATGGGTGATGCTAATACTGAAATACCACCTCCACTGCCAAATGGTGGTCTCTTTATGGGACCACAAAGTAATGCTCCATGGGCTAATATCCCAGTAACTCCTAGCGATACTAATTTAATACATTTTAACTTACGCAGTGCAAATCCTCCAGCTGGAGCTACTCAACAATATGTTAGTACTGATCGGCTAGGCAATAATTATGCTCCTATGTTAGGTGTTTATTGGTATAATCCTGAAAATGCTCGTGGCATGTATCGAATGGCAGTTACACACACATCTGATAACAAGCTATAAGCACTTAACTTATTCCATTCACTCTATTTACTCATCTTCATTACGCTCTGTAAAATAATTCAGTATATCAGTAAGCAGTTCTGGTGGGCACTCACATGTTGGTATTAAGAGTCCATCATTATTATAAGTCATATGTTTTGCCGGCGCATATTTGTGTTTCACTAAAATTTGCCAACGCTCTTTATATTTTCTGTTTTTTTTATTACCATGATAATAATGTCTTATTACACCGGGAACATATCCTAGTCGGAGATTTAACATTTTACTCTCCATTTCAACAATGCTAGATAGGTAAGTAGTGTCAATATGTGAGCTAATACTTATTCTGGCATTACCAACAAGTGCAAGCGCCATATTATGATCACCACTACCAAGAATTGAATGTTCATATAATGAACCCATTTTCTCATAACCACGTCGTGTTATAGCCCATGCAAAACCTGGATGCCAATAGTCAGGTCCACTTAGCACATATTTTGCACCACGCTCATAATTGTAGCCAAAGCTTGTAAATGTGCGAATAGTACTTTCCCCTTTATCCATATCCATTGCAAGTGTAAATAGTTGAACAATATCTTTGTAACCATTAAGTATTTTTAAAGTATCTAGAGGCCATGTTGGACTGTCAAATTCAACATCAGCATCAATCCAAGCAACAGCTTTCCAAGTTGGTGGCAACAACTTTTTAATACCTATATTTATCATATTTTCCTTACTCCAAATTGGTGAACTGCGTGTTCGTAACTGTAAATGATGTGGATTTTCAGAGTTAGTTATATAAAAATCCTCATTATTATAAGCAAGCTCAACAATATATAATTGGATATTTGGCACTTTTCTCATACGGCGTATAAATTGTAAGGCTAGCTCATATCGCCGTTTATATAGGCAGGGATTTGAAACTACCGCAATAACATGTAGTATAGTATCTAAAGGCTCGTTGTTAAGAATTGTTTCTTTAGTGAGGTTTGTTTTATTATCAATGGGAACTTTAGCTATCCTTTAAAAGCCTATCGGTTATATATAAAACTCAAAGCTTAAGCTTTGAGTTAGGGGTGGCAATCTAAAATTGCCACTTTCCGATGGCTTTAGGCAGGAACTCCTGTAAAATGAGGGATGATTATAAATCATCCCGTCATTTAAAGGATATCAAGAGTAATAACTGTCATTATATTTTTTAGTCAATGTTCTAGATATATAAAATTTTTTAATTTTAATTAAGTTTAATTAAGTTTAATTAAGTTTAATTAAGTTTAATTAAGTTTAATTAAGTTTAATTAAGTTTAATTAAGTTTAATCAAATAAGTTTTAATTTAATATAAAAAAAATTAATGTAGTGTACCTATGAACAGTATATATGCAAATATATTACATATATAATTAGCAAAATGAGTGATATTAGTGGAGTTAATAATGGGATTAATGGGTCTAATGGGTCTAATGGGTCTAATGGGTCTAATGGGTCTAATGGGTCTAATGGGACTAATGGGATTAATAGTAAAATAGATATACCAGAATTAACACCATTATTTATTACTGATAATAATCAAAACTGCATTTCAAAATATAAAAAACAGTGGAAAATAAATTGTAAATGGAAATGTAATATGTTTAATATGACTGAAATTGATTACTTATTTGCTGTTTTACTGGCAGCTGGCATTGGTATAACTTTTTATATTGTATATAAAGCATAAAAAACAAACAAAAAATTTAAAAAAATATGCTTGTTAGTCTATACCCTTTCGGGTATAGGTGTATTTGGTGTCCTTTCGGACATCAAACCTGTGAACCCCTTTTAGGATTCAACTTTATTAGCCCCGAAGAGACTAATGCTGGAGAACCCCTTTCGGGATTCAGCGTGTCAATACTATTTTTATAGTATTAACGTGGCCACTCAATTTTGCTTGAGCGGTGGTTGTGGCTGTTATAAACTATCTTTTAAAGGATAATTCATAACAGCCAGCCGCCCAAAGATTAATTAATTATTATCGCGTGATAATAACGCAAACACATTAGTTGATATACACCTGATGGGTATTAATGGATATGTTCAATACATTAATCCCCATTAATAGGCGCAAGTGTTAAGTACGTTTTGCAACGTGCTTATGCATGTGTTCCAGCTATGCAAATTACGTTTCAACAGTCCAACATATACCTCAACAAAGTATTGTTCTTTAGAAAGTGAAGTGATTGTAATTTACTAACATTATATAAAAGTGTTATCTGGAGTAATTGGTTTTTTCCCAATTATCCGGATTATTACAGATTTAGTTTGCACTAAGTCTATAATACTTTCTTTATATAGTAAAATATATTCAATTTTAGTGAATATATTACTAAAAAAATTGAATTTTATAAAATAATTTTAATATATTATTACCCTAATTAGCTAATACACTTGCTAATACACTTTCTAAGTATGAACTTAATGGTACATATGAACTTAAAAATTATAGAGCAACATGCAAAATATGTACTTTGTATAAATAGCAAAGATGGAGCCGATAATGCTGTCAGTGATGCTGTCAGTGATGCTGTCAGTGATGCTGTCAGTGATGAACTTTTAATGATTATACTTGTAAATGAACCAATGGAACAATTTAATAATATATTAATACAGAATAATGTTACTAGTTTAGTATTATGTAGTGAATTTAATCAGCCAATTGATAATTTACCTATAAATATTGAAAAACTATATATGCAAAGGTTATATGGATGTCATTTTATATGTAAAGAAAATGATATGGTTACTAAAGATAAAATAAAAAATCTTATGCAATTGTTTTCAATGAGATGTCCTGCTATATTTAACCATCCTATAAATAACTTATCTATTGGTTTAAAAATATTAGTTATAACTTGGGAATATTTCTATTTTAATCATAGTTTAGATTATTTACCAGCTGGATTAGAAGAGTTACATATTCATTTAGAATATGTAAATAAGATGTTAGATAATTTACCAAATGGTTTAAAAACACTATCTATACAATTTAATGAACCATTAATTCTATTAAAAAATTTACCAAACAGTTTAACAGATTTATGTATTAATAGTTATAATCAAAAATGGAAATGTAATTTAGCTGATTTACCTCAAAGTATTATAGTTTTAGATCTAGGATTTTACTTTGATGATTCTTTAGAACATTTACCAGCAAATCTAGAACAATTAACAATGCATAATCAATATTTTGACATTGATACATTTTTAAAACCATATACTTTGCCAAAAAGCCTAAAACTGTTTGTCTGCTATTTTGAAAGCAATATGTGCCTATACATAAAACAGACTTATGATATACAAATATATTTTGATAATGAAGATAGGTATTGGTAATTGTGTTTTGTGTGAGCTGTGTGATGTGTGCATATTTTTTATACATAACCAAGACTAGGTTTTTTTAAACTTCTAGGCTGTTAAAGGATATGATATTGGTAAAAATATCTAAAATGCCTATAAAATTGATTTATATAAATTATACATTAAATATTATAAAAGTTAAAAAAACTTGTAAACTTTGTAAACCTTGCAATCCTACTCTATAATGTCAAGTACTTCAAATCCCTTAAAAATTATATACAGGGAGAACAATACAATAATGACACTTACTGGCGATGGTAAAATTCTCAATTCACATATAAAGGAAAATAGTGATACAGTTAGGGTGGTTGTTATTGATAGTATTTTCAATCACAAAAGCATTACAATGATAGCAAAACTGCCTAACCTTGAAATTATTCATATACAATGTTGGTCCAAGTTTAATCAGCCTATAAAATTCCCTCCAAGTTTAAAATATTTCTACTGTAATTCTACCTATAACCAACCAATTAATGATTTACCAAATGGTATGATATGTGTAGTTTTTGGTGACAAATTTAACCAGCCATTAGAAAGAATGCCACCTAATATGAAAATGGTTAATATGGAAGCTTGCTCAAATTATTCACATTCATTATCATTAGTAAACTTGTCTATTGGTTTAAGACATTTAAAGCTCGGTTTTGATATAAATCCAGATACTATATTGCCAGCAGGTATTAAGAGTGTGGAGTTTAAGACTAATAATACCTGTTATTATTGCCGTTTTAGTGGCAAATGTAATTCCATTTTTAATATTACGTGTATGAGCCACTGTATATTTGAACCATTTTGGTCTAATTTACCAGTATCAATTGAGAGTCTCATACTTACAGAATACCCGCCTTACAAGACTAATAAGGTTTATCTCAATGAAGGTATAAAATATCTTAAAATTTATAAGTTTGATGGAAATATTCACATACCTTGCAGTGTTACAGTATTATCTATTGAATTTGCTAATTTGCACCAAGTTTCAGCTACAGCAGCAAATTATGATTATAGTATTCCTCATCCTAGTTATCCTTCATATATTGAGCCCCACCCTGTCTATACTGATATCTATGCTTCCAGTGCTACAATTCCTGATACGGTTAAAAACTTAACTATTAAGATTAATTATTTTGATAATCAACAAGTTATACTATCAGCATATCGTATTAACAAATTTCCAGCTTACTTAAAAAAGCTTACAATTATTGCAAACTATTATACACTACTTGATAATCTAAATGTTGAAACTATTAAACTAATAAGAGTTCCTGAAGACTATCCCTATTTCAAAGAGATAAAGGCAATGTATCCAGATGCAATTATTAAACAAATTAAATTTAAGTATATTGAACACGAACACAATGATCACAGTGATGACGAATATGATTATGATGCTGATTCTGATGCTGATGATGATGCTGGTTCTGATGCTTGTGCTGAGGCTGATACTGAGACTGATACTGAGGTTAGTTCTGATGCTGAAGATGAGGCAAGGGCTAAGGCTGGGGCTGATTCTGATTTTGATGCTGGTGCTGATGCTGGTGCTGATGCTGGTGCTGATGCTGAGTCTGGTTCTAAGGCTGGTTCTGAGGCTGGTTCTGAGGCTGCCCCTGGGGTTGGCTAAAATATAGCTAAAATATAGCTATTATAACATTAATTAACAAAAATTGAATTTTATATATTTATTTTTTATTTATATTTACAGCAATGGCAACATATCCTGAACCTACGAGTACCGAAGGTAGCCCTGCAAAACCAAAAAAACAACCTGCTATTGCAAGCTTTGTGGTGCCTGCAAGCTGTTATGTTCCACGCAAGATTTGCGACCATCATATGGCGGTCGCTATGCAAGGTAAATTGCTTGCAATCTTGGCCCCGGGATGCGGTATTGAAGACAAACTCCGTCGTGCGTTTTTAGAATCACAACAACCTGACTCACATGATCCCTACAATATACTTACTAAACGGGCCTGCGCTATAAGTGCATGCGACATGTGTGATGCTGAGAATGAGTCCAACCGTGTTGATAGCACGCCTGTTTTTGTGAGTGTACCTCAGTATGGCTGTGACACTGCCCCTACCTCTGCCACTATCCCTGCCCCTGCATCTCGCAAACGAAAGGCAAGTGCAGAAATCCCAATCATCACATTAGATTAGAATATAATCTAGCCTTCTAAAATGTTTTTTGCATTTTTTTTGTAAAAATAGTAAAAAATGTAAATACAAACAAAAATTGATAATTTTACAGCATTACTAAATAGCATAAATTTGGATTCATTTACCGTGCTAATTGCCTTTGCAAATTCACCTGTAAACAAAATCACAAATGGCAGATATTAGATCTGCTGGACCTGCTGGACCTGCTCGGCCACCGCGCCCTCCCCTGGTTCCTCTCTTTACAAGCGCACCAACTCCTGGCACTGACGAATCAGCTTTTCCTAAAGATCCTGACAGTTTTGCAGGAATGTTGATGGCATTTTTATGCATTGGTTCTGTTGCTACTGCAAATATTCCTCGCAAGCTCAGTGACAATGGCATAACCCACATTTTGAATGTCAGCTCATTCCCTTCAATTCCAAACAACATCAACACACCAGGCATTACTACACTAGATTGTCCAATTGATGATTCGCCAAGTCAGTCGCTGTTTACAATTTTGCTGGCTGCTCTTGAATTTATTGAAACTGCAAACAAGGATGGGTGCAAAATCTTTGTGCATTGCCAAGCTGGTATTTCACGTTCAGTTGCAATTGTGATGTGCTACATGATTTGGAAAACTCACAACACCCCTGATGCGATTTTGACAGAAATCCAGAAGTATAGACCTTGTGCTGGTCCAAACATCGGATTTTCTGTGCAAATTGCACTATTTGCAAAGCATGCCAATGCTGAGTGCAATGTTTCTCTACCTCTTGCGGAAATTATCAATTTAGCTGAGACAGAATACAATGCTTTGATGGCTAAACAAAAATAGTTGTCATTGGCGTTTAACTACTATATTTTTTTCTTTTCTTAATAGTATAGTTATTAACAATCTCCAATATGACTACAGAAACAAATTCTACAGTGGTGGCAACCACTATCACTACAGCTATGGATCAACTTTTGCTAGCAGAGCTTGCAGCTTTAAAGACTAAATTTACTAGTGAAATGTCTAATATAAATAAAGTACTTACAACTCTAACAAAAAAACTCAATGCTGATAAGTTAGTAACTGCAGAACCCTGTCAACAGCAATCACCTACACCTACACCTACAACACAAGTTGATGCTAAAGTTGATGCTAAAGTTGATGTATCTATTGAAACACCAGTGCTAGATACTTGCAGAGATGCTTGTGCAGATATATGTCCAGATAGGATTGAAAATGTTGAGATTTTTTTTGCAATGCCAGAGCTATCTAGCAAAGTAAATTTTAGTGAATTCATTATAAAAGTATTTGTTAGTTATTTTGAAAACATTATACGTTTTATTGTTAAGATAGTATCTGGTTTGTTTGAAGCATTACCTATGTATCTAATATTATTTAAAGTAATTTTACTAGTTTCACCACTATTAATGAGATTTTGCAAGCGTGCTGAAGTGCCACTTATGTGCAGTACTACTACTTGACAAGTGTGATTAGTGTGATTAGTGTGATTATTAAGTTTTTATATTTTATCCTTTATCTGTTATCCTTTATCTGGTATATTAGCATTTTTGTAAGAATAAACTATAAAATTGAAATTTATAAACTGCAAAAATATTTTACTATAATTTTTGCAAGCGATTTATTCATATTGCAAAATACAAATGGCATCAGCTGTTTTTGTTGCACCTGCCCCTGCACCTATCTCTGTCCCTGCACCTACACCTAATATAAGTGAACTATTTAGTAATCTACCTCCCCACGTAAAAATTATTAAAAGCAAGGAAACTTTAAAAGATTATAGAAACATGTCAGCCCTCTTAAAATGTGATCCACGTTTTAATCCCAATATTGTATCAATATATAAGGTTGAAAACACATTACAAACAGGTATTTGCAGCCATTCAGGAAGGCATATGGTTGAGTTAGGCATTAACCGCAATATACAAAGTGTATTTCACGCAACAAGTATTGAAAACTTGAAATCTATTTGTATTAAAGGAATTGATATTCGTATGTCTGCATCAGGCAATTTTGGCCATGGTTTTTATGGAGCATTAGGTCCACAAGGACCATTTCACGCAAACAAATTTTCTAAAAAATTTGGCAAGCCTGATGAGATACGTGTATTACTATATTGCAAAGTCTTAGCTGGAAATATGTATGTAGTACCAAAAGGCGAAGCACGCCGTAATTTTGTGTGTGAACCTGATGGCTATCAATCTGTTCTTGGCGAATTATCAAATGGCCAAGAGCTTGTAATTTACAATAACAATAACATATGTGTCACCCACTTTATACTATACCAAGTTCATGATGTTTCATATGAGTTAAGTTTAGGATACAAACCAAACTCAGTGCAAGTTTTAGCTTCTATATTTGGTAAATTAATAAGTCGTGGTATGTATATTAAAGAGCAGGAAAAGATAATTGCTCAGATAAGTGACTTAATTTGTAAGCGTATTTCATTTGATGTATTTGTCGAAAATATTAATACTTTACAGGATGGGTTTAAAGACCTTAGTTGTATTCATATATTAAAGGATACACTTCAAAAATATTTTCAAATATACAATGAGTGTATTACTATTAAATCAATTGAATTAATTACAAATTCTGTTAATATTTCAAATACTATTATATCAAATGCCCTAGCAGCCCCGGCACCTATCCAAGCGGTCCCGGCACCTATCCAAGCGGTCCCGGCACCTATCCAAGCGGTCCCGGCACCTATCCAAGCAGTTCCGCTCGCTATCCAGGCACCCCCGGCACCTATCCAGGCAGCCCAGGCACCTATCCAGGCAGCCCCTGCAAATATTTCTAACAAGGAATCAGATTCTTCTAATGTATCTGAACACAAAGCAAAACGAGTTAGATTAGAGGAATAATCTATATGTTATTCTATGTGTTATTCTATATTTTTTTGTCAATAAGTGAATTAAAGCAGGAAAAATTGAATATAAATGGTTATTTATCTAATAAATATTAACAGTATTAACAGTTTGCTGTTCTTGTTTTTTCAAAACAATTTGTATAAAGTACAATACATTAACTACATTATCTACATTAGCTACATTAACATGCTTGCATATCCAAAGATACTTGAGAAAGCCGCTAAAATTAAGCATAGTTACTTTATTTATGAAAGAATAGTTACGCCAGTTGATAGCAAATATTTTAATGATACTTTTATGAGCCTTATTAAAATTAGTATTGATTTAGACAAGCTCATTGAGACTTGTATAATTCCTATTGATGGCATTATTTATCATAGAAAAGACCTATATAAGAATGATGATGCAGTGCGTGAAGTTAAACGGACTACAGCATATATAAATGAGGTCAAGCATTACTGTGATAAATATTACTATATTGCCAAAATACAATTTGGTGATGAACACTATATAGTACAAGTCATTTTCTATAGTATTGAATCGCAATTTATATTGCCATCAATTCTTATGGGTTCTCCTGCAATGTCAACTATTGTACAACGCCACTTACATATAAGTAACAATTTCTATAGCACTGATAACAATGCATATTTGGTTATTTTGGACAATTTACACAAAAACTTGCACGGGACATCTGAAATCTATGACTTATCAACCCATATTGGCCGATGTGAACCGGAAAGTATTGGGATGCGTACGCGTCTCTATGACTACCAATTAAATGATTTAAATAAGTTAATAAGTCGAGAGATCAAACCTATTTTTGAAATATTTACAAGTGACAAAATTCTTATGTTTGAGAATGGATTAATTTTTAACTATAACAAATCAAAGTTTGTCGAGATTGATGAAATTCGCGCTATACCCATAAAAGGTATTGTCTTAGCACATCAACCAGGTACTGGGAAATCGCTAATTGTTTTGGCATATTGCCAACTTCGCCCCTGCCAAACAGCAATTATTGTGCCCGATCATCTTTATGATTCTAGACATTGGGATATGGAAATCCGCAAACATTTTATCAATCCCGACAAACTTGCTGCACATGTTCACATATTTTCCTTCACACAGTTCTCCACTCTCACACCTGATAAATACAATCAGTTTGCGGCAATCTTTATTGATGAAGCTCACGAGATATACACACTTAGTGACCAAGATAGTACTGACAAAAAAATGATGCAAATACATCTCTACAAAATTCTTACAAGTACAACATGCCAATTTAAGTGTCTTATTACAGGAACGCCTTTTGCAGCAGGTGCAGATTCTCTTTACAAAATAATTAGTATGCTAACAGATTCCACATTTAACTATATGCCATTTATTCGCAATCGGATTTATGAGCCAACACTTAAATTATTATTTGCACGCAACACTTTAGAGAGTGTTAATCGTGAGTTGAACCTCCCTCCTATAAGTTACAATAATGTACTTCTTACATTTACTCAGTTTGAGCGGGATATTATGGAATCACTTTTGGCTGCAAATATTGAATATGCAGATATAGACCCTACTCAACGCTCTAGCAAATTTGTTAATGTTGAAAAAATAAGAAAAATATTGAGTAATGTGTTAACTGCTATTTTATATGATGACAGTGATAAAGGATATATTAATCTTACAATTGAACAGATTAAAGAACTATTTCTTACTCAGACGCAAAATGAGTATTGTGAACACTCTCAGATTCTTAGTGAATTATATTCTCGTCTAAAGCAATTGCTTTTAATTAAGCAGGAAATTCTTAAGCAGCTTGATAGAGGTCAACCCATAAGTATGAGTGGTATTATGGCAATGATTCGTAGAAGTGATAGTGATGGTCCAGTTGCATCTGCTGCAAAAGACCAACTGGAACTGCCACACCAGTCACATCAGTCACACACTTCTATTCATGACAAATGTCGTGAACTGACTGAGGTTAATCATAATATTGTACATTTTAATGATCTTATTTTCACTAAGACACGTGAAGTGGAGTCTAAGAAAGCTGTCTTTGACCGCTATAGCAAGATTTACAGTGTTATTGAATCTGCTGAAACTGCTGTTGAAACAACAGAACCTATTAATATTAATATTATTGATGAGGATAGTGTGTGTGCAGTTTGCCTGTCACCAGTGTGTAAACCTGTAGTATATTCATGTGGTCATTTCTTCTGTAAATTATGTAGTGATAATATGCGGGTAAGTGGGTCTGTTTTATGTCCTACTTGCAGAAGACCAACACCAGATGATAAGCTTATTATTATTACAAATATTAAAGAGAAAAAATTTTATGGTACAAAGGTCAATTATATTGTAGAGATGATGCACTGTTCTCCTTTGGATGAAACATTTATCATTTTCACTCAATTTGACCGTAACATCAATGCACTAGCAGCAGTATTAACTGCCGAGAGCATTACAAATGTTATTTATCACACTTGGCAAGATATCTCTGATTTCCGTGATGATCATAAGAAAGTTATTATTCTATCATCATTGAATCAACCATCTGGCATTGATCTTAGTTTTGTGTCTAATATTATTATCCTCGAACCACCAAATGGTGAGTTTTCATTTCGACGTGATATGGAACGCCAAATTATTGGTCGTATATTACGAATTAATCAAACTAAACCAGTCACAGTTACACGGTTGGTTATTGAAGACTCAATTGAAATGCAGCTTTATGTTGATTTGTAAGTATGGATGCATTTGTAAGTATGGATGCATATGTAAGTATGGATGCGTAACAAAAAAATATAACTTATCAATTAACAATTAACAATTAATTAATAATTAACAAATGATTATTACTAGCATCAAGACGATGTGTTAGTTTGTCTTGTAATTTTTTATTATTGTAAATTTTTATAAATCTTAAATTTGCTGGTAACTTTAAAATATTAATATTATCAATATGTGGGCAATTTATATGTAAATTATGAAGACATTTAGGTAGTTTGGAAATTGATTGATTAAATGCAAGAAGCGTTAAATATAATTCATTAATGCTATTAGATAAATAATTTATTGAATGATTAAAAGTTTCTGATGAAATTTGAAAATATTTTAATCTACAAGGTAAATTGTCAATTGATTGATTAAAAATATTAGAATATATATATAATGTTAACAAATTAAAAGGTAAATTATTGACTGGGTGATTAAATATATTTCCATTTATATATAAATATTTTAATGTTGGTGGTAAATTATCAAGTGGTTGATTAAATTTTATAGTAAACATACTTAACATTTCTAAACCTGAATATATCACTTTTTCATTTTTCCTATTTTCTAATAAATTTTTCTTGCGAAGTGTTTGTCGTGTATTAATAATATCAATATTTTCAACACCAGGTAAATTATTTAAAGGTTGATTAAAAATGGAAGAGCATATATATAATTTTTTTAATAATTTTGGTAAATTATCAAGTGGTTTATTATAGTTTGTTTTTATATCCAATATTTCCAAATTAGGTGGTAAACTATCTAGATAACCACAATATTCTTTACATGTGTAAATAAATAATTCTTTTAAGGGAAAAGGGAGATTATCTAGTGAATATGAATATTTTAATGTACTTATAGTTAATGATAGTAGATTAGGTGGTAAATTATCAAGAGGTTGATCATAGTTCCCATAAAGTTTTATACTTTTAATAGTGCTTGATAATTTATTAATAGGGCAATTAAATTTAATTATTTCTTGGGTAAATGATTGGAAGTTAATAGATTCAACACCTTCTGGAATCCAATCTAAAGGCTCATTATAATCTGAAGGTAGTGTTATATGTCTAAATTGCAACTTTAAAACTGCATCTTTACAAAAATGCTGCCTTATTATTAATTTATCATCAATAAAACTGTATTTCATTTTTAATTGAGGGTGAATTGAATAATGTGAGGTATGCAAGTATACAAGTATATATAATAAAAAATAATAGATTGTATAATCAATTTTATATGTGGTTATATATGGTTGTATGGTTATGTAAACTTGTTCATTGCATTTGCTTACCAATCAATATATGTAATATTTAACTGGGGGTATTGTAACTTTAATTCATTTTTTTTAGAATAATAGGTGTATAGTGATAAGTTTTTTAAATTATCTGGTAAGCATTTAAGTGGTTGTTGAAATTTTGAAAATCGTGTAAATGTTAAAGTTTCCAATGAACTAGGTAAATTGTCAAGAGGTTGATTATACTCACGTGAGTTAATAATAAGTGTTTTTAAGTTTGATGGTAAGCAATCTAGAGGTTGATTATATGAAAAACATATAATTTCTAAATATTCAAGATTTAAAGGTAAGTTAGTTAACTCTTTATTAAAATTTGATAATGATAGTATTAATTTTATAGTAGTTTCAGGCAATTTTTCAAGTTGTTTATTAAAACCATCAAAACGTGTATAGATACAGTTATTATTAGTATATTCAATATAAAAATTGTTTTCTACTTCATCATCAGACATAGTTTTAAATGTTTACTAATTTTATTGATACATTGAATAATCAATTTTATTTAATTTTATAAAAAAATAAAAAACAATTGATAATTTTCAAAAAAAATTATAAAAGTTTAAAATTCATTCTATCCTTTAAATGACGGGATGATTTATAATCATCCCTCATTTTACAGGAGTTCCTGCCTAAAACCCATCGGTTATATATAACCGATAGGCTTTTAAAGGATATATGAATGAGTAAATAATGAATTACTGGAACCAAACCATCATGAACAGAAAAAGCATCACTACTACTACCACCACTACTACTACTACCACCACTAACCACCACCACCACAGTGGCCACCACCACGGAAACGGCCACCACGGCCAGGATTACTAAAACCAGGACCACTAAAAACCAGGACCAGGAGCACCAAAACTTAGTCTAGTGATATTAGGCATATTGCCACCAGGACCACCACGACCAGGACCACCACGACCACGACCACCACGACCAGGACCACCATGACTAGGATCACCAAAACCACGACCACCAAAACCACCAGGATTACCAGGATTACCAGGACCACCACGACCACTAAAACTAGAACCACCAAAATCACCAGGATTACCAGGACCACCATGACTAGGATCACCAGGATTACCAGGATTACCAGGATTACCAGGATTACCAGGACCACCAAAACTAGAACCACGACCACGACGACCAGGACCAGCAGCACTATAAGGAGTATGAGTGTGTTGGTATTGTTGTTGTTGTTGTTGTTGTTGGTTTTGTTGTTGGTGTTGTTGTTGTTGTTGTTGTTGTTGGTATTGTAGTAGTAGTTGTTGTTGTTGTTGTTGTTGTTGTAGTTGTTGTTGTAGTAGTTGTTGTTGAGCCGCTTTTTGTTCAAGGTATGCAGCCACATTTCTTGTTTTGATTTCCCTTTTTATCTTAAGTTGTGCGGCCATACGTGTTTTGGTGTGCATTCTGTCTTTGGCGGCATTATGTGCTGGATATTTTTTTCGCGTCATTGGGATTATTGGGATTTTTTTTGGTGGTGGACGGTTTTCACCTCTCATTGTCTCTATCTCTCTCTCTCTCTCTCTCGTTATCTCACTCTCTATCTCTATCTGTCTCTTTCTCTCTCTCTCTCTCTCTATCTCTTCTCTCTCTCTCGCTCTCCGCTCTCTATTCTTTCTCCAACGCTCTCTATCTATCTCTCTCTGTATCTCTCTCTGTATCTCTCTCTCTTTCTCCAACTCTAAGTTCTTTATCCGTGTCTCTCTATCTATCTCTATCTGTCTCTTTCTCTCTCTCGCTTCTATCTCTTCTCTCTCTTTTCTCTGTTGCTTTAGATCGGGATTCTCTCTCTCTGCTTTATCTCTCTCTATCCTCTTTCTCTCTCTCTCTCTCTGTGCATCTCTCCCTCTCACGAAAGCTAGCTCGCTCTCTCTATCTATCCTTTCCTTTAGTAAGGGGGGAAGAGTACGAATCTCAAGTTTCGATTTTTTTTCCATTCCAGCAGCAATAAAATTACTATTTTTCATATAAGTACGCGTTGGATTTTTCCATGAGTGTTCTCCTACAATGGTATAAGACGGTCTGTTATTTTCTTCAGAAACAACAGCTTGATCATTTTCCAGAACATCTTTGAGGCAATTACTTTGCAGTTTTTCATATGAAAATAGAGAACAAAAGAGCCATTTACTTACTAATTTTTTATAATAAACTCTCATATTAGTTTGCTTGTTGTCTTCATTCTGATTATATGTTTTGATTTCATCTTGTATATCTTGATGATATGCAACATAATCAGCCAAAACATCCATATCTTTATAATTAATTTCTTTCTGTATTTTACTTAATATTTTTTTGTATATTTTCGCGTGTATTAATTTATGTTTAAGTGGTGTTATTGTAATATTTTCTAATAAATTGTCAGATAAGTATATTTTTATTATAGAGCAGTATTGTTTATACATTTCCGTTTTATCTGCATCTGCGTTTTCTCTAATTTCTGTTCTATATTCAAGCCAAGTATTCACTATATATGGTATTATAGTTTCTATTTTCTGTTTTAGTTCTTTTATAAATTTATCTTCTTGATTTTCCATAAGCAATGAACTTATATGAAAACTTATACAATCTTTATATTTTGCTTCATTATGAATGAATTGTATACAATGTTCAACTATGGTATCTAATTCTTTTTGTAGTCCTTCATTTGTAAATTTATCTAAATTTTGTTTTACTTTACTGTATATTTCTCTTTCAGCAATTATTTCTGTATTTGTACTTTTACTTTTTAAGTAAGATTTTATATCTTTAATACATTTATTTTTTTTATATTTATCATTTTTTTTATGTTCATCATTTTCATCATTTTCATCATTTTCATCATGTACGTCATTTGCAATATTTTGTGTAGGACATCTTAACCATATTTCCATTATATCTTTTGCAATTTTAGTTATAGTTTCATTTTCTTGTTTAATATTTTCACTATTTTCACTATTTGTATTAGACATATTTTATTAAAAAATAATGTTAATATGTTCAGATATTAGTAGATATTAATTAGATATTAATTAGATATTAATTAGATATTAATTAGATATTAATTAGATATTAATTAGATATTAATGTTAATAAATGTTAAAACAAAAAAATAACTTATACAAATTGATTTACAGTTTAAGAACAGTTTGCTTGATCATATGAGTGCTAGGGTTCTAGGGTGCTATCCTGGTATCAGATAATAATTTAATAACTGATGCTAGGGTTCTAGGGTGCTATCCTGGTATCAGATAATAATTTAATAACTGATGCTAGGGTTCTAGGGTGCTATCCTGGTATCAGATAATAATTTAATAACTGATGCTAGGATTCTAGGGTGCTATCCTGGTATCAGATAATAATTTAATAACTAGTCAATTTGCAATGTATAAATAACTAAATTTATTCGTCTTCTAAGATAATTAATTAAATTGTATGTAGTTGTAATAATATACTGTGTTTCCTGTAAAGTTTTAAACCATGCATTATCATCATAAAAATACCATTTATCTTTATATTTAATATAGCACATGTAATGACCTTCTGGTCCAAATGCAATAGCATTAAGATTATATATATTATTATTTTCATTTATTATATTATCAAAAATAATAGGGTTTTCACGGATTGCATTATATTTAAAACATAACTCTTTAAATGTATGGTTTATGCAATCATAAGTTTTATATGTTTCTACTATTGGTTTAGTATAATAATTATTATATAGTTCAACAGCTTTTTTTAAATTTAATTCAGTTTGTGTATATTCAGTTGAAACAGTTGAATCAGTTGAAACTGTTGAATCAGTGCAAAAAAATTGTAATTTAACAATATTAATATGTGCACATAATAAGTTTAAATAATTATATGCAATTTGAAAAGGGGTAACTTGCAACATTATTGCAAAAATTTGTTTATAGTTTTCATTAGAGTCAAAATATTTTTTAATAATAGTATCATAAATTTCACCATTACATACATATATGTTTAAAGGTATGTTGTCGGATGTAATATTTTTTATTAGTATTTGAATTGTTTTATTAAAATTTTCTTTATTTGAACATACTTTTCCTGGTATATGGTTATAATATTCTAATACTTTGTTTATATGTGGTGATATATTTTTTATTATAGTTTTTTGAATTTTAGTATATTGATGTTGATGTTGATCGCTTGTAATTTGTATATTTAATCTGTGTAATATATTTAAATCTATTAACTTTGAAAATAAAATTCGATCATTTAAATTTATTTGATCCATATCATTATTTATTATTATATTTATAAAATCTATATAGTTATCACTTATAAGCTCTATTTGGTTATTTCCTTCTCTTGGAATATTTAACAATTCAATAATAAAGTTAATATCATCATCATAATAAATTTTATGTTCATAATCAGATCGTCTAGGTATAAAATAAAATATTTTATATGGTAAAATAACAGGGCAACTTGGTATAGTATACGGATCACCGTGTATAAAATTTGAATTTTGCATATTTGAGCAAATATAATAAGCATCTTTATCTGGTTTATACTCAAATCCTTGTGCATATAATGGAATATTAAATATTTTAAATAAATCTTTTAAAATATCATCAATAGATCCTCTTCGTCCATTAGTAAATAGTGTTAATTCATGAGTACTATAGTTTTTTTTTTTTAATATAGGTAAAAATTTATTAAATTGTGTTCTTAAATTTTCAACATTTATTCTTTTTTCCCTTATATCAAATATAGTATCAACTGTGCTTTTAAATTGTGTTTTTAAAGTTAACATTTTACCATTGTCACTAATATCACCATTAAGCTGATCAGTACTATATTTAATATAATCACAATTTGTGTTATATTGTGCATTATTATTCGTAAAAAATAAATTATAAAATACAGGTGTATTTACAAATAAACAGGTAATTATTGTATCCATAAAACATGAATTATTAATATACTTAAGTAGCGGTAATGCAAGTAAAGTCTTAGCATCTGCAGTTTGATTCTGTATTTGATTCTGTATTTGATATATAATACTTGAATTATTATTTTGTGGGTTTGTGATAGTGGGCGTATTACCTTTTGTTTTATTATTGGGTTCTTTTGGGTTTTTATAGTTAGCAATAGCAATGCGCTTATTTTGTTCATCAAGGGCAAGTATTATTTCATTAGATTCTTTTTCTAAAATTTCTTTCTGTTCTGTAGCTGTAACTATACGTGGATTTATTGTATCTAATAATAATTTTCTTATATTTATTAACTTAATTGTTTTAGGTGTGTTAGAGGGGTAACTTTTTGTTTCTATTAACCTATTTAAAATATATAATTCATCCTGTATAGCTTTAGACTTAATTTTATTTTGTTTTTGTGCATAGATTAATTTATTAATGTTTACTATATAGTCAGTATCGTTATTTGTTTTATTTTCATATTTTTTTTTTAATGTTTTTTTATAAACAGCAAATTTTTTTAGGTGTGTCTTTTTAGATTTTGTATATTCTTTATCTAATTTATATAGTTGCATGTTTGCCTCTTTTTGTATTTTGGATATTTTGGACAATATTGTTTGCCAGTATGCATTTGCTTCTTTTGTTAATGCTTGAGTTTTTTGAGTTTTTTGAGTTTTTTGCAAAACATTATTACGTAATTTATTAATTATAGGTGATTTAAGCCTTACAAAATTTGCATGTTTGTTTGTATTATATACTATTGGTTGTGTACCCTTAATTGGCGTGGTAGATGTTCTTGGACCATTACCACAATGTTTTTTTTGTTGTTGTGTAGCAGCTAATAAGTAGCTAATTATAGGATGTTTAAAGCTAATTTTTGCGCTTCTTATTAATTTATTACCTATATTATCATCTTTATAATCCTGTTTTAAATAAGGAATATAATATGCTAAACATTGTATTCTATTATTAATTCTATTATTAACTAATTTTTTATGATTTATAATTGATATTATTTTGCTATTATGGTATATAAAATCTGAATTTGCATTACCATTTAATATAATATTATTTAAATTTACATTAAATTTTTCACTTATCTCTTGAGGAAAATATAAGTTTATATGACTACTTAAATTTTGAGCTGAAAAATCAGTTAATTTTAAAACATTTGATATTAATTTAAGTGTTTCTAAAAATTCATATATATTTGGTGCAAGTTTATTAAATTTATATGTGATTTCACCATTAATTAAAATTGTAGATACTTGTTCTAATAATACTATATCATATTTAACACTTACTAATATTTCATGTAATTTTAATAACCAATATAATTTATATGGTGTTATTTCAAAATATAATTCATTATTATGCTCTTTAAGAAAATTATTATGTGCATATTGTTTAATTAAATCTATACATTTTTTTGTATAATTAAAACTATTAGTATCATATATTATTTCTTTATTTAAAATAGTCATATCTAAATATATATTAAAATTTGACATATATGTAAAATTATATTTTTCATCACAAAAAATTTTAGCTATATTATAGTTATTTATAGTTTCAAATGTGTCTAGTTTTGTGTCTATCATTTTTTTACTATTAAAAAAATAATTTGTATTTAATAAAAAATTAAATGGATTATTACATTCTAATTTATCTAATTCTAAAAAATTTTTTAATTTTTTAGAATTGTCAAGTAAATCATTATTATTATTATTATCTATAATATCATTTAAATTTACAGAATATGTAATTTTATAATTAATTATTAAATCATTTACATTTATTTTAATATTTAACATATTTAAAAACAAAATTAAATGTTTTTGCAAATCACTTTCCTCTATATCATTATTATTTCCAAGTAAAATATTAATTGTGTTTTTTAATAAATATTTAAAATTTATATTAATTGAATTATTTGAATTATTTGAATTATTTGAATTATTTGAATTATTAGAAGATAATGTTTTTGGAAGTAATATTTCATGTAATTTTAATAACCAATATAATCCATAAAAATTTATAACTATATATTTAATACCTTTATCATATATTACAAAATTATTAATAAAAAATGTTTTAATCATATTAAGACAATTTTTTGTATATTTAATAATTTTAATATTATCATTATTGCGATTTTTATTTAAAAATGTTGTATCTAAATATTCATTATAATATGAATAATATTTAAAATTAACAGGATTTTTAAGTGTTCCAATAAATCTTTTAAAAATTCCATATTTATTAGTTTTATTAGTTTTATTAGTAGATTTATTTTTTTTTGTAGTACCAAATAGTTTATAAAAATATGAATGTAATGTGCGAGGTATACTTTTTTTAGGTGCTGGTGCTGGTGCTAGTGTAGTGTCCATTATATTATTATATATAATAACTGTAAATATATAGTTTATTTAGATTTTTTTTTATAAAATACTTTTTTAATTTCACCATTAATAATTCTTATCTCTCCAACTGGTTTAGGTAATCGTACACGCCCTACTATACTTTTATCATAAATAAAAGTTTTACCATCACTATTAGCCTCGACTGGATAATAATACATTATACCTTTAATTGAAATTGTTTTAAATGCAGTTGACACTATCTTTTCTTGTGCTAAATCAATAGATTCTACTGTATCATCAATATCAGGAGTAAATAGATAATCTGAGCGATTTTGCGTTGCATAATCTAGACACACAAGTCCCTCATTTACAGGATTCATTTTATTATCATGATAATTTAATGCGCAATCAAATGCGCTTTCTTTCATTAACTTTTGAAATTCGTTAATTACAATTTTCTTGCGTTCAGCTAAAATATATAAATACTCATCACTTGTTACAACTTTATTTTTCTTATCTGCTAGAGCAGGATTTGGATATTTATATGTATCTAAACGCACATCAGGATATGAAATTTTGCTAACTTGTAATGGTGTAATAGTAGCCATATAAATAAATACCTCAACATTTCTATCAATAACTGGTAATTTCAAATGTGATTCATTACGTACACCTCGACCAATCACCTGGTCAATTAATACAGGTTGCCAATATGGCTCCATAATATGTATCTGGCGTACCTCTTTTAAATCTAAACCTTCAGCACCTGTGCGTGTTGTCATAAGCATTTGAACAACTTCACCATAATGATTTGAATCTGCAATTTCTTTTAGTTGTTGAACCAATTTTTCACAGGATGCAGGTAATTGATCCCATAAACTGTTATAAACATTGCGATAGATTTCACGTATTTCGCGGTCTTCATTACCAGTGTAAAAAAGAAATTTGCGTTTACGGTAATTTTTCGCTTTCTTTTTGCCTTTCCCTATGCATTTCCCTTTCCCTATGCATTTCTCTTTCATTATCTCATTTCCTTCTTTTTCTTCTTTTGCGTCTTGCATATCTTTCTGTTCATCACTATCATCCAATTCCCATTGTTTATTTACTTTTTTAACTTTAAATGGTTCCCATTCACCTGTTTGCATTAATGCATATGAAAATGTATTAAGACCTATTAAATAGCGAAAATAGCTATATACTAATATTTTCCCTGGCGATTTTTGAATGTTTTTAATCATTTCAAGATATTTAGGTGAATGTTTGGCTAGACTACCATTTGATATATCTAAATACAGAGCCCGATTTTTATAAATAATATTAAGATATCGTGCTTTAATGTATTTAATTATTTCGTCTTCACGCATTTCTTCTATATTTGTAACAGTCATATCAAACTGGGAATCTTTGTCTGCTAACATTTCTATAAATTCTGCATTTTCTGCATTATTTTCATTATCATAAGGGCTGCCTGTTTCTTCAGGAAATACAAATGTGCAGGCAAGTCGGCTTTTAATACGATATGATGTTGCAGATTCATTATCACCAGCTTTCCGTTTTTTAAAACGTTCTTTTTCAAGTTCCTGGTGGCGAAACCGTTCATAAACACCAAATTGATATGTACTCATAGGAATTCGCACATAGTTAATTGGTAATAGCTTAGGGTACTTAGATTTATCTTGATATTCATAGTAAGAGGTTAATCCTGCAATACGCCGCTTAATAAGATCAATATGTTTAAGCTTATTAAGATCTGGATTATAAAATCGTTGTTCAAATTCGACTTTATTTTCAGGAAGCGCAGTTTCCAATTTTATATCAATATTGATTTTATATCCTTGTGCTGCGATAATTTTAGTCACTTGCTCGGCAAAAGTGTCTATGCTAATTATATCATCTGGTTTATTTGAATAAAGAATGCCTTTGCCATTAACATCATTAATAAAATAATCTGGATTTTTTGAAACTTTCATAATCTTATTTTGATAATTTATAACAATTTGATCAACAAATCGGTTTTTAAGTAATAAATATTTTAAATTATCATAATTTATTGTACTTTCAAAGCTACTTTTGAACTTGACAATTAATGTTGGCATATATCCACGCAAAATATTAAATATACGTGTGGATTCAAATACTTGGTTAATTAATGGTGTTCCACTTAAAAATATGTATTTAGGATTCTTAGCTTTCATAAATAGCTCATAAAATCGTGGGCCTGACTTACTAGTTTCAGATACCATAGTATTGCCCATATTATGAACTTCATCAACAATAACAACTTTTTCATCAAAAATATCATCAGCTAATGTGCCGATTAGACGAGTATTATCGGTATGCAAAAACTTAAATCTAGCTTCAATAAGATAGTTTATCTGGATACGAAGTTTTTCACGTAAGTCTTTAGTTAGGCTACTATAGTTTGCATCATCTTTGCTAAAATCTATGAAAAAAGCGCCACCATTTTCAATAATACTTTTGTTTGGAATATTGAGTATTGTGGTAGCAAACTCACGTTCATCTTCAGTATTACAAGATTTGAATACCCAATGATTGTGTGTTTTCATATAATCTGTACCACATTGTAAAATTTCTTTACGAAAATTATCTTCAAGGCTAGTTTTACTAAGAATAATAACTTCTTTTTTAGTTTGAATTGCTTCAGAAACTGCAACAGCTGCGCATGTTTTACCAACACCTAGACCAATATAAAAAAGAAGACCACGAGCAGGACTTTCACCTTGCATAAAATCACGAGTAAGTCGCTGTATATTATTAAGGTGTAGCTGCTCTGTGTTTACTCCAGTTGTAGGTGTCCCTTTATTCTTTTCTTTGCTTTTGCCAGTATAATTATTTTTAGCAATTGCTTTTATTTGTGCAGATGCATTTCCTGTTTCATATTTGGAAAATGTAGTTAAAACCCAATCATAAAACCGTTTTCGGTTAGGTAATTCCCAAATTTTAGGTCGTACAATATCTTCATTAAGAGGAATTTTATATTGTGTAAAGTTGTTAAACTTACTTAGCTTACTTGACATATTATTATCAGGCTCATTTACTAATCCAGTTGATAGAATTGATATATGTTTTAGAGGTTCTAAAGGTTCTATAGGTTCTAGATCCTTTTGCATTTTTGATTTATTTGGAAATAGATTATTATCAACATCACTATCATGTTTATCTTTTTTAGTTTTTTTAGTGATTATAACTATCCGTTTAGTATGTTTAGTATGTTTAGTATCATTAGTTTTGTTGTTGTTAATTAGTTTGTTTAAATTTTTATTTTTTTTGGTTATTGGCATTGTAAAATAAATTACAATCTACTTACTTTTACTTTAGAGAAAAATATTGTAACTTTAACTGAACTTAATTTAAATTGCAAAATTATAGCCTATGTAATATGTAATATGTAATATGTAATATATGCTTTAATTAGTAAATATTAAAAATATAAAAAAAATTAAATACATATGAAAAAATACATATGAAAAAATACATATAAAATAATAATAATAATAATAATAATAATAATAGTTAAATGGAATGTCAACACATATTAAACTTAATCATATTGGAATAATTCAAACTATTAAATTAACACCATTACAATTATATAATTGCGAACTTGAATATTTAAGATATAAATATTATAAAAAATTAGTTTCAAATATTGAAATTAATATAATGCAAGATAAAAATATAAATTATCAAAAGAAAAAACTATATGAAAACAAAAATATTATTGATAGGTATATTCTTGAATGTATAAATGATGATATTTATGGTATTGATGGTATTGATATTGATACTTTAACATATGAATTTACTAAATATTTATTTTTTAATAAAATTAATGATATAACTATCATAGTAAATACTATATATTTTGTAAAAATGGTTTCAGAATATTATGAAAAACATATTTATTTTAAACCTAATTTTAAACTAGCTGAAATACTATTGCTTTATAATAAAAATTTTACACATGAAGTTAGCATACTATACTGTAAACATTTACATATAAATGGCAATTGCAGCTGTAAATTATATAAATATATACATTTATCACCATCATTACAACCGTCATTACAACCGTCATTGCAAGAATTACCACATTGCACTATTCAAATAAACAAAGATATTGTTAAGTTTGTATATAGAGAAATTGAAAGGGAAAGGGACCGAGAAAGGGAAATAGAAAAAGAATATATCAAAAATATAAGTACTACACGTTTTTTAAATTTACTTAAAAATTTTGAAAATCCAACAGGATATCAGATTGCTAGAATGCTTTTACGCTATGCAATTTTTGAAAATAGTAATCAACAATGGAGTATTGGTGGCAACCTATATGAATTTATTAACACTATATTTGATATTTGTTTTGAAATGTTTGCAAGTCCATTAAATTTTAATATGAAGCGATATTGTTCATTATTTTTAGATACTGATGCTATTTTTGGCAGTATTGGAAGTTTCTATAATTTAAACTGTGAACAAATAGTTAATAATAATATTAGAGGTGTTGTATATAATCCGCCATATTTGCCTCTTTTAATGGATAAAACGCTTAACATATGTTATAATTTAATGGATAAATTACGAGAAAGTTATAAATATGAGTTTACTATATTGGCTTTTTTACCATATTGGTCAGATGCTGATTATATAATTAGATTATTAAAAAATAAATATATAATATGTAGTAAAGTATTTAAAAAAGGTGAATTTGTAGTACATGAAAAAGATAAAGGGAAAATAATTATTGGATCATTTGACTTAGTAATGGTATTACTTAATAATTCAATAAGTGATAGTAATAGTGATAGTAATAGTGATGCTAATTGCAATAGTGATGCTGATTGCAATATTGCAGATAATAAAAAAGAGATTAAACTATACACTAAAATAAAAGAATATAAGACTAATTTTAATGAAATAGTTAAATTTATGAATAGTGAAGTTACTAACATAAAAAATTGATTTTTAATTATTTTTTAATTAGTTTAAATTAGTGTATCAAATTTTATATAATACTTGAATTGACTTGAATCAAATGGATATATTAACTACTACACTAATAACACAATCTACTATAAATCCCATCACATCTAATATAAATAAGGTTGCATATGAGTTAGTTGCAACAGCTGATGAATTAGTATCTGGATATTTAAATCCTTTTAATAAAGTTAATAAACTTTTAGATAAAAATAAAGTTCAAAATATATTGAAAAAATATGGTATATACCAAAATATAAGCAATTTAGATTTATATCAAGATGCAATGGTGCATGAAAGCTATACAATTCAAAAAATAAAAGATATTTGTTCCAGAGATAATGTTAAAGTTGTTAAAAATCCTGATGGATGTGTATTGCTGCGTGAGCGTAGTTATGAACGTTTAGAATTTTTAGGAGATGCAGTAATTGAAAATATTATAGTTAGTTATTTATATAGACGTTATCCTGATCAAAATGAATGTTTTTTGTCAACAATGAAAGTTAATTTAGTAAATAGAATTACATTAGGGCAATTGGCTCGCGTTTTAGGATTGCATGAATATTTAATCATTGGGCGGACTTTGGATGATATGCAAAATGCTCGCGATGAAGATAAAATTTTATGCGATGTATTTGAAGCATTTATTGCTGCAATTTATCTTGATTTTAACAATGATAAACATGGTTTTTTAAAATCTTTTATGTCTGGTGCTGGTTATCAAGTAGCCGAGTTATTTCTTATAACTTTAATTGAGGATGAATCTAGTAATATAGATATGACAAATTTTATACTAGATGATCATAATTATAAAAGCAAAATTTTAAAACTTATTAAGCGTATATATAAATATGTACCTATATATCGTATTGCAAAAAGTGATATAGTTAATGGCGCAAACCAAATAACTATAGATCTTATTAATCCTAATACTAAAGAAATTATTAGTTCTGGTAAAGGAAGTAATCAAAAAAAAGCTGAACAAGCTGCAAGTAAAGTTGCCCTATGTAAAATGGGCTATATTAAGAACAGTTAAGCATTTATAATAGCTATAATTGCATCTAAAAGTATTTTATTTTTATTATCTATATCTATGTTATTTATATTGTTTGTGTTGTTTGTGTTGTTTGTGTTGTTTGTGTTGTTTGTGTTGTTTGTGTTGTTTGTGTTGTTTGTGTTGTTTGTGTTGTTTGTGTTGTTTTTAAATTCATTAGTTAAATTAGAAACTGTGTTTGCAATTATATTCCATTGTTTAATAAATTTTATTTGCGATTTGCATAAATTATTTAAGCATACATATATTTGACGTTGTATATTAGTATTAAATATTTCAAAATCAACACATATATGTAAATGTTTTTTATAATTAGATGTAAATACAAGACAATTGTTATTTACATTATAGCGACCTTTAAATTTTTGTTGCTCATTGTCAGGAACTAATAATTGTACATAGTTAAAATCTGCTTTTTTAAGATGAATATTTTTAAATTGCATTGAAAGATTATTAAGATTTAAATGTTTGCTACGTTTTATGAGTATATTATTGTTACTATTATTGTTACTATTATAACTATTACTGTTACTATCACTATCACTATTGCTACTGCTTGTAGACATGCTCATATGTACAAAATCACTATCATTTTTATTATTAGCAATATTATTAGTAATTGTTTCATTTTGCAAAATTTTTAGTATTTGTTCTAATTTAATTTCATTTTGACAACTTGAACATTTACAGAATTGTGTAACTACGCGTATTAAACACATTTTACAATACCAAAATGTGCATATATTGCATTTAATACACTTACTTGAATCATAACAAATACTACATTCGCATATTACTGGGTTTATTTCATTAAATATTGATTCAACTTTATTCATATTTTCCATAACAATGCTTATATCTACCATATTATTTGTATTAATATGTTGCACACGTGCAGCATTAAATGACTCATTTAATATATTTTGAAATGTTGGATCATCAGACATATTTATTTTTTTACTGAAAAATTTATAGAATTTAGTATTTAATATATAAAATTGAATAATTATTCAATTTTATTTTTTTACTATATAAAATGAAAATGTTTTTTGATAATAGTAACATACAAAACATTATTATTACTTCAAATGTCACATCTGATATATTAACTTTAAACAAAAATAAATGTCCAGATACATTTGAAGACTTTATACAACATATACTAACATGGATTTCACTTAATATTAATCAACCTATTATAAAAGAAAATATACGCATTATAGATGTTAATACATCATTATGTATTAATAATTTAAATGATTTATTAATTGCAACACAAAAAATGACAAAATTAAATACATATAATTATTATTTAAAAATAGTTATTGTACCTATTGCAAAGTAACGGCAAAGTAACGGCAAAGTAACGGCAAAGTAACGGCAAAGTAACGGCAAAGTAACGGCAAAGTATAATTATATTTTTTATTATATTTAATACTATTACAATAGTAACTAATGTTTCATAGTATGTTTATGTGCTGATAAGCGTCGTACACTATGCCTCTTACTACGCATTGGTCCTGAAGATTTATGAGATCCCTTGCATTTTTCAGTTGGAGCTTTTGCTTTATGTACAACATTATGATATTGACGCGCACCTCCTGGAGCATCAATAGCTGTACTATATTTAACACGATTTACATGATAACTAAATATTTTATGATTAGAACCTTGAGTTGTTTCACGCATTTCAATATAAAAAGTACATTGACCATGAACTCCTTTAAGAGTACAAAGATTTGTCATTGCTTTGCTAGCTGCTTGCGCAGGTGTTTTACATTGATAACGTCCAGTATAATCTTTATGAAAGAATTTAGTTGGGCAACCATCAACATGGTATGCATTTTCTATTGTAAATGACCTTTCACTTGTATTTTTAAGAGACCTTGACATTTATTATACTATTTTATTATTTTTATTACTATGTAGTTAGATTAAAAAATTTAAAAAATTAAAAATATTATGTATTTATTTTACTTTATTTTACTTTATTTTATTTTATTTTACTTTATTTTTAATTACACCTTTACACATTAAAAGATACTAAAAAGTGCTGTAAATAATATATGTATATATATTAAATTTTTAAACAAAAAATTAAAATAATGGACAATACTATAATTATTATAATTTTACTATTAATTATTTTAATTATTTTAGTATTATACAGTTTATATGGAAACATATTATTTATTAATAATTTTGATGATATAACTGCAATAATACCTACTACTACTACACAAGTACAAACATTACCTAAAACTCCTGCAATAAATTTTAGTATAACACAGCAAATAGCATCATTACTTAGTATTTCATCAGGCCGTGTACAAAATCTTACATATAGCGATATAATTGATATGGGTGTACTAACAGTATCTTTTACTATTAATGAACCTAATTTTATAGAAACATATAATGGTGAATTATCTAGTGCAGATACAAATAAAAAACTTATAACTTTAATAAATATGAAATTATTTAATATAAATATTGCAGGTCAATCACTAATACTTAATTATTCTCCACTTGGAATCTCTTCACAATCATTACTTTTAAATGATTTAAACTATGCACAAAATCCAATATATTTTAATAACAAGGCAAATTTAGATATTGCAAATTATGCACATAATGTTTACACTGTTGTACCAACAGATGCATCAGTAATTAAATTTTATAGTCTAGATATGGACAAAAACTTTAATACTATTGTAAAGTCACCTTAAACTTTACACTTTTATCCAAAGTGCAAATGGATTAATTTTTTCATATTTTTTAACATCACTAATATATGTTGTATCACCACTAAGTATACGGCTATAGTCAGGTAAATGTGAATGACGCTCTCTCCATGGACGTGACATTCCTATTTCGCCAGGATAATAATCAGTAGTTATATCTTGCATACCACGTTGATTCCCCTGCAAATCAGTATTTTTAAAAATGTAGCTATGCCAATTATATATTGCTAATTCATTTGATAATTCTTCTTTTTTAGCTTTATCAGTTTCTTTTGCATATAAAGCCTGTATATTTGCTATACTTGTATTTTCATCATTATATCGCCGTGCGCCTTCTTCATTAAGATAATGAGGATTTGCATAATATTTGCGATCTTTATTATATTCCATTGATGCAAAACGAGCAGAATAAGGTGTATCTAACTCAGTATCAGGTGGCGGGGCATATGTCATAAGAGACATTTTACCTGCATTAAGCTTCTTTAATGTACAATTGGCATTAATTGTATTATCAATATCTAGTAGTTCAGGTGATGGTGTAAAATATTCTTCACGTTGACGATATAAATTATGAAATGTTTCCATAACAAAAATACATACTATAATAAACAATAATGCTTTTATAATCATTTTCTATATTCTATATTCTAGCTATCTATACTTTATCTATATTTTTTGACTATGTATTTGAATCTTATAAGTACGAAAAACATCTATATAAAAAATATAGTTAAAGCATAATAGTAACCTAGAAACCTAGAAACCTAGAAACCTAGAAACCTATAAACCTAGAAACCTAATAAACTTAAGAAGGCATATTAATAAATTTAAAATGACATCAACTGAGTTACAAGGCTTTAGTGCTTGGTCATTTGATGATAATAGTACTGCTACATGGAACACTGGATTTGCAGCATGTCAGAAAAATGCTGCAAGAATTGCCCCCTTAAACATAGATACAAGCAAAGTAAATGCATGTCATACACTTTGTAATTTAGCAATAAACTATAATCCAACAACATGTAGTGTAAGTATGATAAATAATATACCAACTGTAACATTTTCCCCAACATGTATGATTAAATTTAAAAATGACTTTTTATATTTGCGCAAAATGACAATTCACAATACAAGTATGCATACTATAAATGCCTCTAGCTATGATATGGAAGTAATGTTATATCATAATCGCAACCCTACATCTGATTCTGATGGTGGTATAATCATATCAGTTTTAATGAAAGCAGGTCCTGATTTTGGTAAATCTAATGATTTTATGAATCAATTTGTAAATCAACTACCTGCTACTGAAGCACCAACTGAACAGGATGTTGATGTTAGCGATGATTGGAATCCAGAAATGTTATTTCCCAAATCTAAATCATTTTTCTATTATGATGGTGCATTGCCATATCCACCTTGCACACAGAATTGGACTCTCTTAGTATTTGAGGAAATTATGCCTATTTCTCAAACTATTATAGAAACTGTTAAATATGCATTAGGAGGGTTTAAGAATATACGACCAATACAGGCAACACCTGCAGGTACTGTAATATTTTATAATAGCAACACTACACTAGACCCATCAACTAATGCAGTAGCACCAACATCTGTAACTATTTCATCATCTGCTGGTGCAGAGTTTGAGGCTTTAAAACATCAATCATGGCTACGCAAAAATATATATGTTATCAAAGGGCTTGTTCTTGGATTTATATTAATTTTAATGATTTATGTTGCAATAAAGCTTGCAAAATATATTGTAATAAATGATATATTAAATAATTTTATAATTAGGCAAATTAAAAAAAAACAGACACGTGAAGGTGCTGATGCTAAAGCAGAAATGTTAAAGCAGCAAGGAAATAACTTTGGAGGTGTATTACCAGGTGAAGTAAATAATATGCTTAGCAATAATTCAGATGGCTAGATATGTTTATGTTTACACTAATAATATCAATTACCATTTGTTATAATTACTTTAATAATTATTTGAAGTTTTTTTATGTAAATTAAATTTTTAAAAATAAATGTTTATAATATAATAAATACATTAAATACATTAAATACACTAATAGTAAATTTAATTAGTAAATTTAACATGGATAGCTGCTTTAAGACTAGTGATAATAAACATCTCCAGTGTCCTCCTCGTATGGCAGATGGTCGCCATTTTACAGACTATCGCTCTAGTTATTATATTAATGATTTAATTCGTGCTGATAATAATATAAGCAATTCTCTACAGTATCGAACTTTCCTACAGCAAAATGGTAATGCCCTTATGGATCGTCAACGTCAAATTGCATGTAATTTAAATTGTTGTGGTCCTTGTCCAATTGGAAATAAGGAATCTTTCCAAGATAGCACTATGTTACCAGAGCAGTATATGTTTGTTACTGATGGAACTCGTGCTAAAATGGTATTAAATAATCCAAATGGGTTAGGTGTAGGACGCCAGCACTACACATATCCTCAAGAACAAGAGGCTTGCTCGCAACTTCCTAGTGCTTGGCCTACTAATCAAAAAACAAATAATTGCCAAGCGCCTCTAGACAGGTTAAATTATCTAGGTGATGATCATTCTCAAATACAAGGACTTCGTCAAGCAATTCCTGGAGGTGGAGCAATGCTAGATAGCTAGATGGCTATGCATCATAAATTGCTCATACATTGTATTTTATTAATTTGTATTTTATTAACTTGTATTAATTTTTATTAATTTTTATTGTTTTAATTTTATGATAACTTAAAAATATGATACACATCATACACATCATACACATCATACACATCATACATGTCACTAACACGCACACTTTCAGTAAAACTAAAAAATATTCACCATTTAGTATTTTCAGGTGGTGGTTTGCTTGGTATTAGTTATATTGGACTATTCAAATATTTAGAAGAGCAAAATGTATTGCATCAAATAGCAACTGTTACAGGTTGTAGCGCAGGCTCAATATTTTGTACTTTTTTTATGTTAGGATATACTTCAAGTGAAATGGAAATATTTATGAAATCACTTAACTTTAAAGACTATTTAACTATAAATGCAAATTCAATTATTAAATTTCCTAAAACAAAAGGCTTAGAAGCAGGTCATAAAATGACAGATATTATTAAAAAAATAATAAAAGATAAAACTGGTGATGAAAATATTACATTTGTCCAAGCATATAACAAATATAAAATAGTGCTCCAGATAGGTGTTACTAACTTATCAACTATGAACTTTGAAATATTTAACTATATAACTAAACCAGATCTTGCAATTTGTACTGCAATAAGAGCATCAATATCTATTCCTATAATATTTGAACCTGTTATTATTGATGGTTCAGTATATTGTGATGGTGGTGTAGTTGATAATATGCCTATAGAAAGTGCTATTGATATAGCTAGGAAAATTTATAATGATAGTAAAACTGCAGATACTCCAGATATTCCAGATATTCCAGATAGTCTAAATGATATTAAATATTTAGATAATATACTTAGTGTATTTTTAATGAGTAAATATCAACCAATATCTCCTGAAAATATTGCAACTATTACATTGCCACATTTTATTGATGTAATAACGCAAGCAATTAATAATGGTCATGTTATAAATAATTTTCGCAATAAATTTGCAGCTAATACTTTAGTAGTTGAAATACCAGTTGATATAATGACATTTATAAAACTTAATGCATCAACAGAAGATATTGATAATATTATTGATATTGCATATAATACATCTGTTACACTACTTAATGCTTAATGCTTAATGCTTAATTAGGAAAAAAGAAATTATTCATAGAATCAAGATCACGACCACTGCTATAGTCAGTAGTGCCACTTGTTGTAATAAGCTTAACAGTTGGAAAACCATTAACACCATATTCCTTAGATAATGCTGGATATGCTTCACAATCAACCTTTTCAAACCGTAGAGTTTTACCTTGTAGTGTAGAAGATTTACAAGGCTTGTTTTCCATTTTTGCTTTAGCCTGTTGAAAAATAGGTTTAAATGTTACACAATGAGGGCACCAATCAGCATAAAATAGAGCAACTATACATTCGTTAGCACTAGGCTTAAGATTAGGAGAATCATTAGAGCCTGAAGTAAAACCTGATTTGTTATTTTGCATAACTATAAAATAATATGCAATAATGCATAAGCATGCTAGTATTACTATAGCTAGTACAGCTACTTTTGCTTTATTAGTAAATAATTGCGTTAAAGAAGATTTTATTGTCATTATTAAAATAAGAATATATATTTATTTTTGCTATTTTTGCTATTTTTGCTATGTTTGCAATTAACATATTTAAAATATTTAAATAAGTTAAATTACTTATATCTAAACACAATACTATATTATTACTATATTATTACAATAATATACTATACAATGAATCGCATATTAAATAAAGTTTTTACTATTGTAAAAAAAAATAATATAGTAGATAAAACAATATCAACAATATCAACAAAATCAAATAATAAAAAACACCGTTTTCATCCTTATGAAAAATCAGATAATAAATTGACAGATAATAATGTTAAAATTATAGAAATTGTAAAAGATAAAAGTAAAGGTAAAGGTAAAGATAAAGGTAAAGGTAAAGGTAAAGGTAAAGATAAAGGATATTCAAAAGATAAAGCATATAATATTTGCCAAGATGTAAATTGCCCTTTACTTGAAGATTTAAATCAAGATTTAAATGAAGATTTAAACAAAAAATATTATAAAAAAGAAGGTATACCCAAACGTGTTCGTGAGTTAGTCTGGACTACTTATAATGGTGAAGTATTTAATAATAATTGCCATGTTAAATGGTGTGATAATAATATAAATGTATTTAATTTTCAAGTAGGTCACGATATTCCTGAATCTAAAGGAGGAACTCTTGAAATTAGCAATCTTAAACCTATTTGTGGCAACTGTAACCTAAGTATGGGTAATAAATATACTATTGGAGAATGGAACAAATTAGTTATAAATAAGTGAGTGAGCGCACCTAAATATCATATAATACATTACTATTACAGTTTTTAGGTGATTCACTAGGTGATTCACTAGGTGATTCACTAGCTAACTCACTAGCTGACTCAGCAGAATCACTATCACTTATTATTGATTTCCTTTTACTAATAGTTTTCTTTTTTGCCAATGAATCATTATAAAATGGTGATTCACGTTGACTAGGTAAATTATCTATATATTCCGATAGTTTACCTTTATTTGCTTTTATTTCACGGCATTTTTCAATTACACTCCATACTTTTTGTAAATGTGGAACATATGAACTCTCATAGAGTACTTCATCATATACTACTGTTTTTTCACTATATACATCTAACCGCCAATAACGCACACCTGTCTTACACCATTTTTCTTCACCTAATTTATTTACTAAATCATTAATCCAGTTCTCTATGATTGCCTTTTCATACTTTGCATCAAGTGGATACATTACATATTTATTACGCACATCACCTTCAGTAATCACCTTATTAAATGATACAACAACGCCTTTTTCATTTCCAAATTTATTAAGATTTGATTGTGGTATATTGGTATTTTTAATGCGTTTTATGTGAGCAGGTTTAGATAGATCTAGACAATCTGCTAACATCTCATCTAGAGTGCGATATGGTTTATTTGCCATTCCTAATGTATTACAGTGTACATCTACTATAGTAGCCTCTACAAAATCGCATATTGGTATTTGTGTAGTAAATTGTTGCTGTAAAATTTGAATCATATAATCAGGTTTAATATGTTCATCAATTTCACGGCTATATGGATTTTTAATTTCAATAAGTCGTCCATACCGTGAAATTGCATCGAATGTAGTTAACTTTACATCGGTTACGATGCCATCTGGACTAGCGCCGATACAATTTACACGCGAACTTAATAAACCATACTCACTTACTACAACACCATGTCTAGACTCATATATACCACGTGCAACATCCTCATAGGTATTCCCATGTACAAGCGGCTTTGCATTACTTGATGCATAAAATTTTAACCCTACTTTAATCTTTAATGTATCTAGAGCTTTACCTGCACCACAAGTCTTTAAAAAATAACCTGCATCACTTGCACTAATTAAACCTTCACGCTGTTTAAACCATTTGGGACTCTTTTGCTCAGCAGTGGGAATTTCTGCAATAGTAGTGCAAGTATCCTTTATCCTTTGCCGATATTCCTTATTTATTTTGTAAATTAAATATTGCTCAATTGAGTTATCAATGTTTGATACACGGTTTTCAGGGCTGTTTAAAATGGTTTCAATGGCTTTAGATGTTAAAATATTCTTGAATTTTTCAAGTGTATACAAATATTGATAATTATACATACGCGTTTTAAGGATATTCTTAATCTCATTTGGCATTGTGCAAATTAAATTGTCACTAAGTTTATTAAGTTCAATGAAAATATTACTATCATTAATAGGGGATGATACTGTGGACTTTACTGTGGACTTTACTGTGGAAGCAGACATTTTAATATTATGTTAAATATAAGTGTAGGTTTACCTTTAAGTACCTATAATTTACTGTTATTTACTGTTATTATAGTGTTATTTACTGTTATTATAGTGTTATTTACTGTTATTTATTTCAAATTTGAATAAAAATTAAAAATTAAAAAAATATATTGCGGCTATCATCATTTATGCCAAATTATTAACTTATACAAATTTGAGCGAGAGCTCTCCCTATATTTACAAAGAGGTGGATATTTTAGAAAAAGGTGCGTACCTAAAAATTGCACACGAAAAATGTTTAAAAAAAATAAAAAGCGTATACCCCCTCCCCCCCTGTAGCAATGCTATATAAAATTGTACTCTAAAAATAGAGGTTTTTTGTGCATTTTTACAGTCATTTTTGAATGTTTTGCACTTGTACACTTTTATAGCATACAATGCTATAATTATTACAGTTTTCAACCTGTATTTATATACCTATCACTCATTCACTTTATAGCATTGTTATGCTATATTTTGTGTTTATAATTGTACATTTTTTAGTAATTTATCAGTAGTTTGAAGTGTTTTTACACTTATACACATTGTAGGCTATATATGCTATATACACTGTACAAGTTAATATTTGCTTATTTTTAGTTATATATTATAATTTAATGTAATATTTTGTGTTTTTTTACAAAAAGTTTAAGAAAAAGTTTAAAAAAAGTTTAAGAAAAGTTTAAGAAAAAGTTTAAGAAAAAGTTTAAGAAAAAGTTTAAGAAAAAGTTTAAGAAAAGTTTAAGACAAAGTTTAAGAAAAGTTTAAGAAAAAGTTTAAAAAAAAATAATAAAATAACTTTAGACATACATGATAATAAAAAATAATAAAATAATAAAATAACAATAAACAACAAACAATACAACAAACAATATGCCTAATATCAATAGACTAAGGTGATGATGCAACACCATTTGCACCCAAACCTGATGAATTTTGCACCAAGTCATTAAGCCAATGATATGTTTCACCAAATTCCCGTTGCCTTGTAACTGTAGGATTCATATAAGGATATGGATACCGTGTTAACTCAGTATTTTTAATACCCCATTGTGTTGGTGTTACCCCTTCAACATAATTTACACCTGTAGTATCCCAACAATTACTTTGCCGCCTAGAAGGAAACATAGCCTGTGGATTCTGATAGGCAGATGCAATACCCATTGGTAAAATCCACTTTTGAAATTCAGTTGGTGTCGGTACTTCCTTTGGTTTCATAGCTTTTTCATTAAATATAGAATGTTCCAGCTTAGATGTATTTATACCCATAATATGATATTTATTATGTAGTAAATTATCATCTTGAAGATAAAGAGCAGACTCTGGATAATCCATAAAATCTTTACTTGGACTTTTCCATGCATTGCTTAAATTTACATGCTCCACTTCAACATCATTAGTTGCCATATCTACAACAAATACAATAATCATCCGACGCGTATGCAAAGCACGCATCTCATGTGCAAAGAAATCAGCTACAAACCTAACTTTACTTGCAGATATACGTTCAGTTTTTAACTGATCAAACTGTTGCAAATAATATGACATATTTATACGAGTATTAATGACATTAAGAATTTGTCGCAATATATCCTGTGCCAACGTTTTTGTTGGCCTATCAATAGTCCATGGATTATCACTACCACTATTAATACCAGCATATGATTTCTGTGTATCTGTATTTACATATCCAGATGCAAATCCCTCACTACCATTACAAGGAACTATAAATTTACCTAAAATTAATAATACTGCTATTACAACTGCCGCTATTGCAATAATGCCAGATATGCTTTTAACTTCCATTTAACTATTATGTTAGTCACATATTTTATTCACCTAAAAATTCATTTAGACAAAACTATAGTTATAGGTTTACTTACAAGTTTACTTACAAGTTTACTTACAAGTTTATTTATTTAAATTTTTAATTAGCTATTGTATTAGCTATTGTATTATGAAATTTATATTTAAACTATTTGAACTATCCATATCTGGAGATGATACTATTAATTGGAATGATTCAACAATTATTATTAAACCGAATATTGAACTCCTATATTGCAATTTAATATACTATCCAACTGCAGATTTTGCCAATATTACTAATTCTAATCATGTAAAGGTATCTAGCATTGGTAATAAAACTATATATACAAATATATCTACAAATACATCCAGTCAGCTAACATTTGCCAATATATTATATGAATGGCGCAAAGTAAAATCATCATATCTAGATACATACAAGACTACCAATTTAGAAATTCACTATAAACTTGCTCCTATTTACAGGAATGTTGATCTATTTATAGTTGGCGTTATAATATTATTATCTCAAAAAGGGATGCTAACACAGAAAACAGATCAGCAATTTTCAGCATTGCAAGCAATATCATATACATTTATTAGCAATATTAGTAAAGGTTGTGTTACAGAGTGTGTTACAGATTGCATAACAGGTTCTAGCACTTTGAATATTTTAAAAGGTTGTATAAATCACCAATATAATAGTATATGTAACCAATATGTAGACATTGATTATTTAGAGTTAAAAATTAAAATACCTCTAGAAATAATACTTAAAAATATGGCAAATTACTTACCAAAACTCAAAATAATTAAATGTACTAAAAATGTTGCTCTGTTCTATAAAGTTTTTTCAAATTCATCTAAATCCATTAAACTGCCAACATCACTACCAGCAACACTTTCAACACTATCAAATCTATCAGATCTAGTATTAGTATCACCTGTATCACATCTATTACCTAATTCAGAGGACTCGCCAACATTACCAGCTTCATCAAAATTACCATAGAATCCCTCAGAATTGTTTTGAGATTCTTCCATAATAGGCTCTTGTACATGTATATTATCGGGAATTATACTAGGCATATTACCAGGCATATTACCAGGCATATTACCACGTAATAAGCTTATAGGTGTTGATTTACCAGATGTTTTTATTGGTAGTTTCCTTTGTTGATTAGTAGTATTTCCTTGCAATGAATTTTCCTGTGATGAGTTTTGTTGTTGTGAATTTTGCGATTGTTTAGGTGTTGCTGATGTGTTTGATATACGAATACCTTGATTTGCTATATTATCACTATTAACAATACTATTAATTTTATTTTTTAACATATTAAATGAAACATTTAAACTTTGGCTATCAGATGCTTTACCAACCCAATAATAAGTATATAGACAATAGCTTAATGATAACACATCTAAAGCTAGCACTGACCAATAATAATTTTTAATAATGTCTAGAATTTCAATACCACAATATGTAAGCATAGCATGAGTGATTATATATAGAATACTTCCGTATAGTATAGTACTAAATAAACGATTTTCAACTATAAAGGTAAATGAGCTATTATAAAATAAGTAGTAAAACATTATAATTGATGTAAGTCTTGCACGTTGTTTGTTACTTAAAACTCAATAAAAAAAATAAAATTTAAAAACGTATTGTTAAATTAATCAGCTCAAGAAAATAGACAAGATTCTTCAGCTGCTGTATCAACAATACTTACTTGATACATAATTTTCAATTCACCTATATTATCAATTGCCATTTTCGGGTTATCAAGATATTTAAGTAAATATTGCTGCAATAATGATACTGAAATTTTAATATGTAAGTCCTTTACTACATTATAAAATTGCTCAGTAAAATCACCAGTATTCTCACTATTTAAATCCATATATACTGTAAAAACATTACATATTTGCTCTTTAACAGCATAATCAAAGTGCATAATATAATCTATTCTACCTGGACGAATTAATGCATTGTCTAAATGATTTTTATAGTTTGTAGTCATAAAACAGATTAAGTTCTCAGGTGTAGCTAGACCATCTAAAATATTAAGTAAACCACTAAATGATATCATATTACGGGCTTCATCATTAGACTTCCGCTCCTTAAAAATACAATCCATATCTTCAAGAATAAGAAATTTTTTACGTTTGTTTTCTGATGTATCTTTTATATCACGAAGCAAGTGAATTAAATCTGTATCTTTAAATTTAGGACCAAATGAAACAATCGCCACATCATAATTAAAATGTGATGCTAGTGCCACTATAAAACTAGTTTTACCAGCACCAGGAACACCTTCAAATAAATACACACGCTTATAATTAATTCCAAGTTTTGCATATCTTTCCTTTGTTTTAGGTAGCAGAAAATGTGTAATATCATTAAGAATGTCGCTTTTTAACTTATGTGGTAAATAAATTGTATCTAGTGATCGCTTAGAACGGCTTGCAACAAAATCAAAATAACCACCCTCATCAGGATTTACATAAATTTTTATCTTTTTTTCATCATCATCATCATTATTAAGTAAATATTTCTTATAATATTTATTAGCACTTTTTAAAAATTCCTCAAATATTAATAAATCAGCCTTGCAAAATGATATATCATAATATGTCATAAGAGTTACCTGACCATGAGCAATACCAGGTATTGCACTTTTTACATTGCAAAGGCCAGGTGTAAGGGTAAAGCGGGCAGTCTTATATTCAAAGTTAATAGGGTCTGTACTAGATTTATTTATAATATAGTTAAACTTATCTATTTGATTAACAGTTTCACTATCATAGTCAAATAACTGTAAATTAATATTATGCATATCAATGTTTTCAAATTTTAAATTAGTATCAAGTTTTTCTTTATCTAATGTTGCTGTATCTTTAGAATCTATAACTTGAGGAGTTGTAATTATTGGTGTGTCATCATTGATAGTAGCATTTTGTTTAATACTTTTTATAATCTGTAATTTATAATTATCAGCCAAATAATATATAGGCTGCTCATACACATTATCGCGGTAATTATGATTAAGTTCAAAATGAACATTGCATTTTCCAAGTAGTTGTATTTCATTGCTAGTTGGCGGCTGTATAGATGCATATTGATCTTGCTGCATTTTTGTGGCGTCTGGTGTATTATTAATCTTTTCATCAATTTGTACAACTGCATCACTATTCATTATCGATTATAGATTATCGAGTATAGATTGCAGTTTACAGGTTAATGCTTATATTATTATAGTTATATAGTATGTATTTCAATTTTATATTAGGCAATGAAAAAACATAAAAAAATATAAAAAACATAAAAACAATATATAAAAACATTATTAAGCGTGCTAACACTGTGCAATTTGCTAATAGTGTGCAATTGGCACTTGTTCGTTATAAATCTTGCCTGAAATACTTTCATTAATTTGCTTAATCAAATTGAAAATAGTTGTTTCTTCATCTAAAATCAGTGTTGATAGATCTGCGCACAGCACAAAGTAATCATCATTTGGGATTTGACGTGAGTTTGGTATCCATACATGTACAAGATCACGTACAAGCTGCTCACGCAATATGGTTTTGTCTGTAACAAGTGTTTGCATATAATTTTTAATTGCACTCTTTGTCTGAGATTTGCAAAAAGCAAGATCATAATTATCAATATAGATACGTTGCACAGCATATGGATTGTAAGTAGCATGCTGTCCCTGTACACAGTTAGGATTTCCACAATTACAAACATTATCACTAGATGCAATTGCAGCATCGGCAGCTTCGGCAGCTTCAGCAGCATCGGCAGCATCAGAGCTTTCCTTTGCATTTTCCATAAACTCATTATAATAATGTTGTTTAAATATAATTGCCATTATCTCATTAACTAGCTTAATGTAATCTATAAAAGTGTAACCGACCATTGTAAGAATTACAATTTGCACTTTCTTAGTTTTTAATAAATAATAAATTTTATAGTAAGTTTATCAATTTTTGTTAATGTTAAGCAATTTAAGCAGTTTAAGCAATTTAATCAGTTAACCAACATTTTTTAAAGGTGTATCTGTAATTTTGACACCACAATAATCTTTAGGTGTTGTATTGAAATCAATATTTTTATATAAATTATTATCTATTGCAACACGTAATAGCAATTTAAAGTTATTCCAAAACTCGGGTTCATGACCTACAGATTTAGTCATTAAATGTGCCAACTCGTGAATTGCAACAAATGTCATTATATTTTCTTTAACTAATGCCTCACCCTCTTTTTTATCTCGTAAGCAAAAAACTATTTTCTCACCTTTATTTACAGAATATGATGTGTACTTAGCATCTGGAGTTGTTTCACTAAATGCATTAGGATTAAAATTTGCTACTAGTTGTGCAATTTCATCTTTAAGTTTAAGTTTCATATCTTGTCCAAGTTTTTCAGTTGAGTTATTAACAGCTACAGCATTAGTAAGTCCTTGATTACTTGTATCTGTAGATTTGTCACCAGCAGATTCCTTTGTTATGTCAACTTGTAAATAACGTGTGTATATCCCATCTGCACCTTGTGTTTTCATAATTTCAACAAGATTTTCTAATTTAAGTGAAACACGAGCTAATAAATCTGCTGCATCTTGTTTATCGGGTAAATTCCGTACAAGATATTCTCTATTATTTACTGGAGACTTTACAAATACAACATCATATGATGATGATTCAAAATATTTATATATGACAATGCACAGCACTATTCCTATTACAATTTCAATAATATCAAACATTATTATAAAAGTGTTTTGGTGTTTTGGTGTTTTGGTGTTTTGGTGTTTTAGTGTTTTGGTAATTGGTAATTGGTATATTATAATTATCATAGATATTTGAGAAACTATTTGAAAAAATATTTACATACTATTCTAGAGCTTAATAGTAATAGAGTAAGTTATTTCTTATAAAAACTTATCTAGATATACAATAATAGTGTGCTAACAGTGTGCTAACAGTGTGCTAACAGTGTGCTAATAGTATAGGAATGGAAAACACACTACAAGACCTTAATGAAGACCTTAATGAAGACCTTAATGAAGACCTTAATGAAGACAATATTATTGATGATGAACCAAATTTTACACCTGAGGTTACTGGTGATTTAAATGAAGATATTCAACTTATTAAAAAACCTGAGGTTGCAGTTGTATGTACATCTTTTAAATCATTATCAATCCTTAAATTTATTATACGCCGTAATTTTCATAGAAACACACACACTGGCACTACTGGCACTGATCCCTCTAAATCAATACATGAAAATGATATTAAACTTATTTTTATAGGTCCGCGACAGCCTGAAATAGTTGATATTCTTACTAAACTTGAAAAAAAACAATCTATATCTAAACCTGAATCAGATGAGTTAACGCATGCAGTACCATATTGGTTTACTAAATTTGGCAATACAGATAAGTTTGATACATATTTTATATATAGTTACATTGAAACTAATATTCCTATTTATCATGTACGTATTATTCTTTATGAAGTACTCCGTTCAAAATTTAATTTAAGCCTAAATGCTGCTGCACATTATTTTCCTAGCAGTTTGCTTATTTATAAGTATTCCCGTATTATTGAGTATAAACATTTTATAAACATACTAAACTATATTTTTGAAGATAATGCAGTTCTAGATAATGAAATGTTTTTTTCAAAACTAGGAAAATTTACATTGCTAGATAAAGATGGTATCACTAAACTTATTAAAATACGATTACCTCTTAAATATAAAGGGATAAAAACAGATGGGAAAGCAGATGGGAAAGCAGATGGGAAAGCAGATGGGAAAGCAGATAGTATTATAGATACAGATCAAATTCTCTTTACATCACAAAAACAATATACATATGAAAATATGCTTAACTCAGAAGAATTATTACATCTTATTTTAACTATTCCAAATATAATTACACTAAAATACAACTATTTTCATAAAGATAATAGTAACTATATTTATTATGGATATCATAATATTGAGAAACTTTTTGATAATAATTCAAAGTTGGCACGCAATTTTCGCATTGATAATGGAGTTAATTATAATGAAAATGAAGATCATCTTTTTCTTACATTAGGATTTTACAATAAAACTACAAATAATGAATACTATGTGATATCTAGCAATGATGTTAAAGATCAGTTTACTAAAGAACAGTTTAATTTCTATTTTCCAAGCAAACCCATTTCAATAACTAATAAAACTGATGAAATCTGCAACAATCTGACATCTTTAATAAATCGCACTTTTTTTAAAGAAGATGCTATTGATTTAAATATAATAACAATAAATAAATGTACATGCAAAAATATTGTTTTTGATTCATTAAGTAATCGTCTTAAAACTGACTATAATTTAGCTGGCCTTTTTAACAGTTTTTATGCAACACGATATATCCCAGTAATAAAATATATAAAAAATGATTTAGTAAAATATATAAAAATAAACAAAGATTTTCTACAAAAACACGATTATAGTGAAATTAATGGACTCATTTTACATAGGCAAGGCACACGGTTTAAATTTGGTAAAGGTGAATACTTACAATTTAGATGGCGGATTAATAAAAATGTTATTTTAACAGTAGATTTTCATAAAAATGGGTATATAATGGTTTACTTTGATGATGATAAAAAAATAGATATAACACCTGATTTAATTAAACATTTAAATTTTGCAGTTGTAACTGTTCATAAAATTAAAAAATTACTTAATGCTAAAAAATTGGAAATACCTAATATTGGTAGTATATTTAATGATTCAGGACCTAAACGATTAAATAACACTAATTTGCTAGATAGTAATATTATTGTGTCTGGTAAGCTAGATGTTAAAAAACTAAATGGTAAAAAAACAATTACACAGTTAACTACACAGTTAACTACACAGCTAGATACACAATTATTAATAGATCAAATGAAAATTAGATTTGGTAAATATCATCAGTTTATAATTAAGAAATCGCAATCAAGTGCTGTAATGATTCTTTTTTATAAACAGGTAGATAGATTTTATAGTGATGCAAGCATACTTCATTATATGAGTAGTTATATTAAAAAAAAAGGCAAATTAACAAAAAAAGATATTACAGAGCTTATTACAATATGTAAAAAACTATTTATTATTGATGAAGATCGTGCACAAAAACTATATGATAGCATAAATATTGATACATTTACAGCTGCTGCAAATTTGCTTTATGGTATTGAAATAAAGGTAAAACTTGATAGTAATGGTAGTATAGATATAGAATTTGATAATGTTGATAAATATCAATCTATTAAAACTATACTATTTTACTTTACTGTTATTTTATCTGATATTGCAAATACTAATGCTAAGGATCCTATTAAAGAAGATGCTAAAGATACTCATATACCTAAACATAAATTTAATAAAATACAGGAAAAGCTACTGGAAAGGCCACAATCAAAACAACCGCAACTGACAACACAGCAACCGCAAGACTTAGATTTAGATTTAGATTTTGCTTTAGACATTGATTTAATAGAGCCTGATTTACATGATGATAATTTTAATGATAGTCTAGCAGATATAAATATTAAAGACCTTGCAAAACTAATTGCAATAAACCAAACTCAACCTAATAAAGATATTCCAACACCAAATCAAATAACAACGCTTGGTGATGATCATAAGACATTTGAATTATTTAAACATAAGGGGAAAAATAAAAAACTAACATTTACTAGATACATGTCTTTAATGCGTGAATACCATGATAATGAGTTGTTTTATCCTGTATCAACTAATAAAGAAAAATATTTATATGATCGTAGCTGTGATAATATGCAAATGAGGCAGCCATTTATTGTTGATAAAAAAGAATTAGAATCATTTGATCCAGATTCCTTTAAAGGATATATTAAGTATCGCAATAAATATTATATTTGTCCGCGTATATGGGATGCTATTGAAAATAAACCAATATCTGTTAAAAAATTTATTGAAGCAGGATTACGTAGTCCATATAATGGTGGGCTCCCTATACCTACTGATGCTCGTGGAACTGTTGAAATTGGGGATAAGTATAGTGTTATTATACGCAAACCAACTACACATAAATATTGGGAAGACTCTAATTTAAATAAAGATTGGCCAAATATTCTTAAAAGTACAGAAAAAAATGCATATCCAACATTAACACCTACAAAAAATCATCCCAGCAAATTATGTGTGCCATGTTGTGGTGTAAAAATGCCAGTAGATTTTGATCCTAATAAACTAGAAATACAACGCTTAACCAAAGTAGGTAAGGAATGTTCAGTTGATAATGATGATGATCATGATCATCATGATCAAGAACATCAACAAACAATAACTAAAAAATTACAACAGGACACAAGTGATATTATATGTGCAGATATAATTGAAAATAATTATGTTCTTACCGAAACTGCTGAGTTACCAAAGTGTCGATTTGGATTGTTACCAAAAAATTTAAATATTATTTTAAATAATAATCAGGAACTGTTTTTAAATAAAACAGAGTCTGGTATTGAACAAAATAGTAATTTATTTTTGCGCCGTGGTATAGAACATAATAAGAGTGAAAATATACTTGAAACATTTGCTATGGTTATGGGAACTAATTTAGCAAAATTAAAAGAAAAACTAGTGACAAAATTAACACCTGAAGTATTTATAACACTTAATAATGGTGAACTTATTGATATATATGCATCAACACATATTTTACCTAATTCACAAAGTGACTTTGAACGTTTCTTAATATTTATAGATACATATTACTTGTTTTTTAATCTATTAGATATAGATCGCAATATATTAGAAAAAATAAATTATAAAGATTTAGAAATTATTAAACTAAAATTAGATGATAATACTAATCTAGATAGCAAAAAACACATTATTGAAGAAATTAAAAATTTGAAAAAAGTGTTTATAGCCTATAAAATATACACTGCATTTTACAATTACATAAATCATATTTTAAATTCAATTGAATATAAAAACTATACACATTTTTTAGATTTATTCTCTAAACCTATTGAATGGTTAAATAAAGATGGTGCAAATATTTTAATATTTAATGATAGTACATCTAAATTAACATGCAATCCATATACTGATATCCATCGTAATAAATATATGATATTTATACGTGACGAAAAGTTTCATTTTATACCTGTTTATCAAGTAATTTCAGGAAATAAAATTAACAATATTTATGGAATTTTTAATATTAATAAAATTAATTTAAATGATGCAATGTATTCATATTTTGATAAAAAAATTGTTAATAAAAAACTATTAGAACTTACCAAAAGCCGTGATAATGCTATTATTAAAATTATTTTATTACATAGTAATATATGTAAATTTAATTATGCAATACAAACAAATGATTTTATTAAAGAGTTAAACACTAATGATTTTTATGTATCACAACAAATTGCTCATACAACAACTCAAATTGAATTTATAACATTAACATATACAGTTAATACTAATACAAAAAAGGGTAAAGAGGATAAAGAGGGTAAAGAGGGTAAAGAGGGTAAAGAGGATAAAGAGGGTAAAAAAGGTAAAGAGGGTAAATATACTAGTAATAGTGATAGTAGTGGTAGTAGTTTTAAGAGCAGTATTTCTGAAAGTCAAGAATCTAATAAAATAGAAATATCTGATGAGGATAGTGATGAGGATAGTGCTGGGGATAGTGATGGAGATGTAGATGCAAAACAATTTAATATATTGATCCCTATATATCCAATATCAATTTCTCTTAAAGACTTTGCACATAAATTTAAACTGCTTGATAAAACTGATTTTTGCAATATTGAAGATTATATTAATTATTATGGTAATAAAAAATTAAGAAATATTATGACTTTATATGGATATAAGATTAAACGTATATATTATAGTGATGAAGCTCAAACACTATCTAGCATCCAATTTGAAAATAATTTAATTGTACCTGTAAAAAATGTAAAATATAATAAAGATAAATCAGATAAATTAATACAATTATTAATTAATGTTAAAATCATAAAGAATAAAACAGATGCAAAACTGCACACATTGTTTGCATCTACATTTTTTGATTTTGATCTACAAATAAGTGCAAAGATGGATATTATTAACATTAAAAATAATATTTATAAAGATTTTATATATAATTATTTTAAATATGACTTTAGTCGTGTTATACAAGAACATGGAATTAAAGATGACCAAAAACATTTAATGCAAATAATTGAAATATTTAATGATAATAATGAACAATTTCAAATTTCAATTGGCAAATTAGTTAATATTATTATGAAAATAATGAAAGAACGTATTTATGATAGTAAAGATGGTAAAGATGGTAAAGATGGTAAAGATGGTAGAATAATTTTAAAAATATGTAAAAAAACTAAAAAAAATGGTAAATGTGATAGTATGTTTTGTGGTCTAGATGATGCAAATAAACAATGTTATTTAAAAATGGATAAAAGTAAATTAGAATATTTTTGTTATTTGCTTGCAAATGATTTAATAAATAATAAAATGGAATCGCGTGATATATTGGATGGATCATTTATACCTGAATTTAATATGCAAAATAAAATATTTAGAAATCCTGATGAAATAATCATATCCCCAAATGAATTAGCAGGGATTATTGAGAATGGTATATATTCAAAGTATAAACAAAATATTAAATTAAGTGATATGTTATCTGATGATATGGATAAAGAATATATATTTAATGATAAAGATTATGATGTACTTGAAAAAACCAATTTTGATGAATTCAAAAAAATAATGAATTCTATTGTAAATGAAGTTGTAGATTTGAGTATACGTAATGTAATTATTACTGATAGAGTATATACAACACCTTTTACAAAAGATGGCATATATGATCAAACAAGCCATTTAAGTGAATGTAAATTCCCTTTTTTTGGTAAGCATAAGAAATATGTATATCAATGTATACCCCGCACACAGGGTTTTATGTGTCCAACAAAGCTTGATTATACTCGCAAACCTGATAAATGGGGATATTGTCCAGAAATATTTGCTGCAACAAGAGAACGTATTGGTATGATTGATAGTGACACTGTTGGAGATGATAATGAAAAAAATTATAAAACAGGTAGCTGCAATTTTCCATATTTAGTTAAAGATAAAAAAATAGATGAGCCAAATCAAAGCACATATAGACTAAAATATGATTGCACTGATGCTATTACAAGTGATGGGCTTACATATAGTTGGTGCCCATTACAATATGTTACTGAAAAAGGAAAGCATACTAATTCTGTTGCTAAAAATACAAAAAAACTTGTTAGTCTATCAAAAATTAAACAAATTAATGATACTAAATTACTTGTTGCAGCAACTGGTGCTGATAAGATAAAATATGGTAAATGGTCTGATGGTAAGTTAAGCATAACAAGTTTAAGTAGCACACGGAAAACTGATGTCGGATACTGTCAAGCACCCCGCAAAGGAGCAGATTATATAGATAATTTAGCGGATGTACCTGAAATAACTTTAGAAAACTATATTCCAAATAATTGTCATACTAATAGAACACCATCTAAAGGTGGATATTATAGGCCTCAACTTAAACAATTTGGTGTTAAATATTTAAAAATTCCTGAAACTCAAATGTTAAAAAATAAAGAGTCAGGTATTATATTACCAAAAGATAAATTATGTAAAATTATAAATAATAAATATCGCGAAATTAAGACTCATGGGGCAGATATAACAGATGTAATGAGATTAAAAGCATATGGTAAAGATATTAATTATTGTGATAAAGGAGAAAGTAAAGGAGGATATAGTTTAAAAGAATTACAGGAAATTGCAATACATTATTTTAAATTATCTGAAAATAAAGCATTTGCATTATCAAAGCCAGAATTATGTGCACATATTAGTACAATGATTAAACATATTAAAAATAAACTTGCTGGTATTAATATGGATAATGGTAATGGTGATAAAGATGGTGATAAAGATGGGAATGGTATACATACGCATGATACTAAACCTAGCCCAATTAAAATGCAAAAATATAATATGATATATCCTGCAGATATAAAACAATGTGTTGATACACCTAATCGCGGAGGAAAGAATATTAAAGAAATTAAAATAATAGCAGCTGAAAACTTTGGTATTGATATTGAACATAAAAGTAAAGAGGAGCTTTGCGCTGAAATTGAAAGTAAATTAATAAAAATTAAAGGAAAGTTAGATATAGTTATTGATAAAGAAGATGCCGATTTAGATTTAGATAAAATAATGAAAGATGGCATTGATGTTGATGAATTTTTTGAATCAATGCCAAGTAACTAAGTTGATTAGAGCATTTTAACATTTTAACATTTTAACATTTTAACAATAGATAAAAAGAAAATTGATTTACATTACATTACATTAAATAATATTTTACATAAAACTTTGCTGATTAGCTACTGTACTATCTACTTTACTATCTACCTCACTAATCACAATGGCAGCACTTGATAACAGTTCTGATTTTAGTGTAAGTACACGCAAGCATAATGGTAAGAATGGTAAGAATGGTAAAAATAGTGAAACTACTGAACTATGGCGTCGTGCATCACAACCCCTTACTGGGTTTGAAAATGATGTTCGCACTGCATTAATTAATGGCGTAAGCCTTAGTATTCGTAATATGATTAAAAAAGTTTCAGGTGAAGCTCAAGTAAATGACTGTGCTATAGTTGGAGTTTGCATTGGTGACCAATTTTATATGCCTAACCGCCTTTTATTATTACAGAAAACTACACGTATGCAGTTAATTCCAACACACTGTAAAGTTTATTACAATGCTGATATATCTGGAAGTAAGGATATTTCTATTTCTAAAGATGGTGTTAAAGGGAAATCTATACACAAAAATGCACCTAAAAATACTGCTGAAAAAATAAAACTTGAAAATAGTTCTAAAACTATAAATGAACTTATTAAAAAAATGATAACAGTTTTCAATACAAGTGAGTTAATTATTCCACGTAACTATTTGTCGCATGACATTCTGGAAATACGTGCTATTGGATTCTTATATCTAGCATGGTGGGTTTTAAAGAATCGCATGCATTATATTGATGTGCAAGATATGAAAACACCCTATAGTATTATAGTTGCACTTCAACGCTTTGTAAATGCAGTGCGTGATTTAACTTTACCGAGTTATGTTAACACAGCTATTCAAATAGGATTTTCAAGTGGACTATTAAGTGATATGGAGTGCATTTTAACAGAGTTGATTGTACAATTTAAGTTTGATGGGTTATCATTATATGAAAAGACACCTGAGCTTATTGCTGAGTGTGAATATGATATATATATACCTAAAAAACTAGTTAAACCTTATCCGCACCAAATGACTGCTTCAGATATACTATTAACTAAAACCAATTATAGTAATGGTTGTCTTGTTTTTAATACAGTGCAAACTAATGCTGGCAAAACCAGTGGTATTGTTGCAATTGTAGCTGCGCTTAAATTTATGCGTGGATATGGAATAAATAAAGTGCTTATTGCAACTTGCCCTGTACGGGCAGTTCTAGCTAAGATGGCAAATTTTCTATATCATTGTGATGATATGCCTTTTGGCATTGCAACTATTCGCAATAATCGTGAAGGTAATAAAGAATTGAAAATTTCATATGGTTACTCTTGTAAAGGGCGATCAGAAAATTGCATTGCACTTATTTGTGATTCAGAAACTGCATTATGGCTATTAACAAAGGGTGATGGTACTGACACTATTTTTAGCACTGCTAGTTCTATTGCAGAAAAATATATTTTATTCCAAGATGAGGTTACCTTTGGAGCTGACTATACTACTGCATCCACACATCTAGATGTCAATATTGATATTGATATTGATATTGATATTGATATTGATATTGATATTAATAAGATTCCTGCAGCATTAAAATATAATATGCAAATTATCGCAGCTGCTCCTAAAATTGCATATCTATGCAGTGCCACATTAAGTGATGTTGAATTAAATAGTATTATATCAGGGCGATTTAAATGCAAGTATCCAAATGCAAATATTGTAAACATTTCAAGCAATACAATTTACGGTTGCAGTAATATTATGACAAATTCCAGTATTGCAGTAATGCCATATAATGGATGCACTACATTAGAGTCACTAAAGTTAGTATTAGAACGTATTGAAAGTAAACCATTTTATGGAAAATTCAATAATCCGCTATCATTAATGCGATTAATAGATGCATTGAATAGCTGTTCCGCAGCTAAACCAATATTAGATAAATTGCCAAACTTAAGTGTATTCTTTGCAGATGTAGATAATTTGGTTGCAGATAATGTGAGAATGGTTGCTATGGATATTTTGCATATAATTGCAAAATTTAGTTATGGTTTAAGTTCAAGTTCAAGTTCAAGTTCAAGTTCTAATAGTGTTGAAGTTGATAATACGATTGCCAATGAAATAGTTAATCACATATGTAAACAGGTGCAGCTCCAGAAACACATTGTTGACTATAGTAAACTGGGTACTAGTGATGCATACAGATATCCAACCATGAATTTAGTTGCGGCTATTGATCCTGAGCAATTTGCCTTATTAAACTTTAGTCAATTAATTGCAGATATTAAGAAACGCTGTAAATCAGCATCACCAATGGCAGCAATAATAGCAGACTATGAAAAACGGTTTGCAGCTTGGGAAGATAGTCGTGCAGCACTTGAAAAACAAAAAGGAACTGCAGATGAGATGACGCGCCAATTATCTGAGCATGACGAATGTATGCCATCAATTGAGTTTCCAAAAGATTTGCAAATTAATACAAGTGGTCATATTAAAAAATATAGTGGCGGTGCTAGTGGTACTAGTAGTAGCAAAATAGTATCTAAGCGCGTGCGTGCCCCATTATCATTGGGAAATATTGATTTTGACAGTATGAATGTATCTGATGATTTGCAAGTTTTGCTGTGCGCAGGTGTTGGTATATTTGTTGGAAAAGAAAAGAGTATGGTAAATGATGTGTATCTAGATACTGTACTAGAGCTTGCAAGTCAAGGACGCTTAGAATATTTGATTGCTGATAGTTCTATTGTATATGGTACTGATTATCCTATTGGTGGTATTTTCATAACTGAGGAATTTAGTAATGTCCATAGTTTAAACACCATTTATCAATTAATTAGTAGGGCTGGACGTGGTCGCAATTCATTGTTTGCAAATATTTATATGGCTGATTCATGTGTAGATAAAATATTGGAAAGTGTTCGAGCTACATCAGATATTGTAATACATGATATTGAAAAGCAAAATATGATAAATTGTTTAACGTTAATAGATTGAGTCCAAACTTTTTAGATTTATAATGCATCATTTTAAATCTTCAAGGGTGTAAAGGATATTAGGCATATCCTCAATTAAATGAGGCGGTTTTTATTTTTTTATTTTTTTTTAAATTAATTATTAAAAAAAATATTTCTAGTCTAATACAAGCCATAAAATAATATAATTCAACATGCAATATTTATCAATACAAATATTCACCAATATTTACCAATAATATAACTAGGTAATGGTGTATAGAAATTTACAAATAATAATACATACAAACTGGAATTACTAGGCAAACACTTCTTCTAAATGTTTGCAAGTTTAAGTTTCTTCACTGTGCGTTGCCATTTGCGGAAAGCTCTCTCCGCTAATGGCGTAGCAAGTCTTTGCGCCTCATGGTTCTCACGGGCATCTTGTACTGTTGCAATCAATTCTTCTGTACGATTTTCAAGAATTGCAGACAGAGATGTGACGGCAAACTGCGACGGCAGAATGCGACGGAAACTGGGACGTGCGACACCAGTAGGAACAGCTGCAAAAGTATAATAAGCTGCAGGAGCCGCGTCAAGAGCCGCGTCAAGAGTCACAGGAGCCTCATCCACGTCAATAGCCGCAATAGCCACGTCACTAGCCGCATAAAGAGTCGCATCAGCAGCCACAGAAACCATACGAGTTGCGGCTCTTGTCGCGGCAGCCATACGAGCCTCAAGAGCCGCAGAAACCATACGAGCCGCACGAACCTCAGCCGTAACAGCCTCAACAACCGAAGAAACAAGAGCCGTAGGAGCCACGTCAGGAGCCTCGACATGAGCCGTAGGAGCCACGTCAGGAGCCTCGACATGAGCCGCACGAGCCTCAGCCGCACGAGCTTCAGCCACAAGAGCCTCAGCCGCACGAGCTTCAGCCACAAGAGCCTCGGCCGCACGAGCTTCAGCCGCAAGAGCCACGG
>Ga0214919_10000238_pt1 | contig 92938 bp, 117 predicted proteins | sample LL1503_MetaG_FD_177994 | JGI IMG/M metagenome (GOLD analysis project Ga0214919, IMG submission 177994) | Freshwater microbial communities from Lake Lanier, Atlanta, Georgia, United States - LL-1503 | ecosystem: Environmental > Aquatic > Freshwater > Lake | place: USA: Georgia | collected...
CATGACGGTACTGTTATTTTTCCAGTAAATTTAACTATAAAGTTTTCATATCTATTACCACAAACTGGACGAGTCATGTAGTTTCCATTTAGTGTTCCACTACATAAGAATTGATCTGTGGCTGCAAGGCCATCAACCCTGATTAAACTATAAACATTGTATGATAAACCAGCACCACCAGCATTATTTAATGCTTGCTGAGCAGTTGATAAATTAATATTTGCTACACCAAGAGCATCGTAGGCATTGTTCTTATTAGTTAGTGCAGTTGCTACTGTGACTGTTTGCCCATCTACTGCTGTTTGGGCTAAGTTTTTTTGTTCAAGTGCCGTGGCTTTTAAGGCAACAGAATTGTCATACAAGGTAGAGGTTTGGGTTTGCGCTTCTTTTGCAGATACCGCAAGAGCATACTTATCTTCTGCCTCTTGAATTAAAGATATGAATTCGTCTTGGTATCCAAGGTCATCTACGCTGTCATTAAGTGCCTGGATTTCTTGGGCTGCAACTGTTAGTGGATCATCTGAGTGTGCATCTTGGGGGGACATGAGAAGCCAACCAAATGCTAACATTGTGGCTGCTACTATGCGTATTAGTCTTTTAATTTACCTTTCCCCCTTGCAGACTGATGTCTGATAGGATGATTATACCATTTTATTGCACAAAAAAGGGGCTACCGTAATTGGTAACCCCTTTAGTGTTGGACTAATTACTTGACGTAAGTAACCTTAGCCTTTGGATTCTTTGCATTCCACTTCTTTGCAAGTGCATTGAAAGCATCCTTAATTGACTTAAGTGCAGCAGCATTATCTGCTGTTAACTTAGAAATAGTTGCATCCTTATCAAGGATAACCTTGTCATTTGCAGCCTTTACATCAGCAGCAGCCTTATCAGCAGCAGCCTTTGCATCTGCAAGTGCTTTATCTGAAGCAACCTTTGCATCAGCAATAGCCTTTGCAAGAGCAGCATCTGCAGCAGTCTTAGCAGCAACTGCATCTGCAGCAGCCTTTACAACTGCAGCATCTGAAACTGCCTTAGCAGCATTTGCTGCATCAGTTGCAGCCTTAGCAGCAGCAAGTTCTGAGATTAGATCACGAACTGCAATCTCTGCAAACGGTGCAAGTGCACGAGCAGGTAGACCAACTACATCAGCAGTTGTTGCATCTCCAGCAGTTGTTGGGCTGAATGTGATTAATGATCGTGTTCCAGTTGCTGGAAGTGTTGCGACAAACTTTGCAACTCCAAAATCTGAAAGTGTAGCACCAGTTGTTACTGTTGCTGTATCCATAACTGCTGTTGAAGCAAACACTGTTGCAGTGATTGACTTAGCAGATACCTTATTACCAAATGTATCTGTTGCAGTTACTGAGATGTCTTGCTTTGTACCAGCAGCACCTGTCGCAGGAGCAGATACTGTAAGAGTATTAATCTTACCAGCAGTTCCCTGTACGTAGTATGTAAGTTGTGTTCCACCATTGGTGATTACAACTGTACCAATTGCTGTTGTCTTTGTGTAGACATAAAATGTTGCTGTTGTTCCTGTACCAGTTGCAATTGTCAAAGATGATGATCCTGATGTTGCTCCTACTGGTGCAGCAGTTGTGTGTAGTGCAGACACGATTGTTGCATTTGTTGCTACGACTGAAACGTTTGTTCCAACATCAACTGTTGCAATAAACTTTAGTGCGTCAGCAGCATCTACTGAGTTGTCTGCAGGGACTGGCAATGATGCAGGCGTTGCGATTGCTGATGCTGTAGTGTTTGCTACAGTGTCAAGCGATACAGCGACTGTCATTACAGCAGCGTTTGCAGGCGTTGCTACGATTGTGCCCAGGGTCATGGCTGCAACCATGGCTAGAGCGATTTTCTTAAATGAATTCATTCTTTCTCCTTGTTATAGTGTTTTTAATCCATCCAAATAATCTTCAATGTCTTTTATTTGGCTAGGCTTATATTGTATCACATTGCGACTTTCCATGTCAAATTGCTCTTCTGGAGTCTTTGGTCTGTCTTTAAAGGTGTGAACCTCTACTTCAGTGTCTATATTTTTTGGAGTATGTGATATTGCCCCAAATATTGCTCCACACACAGCATCAGCCAAGTCCTTTGACTTTTTGCGGGGGTGGTCAACTCTATCATTTTTCATAATCTTTAACTGTGTTAGTTCATCAAATAATAAATCAATTGCAGGCATAGCAAGTCTTTCCTCATATACAAGCATAGCCATATCCTCATAATGTTTTTTAGCAACAGAAACAGTATCAGTTTTCATTCCAACCTGCTTGAGTTCATTTTGAATATCAAATGATTGCCAACGGTCAAATGAAACCATGCCAATATCAAACCCTATCCTTCTAAGGTTCTGAATCCATTGCTTAACTTCTGAAAGATTAACTGGGCCTTCTACCTTTGGTTCCCACCATGCCACTGCATCTACTATTACGATTGGGGCTACTTGTTCATAGTTATTAATTACTTGTATGTTTACCCATTTTTCTACGTGAGCAATTGCTACCGCACACTTATCGTGCTTCTGTGCAAGGTCAGCGTGGACATAATATTTCTTAGTTGGATCTGGCTTAAATGATTCATCAAACCTTTTAAAGTTATCCACAGGGTTTCTAAGTGTCATGCAGGCTCTTACTTTTTCTTGTTGCTTAAAGAATGCATCAGAAGCAAAAGTTGGTACGCATGTAAAGCGCATCATCGCATCTCCAAGGTCAGTCATAAAAGCAATCTTAAAATCATCAATCTGTCTTGTTGGGTTTACTTCCCATGTAGGTCTTTTTAATGCAAAGACTCCTGGGTATTTGTATGAGATGATGTGATCTTCATCCCAGGAAATTTCAAACTTATTGTTTGGGTCTGTGTCAGGCAGTAATGGATTAATGACAAACTCGTGTGTTCTTTCAACTACTTCTTTCTCAGCAACAACTGCATCATACTTTTCTGAGATATAGTCTCCTGGGTATCTTGGGAATGAAAGCAAAACAACTTTGCCAAGGTCTGGAAAACGAGAGTCAACTGATCCACGGAAAGCCTTATAAATATTTTCAGCAGTCTTTCCCTGTTCATTACCTGTTCCAACCTCAGATGCAAAACCAGAGATCTCATCAAGCACTGCAAGAAGAAGGTTTAAACCCTCATGTGATTCACGTTCTGAGTGACCAGAGTAAACCGTAATTGATTTATCAAACTCAACTGAGTCTGCTTTAGCATAAAATTTTCCAGCAAACCATGGGGATCTTTCAATCTTTGATTTAAAACCCTTAAAGAAAACGTTCTTTGCCTGTTGTGCGTTAATAGCAACGTTAATTAAATCAATAGCATCTCCTGCTGGCTTACCAAAATACTTTGCTGGGTCTTTCAAACATAGTAGTTTGTATACAATATATGCACATGCTACTGTTGATACGAAGTCTTTTCCAGATCCCTTGCCAAGTTGCAGGATAATTTCATTCTTTGTATATTTTTCGAAGTATCTTGTGCCTTCTTCTTCTCCCATTATATCAATTAGATCTTCTTTGCGATAGATCTGGCTCATTGCCTCTACAATATCGTACTGAATATCAGACAGTCCAGGTTGCCCAAGGTACACTTCACCCTCAACAAATGTCTTTGCGTCTACTGGTGTTTCTTGAAAATGGTTATCCTTAAGTACTTCAAGAAACTCATTGAACATCGTGGACAACTGTAATCACCTCGTTGTCTTTTGCAAAGGAAGATAGTCTACGCATAATCTCATCACGAATTTGTGGGTACTCAGATGCAATGTCTTTTAATATTAAAACAAGAACTTCTTGTCGTCGCTCAATCTCCATCATTTCTTCAGCAAGTTCCTTGTTCTCAAGCAGACCAGCCTTTTGTAGCATATCAATACGCTTAGACTCAATGTCCATTACAAGTTTAATTGCAGCAGTTTTTGCGCTAAGATTATTTGTCATTGATGCTTCATCAATAACTTCGTATGTACGAGACACCAACTTGCTGTAGTGTGTATCAGCAGCAGCAAGTGCTTCTTTAGCACGAGCACGGATAGCATCATTAGCAGATGCCATAACTTTCCACTCATTGATGAGAGTCACTACTCTTTGTCTTGGTATTGAAAGTTGCTTAGAGATTACTGTTGGGTCATTACCTTTTAGGTATTCTTCTACTACCAAGTTTACTTGGTCAAGGTGCTTAACTAGATCATCTTCAGTTGACATATTTTCCTTCTAGTCTATTAATCTCATCTTTGATATAAAAGATTGCTTTCTCTAAATCTTGTATTGTTTTTTGCTCATCTTTAAGTCCTGCTCTCCAAAGGTACTTAAAAGCATTTCCAATATTAAAGTTTCTATGCCTAGTAATCTCAATGCATTCAATGCCTGAAGGATCTGAGGTGTAGTGCAATGGGTTATTAACTTGGTCGACTGTAATGTTTAAATTATCACTCATCATCTTCCTCCCAATCAAAAGACTCTGGAATATTCTTTAATGTAATAATTGTGTATGTCAAACCCGCAGCAGCAAATAGTGACATTAAGAATAGAATGTGTTTAATTTTTTTCATCGTTTTGATTTCCTTAGTCCAAATTTTGCAAGGTAGACATAGATTGTTTCTAAACTCACTCCACACTCCTTAGCAATTTCTTCTGGAGTCTTTCTATCCATAAGATATCTCTTACGCATAAAGACTTCTGATGTATATAGTTTAGCAGCCATGATGTTATTTGTCAAGTCCAATTGCTTTACCCCAATTTTTTATAGCCCAGTGCCCAATGCCACAGGCATCGGCAACGTCGTTATCAATAATAGTTCTATCATAGATTGTATTAATAAATGTTATAGTTCTTTCTTTACGAAGGTTTCTTTCATAGGTCTTATACCAAGAAACTGATTTACCAGGATGTTGTGAGCGAATAAACAATTGCTCATCCTTTGATATTTTTTTGTTTCCTATGTAGTTTTGCCAAGTAATTGGTGAAACAGTTCCTATTACTTTTGTTCCAGTCTGACCAGCAGCACCTAAGATGGCTCCCTGAACTAAAGCAAGGTCTGCAGCAGTCTTTGGACTATTCATAAACACAGTGTGCTCAATAATTATTGCTTCAAATCCACCGTATATATCAAAAAATCCTTTTACTTTTTTACCTGCATCCATTACCTTTTCGTAGGTATTGTTTCCTTCAAAACTAATCTTCCCAACCGACTCAAGGTTTTCTCCAGCAAACAAAGAAAACGCAAGGCTGTTAGTACTAGCGTCAATAGCACAAATTTTATGTGGCTTTATTTCTAGCCCCCACTTATTTTTTACCATTTATTTTTCCCTTTATTTCTTTTATTGCTTTAATGACTGCATCAGGATTTACGCTGCAAGATGAGCAAACTGGATCATCATTGTATATAGAAAGTGGTGTTGAACAGGACTTGCAAAGTCTTGTCTTACCCTTTCTTTTTTGTCTTTTAGATTGAAGATACCTTGCTGCAATCTTTTCTTTTGTTGCGATGTCTCTACAGTTTGGAGAACAGTATATCTGATAAGATACTGTTGGCTCAAAGTTGTTGTCGCAGCATTTACAATTGTTCACCGAGAATCTCCAAGGGTGCTATTTTTAACACGCCTGGACCTGCAGACTCACATGCTTTTTTAATTGGGCATGACTTGCATATCTTGGAGTTTGATCTATAGTTTTTGTTTGGCAGGGTTCTGTTTTCCCATGTCTTGCGAACTAGTCTCATCCAATCAAATGCCTGGTCTACCCACCGACGGTAATGATCGTTTACATCTACAGGGATCAAAAGGAGTTCATGATTATTTTTATTTTCATAAATCATAACACCAGTTGGTCTCTTTAAAATCTTCATATAGATAAGCAACTGCATTAAGTGACCAGTCTTGGCCTTGCCTGATGCCTTTCTATATTCAAACCCTTCGTTCATCATTGTTTTAATTTCACCAATGAGTTCTTGGCCTTGCCAATCAAACATGACATCTCCATATCCAAAGATAGGAGGATCTTGATTTGTAATCTTGAACTCTGTGGTGGCTTCGTTATTTTCATCACGATAAACTTTTGCTATTCCAGCATTTAGCATTGCGTTTTGAATTCTTGCATGTGATAGAGTTCCTGCAGTCATATTGGCTGCGCTATAAGCATCTGCATTATCTTCGAACATCTGCCCATCAAAAGCAAGGTACCAGTATCGAGCACACTCACCATGCCCGTAGGCAATAGTTGATGGAGCAAAAGTCTTCTTTGTTGTATGCTTATCTACACGAGTAATCGTATAGCCTTCTTTAATCTTTGCCTCAAGCCCAGCAATATCGATGGGGTGAATCGGCTTTTCTTCTGGCTTTATCATTACCGTATGCAATAAATTCTTCGTCATCATTTCTCGTTTCTATTAGTATAAGTATAGCAGATTATCGGGTTATGTACTTTAGTGCAGACACCAAGTTATTTAACGACTCTGCTGCCGTATAATAAAGATTCTTTTTGCCTCTATCTGACTTGTCTACATTTGCCATCCAAGTTGCTTTAAAAGCCATCTTTGCTGCAATTGCTTGAAGCCTTACAATCTCTATATGTGCCACATTCAAAGGAATGTCTGGCTTTATAATAATCTTAGCAATGAATGTTAAGGCAGTTGTCAACTCTTCATCCTGCATATAGTCCGCTATCTCTGCCAAACCATTGACCATCTCTATCGTTGTTTGTTGCTGTTCCATTATTCCTCCACTAGATCTTCTAATATACTCATCTCAATTATAGCAAGTCTTACTTTAGAGTTACCCTCGCCTATTACGACCACTATGGCTGGGTCTTTACCATTCTTCATGGCATCAGTTGTAGCCTTTGCCCAAACCTCTTTATTTAATGTAAAAGATTTTCCAACCTCTTTAAAGTCTACAACAAAGTTTTTCCAAGAAGCATCTCCCTTTTGAGTGTTTCGTCCAGAGTTCTTGTGCTGCTTAGCACCTATTCTTTTAGACTCACTCTTCTCCGTCATCAAAATCCTTCTTTTTTCTTCGTCCAAGATAGACTGTTGTTAAATGTTTTTCTTTGCACATCCAGGTTAATGTTTTTGTTGCAGCATAACATCTTAGTGTTGGAACAATCACCTTACAGGTATGACATACCCATTGCCCATGATAGACTGTAAAATTACCCATTTAACTTAGCCTTGATTGATTCTTGCAAGTCAAGATCCTCTCGCACTCTATTAACAAATGCTTCTTTGCCTTGGACTTTTGATCCATCAGGAAGGATGTACCAAGCACCTGTTCGCTCTACAATACCGTTTAGTTCAGCAGTAGTAACAAGATCGCCGATGGTGTCAAGACCAATATAATCACCTCTAAAATAAAAATCATACTCGCCAGATTGAAACCCTGGAGAGGTTTTTGAGAACTGTAGTTCCCACTTAATAGTTCTACCAATTTTTTCTTCAATTAATTTATCTCCTACCTTAATTTTTCCTTTAATCGCTTGATTGTCGGACTCGGAACTAAATAACTTAACAATGCAAGAAGAATAAAACTTAGTAGCCTGACCACCAGAAGGCTGCTGGCTAGTATACATAGCGTTAATATTATTGCGAGACTGGGAAATAAGAACAAGAAGAGTAGGCTTAACCTTGTTGTTAGCATAATTAAGCATTTTCCATGCGTTACTAAAGTCACGGGATTCTGCTCCAATCTGTTTTGTATTTTCTAATGCCTTCATCTCGTCTGTATCTTTTTCAAAATAGATTGCTGGAAGCATTGATGTAATAGAGTCTACCACGATTAAATCAACTCCTGCATTCATTAATCCTACCCCAACATCTACCATGTCGCTAATAGTTCTTGCTTGTGAGTAGATTAATTTTTCTGGATCTACCCCCAAAGTTCTAGCCCAGTCTTCTGAGTACGACATTTCTGAATCAATCCATGCACATAGTTTACCTTCGGCTTGTGCTAGAGCAATCATCTGAAGGCACATAGAAGACTTTGCAGAGGACTTAGAACCCCAGATAAGAACTTGTCTACCATAAGGAAGACCTCCACCTAGAGCACGGTTCAGACCAAAACTAGGGGTTGCTTGGTACTCATAGTTAATCCCAACTCCACTGCCTAATCTTTTTCTTAACTTAGGATCAAGTTGTGCTAACGCTTCTTCTATACTAACTGACATGTACATCCTCCAATGTTACTGTTCCGTCTTTAGTCTTGCCAAAATCAAACTTGTATGACTTTCCTTCTTCGATGTGCATATACGCCTTTGCAAAAGATGTAGGAAAAACTGTAATAGAATGTAGGTCTCTGCTTGTGTCTGCAAGTGTAAGAGATGCCATCTTCTTTCCAGCCTTCGTAATCCTTGGTTTAAATGAAACCACAAACATCTCATCATCCTTGTAAGGTAACTGCTTGTAACTTAAGAATTTTACAAGAGCATGTGATGATTCTTTTATCTCATCTGAAGGTATGAAAGAAACAATCCTGTTATCATTACACAAGACAAGATAAGAACGACCTGTCTCAATAGTTGTATTTTCATCGTCAAATATACCGACACTGCCAGTTTTGTCCAAAATTTCAACTCGTGACCATCCTGTTCCTCGTTTAATTGATTTTACCATACCCATAAATATGTATGATCCTTTTTCTTCAAAGTCAACAATGTCCTGAATGAATGCATAATAGTGAGAAGGTATTGTGATATTAAACTCTGGAAGATTTAAATACTCATACAAATTCTCTTTAATCTCTTGATCATTTCTAGGATTGTCATTAAATGTTGCAGCGCCTATTGCTCTTAGTGCCTGTAGTGCACGACTGTTTACTCCGTTGCCCTTGGTAAATGTAAATTCTTCAAGTTCTTTGTACGAATTGAATGGTCGTGCTGATATGTATCGCTCACCAATCTTGTCAGATATGAACTTGATAGAACTGAGTCCAAACCGAATGCCTTTACCCTCAATTTTAAAATCAATATCCGAATCGTTAATGTGAGGTAACTTAACGCTAATGCCCATTCTTTTTGCTTCAATAAGATATTCAGTTCTCGCATCTTTGTCCTTTTCATTCTTTAGCACTGAGTACATAAACTCAAGTGGATAATAATACTTTAGCCATGCTGTCCAGTAGGATAGAGTTGAGTATGCTACTGCGTGTGACTTGTTAAATGAGTACCCTGCGTGAGCCTCAAAGTCATGCCATAGATCACGAGCAGCGTTGGGAGCAATAAACTTTGATGCACCTTCTACAAACTTCTCTTTAAACTGATCAAATTCTTTAGCATCTTTTTTCTTGCCAATGATCTTTCTAACTTTATCTGCTTCCGACATGGACATACCGCCAAGGTGTACGCATGCTTGCATAACTTGTTCCTGGTAAAGAATACAGCCATAAGTGTCCTCCGTAAATTCCTTTAGTACTTGGTGTGTATAAGATATATTTTGACGACCATGTTTACGATCAACATAGTCTTTTCCAATAGTATTCATTGCACCTGGACGAACTAGAGCATTTGATGCAGCAAGTTCATTTAGGTTCTTAACTCCCATCTTAACAAGAAGGTTTGTATATGGTGCTGCTTCACACTGGAACACACCCTTTGTATAACCATCTGATAACATCTGATAAACATTTGCATCATCCATTTTGATCTTAAGAAGGTCAATCTTCTTTCCATCTCGCTCTTTAATTATGTCAATTGTATTCTTAAGAACAGATAAAGTCTTAAGACCCAAAGCGTCAATCTTAATTAAACCAATTCTTTCGGCTTCTTCCATGTCAACACCTACAACAGGAATTCTTTCATCAGAACCAGTAGCGGATCTTGTTTCGAGTGGTGCGTATCTAAAGATTGGTTCTTTACTTGTTACTACACCTGCTGCATGAATACCTGTACCACGAATACGACCACGAAGTTGCTCTCCGTATACTTCTACTTCTGGATACTTCTCACGAAATTCGTATGTTGATTTCGATGTACAGAAATCATCCCATGAGTCTACAGTCTTTAAAACCTTATTAACATCTGACAGAGGAATGTTTAATACTCGTGAAACGTCTCTTACAATTCCCTTGCCAGTAAACTCAAGGAAGGTAGCAATAGATGCAACATGTCGATACTGTCTAACAAGATAATCCTTTACCTCTTCACGACGAGTGTCCTGAATATCTGTATCAATATCTGGGAAGTCGTTACGCTCTGGATTAATAAAACGGAAGAATAAGAGGTTGTGCTCGATAGGATCAATGTCTGTAATCTTTAATGCGTAGCAAACAAGAGAGCCAGCAGATGAACCACGACCTGGTCCAACCATGATCTCTTCCTTCTTGGCCCAGTTAATCATATTACTTACAACAAGGAAATACGGAGCAAACTTCTTATCCTTAATAATTTTTAACTCTTCTTGAAGTCTGTCAAGATACTCTTGGTTTTCTGACAAACCTCGTTCTACCAAACCTTCTAGTGCAGCCTTTGCAAGTTCTTTATCAGGACCCTTGTATTGGACTGGTAGCAAGTCTAATCCTTCTTGAATACCGTAGTCTCCTACTGTCTCTGCTAATAGGATTGTGTTTGAGTATATGTCAGGTCGATCAATACCCTGCGATTCCATGGCTGCTTTAATCTCTTCGTATGAGAGCAGGTGGATATCAAACTTGTTAAATGTTATCTGACGATCTTCGCCATATAGGTAGTCAAGGCGTTCCATCATGTTGCCTTTTTTCTTTGACTTTTCGTATGTTGCATCTTTTACAAACTTGCCGTGTGTGTTCATAAGCAACTTAAACTCTTGAACTTCTTTTTGTGACGAGTCTACATGGTGACAGTCTGGTGTTACAACAACCTTAATTCCAAACTCATCTGCAAGTTCAATTAAATATTTATTAATATGTGGTTCGTTGTGAGGCATGACTTCAATATAGTAGTCATCTTCAAATCTTTCTTTAAACCACAAAATGTACTTCTTAGCAAGAGCAAACTCTTCTTCTTCTAATGCTTTTACAAGTACGCTACTTGGACAAGCGGAGGTAACAATAATTCCTTCTTTATATTTTTCAAGAATTGTAAAGTCAAATCTTGGCTTCTTAAAAAAACCATCTGTCCAAGATAGTTCACTAATCTTGTTAAGATTTTCCAAACCAATTTGATTCTTGGCTAGAAGGATAATGTGGTTGTAGACAAGATCTTGTTGACCTTCTCTTTCAGACTTATCTCTTGTATCAGATATATCTGCACACATGTATCCTTCTAGACCTAGAATTGGCTTAATGCCCTTTGCTTTTGCAATACGGTGCAGTTCCCTATGCCCAGATAAAGTACCGTGGTCAGTGATGGCTATTGCAGGCATCCCTAACTCAACTGCACGGTCAACGTATTCTTCTGGAGTAGCAATCCCATCAAATAAACTAAAATGGGTGTGGACATGTAAGCCTACGTAGTTCATATTACCAATCTGCGTTGGTAGATGAAGTTACAGATGGACCGTCAAAGCCCAAATAGTATGCTTCCTGCTCGGCATAAGGAATCTTCTTAAGTGCTGACTCAAGAGGATAAGGCTCAATTGCCTTCCAATCAAATGGTTCCTTGTCTGGTGCTGATGGAATAAGTGTGTAATTAGTTTCAGTACCCTGACCATTACGCTTTAACTTCCATAGTACGTTTGAGATGCTGCCTGTTTCTAGTGCATACTCACGAATTGTATTGAATGATGACTGCTTGCTGATACCCATTGACCAGATTGCAACATACGGTGCTTCAATTCCATCGTCAACTAATACGTTGCAATAGAAGCGGAGGCGACCACGCCAACCTGCTTTTGGATCCTTGCGGTGCATTTCTTCTGCCCAGTCACGGCCTTCAGATTCCAATGTGTCTACAGCCTTGCGTTTGTAGTCCTTTGGATTTACGTGCTCCTTAACAACAAGTGCTAGTCCACGCTTTTCATTATAGTTTGCAGAGTCTTCATCGAGTTCTTCAATAAATCTGATCTTTACAGACTGACCATCTGCTAGTTTTAGCCACTTTAACTTTGGCCCGTCGTTTTCATACTTTGGCTTGTCGAGCAGGGCATTGATGTTCTTGAGTCCCTTTACTACGCTCATATTATTTCTCCTTTGTTTGTTATATTAGTTTAGCATAAGTGATATAGATTTGTCAAACTGGAACTCTAAGTTCTTAAGTTCTTCGTCTGGCATGTCACCAATATCCTTATACTCATTGTTTAGTTTAATAACAGAAACACGGGAAGAAAGTTTTTCAACTATTCTATCTTTCATGTTTCCTCCTGCCTCATCATTATCAGCAATAACAATAATGTTATTGAAATACTTTTGAAGCAATTCTATTTGTGAACTTGATACATTTGCCCCTAGGGTTGCAACGGCTGGTAGACCTACCTGGTCAAGCCTAATTGCATCAAATGATGATTCCACTACATACACTCTATCAGATTTCTTAACTCTGTGCAAGTTAAAAAGTGTTTTGCTCTTTGGAAGACCTGGAGTATTCTTAAAATCTTTTCCTTCAATAGACCTACCAACAAACCCAATTGCAATTCCATCTGGACTATGTACTGGAACGGTTACCATATCCTGCTTATCTGAATAACCTAAAGAAAATTTTGACCAAGACTGCACCTCAATATGTCTTGATTTAAAATAATTCTTTGGCCTATCTAGCAAAAGTAAATTGTTATAAAGTCTTTTTAGTATGTCAATGTCAAACTGTTTAAACTCTTCTTCTACCACAAGGCTCTTATTAATATCATCAACAAGATTGCTTAACTTTTCTTTTGACTTGATGTATCTGGCTCCTTCAAAATAAGTTCTGCCAGAAGTATGCATAATTAACTCTATAAGGTCTGCTGTCTTTTGGCAAGAGAAACAAAAGAACAAACCGTTTAACTTGTGTACTTCTCCTGCTGGGGTTCTGTGATTATTATGGAAGGGACAAAAAATTATATAGTTATCTGACAAGTCAGACTCAATGTCTATACCCGATCCTGTAAGGACTCTTCGGACTTGGTCTGCGGTATAAAGATTGGATTGGTTCCGTCTATACCTGCTATCCATTCGCTTTTCCTCTTCCCTGCGTAAACTGCCTGTATCGATAATTCAAATTCGTAAAAGTTCTTGTTACTATTATATCTTATTGTGAAGTCTGGGTCAAGGTCAATCCTTGGCACATACCCGCTTAGTTTCATTTCTGAGACTAACAATCTTATGTATTCTATTTTGAGTCTGCCGATCATGGAATCATCGTGAATAACCCCATCAAGATAAAACCTTTTTATGGGCTTATGATGGTAGAACGTTGGTGGCAGGTTCTCTCTTTTTTCTGACATATCATATTATAACTACTTATCTTCAAAGTCTTTGTATCTATAGTATCCCTTGTCAAAATCGCACTGAACTAGAAAGTCTCCCATAAATCCATTACGGTTCTTTCTAAAGGCACATTCAATAATATCGCTATTGGTTCCACGCCCTAGAGCAAGTACCCAGTCAGCATCGTAGGCAATCTGTCTAGACCATGCTGTTTGACCCAGTGTAGGTACCGTAGAGAGGTCGTTAACGTCATCTGGTGTTGCAGATGATATAGCAATAATGGGAACTTCTTCACCAATAGCCATTAGTTTAAGTTCTCTTGAAAGGTTCTTCATTCGTACCGTTTCATTATCTGACTTCTGATTAGGAGCCATTAACTGAAGATAGTCAACGATTACAAAGTCTGGCCTATACTGATCAATTTTTCCACGAAGAACAGAAGGGTTGATCTCTCCACCTTGATCGTTTGATATGATGTGAAACTCTGGCTTGCCTGCAAGATTCTTTGCATGCCATTCCTTTAGCATGTCAATCTCAATCTCGCCATTGCTAATCTTTCTATGTGACCAGCGACCTTCGCCCATAATAGTAAATACACGGTTTCTTACTTCTGTCTCTGACATCTCAAGGGATATTACAAGGGGTGTCTTACCCTGCTTCCAGGCTTGCACAGCAAAGTACAGGGCTAACCAAGACTTTCCTATACCTGGGTATGCCAAGAAGACTCCTAACTGCCCTGGCATAATTCCAGATGGCAAGTAGTTATCAAATCCTGGCAAGCCAGTCTTGATGCCAATATGTCCTAGGGCCTGTTGCTTCTTTACATTTTCAAAGTAAGCAACTGCAGACTCTAGGTCTGTGACATCAATATCACGAATAGCAGCGGTGTTCTTTTTTAACTCTGAGGTCTTTGTAATAAGATCGTTTAGGGCAATACTGCCTTGGTTGTTTTGTACATTTGTTGCTGCGGATCTAAGAATATCTTTTAGACTATCATTTAAATATTCTCCTTGAAGTTCTTCAAGATGATGCTTTGTTGCTCCTACCCCTGCCACTGGCTCGAAGTCTCTAAACTTTTCTGTAACTAATTCTTGTGGTGGCAATGTAGCATTTGCCTCAAAGTATAAACGAATAAACTCCCAGATATCTCCGTGGGTTCTTAGAAGATTATCAACATTGGCTTGAAGAAGAACATGCATCTGCTTATCTTTAAGGACTGCCGTAATTAGTTTTGACTCTGTATTATTCACTTAGCCACTCCTTTGCCATTCGTCTACGCTCTGCCCTCTCTAAATTATCTTTTGCTTTATCTCTTTGTGCTTGTAATATTTTTTCTGCATTATATGCAAAGTAGTTCCATGAAGGATTCTCTGCAACATTAAAGTAGTACTCAAGTATATCGTAACACCCTGGTAGCGTATATGATTCAACAAGAGCATCTGATGCCCATTGTTCTACATTTAGGTTTAGGGATGGCTTTGATTCGTACCTTGCGGTATGATACTTGCTGTATCTTGAAAGCAAAGCCATACGGTCTTTGCGTTCGGCCATTATCCTTCGGCAGCCTCTTCTTGTGCTTCTCTAATCTTTTCTGTAAGTTTATCCTCAACAAACTTATAGACACGCTCAAAGGCCTGATCTGGAGTCTCTCCACTACGTCGTGAATCTACAACACCAAGATCAAGTCTTAGTGATTGAAAGTTGCCTAGATTAAGTGTGTATCCAAGTGTAACGGATACCTTTGTCTCTTCGTTTTCCATTTTATACCCTTCGCTAAATAGACTCATTCCAAATTGGAACAAACCGTCCGTCTTCTGTTCTCCTATATGTAAGTATACCATCGCCCATTCTTCGTGTCAACTCTTGTTTACTAGGCGTAATATCATTAGTAACTAATTTATCTTTTCTTGGTCTGCCAATATGGTATGAAGCAAGTATATCACGGATCTCTTTTACTTGCGATTCTGAGTAGTATGACCTTACTTGGAAACCTCTTGCCCCACCCTTTTGAGACCCCGTTGGAAATGGAATGACTCCTCGTTTCATTAGTGATGGCATATATTTTTTGTGACGATTAACTAAATCAGCAGTCTGTCCTACAGTATATGCTCGTTCTCTTTTATTTTTAAAATCACTAATTAAACAACTTTCAATTTGATCTTTTGTAATATTATAAACAGACATGATTCCATTAGAATGATTGTAATGATGTATTCTAACTAAGTCTTTATTAAGAAACCAAACCTTCTTGTTTCCTGGTATTACAGGTGACTCATTGTATTTTTCGCTCTCAATAGTTCCCTTTTTAGTAACCATTGTCCCTCCAAAGTTTGGCTAGGTGGATGAAAAAATACTCTAAACCCACAACTCATACAGTATACTTCTAAATGATTAATCTCGGTATATTGCCTATCTAGAAACATTCTTCCTTTGCACTTTTTACACGACATCATTAGTTGGGTATTCCAACTACTATCAAGTTAAGCCCAACGCTTGTGTCTCCTCCAGTATTAAACTTAACCGTTCCTTCTACTCTAGAAGTTGATATACTATTTATAGTTACCGTGACATCTTTTCCAGCATCAGTGTTTCCTACGTTAATAGGGGTTGCTGTTACAATTGGGGCAAACTTAAAGTCTGTTGAAAAGTCATAAGAGAACGTCTTAGACGATCCTGCAATCTGTGTTGTACTTGTTGTCACTTGGACATATCCACCGATTATACGGGCCTCTGAAATCTTTACGCTTTGCTTACCTGATGTTGTTGTGTCTACAGAGACATATTTGTTTGTTGAAGTAGAAATCTGTGAAGATAGATCATTAATAGCCTTAACAATCTGATAGATATATGTTACGTCTAGAGGCTGGCCTCTTTCTGGTACAGGTAATATTGCCATACTCTAATTATACCAGAGACCCTGTGGTTGCGTTTCTAATTCCTGAGTCAAAAATTTTGATAGTTTTGCCTGCTGTTGGAGTTCCTACTATTGCCCGTGGCTTTGTTGATGCTAATTGTACTAATACCCTTATTGTCTGAGGAGTGCCAGTTTTTAAAAATGAAAGGCTTGTGCCAGTTGGTGTTCCAATGTGTGTGAATGTAGCGCTGGAATCATATTGAACAAAAACATCATACTTTGTTTGGTCTGCTGGATTTGAACCATTAGACCAGTTTACTAATACTAAATTTCCAATTACAGATATATCTCCTGGCAAAACTTGAACAAACTGTCCATTAATCATAAAGATCTGCGACCAAGCAGACTTTCTATTCTTGTCTTCTGCAACAAGCCTAAATCTTATAACTCTGCCATTTTCTGATGAGACTTTTCCTAAAAGTTCTTTTTTAACTATAACATTCTTAATGCCTGCATCTGCCACTATAACACATCCAAACCAAATCTGAACTCAATATAGTTTGTTGTATTTGCTGACTTAATAATTGTTTTTGCATTTGGAGTTCTCATTACAGAGTATCCAGTTAAACCGTAAACAGAGTTTGTTGAGTTAATATTCTCAAGCCTAAATCCATCCAAGCAAACATAAAAGTCAGATGTTGGAGTATTGTTTCCATCCTTTGTAACAGAAACATAAATTCTAGCAGTATTTATTTCTGCCCACGAGAAGTCTGCACTCTTCTGAAGTTCTTGAAGTTGCTTTGATACAACCAAATACCTATTTGTTGAAAAATCATTGTCTGCACTAGTCACGACTGCTTCAAAAAGTGCCCACTTACCAGTTTTAAATGTACCAGTAGAAGAAAACTCAACAATAATTCTAACAGATGTTGGTAGTGTTTGTGCGTTACCAACTTTATTGACCACAGAAAATGCCAATCTAAGTTCATCTGCTGGAGAGTTTTTGCTAAAATCTACTGTCGTTCCGTTTAACTGTACAAACTCTGATCCAGTTGCTGCAAGTAGATGGTCGTCAGATTCTACAGATATTGTAGATGTGTTACCTGACATTATAAGAATGTTATTTAAGAATCTACATCTTTCATGTCTATCTACTCTGTTTTCATTAGTAAAAATTTTATTGTCTGCATTTGTTTGAAAAACTGGATATATCTGATTGATAATGTTTGTATCAACATCATTAATTAAATACCCAGCAGATTTAAATGTACCAACAACTGCAGCGTCTGCCACTAATGTAAAGGTTGTTGAGGATGGAACAGACACAATCTCTTTATCTGTAAGATTAAAACTGCTTGGAGAAATTCCAGAAATAGAAACCCTGGTGTTGTTGTTAGCGGAAAACCCATGGGCTGCGTCCGTTGTATATGTTACGTTTACTCCAGATGCTACTGCTCCAGTAATATTGACAAGTCTATCATCTAGTGGTGAATATATGACTGGTATCTCTTTACCCTGAGAAGAATATTTCCAGGATTCAGAATCAGAAAATGAGTAAATGTTTTTACTATCAAACGCTCCTGCAGCAGGGTTTGATGCAGCGGAGAATAAACCTACCTCTGTAATTTCATATCGTTCTTGTGTTGGAAGTTCTGCTGTCAGTACTACTTTTGATACCCCAGACTCATCCACAAAGCCTCTTGAGATTATAGGCACACGAAACATTTCAAAGTCAAGTGACTTTTTATCTGAAAAATCTGGAAGAGTTCCATCTTGTGTTAGTGGCTTTGGACCACACCCAACAGCAATATGAGAAGCATATGATGGTGTTTGACCAACAAGATACTTGGCTAGAATATTTTTCCCTGTGTTTGTTATCATTTAATTTCCTCCATTATATATTGTAGCATCATAAATTTCTCCACTTGTCAATAACTGAACCTCTGCCTGAACCCCATCTTTTAGGTTTACAAGGTTTATCACTAGGTCTCCGCTTATGGGATCAATATATATAGACTTACAGTTTGGAACCTTTGTCCATTTGTTTTTATCTGGCTCAAGAGGGTTCTCAATTATGTCATAACCATTTCCACAAACTGGAAGGTGGTCCATTATTGCAATAGACAAAGACTTAAAGAATGAGTCAGACTGCTGTAGTCTTAAAATATTATTTGGGTTGTACTGTAGATAAAGATCTGTTAAATTTTTAATAGGGGCATAGACTACTTTTTGACCATTGACCAGGTCGTGTCTGGATATTGTTGCAAGTTCTTGACCACCAATATCTTCAAATATTAGGTCTGTCATTATTTCAATAGACATAACCTCTGAATCTCTTATTATTAAGTCAGGGGTTGCAATCTTTATGGCATTAACAGTTGACTTTAATGAAGCACCTTGAGATGCTGCATTGTCTACCAATGGAAGTGAGGCCGTAGCATTTGGCACTGGAAGTGAGGCCGTAGTGTTTGGTGATACAGTTTCTCCACCGCCATCTGTCATGAGTCCTAGGTATCTCATCAGACCACCTCACTTAAAAATAATGTCATATCTGGTCCATCTACACTCTTGGAATAATCAATGTTATAGATTACAAACCTGCTTGATGAAGGGGATGCCATAGATACTCCATTTTCTTCATAGTCAAGGGTCACAATGTCTCCCAGTTGTAAGGTTGGTATTGCAAATACCTTAACACCAACAGATCTTCTTGGCTTTGCTATTTTTTCAATAAGCCATTTCATTAAACTGTTTGCCTCATCATAAGACTGAATGTATGGAGTATCTAATGAAAAATCTTTTTTACCGTATGTCATTCTGCTTAACTTTATGTCTTGATAGTCTTGCTTAAACTTATATGGGTTTGATATTAAAGTTTCTCCAACAAACTGAGGATTTGAAGTAAGTGTGTTTTTATTATAATAGTCATCAACGGTTAATCTATTATCAGATTGCTGTGTAAATGTTATTCCTTGAACTCTTAAATAGTTACCAGTTGTCTCGTCCAAACTAATTGCCGTATCTGTTGCATTAAATACCATAAATTCTGCTCCATAGGATCCTGCTCTAAATCCAGAAACAACATATCCCTTTATCTTATTAAATGTTGGAGAAATCTTTGCAGTTAGTGCTGGAAAGGCTTTATCATATTTAAAATTAAAAGTGGCTGCCTCTCTCATTATGCTACCAAACTCCTCAAAGTATATGTTGTATTTTGGTGCTTCTGAATTTCCTATGCCTGCCAAGTATGTATTTTGAATTAATCCACTAATAGAGTATTTTCTAAAAGACTCATTAGCGTTTATGTCTGAGTCTCCGAATACAGAGTTGACTGGGGCACCTAAAGAAAATGTTGTATTCTGAGAATAGTTATTGCACAATGCATAGACATTTTCAAACATAATTCTTGAAGATCCTCGTGTAAATAGTGCAACGTCTGAGTACGCTGGTAGAGGATCTGTGTCATCTATTGTCTTAATTAGTTGGCCATTTAGATACAGATAGAATCTTCTTGTACTTCCAATATCTTCATACTCTGCTGCTAAATCATATACCGTTGCATTTTCTTCAGCGACTATTCTTGCCTGACCAGTAAACTTACCATCATCCACAGTGATTTCTCCAAGGCCTTGCCAAATAGGTACTGGGATTGCAGTTCCGTTGTTAGACTTTATCTTATAAAAGAAAACATTGCTAACGCCCTGCCTTTCTTCTTCAGAAAGATTTCCTATTCCTAGCGCTGCTATTTCAAAGTAATATCCAACATTTGTTGTTGGGTTAAGCATAAAGGCAAGACCGCCAGATCCTCCAGAAATATTAATATTTTTATCTGGGGTGCTACCATTAACAACATAAAATGTTGAGGAACCATTAGATGTTTGACCTCTGTCTTCATTGTTTTCAATCTTTCCAACAATTCTCATTCTTGTTCCGAAATGCTTGTACTTTTTATCTTTTAAGTTTTTATGTACATATGAAATAAAGTCTCTTGGTTTTTGCTTAGTTGTAAAGTTTGGTCCAGTTAATGATAATGCTGAAGACTGCAGTGTTCCAGTTTGTGATTTAGTTGCTGTAGTAATTTCTCCAATAAAGGATGTTGACATAAAGTTTTTTATAATTCCGCTTCTTGATGCTGTCTTTGCGATTGCATCTGAAGAATATCCCTCTGGAGTAATCTTACCAGCAGCCTTTAGAAGATTTATTTCTTGCTGTGTTGCTCCTGGTGGTATTGTCACTTCTATACTTACTGACTCTAAGTCTTGATCAAATAAGAATTCTGAGAACATTGAACATCCTTTAATGTTATCGTCAGATTTCCAGTAGTCAGATATTCCAGCAGAGTGTGCAACAACTTCAGTTCCAAACTGTCCACGGCCATGCTTTTGAACGTCTCCATTTTGTAATTTAACAACGCCATCTTTTTCAAAATACTTTGGCTCAGAGTATATTCTAACCAAACCTGTAGGATATATTTTTCCATTAAAGGGAAGTTTTGCAAAATAGTTTTGATAATCTTCAGTTGATGTTATCCATACATTTCCAAACCCAGAAACATTATATTGAACTGCATCATACTTAATAATCTCTCCTTGTGAATAGAAGTATCCGTTATATCTTGTAATCCAGTAGGCTGCTTCACCAAGGCTAAATGTATTATTAATCACAATGTTATTTTTTACTTCTGGTACAGAAGCAGTTAGATCCGAGTTAAGAGGAATAGCGCTGAGCACATATGCAGATTGAGTTGCCACTTCATTATTTATTGACTTGGTATTTTGTGTACCAGAAACTTCCCATAACAGTGCTGGTTTATATGTGTAGTATCTTTCATCATCTACAAGGCTTGCCTGTCTTAATGATCCTATAGATCTTTGAATGTATCTTGTGCTGTAATTAATTGCGCCATCATTATATACCGCACTATCCTGAGTTGATACAGAAATAACATTTGCTAACTTTGGCTTATTTGTTTTGTTTTTTACTTCCCTATCTTCTACAAAATCTTTTGTACCCTTAAGATCAAAAGTTGTCGGTCTTTCTTCTATTGTTGGCATTATATAATTTTTACTCATCATAACAAAGTTATTGTACTCATCAAAGAACATTGCTGTCTGAGTTGAAACTGCCAAGTCTTGAAGAACCTGTGCAACGCTAGTGTTTGGCCCAACAAAAAAGTATGGAATGATAATTTCTTTTTCATTTGCAACTCTTCTAAACGTATAGTTAGAAAACCCTATGTGGTCTAGTAGCAAAGAAACTGCAGAACTAACAGAAACCTCAGTCATCAATATCTCTGGAGCAGTTAGTGATTCTAAATACCAATACATATCTCTTAATGATATAGACACACGCTTTGACATTAAGTCTTGTTTTGGAAACGCATCTGAGTATAATGTCTTAATTGGAACGTAATAGTCCCACCCAGCAACATCAACAATTACTTCATAAAATTTAAACTGAACATGCCTTGAAATATATTTAGCAATTATACTATTTTTGTTGTTAGTATTAAATGCTTGATCATGATCAAAAAGAGTTATGCTTCCATTAGAAGCAATTAGTTGTCCTACTGGTAAACCAGAAAGTCCAAGGTCTGAAGCACTCTTATTAATAGAGTAATCAATTGTTTTATCAGAAACATTCATCACAAGTCTTGGAGAGATTTCAATAAGATCAAATGTAGCGTCTTTCGTGTTCATAGTTTCTACTACAAGTCTTACCCCGCTTATATACTCAAACTCTCTAAACTGTTCTTTCTTGTCAAGTGTTTTTACAAATACATCTGGAGACGTTGCATCTGTTACAAAGTTAGTTAATCTATCTACTGTCTCATCCTGTATGTACCACCCGTATGTTGGTATTTTTACCACATACTGTGTACCGTCCCAAATATGGTAAGCGCCTAGTTCGTCTTTATTTGGTTTAATTAAATAAGCATAACCAATTACTGACTGTTCTGGAAGCAATGAAATACTTGTATAAGTTTCTGCAATAACAAAATTTGATCTCCACTCTTCTGGGACTATTAATCCGTAAGCAATTTCAACATATCCGTCGCTCTTAATGATAGGAGTTCCATCTCTTCTTGTTACTGCTGGGTTAAAAGATACAACGTTTTCCCAATTACCATCTCTTAAGAACTGAATCTTCCACCTGCTTGGAGTCTTTTGATTTAGTTCTCCATAAAATGGATCTGCATATGCACCAGTTGATGAAGAGAATGGTCCAAGATTTTCAGTTCCAGTATGTGTTTGCATTTTTACAACCACTCTATTTGTTGGAATCTTTTCTTTATATACAATGAATGGGCAGGCATCTTCTATTGAATACTGAGAATCACGAACTTTTGACGCTACCCCGTACTCCTCTCCAGACTCTGTTCTGTATGATGTCCAGTACTTAAACTTGTCATTTTTGTCTGGCATGTAGTATCTAGGTCTATCTGCCATAAATAAGTTTGGATGATGTAATTTTCCTTTTTCAAAGAAGACTGCTTTATTGATTCCCGATCTTGGTCTAAACTGACCAAAGCAATCTTCTAAAGAATAAAGAGTTTGTAGTTTTTCTTTCTTAGTTAAAAATGTTGTTGGAATATCATTATTATCAAACTCTCCATCTATAATAATATCTGCATCAGTTGCTCCTGTATAAAAATTTCCAGCATCATTAACATCAAAACTACTAGGCAAAGAAGAGTATACAGATCCAGACTGTGTAGGTCTGTATCGATAGTTTCCTATGTGCTTAATGTTAGTTGGAATATTCATATTCCATTCAGCAGTTATGATTGACTTATTTCTTATTGTTGAAGATGTTTCTAAGAAATTTTGTAAGTCTTTGTCCTCAAACATTATACCTCTTCCAAGGTAACTGAGACATTCCAATAATCAAAGTTAACGCCTCTTTTTTCTACAGAGTATGAAAAACTTGATATAAACATTTCTACAAGTTGGTTATACTGCTGTAGGTGATCATAGGGGGCCTCTGTCCCCTTGAAAATTCCTTTTCTATCATATGCTAGAAACACCCAGAAAGATCCCTTGTGTCCGTCATACCACTCAAGCATATCTGCTCCGCCTGCTCCTCCATCTGTTGTATAGGATGTGTGTGGCGACTTTCCAGTTGTTATATTAAAACTTGGAACATTAGAGTGAGACCTAGAAGGTATCATATTCCAACTGGTGCTAATTTTCATTTTGTCTGCAGTGTGATATGATCTCATACGACCATTTATCATTCGCTCACGCTTTTCGATGCGCTCATCTGAGAAATCAAGCGGAGATCTATTATCATCTGTAAGCATTAAGAATTGGTCTAGTAGTTCTGGGTCTACCCCGTCTGCTGCTGCTCCGACTTCGTATCCTTGAGGAATATACAAACCATTTATAAGAGTACCAGAGTTTTCAGACCATAGCATACCGCTAGGTCTATTGTATCTTTTACGGCTTTGCATATAGGCAAACCTTGGATCATCTACCATTTAAACCAATCCCCCGAATTCTTCTGTCATCAACTTGTTTAATTGTTGACATTACTGCCTGTGCAATTTCATTTGGATTAGCATTTGTCTTTGCATTAACAGTTAACGTATATGTATTATTATACACTGCCCCGCCAGTTGGCTGACCACTATTTATTGCCTTCATTGTATTTACACCATGAGCATCTACAGCATACTTACTCATAACAAACTCTCCTGGAGTTAGCATTGCTGGGACCGTATCAGTACCCTTTGCAAAACCGCCAAGCGCAAACTTCATTGGATTAATTAGTCCACCCATGGCAGCCATCTGCATTCCAAATCCACCGCCACTACCACCGCCCGATCCTCCGCCTGGAATCTTAACAGTTGTTCCAGACCAAATCATACTTCCACCCTTATACTTTGGATCTGTAGTAAACTTTGGATTAGCATCAAGAAGTTCTCCTAGAGAAATTCCATTCTGACTTGCAATTCCAGAAAGAGTGTCTCCAGGTTTAACAACATATGTTGTTGCTGTTTTAGGAATCACACTATATGATGGAGAATCTGATGCATTGTCTACCGCTGCTGCTGCTGCATCTGCAGCAGCCTTTGCTGCTGCTTCTGCTGCTGCTTTTTCTGCTGCTGCCTTCTCTGCTGCAGCCTTTGCTGCTGCTTCTGCTGCTGCTCTAGCCTCTGCTTCTGCTTTGGCCTTTGCTTCTGCAGCCTTTCTCGCTGCTTCTGCTGCTGCTGCTTGCTCTGCTGCTGACTTGCCCTCTGCTGCTGCCTTCTCTGCTGCAGCCTTTGCTGCTGCTTCTGCTGCTGCCTTTGCATCTGCTGCAGCCTTTGCTGCTGCTTCTTGTGCTGCTTTCTCTGCTGCTGCTCTATCTGCTGCTGCTGTATTTACTGGCTGTGTTTGTACTCCATACTTCGCTATTAAATCTTTAGCCTGGAATTTGGTTAAGTCTGTTAGCCCCTGATCAAGAGCCTTCATTGCAGACTCAATACCCTTAACAAAGTCTAGCGCCCTAACTCTTGCAATCTCTACATTACTTTGAATTTGTTCCCAGGCTTCTCTGCTTAAGCCAGCAATCCTGATTCCTGCAATATCTTCTTTTAATGCAATTTGCTTAAGTCTAAGAAACTCTTGCTGTGGCTCTATTGCGGACTCTTCTTTTTCAAATATTTTATCCTGTATTTCTTTAATTTCTTTTTCAAGTTGCTTTCTAGTTTTAAGTTGGCCAAGTTTTGGATCTTTCTGTCCTTGCTTATCAAACCCAGTTGCTGTAGATAATTCATATTTTCTAGACTGCTCAATTGCATCCTTTTGCTTTGTTACTGCATCTGCTGCTTCTTGCGCTCTCATTTCTTGTGCAGCACGGGCTGCTGCTGCTATGTCTCCAGATGTTAGCGCTTCGGCAAGAGTTAACTGTCCCCTTTGCTGGTTAGCAATATTAGCATTTGCCTTTTCTACTGCATCCAAAGCCTCAATTCTTTTATCGTATTTTTCGTTAATTGCTTGCTCTTGATCTTCAATCGCCTTTAGCGCTGCTTCTTTGTCATCATTAAGATATTGCATTGCTGCAATTTCATTTTGTGCTTTTTCAATTTCTGCATTAGCCTTTTTATTATCAACATTCATTTCAAAATCTATTTGAATTTTTCTTTCTTCTGCATCAAAAGAATCCATAACGTTTGAAAATAAATCATTAAACAAATCTTCATATAGCCCGACAGTCTTTTTTAACTCAGTTATTCTGTCGTTCATAGCAGCCTCTGCTTCTGTTAAAAGTTTTAATGCTTCTTTGGCTGCATCTATATCGCTTTTCTTTTTTGTTTCTAAGGCTTTGGCTTGAAGTTTTTCAACATTCTTTCTTTGATTAAAAATAGAAACTTCTAATGCCTTTAATTCATTGTCTGAAGAAATAGCAAAAGCATCTAGCCCATTGCCCCCTGCTGCCATTTGTTTTAATCTTTGCTCTTGAAGCCTATCATTTTTAAGTTGAGTAGTTGCGGTCTTTGAATCTTGGATTGCTGCCGAGGCTTTTTGTGCTACAGTTAATGCGTTATATTTTGCAATTAGTTTATTTAATGATTTTTCATTTACACCATTTGCAATTGCCTGGGCATATGCTTTATTAGAAACTAGTTCATAAGCATCTGCAATTGGAACACCTAACTTTGAAAGTTTGTCCATAGCCTTGCTCTGATCATTTATAGCCTTGGTCTCTGATTCCATACTTGAGTTCCACTCACCCATAGTTATGGAGTTGAGTGCTTCTTGGATATTCTTTGCATCTGCTTTTAATCCAATAATATTTCCCTTGTTGTCAAATTTAAATAGAGAGTTCTTTCTCTTCTCGTATTCCTTTGGATCCATACCAACGATTAGTTCAATAAAGTCTTGGCTACCGCCCAAACCTCTTAGGTCATTTTCTATACCGCTAAATACATCAATGGTCTTCTTACCACCAAACAGGTTGTCTAGAGCCTTACGAGAGGCACTCCAGCCTTCTGTGACCTTGATCTGGTTCTTTTGCACATCTCTTAGTTTCTTTACTAAGTCATCTAGTGGTGAGGCTTGTACTTTACTTCCCCCGCCAGTTGGGGTTGTTCCTGTTGGGGCCTTTGTATCTATGGCAACCCCATCTGTAACCGCCTTATTTCCTTGAGCCTCGATATACTTATCTACAATATAAGCCTTGCTTCCAGTAACACCTGCTCCTCCCTTTGGACCTGTCTCTTTACGCCAAGCCTTAAAGTCTTCGCTTTCAATAATTGTTGGGTCTGGAATATTAATTAATGATGCAATGGTTGTTGTGTAAACTTTTTGCTGATCTTCAGTTAATGTGTTAAAGTATGCCTCATCAAAGGCTGCAGTTCCCTTAACCTCTGGCATAATTTCGTAAACAATTTTTGCAGTTAAATCTTTGCTTCCTTCGATTGTGTCAAGAATTTTATTTAGATTATCATATGCTGCCTGGTTTTTTGGATCTACATAATAACTAACCATTACGTCAGATGGTATAACTGCATTAAGATTGTTTAACTTAATCATATTCTTTGTAAAGTCAAGCGCATCTGAATCTTTTTCAAATGCTTCAACTCTTGTAACAAATTTTGTTTGAACTTCCTTGTTAACAACATCATCTGCTCCAAGAATATTTTGTGCTGCTACACCAATAGACTCAGAAGTTGCACCGCTAAACTTAGTAATAATATTCATCATCTTTGGAGCAATATCTTTATTATCTGCTGCAAGTCCTAGTAAAGTTCTAAATACTGCAGGAGGAATATCTCCACTTGCCATCTTTGCTTGAATTAAATATTCTTGACCCTTAGAGATTAGTCCACCGCTTCTCAGGTCTCCTGCTTGCTGATTAACAACATCTAAGTATGCTAGTTGGTTTGGATCATCTTTGTATCTGGCAGTTGCTGCTTTCTTCATTCCGCTCATCATTGATTCTTGAAGACCACCAGCACCTTCATATTGTGATACAACATCTGCTTGTAGTTTGCCTTGGACTGCAGTTAGTTTATCTCTTTCTTTAAGATACTTGGTTTGTAGAGCGTCGGCTTCATTTATTTTTCCTTGTAATCTAAGTTCTTCAACCTTTTTTTGATAATACATATCAAACGAATCAAGCATCTGCTTATTCTGTTCCATTGCAATTTTAGCATCAACTGCTGCTGCTGCACCTAGAGTTCCTGCTTGCTTTGTAAATTTCTTTGATGCAAAGTATGCGCCGATGCCACCAACTGCTGCTCCAATACCTGCTCCAATAGTTGCTCCGATGCCTGCAGTTATAACTGCAAGAGGGCCACCAACTGCACCTAGTGCACCACCAATCATTCCTCCGATTCCTGCGCCTGCTGCTGCGCCACCTAAAGCAGATGCTCCAATACCAACCTTTTGCATTGTTTTTTGTCCAGCCAACTGCGTTATTAAACCTGCACCATTAACACTATCAACACTGCTTTTCATAGTCTTAGAATTTTGAGCAACCATATCAAGTCTAACCTGTAAAGGCTCTTTGTCAAGTCTTTCTCCGTTTGGACCCAAAAGACTTTCTAATTGTCCAATGACTTTAATGCCAATAGACATATCTCCTGCTTCTCTAGCAGCATTCATTGCTAAACTCTTTGCCTGTCCCATATCAATAGCGCCAGACATTATTGATGCTGATAGTTGTCCACTTAAATCTTTTGCTGCAACATTACCCTTACCAGCAGCATTTTGTTCTGCAATTCTTGCTGTTAATGCTTTACCTTCTTTAGTCTGAACAAATGCTTCTCCGTAGGTTGTTTTTCCTGTTGCTGGTCCCAGCATTGAGAAAGAGTTCTTTCTTCTTAAATCCATTTGTTCTGATGCTGTTGCTTTTCCACTAAAGTTTGCTATTGCTTGTATTGCATTAGCAGATCCCTTAAACTTATTGCTTTCTTCTAAGACTTTCTCTTGAGCACCATCAAATGCCATTCTTAATGCAATAAATGCTCCCACAGTTGCAGTAAGGCCAATGGCTAAGGCTGAGGCTGGGCTACGAAGCATTGGAATAATCATAGATAGACCCATAAGTGGCATCATAACCTTTTGAGATATTTCTCCAACTTTGCCTGGGGCCATTGACCCAATCATTGCAGCACCTGATGCTATACCGACTGCACCCCCTATACCCATACCTGGGCGTTTACCTGCATCAATTTTTGCTTGTCTAGCATCTGCTCTCTTTGAAGCAAATGCTGTTATTCTTCCAGACACTGTCTTGCTCTTAGCCTGTGCTGCTGCTCTTTCAGAAATAATTTGTTGTTGGTATCCTATTTTTTCTGCAAGCCTACTTCTTTTTTCTGCCAACTCTGCTTGCTTTCTTTTTCCTCTCATTACTGGATCGATAGTTCCAGTTGTTCCATACATTGCAGTCTTGTTTGCATTAATTCTTGCTTGTGTTTTTGCTTTTACTCTTTCTTGTTTTTCTAATTGACGACGAATAGACTTTGCTTCTGCATCAACTGGGCCAGTTCCATACAGCAAAGTTCTTGATGCTGCTGCTGCTGATTGAGAAATATTTGTTCCAATATTAGCGCCAACTGCTTTTGCCTCTGCAATAGATCCTCTTGCTCCATCTATCAATGCTGTCGATGTTGTTACTCTTGCTTCTGGAGCATTTGCCTTTCCAGGCATTACAAATCTTCCTACCTTTTTAGGAATCCCTTGAACAATGCTTTTTCCTTTAGGCTCTTGCGTCATCAATGTATCTTTTTTGCCTGCAGATGACTTTATCTTAGCAGGAAGTTTTTCTGTCTTTGGCTTGGTTATCTTTCCAGTCTTATCATCTTGTAAAACCTCATCTGGCTTAATTGCAATAGATGTATGAAGTTTATGAATTGCTTTCCAGTCTATCTTTTCTTTTAATCTATCAAGCATGGATGTATAGAGTGGTATTTCTGCATCATTTAACTGTAACTTTGGAATTAATTTTTCAAGGTTTGTAATAGATTTTTTAACTTCTTTTTGCATCATTGATTCAAATTGTTCTGCTGACATTTTCTTTGCAATATCTGCAGTCTGATTTCCAAACCAGAACGGAGATCTTGCTGCTGCTGGTCCCTTAACCCCACTTAGGTTGGTCTTTATTATCTCTTCAATAGAAGGCATCTTGTCTGCATAATCTCTTGCTCCTGATGCTGTCTTAAATACTCCTGCAGTACCAACATCAGTTAAAACATTTCCTCCTAGATTTCCTCTTTTGAGGTCTTTATCTCCACGAAGTCCCGCTGCAAGCAACTGTTTAATATATTGTTTTTTACTAAACTTTTTTGGAATTGTATCTGGATCAAACTTAGAATTAAACTCAGACTCAAGAGCATAGATTGTTTTACCAGTTACTGGGTCTTGGATTAGTCTTAATTCTTGCTTTGGTGTTTCAAGTCCATGGACTTCTCTTGCAATCCTTGTTGCTCTTAGTTCAGCCATTGCAGATTTTTCATCTATCATTGGCTTTACATAAACTTTTCTTCCATCTTCTGTTATGTGTACTCCAGAAAGGTGCTTGGCTCCAACATTGCTAAACCCTGTTCCTACTGACAGTTGTTCTCTATATTTGGTTATTGGCTTTCCTGCTGTTTTTGCATCTTCTAGTTTTTGTAATGCTAGTAGCGCTGCCTGACTTCTTTTACCCGATACAGATGCAACCTTTATTGTTCCAGAAGATCCGTCAGATCTTCCACCTTTAAATGCTCCATCTTCCAAAACTGCATTGTTCATTGTCTTTTTAAGTTCATTTGTTCTTGCGCTTACTTCTGGTCTTTCGTATGCAATTATATTTCCCTTTGCATCTCTGCTTACCTTAACAACTTGTTCTGGATAGTGATCAAAAAGTCTTTTTGCTGAAGCCTTTGTGTTAGGCTTACTCTTTGATTTCTCTACTGCTTCATAAAGTTCTTTAGCAGTAGCAGTGCTGTTGTAGACCATCTTTGGCTTTTGAAAACTTGTAAGTCCTTGTGGTGCTAGAAGTGCTGAAACTCCTCCAGCATATTTTGGATCTCTTGCTAATCCACCAAGGATTCCAGATTTAATATTTCCCATTCTTGAGTAGACATCTTTGTCTCCAATCAAAGGAATACTGTGGCTACCATCACTCAGTGGAACTCTAGGAATTGCTTCTAGTGATTTGATAAGATTTGTTCTAATTTGATCTGCTACCTGTGCTGCTTTGGTTGGACTCATGTTGCTTGGTGGGCCCATCAACTTAGATGTCATTGTTTGTACTGATCGTGTTTTCTTTATCTCTTCTAAATATTCTACTAGGTTTGCTCTATTGTGTGTTAGATCTTTGTGAAGAGATTCTGGTATATCAAACCCTACAGCAGTATATGTTGTTCCTTTTTCAAATCCTCTTACCTTAAGTGTCTGAGCCTTCTCTTTAAACTCATCTGGTACATCACTAAGATCAACCTTTGAATTACCTGTTGCATGTGCAAATACTGTGTCTGGTTTTGATTTTACTTTTGACTTTGCTTTTCCAGATTGTGTAACTTCATCAGTACCATCATTAAAGCCCTGAAGTCTTTTATTAACCATTGCACTAATGATTGGTTTAAACCTAGGGTCTTGTGCTACTTCTGCTGGGATAATCGCTTCTCCAGGAGTAAGCATTGATGGAACTGTATCCTGATTTCCACTTCCTGGTACCCTGGTTGTTCCAGTTGAATACTTTTTCCTTGCCTGACTTCCTCTACCGCCTGGAACTGGACCAGTAAATCCCATCTGTGCTGCAATTGCTCTTCTATATGCATTTGCTAAGTTATTTAATGCGCCTGCTTCAGAAGTAAATGTTTGCTGTAATTTTTGATGAACTTGATCAAGAGATGCTGAAACTGCAGAGGCTTCTAGTTGTTCTTTAGTTAAATAGTTTGTTTGCTCTCCCAGAACCTTGCTTGCTCCACCTGTTTTGTTGTACATAGATTTCATTCCTGCAAACATTTTAATTATATTGGCAACAGCGTTTGCAATCAAACCAAAAGTCATAAGAAGAATTGGCCCAACTCCTGCAACTGCAACTGTAAATATAGTTAAAAACTTTTTACTACCTTCACCAAGATTATTAAATTTATCAAGAATCTTTCCAACAAACTCAACAATAGGTGTCAGTGCTTTTAAGAACTGTTCTCCTACTGGAGCAATAGCCAACTTAAGATCTTCCATTGACTTTTTAAATTTATATGTTGTTGTGTTTTGGATCTTATCTAATTCTCGCTGTGACAAGATTGCAAGTTCTTCTGTAGTTGCTTGTGTAAGTTGTAGCACTCTGTTTGCTTGTGTACCCTGTGCTGTTACGTTTTGAAATAGTGTAGATAGTCTTGAGAACTGGAACTTGCCAAATAGTTGCTCAATAGCACGAGCACGGTTAAGAGGATCAAGAGTATCAAGTGCTTGTGCAAACCCAACTACTGTTGCTTTAATGTCTCCTTTGTTTGCTTCAACAATTCCTTTAATATTAACTCCAAGATTTCCAAGGAATGCGCTGGCTTTTGCAGATGGATTAATTAAAGATGCAAGTCCAGACTTAAGTGCGTTAGCACCTTCTGATGCATTGATTCCGCCTTCTTTCATTGCTGTAAGGAAAAATGCTAAGTCTTCTACGGATCCACCAAGTTGCTTTACAACTGGCCCAGCCTTTGGAATTGCTGTTGTTAAATCTTCAATAGATACAACAGTTTGGTTTTCAACTGCGTTAAGAAAATCAATTTTTCCTGCTAATTGATCTGCAGCAACCCCAAATGCATTTGTTACTGAAATAGTTGTTTCTAGTGCTTGTGCTTGATCTACTCCGCCAAGCACTGCAAGTCTTGTTGCTTGTGAAATTTGAGCAAGTAGTTCTGCTCCTTGTTTACCCATCGCTGCGGCATCCGCTGCCATCTTCATTGTGTCTTCTATTGCAACCCCATACTTTGTATACTCTGTTGCAAGTTTTTGAACTTGTTTAACCATAGCATCTGTTTCTGCTTGAGTTGTAAACATTTCTCCATATACACGCTTAAATCTAATTGCTTGTTCTTCAAGTTTCATGAATGTTTTTGAAGCAGTTGCTCCAAGCATTGCTAGTGGAACTGTAAATCCAACCATTAACTGGCGACCAGCCCACTGAGTATTCTTACCAAAATTTAGAAGATTAGTTGATCCTTGCTTTAATAATTGATTAAGCAGTTGCTGTCTTTGCGCTGCGATGGCTGTCTGTGTCCCCAGATTTTTCATATCAAGGGTTAGAGGTCTTACAGCAATTGCCTGAAGTGCTCCATTAGCACCACGACCCAACTTAACATACTGGGTTTGAATATCCTTTACACGCTCTCGTGCAACCTTATTTATTGTTTCAAATTCAGATTTAAAAAGTTTACCAAAGGTTTTTGTAGCAGCGCCAGTATATCTAAAATACTCTCTTGAGGTTAACTTGTTTTTTTCTAGTGCATTGGTAAATGACTCTGTACTAGATGTAACTGTTCGCATTGATGCTTGGAATTGTCCAGTAGCATTTATGCTGTTCATCAAGTTTTGTGCTTGATTTGCTGCCACCGCTGCTGCTGCAGTGCCAGACTTGGCCATCTGTGTATGGAAGGCTGATATCTGACGTTGTAGAAGTTTTAGACTTGCTAAAGCATCGGACGTATCAATATTTACATGAATATTGGATTCTACATCAGCCATCCATTACACCTCTTTATTTAATTATTTACAAGATTGCCAATTAGGGAAGCGTCGGAAAGTTTGATTCCTGATGCCTCTTCAACAATTTTGTATACAGTTGGAAGGTCTAGATTTTCTTCTAGTGCTTCCTTGTCTTCTGCCAATTCTGGCTTGTATTGTTTCATTGCAATTTGAACACAGTCCATTAGTAAATCCATAGACTTTTCATTATCTTCTGCGACCTTTGCAATATCCTCAAACTTCTTCATAAACGGACGAAGTAGAGAGATCTTAAGTGGTCTAACTTTAATCTTGGTGCCATCGATAAGCGTTATTGTCTTTTCTTCAGTGGCAGTTGCCATTTATTCCTCCTTATAAGGTTTAGTTAATTATACCATAGCGCAGGCTTATTTTTGACTAATCGTAACTTTCATAATCAAGGCCCATGCCTATTCCAAAACCAGCCCTCTCAGCATTTGCGCCTTGTAAAGCCAGAATATCATTACCATCTACAGCAGTACCCTTACTAAATACTCTGGCCTTCATTTCTTCCCATTCGTTACCACTACCATTGTTTTTATCTAAGTCTACACCTTGCATGGCAGCAGAAAACTTTTTGTCGCTATAATCTAATTCTCTTTTTATTTTTAAAGTTGCTGTTAGTTCTTGCATAGACATTGATGATTCTAATTCGTCATAGTCTTTCCATATGCCGATCAAAAAAACCTCTGATTCTAGTTTTGCCAAATCTAATGTATCCCAGGATGAACCGCTATCGACTGCTTGCTCTTTAACGGGATCTTCAGATTTTTGATTAATCTTTATTCCTGCTGCGACATCAATAACATCGTAGATAGTAGGTAAGTCTAGGCTGTCTTCTAGATCATCAATAGTTTTAATTGATGGGCAGTATTGCTGCATTGCAATAAGAGCGCAGTGAGCCAGAATAGATATTGATTCATCGTCAGTCTTTGCTTCCTTGATTGTTTCAAACGTCTCTAAAAATTCTCTTAGATATTTTATCTTTAGTGGAGCAGCAATAACAACCCTATTGTCTACTAGGTATATTTTTTTTGTGTCATATATTTTTGTTGCCATTATATAAGTATACCAAACAGAAAGGCCCAACCCCGAAGGATTGAGCCTCTCATATTAAGTTGTATTATGCTCCTGGTGCTGCGAGTGTGCGGTCTACGATCTTACCGTATGACGCATTGTCGTTTGGAAGAAGACGGAATGAAACTTCAAACATTGAAGCCTCATCACGCTTTGCAGATACTGTTACATTCTCAATTGAGAGTGCACGGTATGCTACGTAAATTCTTTCCTTGTGAACAGATGCTGAACCAGATCCTGGTCCTACTGCTACAATACCACGTTCTAGTGGAACGTCGCCGATATCTCCTGCAGACATTCTTAGTGTCGATAGGTTAGATCCTGTTGCAATTTCCTCATTTGATGCAATTGCTACTAGAAGATTTTCTAGTGTTGCCTCTGCAAAAGATGTATTTAGATTAACTGTCATACCTTGCTTGAATAAACGAGCAACGTCGAGAAGTTGGTCTACTGCTACATCACCAAAGTCTGGCTGGAATGCGAGTTCCAAACCATTTGATGTGTATCCTATGTTTGTGTAGTCATTGTCAAGTGACAAAGTTTCCTTATAGGAAGTTGTGGATGCAGTCAATGCTGGAAGATCTAACGCTGCTTGAGCGTCAGTAATTGTTCCTGCTGATGTGTATCCGATTGGGCCATCATGCGTAAATAGTGCTGCTGCACCTACGATAATGTTACTACTTGAACCACGGCTGTATGCCATATATTTCACCTCTTTCATTTTATTAAAAGGGCTTGTTTCCTCACCTTAATTATAACACCATTTATTAAGGGTTTAGTTCTAGAGGATGCCAGTCGTAGTCTATGATTATCTTATTCCCCGCATAAGTACGGGCTGTGCCAAAGTCAACAATGTCTCTTGTCTCTTCTAGTTGATAGATCTTAAAATTATGGAAATACACAGGCTTGGAGTCTAGGGTTTCATAATCTAGGTTTGCCACTGCCCACTCGTTTAGGTCTTGTGCTGAGTCATCTGCATTATCAAGCAAATCACTTACTTGCTGTTGAACCTTTATCATGTTTGCTTGTGCTGCTTCACCTACAGAATAAAAATAGTATAGCAACTGTTCACACTTAATATATGGGAATGGAGTCCTTCTCATTTTAAACATTCTGTCATATACTCCAAATACACCATTACTTTGTGGAAATGTTTCTGTCAATGAATCAATTTCTGTTGGTAGTGTTGGGAAAAAATATGTTGTTCCAACGCTTGTATTTGTATTTGGGTCAAAGTTTGGGCTTATCTTGGCTGCCAAGTAAGCATTAATAATTGTAGGTGGATGATGAATTGTAGCCATTATGCACCTAACCCTGCGTTAGCAATCCAGCGATATCCAGTTGCTATGCCCTTAGATCTGCCCAAATTTTTTCCTGCTGGCAAATCTTTCTTGTATACCTGTGGATTTTCAAGATATCTTGCTATCCCACTTGTTCTTAAGAATGCTTGTGAAAAATATCTATTAAAGAACATGTCAAAGGTTTTTTCAAAACCACCCTCAACTTGTGTTCCTCCAGGATTTAAAACTTCAACTGGGCCACGAGTAAATACTGTTTCTCCATTGTCATCAAATGCCAAAACTTGTGCAGCCCTTGGTCTAATTGTAACTGGGATACCATTCTCCATAATTCTGGCCTTGTCATAAAAAGGTGTTCGTGATCCATCTTTGATTGATTTTGACTGACTAAAAGATGATTTAAAAGATAGCCCTAGATTACTTACTGTGTAGGATATGTCATAAAGTCTTGCCTCTGGACTTCCAGTTAGACTCCACTCGTATATGTGATGAAGCATCTCTGGGTTTACTCTTGCATTTGAATCTATAAATTCTTTCATTACCTCAACAGTTTCCATTCCCAAAGTTTTTAAAAATACTTTCTTGCCTTTGTGTACCCCATCTAAAAATCCAATAGAGTAATTAACAATATTGTTCATGTCTTTTTTAAATTGATTTGAGTTAAATGTTGTTATCATACATCACCTGACTGATTCTCTGATCTTCTTATTACTACCTTATAAGATTCAACAGTTCCAAACGGTCCTGTAAATGGTTCGTATGTTGCTAATTCAAATAGAGTTCCTTTACCAGACCTAGGTCCTGATGTTTCCATGTATATAAGGTTTCCTTCTTGATCCTTGATATCTGTAATTAAAATATTAGTTAATGCATTTCTGCTATCTAGTAAAGAAATTCTTATATCAGACTTTACTCTTCCAATTAATATTGAGTTTTGAGTTATGTTTACATTTGGTTTTACTTCTTCTTTAAATGCTGTGCCTCCTGAAGAAAAACTACAAGCAAACACTCTATCAAGTACCCAGTGTTTTTTTATTACTCCAAAGTCACCTTGCTCAATTATTGGGTGATATACAGATGCCTGCATTGGAAACATGAAGTCGGGGCTTTCGCAAACTGTCATTACAATACCCCAAGTTTTGTAATAGACTTAGTATACTTTGAAAGTATCTTGTCTACAATTATGTTTCCCGTTCCTTCGAAAAGACCCTTATCAAACTGAATTCTATATTGATCTGTGTTATAAGAAGAAATAAATCTCTTGTAATAATCTAACTTTCCACACTCTAGGTCGTGAATGAGCATCTCTGTTGCTCTAATAATATCTGATGGAACTGCTGTATAGCCATGCTCAACAGTTATTAAGTAATCCCAGGTATTACCAAACCCTCTATATACAAACTGTGGGTCTAAAGAGTCAGATGTTGCTGCAGGTAAAACTAATGGAGATGATTCTGCACGATTAATGTTGTCTGATGACTTCTCAATGATTGCTGTTTTATCTGATGAGACTTCGTATTCTCTATCTTCTACTAACTTATTGTTTTCATATACCGCCAAAACTTTCTTTACATCGTCCCAGATTGGTAGGTAGTCTGCTCCAGTACCTGTAAAATGTAAAACTTTTTTCTTATAGTAAAATCCTTCTTTAACTATTGAGTCAATGATTGCTCTTGCAATTTCTTCATTTGCTGTGTAGGTAGCAATGTCTGATGCTGTAGACGCTTTTGTTGATGGGTCTACATAGGGTCTTATAATTTCATAAGTTTCATCCTGAAGAATTACTTCTCCAACTGCTCCAAGATTTTTAACAATTTCAACTCTATAGGAAGAGTCGTAGTTTCCTGGCAAAGATATATCAAGAATGTTTCCTGATGATTTATTTAAAAAGGTTAGTGTCGATACTGAAAGATCCGCCATATCTGTTACGTTGGCAGTTATAGTTGATGATGTTATTCCCGCAGGAACTAAAAAATCAACAGAGATTTCTGCATATGGCGAAACTCTCAATATCTCCATCTTTAATTATCCAAAAGCCTTCTGGACTTCTTCTGGTGAAGCAATGCGAACATGCCCACGAGTTAGCCACCTGTTTGCTTGTGCTTTTGTAACAATGTTGTATCCCTTAGTAAGTGAGCCAACCTCTTCCCAACGAACGCTTTTTGTTGAGTGAAGTGCCACCTTTTCTGAAAGGTCTACATCTGTGTTAATTGTCTTGCTTGGGCCGTCTGCTGCCATTGATCCAATAGCACCTGTCTCTGTAAAGCCTAGGGCTTGAACTGGCTCTATTACTGCTGGTGCTTCTACTACTGCTTCAACTGTTGCTGCATCTTGTGCTGCGTTGGCTGCATCAGTTGCTTCATTTGAATCTGCTTCTGTTGAAACATCTAGTACTTCAATATTGACAGGCTCTTCTGCATTGTCTGCTGAAAACGGATTGTTATAGTTATTGTTTTCCATTGTATCCTCCTTGTTTGTATTATATCATTAAAGTATTAAGGGGGACAGGAGAGTGAACTCCCGCCCCCCATTAAAGGTACTGTTTACAGATTATTCATCTGCAGCAGCGTCAGCGAATGCAATTGCATCCTCTTCTTCCCACTGAATACCAAAGCGGACGAATACTGTGTACTCAATTGTGTCCTTCTTTGCTACGTACTCACGGTTTACAGTGATGTCTCTTTGGAATCCCCATACACGGTTTGCAGGGAATGTCAAATCGATATAGCCTGCTGGGTAGTAAGGAACTTCCTGAACTTCAATTCCGAGAACACGTGTTGTACGTGCTCCACCGAATGTCTGTCCGATACCATCAAGGTATGACTGGCGGTTTGCCTGGGTTGATCCTGGCATCTGGCCTGCAAATGCTTCTGCAACTGCATCAGCAAGGGTACCGTTATTCTTAACGATTCCTCCGAATGCATCTGTACCTGCGTAGAACTTAAGATTGTTCTTAAGTGCACGGTACTTACGTGGCATTGCATTGATGATGCCCTGCATTACATCAGGTGTCCAAGCATTATCTGCTACGGTTACTACTGACTCATGTGCATCTCCGTTTGTCTTTACCTTCTTGATAAAGCCTGGCATGATTGACAAGAATGCTCCTGTTGATCCATCACCATTGATAGCGAGATCTTCGATATCATTTGCAAATGCATTTGTCATCAAGCGTACCAAGTGATCTTCTAGAGCGTCACCTTCTACACCATCTTCCAATGATTCTGCTGTTACTTCCCAATCAAGACGAATCTTCTTGGTAGTAAGTTCGACCTTAGAGAATGTTGCACCTGTGTTTGTGTAGTTACCAACTGCTTGCGCTGCTGCACGAATTACACGCTCACCGACGTTTACCTTCTCAAGTTCCATTGAATTAGCCTTCATTGTTACACGACGGCCATCCTTTGCTAATACTGTTGCATCCCAAACATAGTCGATAAAACGACGTGCCTGCTCAGGGCGCAAAATTCCAGAAGCCGCTGAACCACTAGGGTTAACAGCGTTTGCTCCGCTTGTAGATCCAAGAGTTGCTGTTGGAATGTTTCCAAGTGTATTTGCACCTGGGTTTGATACTCCACCAATTCCACCTGATGCGAAAGCACCTTGACCCTGGTAAAGTCCTGGTGTTGTTCCACCTAGATCTCCACCTGCGCCTGGCTGGTTTTTAGTTATTTCTTCTGACATATTGTCACCTCCTAGTGATTTGTTCATTTGAATAGATCGGCTGTTTTGAGGAAACTACCGCCCCATAGGGATTTTTCAACCATTTCAGGTTGAGACTGAAAGATATCGCCGATATCTCCAGACTTTCGGAATGCGGTGTCTGCTTCCACAGCGTCTACTCGTTTTCCAAATTCATTAAATTCATTTGATACTGCTGCAATATCTTTTGCAACTGCCACGAATGAATCCTTTACGGTATCAACATCGACCTTTGAAGACTTAAGAAGTTCTACTTCTGCTTGCAAAGACTTTACTGTTGACACTAGATCGCTAAAGGCTGATTCTAGAGTATTCTTCATTTCAGTAACTGCATCTGCAATTACCTCTTCTGACTTAGATACTTCTGCAACTACTTCTGTTACTGTTTCAATTGCTTCAGCATCTTCTGCTTTAGCAATCTCTTCTGCTACAACTTCGTCTGTTTTGACAACATCTGTTGTCTCAACCTCTTCTGCCTTAGCAACTTCTTCAATAACTTCTGCAACTGATGCATCTGCCTCTGGAGCGACCACAACATCTTCAACTACGTCTGTCTTTTCAACTTGTGTTTTTGATTTTGTCATAGGTTGTACCTCCTTGTTAATCTTAGAAGTATTAATGCCTTTAGCACTATCAACTAAGAATTTTATCATGTCTGTCTTTTCATTATCCGTTTTTTCAACGAAACCTATATTTGCCATTTGCTCACCAGTAGTTGGGCTCAACTCTGATTCATTTTCTGAAACCATTACAAGACCTGATTCCTTATCATAAAAAACATTTTCTAAAACTGTTTCATCAGCCTTGATAACATCAACGCCATCAACTTTTTCAACAGATACAATATTTGCAAACTGATTTGCTGGGGAATCTACAAGACTCAACTCAACAAGATCATACTGCTTAATAATTCTAATTGGTTTGTCTGACTTCTCGTCAAACCCATCATCCCACTTGTTCATGCGTCCACCAATAGAAAAACCAGTTAGTGTTCCATCTAGAACTTTTTCCCAAGTATCTTGTGCACCCTTTGAAACATATGCTGACACAAATACTCCGTTATAAAACTTCTTTGATTCTGGATCAAAATACTTATCTGCTTTAAATGAAACCATCTTGCCTACTGCTAGTGGCTGATGCATTTCTCTAATGTTCCCTCTGAATTTTGCAAATGCATCCATTGATGCTTCTGCTGTTACAATGTCATCTTGCTTATCTAGGTTATCCAAAGATGCAAAACCAGAAACGACTCTACGCTCCTTGTCCACTTTGGTAAGGGGCATAGAAAGACGCAGATTATTCCCATCGGTATTCCAATGGGCTTTGGATATATTGCTCACCATTATATTATAAGCCCTTTTTATACATATATCACAATGTGGACATATGGGACATTAAGGGGTTTTTCTTCCCTCTCCCTTTGGGGCTCTTCCAGCAACTGTTGAAGTGCTATCAGAGTTGTTATTAGTTCTTTCGGAGTCTCTTGTTCTTGTTGTTGTTGCCTCTGCTGCTGTAGTTGGCTTAAGGTCTAAGACCTCATCTCCACCGTCACGCTGTGGCATATCAAGAAGAACTCTCGCTTCGTTTGGAGTCATGATCTGATTCTTAACATATCTCTCAAGAATTTGAGATTGTGCTATTTCATCAGTAAGAGTTAGTTCGTTGAAAACAAACTCAAGTATGTCTGTCTTTTCACGAACAATCTTATTGATCATTTTTTCAATTTGTCTTTGGGCTGGCCTTGCTACCTGCTCCTTAAAGGTGCGATCCTGTGCAAGTGCTGCTGCAATAGATCCAGAATCGCCACCTCCAAGTTTAGACAGTGGCACTTGATGTGCTACCAGGATGTCATCACGGTTTTGTTTACGATACTCTTTAAAAGAGCCGTCTTGTATTCCGTCTTCGATGGGATCCATTTTAAATTCTACCTTATTGTTTTCGCTATCCCCTGGCAATGGAATGTATAGCGTTCTGTGTGACTGCCCTCTGAGATTTGTTTGTAAGAATCTAAACATCTTGTCTTCTGCGTCTCCAGAAAGTTTTGCACCCTTTAGTGTAACAACATATCTTGGAACTGCTTTATTTGCAAAATAGTCAATATTGTATTGAGATGCAAGAGCGTCTCCTGCAAGTGAGTTAATAGCCGACATAATATCTGGCACTCCGTAAAAGGTATTAAGTGGTGAGTACTGCTTGAAGTGAATAATCTCGTTTGGTCTAGCGTCTGTGGTTAGTGGGTTCTGGTTCTTTGCGCCAAAGTTACGGAAGTAAACAATCTTGTTTCCAATAATTTGAACATAGCCATCTTTGATTCTGCGAACACGCATAGTTGTTGATGGGATATGTCCAACGTAACCAATTTCTCCACGAGTTGTTCTTCCTATTTCTAAATATCCGTTACCAGTAGATTGAAGGTCTGTATAAACCTTTTCCATTGTTGATGTAAATGAATCATCATCGTTAAGAGACTCTATCCAATCACGCATTTCAATCTTTGCTCGTTCAATTCTTTTTCTTGCTTTTTGTGTTGCGCTGTTATCTTCTGATGATTCAAGTCTCATGATTGTTCTTTGAGAAATTTTAAACTCATATCCAAGACCTACAATATTTTCTACCTTGGCATCAATTGCTGCGTGGTTTGCAAATGATGTATCATAGTAGTTTGCTAATTCATAAAGGTTCCATGGTGGTGTGATTACGTCAAACATTCCATAGCCGTTTACGTATACTAAACCTGGGTTTATTTCTTTTGACTGTGCTCCATCAATACCGCTTTTTCCAGCAAGTGCTGCAGTTGTATATTGAGTTGTTGGCTCAACCATCTTTGTTGAAGATCTACTTATGCGTCTTTTAAAGTTTGATTCTAATCCGTCAAGAGATTTTAGTGTTTCCCAGTTACCATTAAATGGATCTGATTTTGAAAAAGTGTCATCTTGTTTTATTGTGTCATCAAGCCTAGCACGGATTTCGTATTCATCATCTAACATTCTTAGTCCTCATCTCCATATTTAGCAATCGTATCTTTTGCTGCTTGTACTGCTCCAAGGTCGTTTAGATTTGGAATAAGTCCAGCCTTCATACGATCAACTTGCTCAGAGTATTCTTCTTCAGAAACTCTTGTTAGTCCTGGAACAAACACGCATGTACCGTCTCCTGGGTCTCCATAATGCATTGCAGTCTTTTTCAATTCTGCCATTCTTGAAATATCGTTTTTGTCTGAAGGGATATTAAGCACAGAGCCATTGCCATCTGTAAACCACTTGCCATTTGCCTTCTTATACACATAAAGGCCCCAGTCATAGTTCTTTTCAATGACTTGTCGTCTAACATTTTTTACAATTGGCTCACCATTTTTTGGGTTTATTAAAGAATCCATAACCATAAGTATACCATATCATACTGGATCTACTACGACCTGGTTCCAATTTACATCCGAATAGGCAGTATATTTGTAATTACCTAGACGCAAAACCTTATCGGTATCGACTATTATCTTGTTTGTTCCAGTATAACTCTTATAAACTTCAGAAGGGTTTACACCATAATAACTTGTTTCTGATAAAACCAGTACCTTATTCCAGTTAAACGAACCAGTATCCCAGAACTTCCAGTCTAAGTCTAAACCATTTAGTACCTTAACTCTAAACCATGGTCTTTCTGCTACTCTTTGTACTTCTTGTAGGTTAGTTGACTGGTAGAAAGATATATTATTAAATAGCAGTGGGCCAGTCAGTCTTATGGCTCCCTCAAAATATGAAAAATCTAAACTGCTTGCAAAATTGATCCCCAAGAATCCCCAGTCTTGCAAAGATACAACTGGCTCTTTTACTATCTTGCCGTTCCAATAAAAACCAATTCCATTTTGAACTAATCCAGTTTTTGTATCTATTGCATAGATCTTTGCTCTTCTTCCACTTGGATCGCAAGCAACCATGTAGAACTTTATATATGATCCCCTGCTTTCTATCTCAAATATTTCTGTTGGAGCATATGGGAAATACTCACCATCAAACCTAACAGCAAGTTGCAAAGCAATTACTTTAAATCCATCTGCTCTGCTTGTATTAATTGGAATTATAAGTCCTCTATTTACTAGCGGATCATATGTTCCTTTTAGTTGTACTCCACTTGTTTTTGTTAAATATAGATATGGTGATGATCCCGTATAAATTGAAAAAGGATTGTTCTTTTTAAAATTATAATAAATTCCAGTTTTTGTATATGGATAAATAGGAGTTCCAAATGTTGTTCCTATTGGACTTGCATCAGATTCATTTAATGCTTGAGAGGCATAAGATAATTTCTTAATGCTTACGTTATTGACTAAAGAGTTTTTTACATTTACGTCTATGTGTGTAACAATTGATAGATCATTAAAGTCAACTCCTGATGGTGGATAGATAATCATATTATCTACTACTTCATATTTGGTTGTCATCCAATCAGTTCCTGGAATCAAAACTCCGTTTCTTGCTGGTCTTTCTATTTTAACAAAATAATCTGTTACCGCATTTGCTCCAAGTTCTGTGTATTGGAAAGTAATATAAGTTTTTGCTAATGCTCCATCTGTATCATACTTATAGTCTTTTGCTATTTTATTTTTTAAATCTTCATAATCGTTATACCCTGTAAATAAATAATTATCTAATGACTCGTAAGTTCTTTGAATTGGCACACCATATTCAGTTGCAAGATCTGAATATGTCCAATCAACTGGAGTTGTTTCTATGGCAAGAGTTTTTGATGGTATTGGATAGTTTACGTTAAACTGTATAAAATCAAGATCAAAATACTGGTCTCCTCGTTTATCAAAAACAGATTCTGCAAAATATGTGAGTGGAAGATTGTCTTCCCAATATCCATTGGCTGCTATTGCAAGACTATATGTTTCAAATAAAATATCTGGGGCCAAAGTATAACTGGCTGTGTGCTCAACCAAATAATCCTCTTCTAAAGGTATAACTCCTCCACCAGAAAGTGCTCCAGGAACTAGGTCAGTTAGCCCACCGTAAGGAGGTTGCGATACAGTATCATATCCTCCGTCTATATCTATGATTTGATTTTTTTGATATACAAAAAATATGTCTTCGTGAAGTCTTGGAACACCAACCGAGTTAAACAAGGTTTTTATTTTTTGAAAATTATATTTTGTTGCAAATCCAATATTATATATTTTGCCAGTAAATGATTTTGTGTTGTCTTTTTCTCCTGCAACGTAGAGCCTTAAGTCTGCTAAAGATCCAAAGAACTCTGCTACTGGATTTCCAAACAATTCTACAAATCTTGGAATATTAATGCCAACCTCAAAAAAGTCATTTGCATCCAAAACTTGAGAAGAGTACAGGGTTTCTGAATTACCATTGGTATTGATTATGTATTCTAGAGTGTTATCCTTTACCTGTATAACAAAAGAGTTTGATGTGCTTTCTTTTTCAATCTTAAAAAGTGTTTGAGAGTCTGTTACATTTCCTTTTAACTGAAAACATCCATAGAATGCAGAAATTGAGGTTTGTAAAAAGTCAAAATTTTCAAAGAAAAGATGTCCGCTAGTGCTATTCCAAGTATCATTTGGTTTAAAAGAAAAATAATCTTTTTCATCGTACAAGAAACTATTTATATTTGTTGTATCATTAGCAATTTTATTATCTTGAAATAATTGCTTTTCTGTTTTTGATGATAAAACAATCTTTGGAAGCGGGTGATTAATTACGGAAATTGCTCTATTTGCAGTTGTAATGTTATCACTAAATCCTTGATTCCAATTGCCCATATCTGGGTATGAGTAGTTTGCGGTATAGTCTGCAAAAGAATAATCAATTGCAATCGAAGTTCCGCTATAGGATGTATTTATATTTTCTGGTATTTCAACACCTTGGCCAAAAACAAACCTTCTTTTTGCAACAGCACTTGCAACTAGGTATGGATAAATGCCAACGCAGTCTATATCTATTGGAGAAACATCATCGTATGCGTAGAAACCTATCCAGTCTTGATTCTTTCCATTAGAATCTAACTCGCTTGGAAGCACTGCCAAGTCTTGTGAATATGCAATAGAGATTACTTCTTGACCATTAATCAATAAAGAGGCAGCGTCTTTACTAACCTTTAAATGGATAAGCATTGGCCTTGTCCATTCTCCAATATAGTTTGTTTTGTATTGGTTATTAACCTTTAAACCTATTGATGGCCCATCTACATATATACCGTCGTTTGATCCAATTGGTCCAATAATTCTTTTAGTTTCATTTGTATAGGAGTTTATTCTTATCCAGGTTTCAAGGGTATATTGTTTAAACTGTCCAGCCTCATTTAGCATACCAACTCCAGGAACGATAAGGGATGGAAGATTGTTATTGGGGTATAAAGTTGTGTGCCCTGGAGTTCCATAAACAATAGGCATTCCAGCATTCTTTGCCTTTAACATATTGTCAGATATAAGATAATAACCATTTAACTCTTGAAGACCGTAACATCTTGCAATAAGTCCTTTTTGTGGCTGTATTGAAATTGTTGATGGAATGTCTATTGGTGTTGTTCCTAAAGATGTTGATGCAAACTCTTCTGACCACTGACCTAAAGTTAGTCCATTTATTCTAAAAACATTTTCTGAATCGGGGGCTCCCACATAGTTCATCTTAAGTATAAGTCTAATTGCTGTATCATCTGGAGGAGCATCAAAAGTTTCTGATATAAAAACCCAGTTGCTATTTATAACTGTATCGAAGTTCTTAAGATGAGTTATAACCTGATTGCTAGTTTGATCTGTATATTGATATCCAATTTCAAACCCAGAAACATATGCAGTCTCTGAATAAAAATATGCCCCTACAGAAAATGTTCTAAGATATTCATTAAAATCTTTTATATTAAAAATATCTTTGCTTGTCAAAGTTACTGATGCGGTTTTACTGGTTGTTTGATTTGCAGTAATTCGTCCAACATAACTGCCAAGAAAGGGCTCTCCTATAGACTCTGGATAGTCAGCAACTGTTCCACCAACTATGTCCCACTTTGTGGCATCAGAAAGAACTCTTTTAGGTTCTGAGATTAAAGAAATATAGTCTGCGTTATCGTCTAATGCCCACAACCCAGTTGGGTGTTCGGCAAAGACTTTTTCTGCATATAGGTTTGATGGAGTAGACATTATAGGTCTATTTTACCACAGAAGACTACTTGTTTATTTTAATTTCACAGTAATCTGTTGTACAGTATGCTTCACCTTGAGCCTCAAGATTATCTACACCGTCGTAAATTGCAGCAAAATCAATGTGCTTTAACTTACCGATATACGACTCATATTGCTCTTCAGTAATACCTGTGTATGGTTGCTGTGGATAAACTGTATTTCCCATTGGTAGGAATGAAACAGCCTTTAGTTGTCCCTCGTACATGTTAAGTGCTGGAACAATATGCTTTGATTCTGTTTCCTTATCAAATGACAATGTTACAGAAACTCCATTGTCAGACCAATACTTTTGAGCAGTTGCAGCAAGTGCAATCTTTTCAAATAATGTTACATCCTTTTCAGATCTTGGATGACCTGACTTAATTGGAAAGTAAACCACTGATGTGTTTGCTGATACTAAGTCGTCTTCAATTGTATACCCTGCTGCTTTAAACAAATGGATCATTGGATCTGTAGTTCCAAATCGAACTGCACGAAGAAAAAAGTTTCCTCCAGGACCCCAGTGAACTCCAGGAGTCGCACCAGAAAGAATTGAAACTGATCCTGATGGCTTTACTGTAGTTACACGAATTGATTCACGGACACATAGCCATTCTGAATACTGGTGATCATAGTGACGAATCTTGTTGTATCCTTCATCCATCCACTCACGAACAGTTGGCAACCCCTTTTGGTCTGCAAATGATGCAATACCAGTAAGTGATGTGCCAATGCGACGGTTGCGTTGCATGATACCGTTTGTTTGTGGCCAGTGTGTTGGAACAAGTGTTACAGTCTTTCCGTATAAGTATGCAAACTTCAGGGTACGCAGGAAGTCCTCCTTAGATTCATGACGATTCAAGTGTACTTCTACAAGTGTACACAATTCGTATGATTCTAATGGCTGCTCCGCACAGGGATTAAAGCCCATCACACGATAGTCTTTTCCATCTGGCGCATCCTTTAGTCTGCCATAATTACGAGCAACGTCAAGCCAGATAAAACCTGGCTCTCCATTTTCTGTAACTAAATCCACATAGTCTTCGTACTTTGTTCCTACTTCTGCTGAAATAGAATTATTAGACATCCACGCCCATCCTGGATTATCTGAATCAAATGAGTTACGCTCTGGGAACATTTCTGAATTCTTTAAGTTCATGAATGTTTCATCCCCCGCACTTCCCAGGGCAAGAGTTGCGGATCTGCGAACGTTGCCTGATACTACGCAAGTACCAATAAGGTTTACTAAGTCTACAATGGCACGAGAGTCTAGTGTTTCACCTGCTCTGGAGCCGATTACACGGTCTATATGGTCATGCAACTTGATAAGAGGTGCAGGCCCTGATGCAACGCCTCCAAAGCCCTTAATAGGGGCTCCAAGAGGTCTGATCAAATCATAGTTAAACTTCTGGATACTCTGGTTTGCTCTTAGGTATGAGTTGATAAGCAACCTGACTGACTCTACCCAGCCTTCACGAGTGTCTGGGATTTCGAACACCTGTTCTGGTTCTGTTGGGGCATAGATTGAGAAATTCTTATCCTGTCCAACTGTATCAAATCCTACACCAATACCAAGCATAAGGGCATCCATAACCCAAGCAAATAGGGCTCCTGGATCGTTCTTGTCAAGGTCTTTTGTAGATACCATTGCACAATTCTGTAATGCTGCTGAGTTCTTTTTCTCCATTACCATGGGAGTTCCAAATGCCCACATGCCTCTTCCTGGAGGAGTCCACTTCAATTCAAACATTCTTTGGAATGCTTCTTGTGCTGACTTCTGAGCCTTGTAATCATTCCATGGTAAACGATTTTCTTTAGCATGATTTTTTTGTACTGAGTACATACCCTCGATTACTCGACGACAAACTTCATGCCATCTTTCCTTAGTTCCATCCTCCTTCATGCGAGAATAAGTACGGATAAATGTAATTTCTCCTAAAGAGTTTTCTGCTGCATCCTTAAAACCAAAAGGGCTTGGAGCAGAAACATATTTATCTATAAAATCTTCTGGAAGTCTAAAACTAAAAAAATCTGACATGTGTATCGTCCTTTCAAAAACGGAATAGTCTTAAGTATAGCAGAGTTTTATGAAAAGTAAAACTCTACCTAACTGTATTGTTGAGAGTTATTTAAAAACTAATTCAATAACAGAATTAGTGAATCCAGTGTTGCGGAACCATAATCTTTTCACCACTCTTGACTAAGTGTGCTGTGTGGTGGTAAGGTGGTGATGGAGGAAATACAATAATACTTCCTGCTTTTGGCTTAACTGCAAACTGATAGGCTGATTTATCTGCATTGGCAAAATCTGAATCTGGAGTTGGACCTTGAATAGGACCCTTTGGATCTCTGATTGTAAAAGAAATTTCTCCACCTTCATAATCATCGTTAAGATACATTACGAAAGAAACTTTAAGTCTTTCGTCTCCCTCTTGCTGATCAAAATGTGCGCCCATAAACGTTCCTGCTTTATATTTTTTAATTGGATACTGTGGAAATAGTTTTGGCTCATCTGTGATTCCGTGAGCAGCAGCATAATCTCTTGCTACGTCATCAAATGCTTTTTGCAAAGTATCATAAATATACTTGTCTTTTTCGTCAGCATCTGGAGTTAAAGCAATATTCTTATCTGTTCCATAGATATACTCTTGACCACTACACGCCATCCATTCGCCCCAAGGATCTTTGTTATCATTTTCAATTGCCTCAACAAGTTTCTTTGGGTCTTCGATTACGTTTGTGTAATAGTAAACCTTTTCTTCAAGTATTTCTCTGTCCATTTTGTATCTCCTTAGAATTTATTTTCTTCATAAAAACCTGTAACTTTTATAAAGCCTACCGTAACATAGCGAATGGGTCCTTCTGTTACAAAACGAACCCCGTGTTCATATTCTTCATTTCCTGGAAAAAGAAGTAATGTTCCTGGTTCTGGCCTTAAGTCTGAATTTTCTTTATTCTTAAAGAATAGAGTTCCATCCTTATAGTCATCGTTAATATACAGTATAGCAGCATATTTAATCGATGGGTCTGTATGCTGATCTGTATGTGCTTTTAGTTCTACCCCTGGCTGCATTCTTTGCAGCGTTCCAAAGCCAGCGAGTTCTAGAGTGTTGTCTGCTAAAGATATTAAGTCTCCAAGTCTTAACTGAAGTTTTCTGCTAATTTCTTTATGCGTAATGTCTAAATTTTTATCTTCCCATCCCTGGGTTATTTCAAACTTGCCTTCAGCAACCAAATTATCAACATCATCTCGTCCAAACTTTTCCATACAGAATCTAGCAAGGTTTTTTGTATATTCTATAGACCAGTCTTCGTCAGGAGTTGTGTTAATTATTTCTAAGAGAGTATCTAGTTCTTTGTCTTTTAAGAAATCCTTGACAAATAAAATACCATCATGGAATACTTCAGTATTATATCCTGCATCATCAAACTCTTTCTTTAAAAAAACTTCCATTTACAGTTCCTCTACTTTATATTTATTTCCATCGGCATCTAACTTCCAGCCTTCTTTTAGAAGTTCTTGCCATTCGGCTCTTTCAATTTCTTGCTTGGCTCTAGTCTCTTTCATTTCTGCAGCCCATTCATCTCTTAATTCTTGTGGATATGCAGACTCTTCTCTGTCATCCCAGAAAGACCCAATGGTATATCTTACCCCACTTGTGATAAGTGATACTTCGTGCATGTTGTTAAATCCCCCGTCAAATACAGCAAGCATTCCAACCTTTGGTTGTATCTCTAAATCTTGACTTGGAAACTTTAAAAGTCCTCCTTCAAAGTTATCATTTAAATAAAGAAAGCCTGCATATCTGCTTCTTGTAAATGCTCCAGACTTTCCTGTCTCGTCCGTGTTGTCGGAGTGAATTCTAGCATATGCTCCTGGTTCCCATTTTTGCGTATGATAACCAATCTTAGAAATTATTTTTGGATCTAAATCATGTACGGAAGCAATTGCTTTATACATTACTTTTTCAATATCTGAAAAAATTGTTGGATCAAGTCCAGCATCAATAACTTCTTGATCGTTGTCTTGTGGAAGAACAGAAGAATATGACTCATAGAATGATATTGGCATCCAAGAAATTTTTCCGTTATCTGCCTGAGCATCTAACGCCTCTATCATTTTTTGACAAGTTTCTTCGTCAATAAAGTTTTCATAAACAACAATATCTTTTGTAATTCTTTTCTTATTTTCTAGGTTCATTTTATTCTCTTTTCTTTATCAGCATTCATTTTGTTTGGGTGAGCATCTCTAAATTTTTGCATAATGTCTGGCTGCATATCTTTCCAAACATCCTTTCCAAATTCAGCCTCTTTCTCAAACCACTCATCGTCACCAATCTCATACTTCATCCAATACATTCTGGAAATATATTTCTTTTCTCCCTTTGCTGGCATTACGCCATGTAAATATACTTGGCCTTCTTTAGTCAAGATATCTGGATGTCCAGATGGAAATATTAAATAGTCTCCTGCTTCTGGCTTGTACATATAGGCTTCTCCATCAACAATAAAGTCAATCTCTCCACCCTCGTAGTCATCATTAAAATATGTTAAAGCGGTAATTCCAAATTTATAACCTGGGCTTACAATTGGCTCTCTAACAAAGTCAGAATGATATGCCATTGCCAGTGGTTCTTCCATGTCCGTCTTATATCTTGCTATTGCTGGGCCATTAGTTGTCCACTGATTAAAAGATTCTCCTTCACGATTTACTAAGATTTTTTCTTTATCAAAATCAACATTATTCTTAAGTATGTAATCTTGTGTGGCTAAATGAAAGTTTTCAAAGACTTCTAGTACTGCAACTTTTTGTGCTTCTTCTTTTTCTGTCTTTGTTTTTATCTTCCTAATTTCTTCAATACTCATAGTGTGTGCATAATCTTTAAATAGCGGATTCATATATTCGCCAAAGTGGGACCACTTAGTCCAAGGACTAAATATTGCATCTTCACTTTCATCTTTTAAAATCTCAAGTGTTTTTGAAATATCTTTAAATAGATTCTTGTATACAAATATTTTTGGATAAAGTTCAACATGTTCTAGGAATTTTTCTGTCATGGCTTTCTATCTCCTGTGTGCTCTGTAATCTCCCAGAAGAATGGACAGGTGTATCTAATACCGCTTTTAATCTCTGTTACTCCATGAACATAATTCATATCCCCTGGGAAAAAATACGCTGCTCCTTTTTTAGGCTTAAACTTTACATCTTGTAGTGGGAAATATAACTCCCCACCTTCATAGTCTTCATTTAAATAGAACAGGCTTGAAAGATCATAGTTTGGGAAGTCGTTTGGAAGTCCAGCATCTGGTCCTTCGTGTAGTTCCTTGTCTGCATGAGGGTTCTGAAACTGGCCTGGGAGCCATCTAACGATAGTTGTGCCAGTAGGGGTAACCTTTACCTTATAGAACTCTTCAACTATCGGCTTAAGCCTTTGAAACAGTCCTGCAATTACTGGTGCAATTGTTGGATCATTTTTATCTAAAGTTGGACTAGTTGCTACTCGATCTTTCCAGTATTCAGAGTCATAAACTACTGTTCCGTTTTCGTTAACATGGCTTTGAGTTACATCCCAAATTGTTAAAGACTTTGCAGCCTTTTCTAAAAAATCCATTTCTTCTTGAGTCATAAAGTTCTCTAACTCAACAATCATATCTTTGCCATTGCCAAACCAACCAGAAGGTGTCAGCGACGGCTTTCTAATTACAACAGAAGCATCCATTTTGTCCATAATTGAATTATATCATAGGGTTTTGACCTACAATGTCCTCTCTATCTCTAGTTGTTTTAAGAATCTTTCTGCATTAAATCTCCAATTGTCTTTTGCAAATGAGGTCACAATCTTAATGCATAGGTCTTCATAATCTTTTTTATCTAACTTATCTTTAATCTTATGTAAGGCATCAACAGTGTCTATATAGTTTTGCCTAACAAAAGATGGATCTCCAGCATGATTTCTTTTTAAAACTTTTGTATTGATTTTCCCAGATGGCTCATACATAGAAACTGTGAGGTAGTCTTTTGCAAAACCAGCATCTTGATACATTTCATAACCCTCTAAGGCCTGCTCTAGATTATCAAAGGATATAATAGATCTTACAGGAGACTCTCCATCTCTTGAAACAGTTATCATGTAGTGACTGACTTTTCCTTCTTTAGAGTTTTTAACATAATCATTAACTATGTCAAAATGTATATGGTTTAGTTCATTCATTATCTACCCTGACTTGTTTTGTCTTCTACGATAAGTTTCAGTGTTTTTACTTCATGTGATCCAAGAGACTCTTGCTTTTCATTAACTGCATTTCTGTACCAGTCTGTCCATTCTCCAGTTGAATTTAAAACTTGGGCTGCCTTGCCATAAGAGATATTTGCCTCTAAACGTTTTCTATCTTCATCATTGTAATCAGTCATAGTAATAACTGTGTTATTTAATTGAGTTAAAGATATTGGAATAATTGTTGCAACTGGTGTTCCAGCCTTAATGACAACTCTTTTATTTGCAGCCTTTGCTTTGATTGCTAATGGCAAGGGGTTGTCATAAAAGGATGTGCTAATCATAGAAGACATAGTTTCAAAGTCATCGCTAAAATAGTTTACTGGGTTTATAGTTAGGATACTAAGTTCTTCTGTAGTCCTAAATATTAAACCTGTGTCTAGACTTACTGATGACTGACCTCTTCCAGAATACGCCCTTTCTGGATTAAAGATTGTAACTCTATCCTGTGTCTGGTCATTAACTCCATCCCAAATAAACTCTATATCTTCTTTGCAGGAAAGGCTGTATCCAACTACATTTGCTTGCGTTACTGGAAAGCATCTGTAGGCATGGTTTTCTGAAGTAGCGTCCATCCAGTCTCTTTTAATAGACATAGGACTAATTTCAAATATGCAACCTGGAGCCTTTTCTACTGAGATATTGTACATTAATCTTTATCCGCTACATACATTTCAGGTGTGTGAAACTTCTTGTTGTAGTCAAGCATGGTAACAATTGAGTACTTTGTTCCTGAGTGTACTGGCATTGCACGATGAGGATACATAAAGGTTGATGGAAAGATGAATAGATCTCCAGCCTCTGGCTTAACTGTCAAGCCCTGTAGTCTAAAGTTTAATTCTCCACCGTCATAATCATCGTTAACGTATGCAACTAATGATACTGTACAGTTGTATGAAAACCCGTGGTCATGGTGCTCTTGGAAGTGCTGGCCTGGCCCATACTTAATAAAGTTAAACGCTTCCCAGTACTTTAGTTCATGAATGTTGTGGATCTTGCAATAGTCTTCAACTGCTGGTGCCTGTGCGTCGTATACATCTTGCCACAGTTCCTGAAGTTTTAAACTTGTAGGGCTTTTATCATACTCTATATCTGTTTTCTTAAACTTAAAATCATTACAATCTCTATAATCTGGCATTAACTGCTTGTAGCCCACATACGCAGGTAGCCAAGCATATCCTGTGGTATCTCCTACAGGCTTAAGATTAGACTCTAGTCTATTAATAACATCAATCTCTTTTTTGATTACACCCTTGTAGCAAAAGATTCCATTGCCAAGGTCTTGCTTATCTGTCCATGTTTGCATGATATATCCCTTATCTATATTCTCTTCTTGACCAAACTTTATTTTTATATACCCCGCCATCAGGCTGACGATAGAAGTTTGCGTTATCTACCATTTTACCATATATCTCTGAGTGGTTTAAAATTTCTGTTGTGTGCTCCCAGTTTTCTCTTTTAAAAGGAAGAACCTGCAGATACGGGGTTCCTGCTGGAACTGTTCCTTCCCATCCTTCTGGAATAAAAAATGGGAAACTTCCAAGAAGGTGAACCTTATCAGAATCAACAATTCCAGTTGTATTCATAAATGGCAGATCAAACCTATTCATTGGTGTCATAAATAAAGCACTGTAGCCATCTGGTAACTCTAGGCCCCAATCTGGAGACCAAGCAAAGTGATACCTGTAATATCCTTTTGGATGTTCAAATTGTGGCATTGGAGGTCTTTGTGTACAAAAATCTTTATACTTAGCGTCTTCAATTTTAATATCAATGTTACCTTGAGCATTTTTAAAAAATACTAAATCACAAGGAGTTTTAAAAACATACCCTGTTGAAAATGCATCCATAATTGCAGGACATGCTTTCCATGTAGGAATTTTCCCATAATCATCAGTTGTCCCTTCTTTAGGAAAAGGGCATACCTCTTTCGGTGCTTTATAGTATTCTCCATTTGGCATTTTAGCAAACCTATCTGCATCTTTATACCATTCAGGAATAGTCCCCTGTGTAGGTCCTGGAAGAGACTTACTATCTTTATTTAGCCATGGTCTAAATGATCTAAATATTGCTACCTTGAATTTTTCTGAATCCATTAGTGGCTCAGTTCATTGATGTCTGTCATAATGACAACACAATACTTTGTACCAGACTCCATTGGAAGTGATGCATGTTCATATATATAGTTTGATGGGAAGACGGCAATGTCTCCTACCTTTGGCTTGTATACCAAATTGTCTAGTCGTGGAAACTTTAAGTCTCCGCCCTCATAGTCGTCGTTAATATAAATAACTGCAGATACCGTGCAATTGTAGGCAGGTCCATGATCAGCATGAATATTAAAGTGAGTCCCTGCTCCTTCATACTTTACAAAGTTAAATGCTTCGTAATAGGTTACATTAATTCCCCAGTACTTTGCATAGTCATCTATACAGTATTTAAGTTTTTGATATATCTCTTCATGTAGGTCAATTAATTCAGAATTTGTTTCATTTTTTGGTCCGAGATTTTCTTGCTTGTATTTAAAGTCTACGCAATCTCTTGCCTTTTTAATTGGCACATCAGAATTTGTTACTTGTGCTTCAGACCACTTATATTTACCGCCAGTTGAAAGGTTTGATTCAAGAGTATTGATATATCTATTTGCGTCATTTAATGAAAATGTATTGTGATAAACATGTAGCCCTAACCCAAGATTTTCAACACTAACACTTTGGTCTAATTGTCTTGCTGGAACTCTATTTGATGCAGTTTCTGATCTATCTTTTGTAAACCAGTAGTTATCGTTTTCGTCATACATAATATGAACCTTTCTGTTGTATACCTATTATATCATTATAGTGGTAAAAAGTTTTAAAAGCATTTAGGGCTAGCGCTCTTCTTTATGCCATTTTCCAATAGGACATTCGGCATTTGCAAGAGTTGTTTTTGCTTTCATTACGCACCCGCACTCTTTGCACATTGTTGTAAGACTAATAAAATTAGGACATGCCCTACATATTTCCATTCTTTTATCTATCTTTGTTTGATCTGTTATTCTTAAATCTTCATCAAGAAGATGCCATGGCCTTGATTCGCCCAAAGATTGCTTCCATTTTTCCCAAGCAGTGGTCATTTTAAATTAATTAATTTTCTACTGGTGCAGTAAAACTTGTTCCATTGTATGTATAGCCTATGTCCCATGGATCTGTATCATCAACCTTTAGAACACTGACTGGTGCGGTAAATGCTGCTCTAAACTTATCAGCAGTTATTGTATTTTCTTTACCCTGAATCCAGGCTGTAAGGACGTTATCTACAAAAAATGCAAACCCAAGACTTTTTGCAGGAATTATAGAGTCTGCTGGGATTCCTTCGGGCACAATTAGGCTTTCAGTTGCTTCATCCCAAATTGCAGTTGCTACAATATTTTCTTTATTAACCAAGACTCGTCCAATTATTGTTGAGGCAGTTGTCATACTATTCCATCTTGAAACCATTGCTTCAGGCGCTAAATTTTCTAGCAAAATTACAGAATGAAAAACTTCTGAAACTCCATTGCTATCTGGTTCTGTTAAAAATAAATATTTCATTTGTTGCCTCTTTTCTTATTACTAAGTATATCATATTGGTTTTTATTTAATTTTTTCATTATACGATACATCCGCAAGAACAGAATCCGCCGTAACGAATACAGTTAGAATATGTACATGATGGGCAACTTCCGCCACTAAATGTTGGGAAGAATGGGAAGAAAGGTGGGAAGAATGGGAAGAAAGGTGGGAAGAATGGGAAGAACGGGAAGAATGGTGGGAAGAATGGGAAGAAAGGTGGGAAGAATGGGAAGAACGGGAAGTAAGGTGGGAAGAATGGGAAGAAAGGTGGGAAGAATGGGAAGAACGGGAAGAACGGTGGGAAGAACGGGAAGAAAGGTGGGAAGAATGGGAAGAACGGTGGGAAGAATGGTGGGAAGAATGGGAAGAATGGTGGGAAGAATGGGAAGAAAGGTGGGAAGAATGGGAAGAAAGGTGGGAAGAATGGTGGGAAGAATGGGAAGAAAGGTGGGAAGAATGGGAAGAATGGTGGGAAGAACGGAAAGAACGGTGGGAAGAACGGTGGGAAAAATGGCGGGAAGAATGGGAAGAACGGGAAGAATGGTGGAGTTGGAGTAACAGAATTAGATGGTGCAGAAACTACAGAGTTTCCATTAGCGTTAGTTGCATAAACAGTATAAGTATTAGGAAGATCTGCTTCTTGTGCAACGACCACAGATGTTGCTGCGGTTGAGCCAGTTTTACCATCTGCTGCTGCCCAAGTATAACTAGTGATTGCAGATCCACCATTTGATGGGGCTGTCCAGTTAACTGTATCTTGAATTGTTCCTGCTGTTGCAGTTGGTGCTGCTGGAGTTGCTGGAACTGTTGTTACTGTTACTGCAGCAGATGCTGAAGATGCAGCGGAAGTTCCTGCAGCGTTAGTCGCTGTTACTGTGAAAGTAGGTGTTGCTGCAGATGCAATTCCAGTTACAAGAATTGGAGAGGCTGAGCCTGTTCCTGTTTGCCCTGTACTTGCAGTTACTGTATAGGATGTAGCAGCAGGAGAAAGGGCTGGTAAAGAAAACGCTACAGAAACTGCTCCATTATTGAAGGCTCTTCCTGTTCCAACGTCTGTTCCAGTAACACCTGTTGGGGCTAATGGCTCCAAGAAATCATTTGACGCTTGGGACTTCTTACCTATTCTCTTGCCTGATGCCATTGTTAATCTCCTAATTTCTTATTGAATTTTGTATTACGCTGTCAAGTCGCCAAAGACAACCCATGTATTTGCTGCTCTCTTAAAGAGAGTTGCAGATGACCAAGTTGTACGAAGTTTCAAGCCAGGTGTTGCGTTAACAGTTACAGTTCCATCTACTGGGGCAATCGTTACTTGTCCTGCTCCAGTTTGAAGAATATCAATAGATGTTCCTACTGGATATGCTACTGCTGTATTTGTAGGGATTGTAATTGTTACGCCAGTTGCAGAAGAAACTTCAATTAATGAATCTCTTTCTGTAAGTGCTGAAAGTGTGTAGGATGCAGTCTTTTGAACAATTGGTGTTCGTGAGGCTACGCCTTCTTTTGTTTGTGTACCGTCTGTAAATGCTATTCCAGATGCTCCAACTGTTACTGTACCAGTAAATGTTGGTGAAGCAAGTGGTGCTTTTAGACCAATTGAAGTTGTAAGCGTTGTAGATAGATTTGCATCATTTCCAAGAGCAGTTGCAATTTCTCCAAGAGTATCAAGAGTTGCTCCTGCGCTATTGACAAGTGCTGCAACTTCTCCACGAACATAAGCAGTTGTTGCTACCTGTGTTGTGTTTGTTGCTGCTGCTGCTGTCGGTGCGGTTGGTACACCAGTAAGTGCTGGTGAGGCTAATGGTGCATAAGTTGATGCTGCAGTTGCAGAAGCAAGTTTAAGATCAAGTGCTGTCTGTGTAGCAGTTGAAATTGGCTTTGCACTATCTGCTGTATTATCAACATTTGCAAGTCCTACCATAGACTTTGTAATACCTGAGACAGTTCCTGTAAATGTAGGTCCAGCAAGTGGTGCATAAGTTGATGCTGCAGTTGCAGAAGCAAGTTTAAGATCAAGTGCTGTCTGTGTAGCAGTTGAAATTGGTTTTGCTGTGTCCGCAGTATTATCTACAGAACCCAAGCCAACCATTGACTTAGTAATTCCTGAAACTGTTCCTGTAAAGGTTGGTGATGCTAGTGGTGCTTTTGAAGCAAGTGCATTTGTTACTGTTGTTGAGAATGATGCATCGTTACCAAGTGCTGATGCCAACTCATTAAGAGTATCAAGTGCTGCTGGTGATGATGCAATTACTGCAGATACTGCTGTTGTTGCAGCCCGATCAGCATACTCTGTAGTAGCAATTTTTGTACTATTGTCTGCTGCTGCTGCAGTTGGTGCTGTTGGTGTACCAGTAAGTGCTGGTGAAGCAAGAGGTGCCTTGGCATCAAGTGCTGTTTGAGTTGCTGATGATACTGGCTTTGAGGCATCTGCAGTGTTATCAACAGATCCTAGGCCAACCATGCTCTTTGTGATGCCTGAGACGGTTCCTGTAAATGTTGGTGATGCAGAAGGAGCCTTAGTACCAACTAAAGTAGCAAGAGTTGCTGCTGTTCCTTCGTCTGCTGTTAACGCATCTGCAATTTCTTTAAGAGTATCAAGTGTTGAAGGTGCTGATGCTACTACTGCTGCAACTGCTGTTGATGCTGCATTATCAGCATATGTCTTAGTTGCTAATGCTGAAGTGTCAGCAATGCCGTGAACGCTTGTAGTATCAGAGTTGTGTGTACCAATCTCAGTTCCCACATATGTTGTTGTTGCGACTGTTGAGTCAATGTCAAACTGGTCAGTTGTTTCATTCCAATCAAGACCTGTACCAGCAAGTGCAGACTGATTTACTGCTGAGTTACTAACTGCTGTATCAACATAACTTTGAGTTGCAAGAAGTGCAGTATTTGCAATTCCATGAACATCTAATGTATCGTTGTTGTGAGTTGTAATGTCTGAAAGATAAGCAAGATTTCCTGTGTTTGAAATTCCATGGACATCTAAAGTATCGCTGTTATGATCTGTAATATCTGCAACATAGGCAAGGTTTGCTGTGTTTGAAATTCCATGAACATCTGTTGTGTCTGCTTGATGTGTTGAAACTGCTGTGTCAGCGTATGTCTTTGTAGCAAGGGCTGCTGTATCAGTAATACCGTGGACTCCTAGTGTGTCATCTGAGTGTGTTGAGACTGCTGTATCTGCATAAGTCTTTGTTGCAAGGTCTGCTGTGTTAGCAATACCGTGAATATTCTCTACATCGTTTTCATGTGTTTGAACTGCTGTGTCAGCATAATTCTTTGTTGCAAGATTTGCTGTGTCAGCAATACCGTGAACTTCTGTTGAATCTGCTTGGTGTGTTGCAATTGCTGAGTCAGTATAATTCTTTGTTGCAAGATCTGCTGTATTGGCAATTCCATGCACATCTGATATATCTGCATTATGTGTTGTTACTGCATTTCCAGCAAAAGTCTCTGCTGCTGTTTGTGCAGTTGCTACATTTGCTGTGGTTGCTAGAAGTGCTGTATTTGCAATTCCGTGAACATTTGTTGTTCCATTATGCAAGTCAATAGAGTCTGCAATGCTTTCTGCCATATTTGTAAAGAAGGCTGGGTCATCACCAAGTGCTGCTGCCAATTCATTAAGAGTGTTTAGAAGGTCTGGAGCACCGTCGACGATGGCTGCTAATTCTGCTGCGTTAGCAAAATATTGTAATGCTGACCAGGCTGAGGAGCCGTTACCCATTTTAAATTTACTTGTGTCGGTTTCAAATCCGATCTCACCTGCTGCTAGAATTGGGTTTGCAGCCGTCCATTGTGCTGCAGTACCTCTGCGCTGTTGCATTCTTGTTGCCATTTATATCTCCTTATGGGGGCTGCCCATTAACTTATCTTATTATAACACCCAATTTTTAATTGAAGTTATCTACTACGCTACCGCCATCGAACACTACAGTCCAAGTTGTTGAACTTGGGCCTCCAGCATCCAAACCTACACCCAATGGGCTATTAAATGATCCACCTTCATAGAACTGAGATACTATGAAACCAGTTCCATCAATTGCGGTATCGTGAATGTGCTGTGGTAAATTATTTGTATCATCAATAGTTGCCTGGGTATACCATGCTCCATTATAATAAAAATTAACTCTGTTTGTTAGAGTGTCTAACCACATTGTTCCATTAGTTGGTGAAGAAGGAGCAGTTGCGCCTACGGCCATTGATCGACTATCGACATACTCCTTAGTTGCTGCATGTGCATTAAGAGTTGGTGCTCCTACTGTTACTGCATCTCCGAATGTACCGCCGTTAGTTACGACTAATCCATTCTTGACTTTGAAGTCTTTATCGACTGTTGTCATTTACTTCTCCCTCTTCCAACTATTTTTATTTTTTATTAAACTAAAAGTGTTCCCATAACAGTAACGGTTGAGTTATTGTTAACGGTTGTTGCTAGTAGTCTTACATTACCACCAGAAATATCTGCTGAGATTGTTGCTGCTGAACCATTAGTTCCAACAATTCCATATTCTGTGATTGCAATATTGTCTGAAGAATCAAGTGTTAAAAGAACCTTTGAAATTTCAGTATGTGATCCGTAAGCAACCTTCACAAGGAATTCTGCTGAACGGTAAGCATCTGGATCAAATCCATAAGCCTGATTAATTCCTGCTACTGGGCAAGAGACTGTTGCTGCAACTTGCTTAGCAACTGAGTTTACCTCAACTGCTGTAAAGTTTGGAACAACTGCTTCAAGAGCATCTACTGCTCTTTGTGCTGTAAAGTAAAGGTTTGTTGCACCCTCATCAAGATCGTCAGTGTCAGAATCTGCTACACCGTTTTCTGCGGTAATAGTAAGTCCTGCACCTGTTCCTGAGATTGTGATATTTGTAAGTGAAGCACCAGTCAAAAGATCTGCTGCTGAAGACTTGGCACGAGCATCTGTGAAGTAAAGGTTTGTTGCACCTTCTGCAACAGCATCTGTATCTTGTGCATCAACATAAGCCTGAGTTGCAAGAACATCTGCACCCCATTTAACATCCTTGCCAGAGCCTGGTGTAAGAACAATGTCATCATTATAAGACTTTAATCCAAGTGGACCAACATTGGCCTTAACTTCAAATTCATGACTTGGTGAAAGAACTGCAATTTGTCCTTCATTTGAAATTGTTACGCCATCTGTGAAGTATGTAGTGTCAATAAATCTCTTGTTTGAAAGATCTTGTGAGTCAGTTGTACCTACTACTGAACCAGTTACTCCATGTACTCCCGCAGAAAGTGCTTCGTGATCTGAAAGATCTTGTGCTACTGAATCTGCATAACCTTGTGCAGTTGTAAGTGCATCAGTGATTTCGCCATCTGTGTAAGAGTTAGCAGTTGTTACTGCTGCTGTTCCTACTCCGTCTGCATAAGATTCTGCATTTGTTTGAGCAGTTGTAGCATAACCTTGTGCTGCTGTATCAAGAGTTGAAATTTCTCCATCTACATAACCCTTAGTTGTTGCATCTGCTGAGTTTGTTGGTGTTGCAAGGCTTGTAACCTTATGAGTTCCACCAAAATCAAGATCTCCAGTCATGCTGTCGCCAGCCTTGGCAACCTTTTCTCCTAATGAAGAAGCAATATCTGAAGCATAGTTTGGGTTGCTTGCAATTGCTAGAGCCAATTCATTAAGTGTGTCAAGAAGTTCTGGTGCAGAATCTACAAGATCAGAAATTGCTCCATCTACGTATGCCTTAGTTGCTGAATCTTGGTTTGCAGTTGGATTTGCAAGACCTGAAACTTTATATCCACCAGCAGCAAGATCGCTACCAAGTGTCTTGTTAGAAATTGTCTGAGTATCTGTTGTTCCAACAATGTTGCCAGTTACTCCGTGTGCAGAAGTTGCGCTTGTGTGATTATCAAGATTACCTTGAACTGCACCAGCAACTACATCAGCATAAGATTCTGCATTGCTTTGAGCGGTTGTTGCATATCCATTTGCTGTTGAAAGAGCAGTTGTAATTTCTGCATCTGTATATCCATTTGCTGCAGTCTCTGCTGCATCTACATAATTTTCTGTTGCAAGAACATTTGAACCCCACTTAACAGAAGAACCTGCTGCTGGAGTAAGAACGATATGAGAATCAGAATTGATTGTCATTGCTCCTGCGCCAGTGAAGTTAAGTGTATCTCCAATAGTCTTGTTTGTTAATGTTTGTGTGTTGGTTGTTCCAACTACCGCACCAGTTGCACCGTGTGCTGCTGTTGCTGATTCGTGATCTGTAAGATCTGATGCTACTGCGCCTGCTTCTGATGCTGCTGTTCCTGCTGCATCGTATGCAGCGTTAGTTGCATCAAGTGCTCTTTGATTTGTGAAGTAAAGGTTTGTACCTTCTGAAAGATCTCCAGTGTCGTGGTTTGAAATATCTGATACTTGACCAGTTAAATCTGCTGTAATTGTTCCTGCAGCAAAATTACCTGATGCATCACGCTTTACGACCTTGTTTGCTTCGTTAGCAGAAGTTGCTGTTCCACCAATAAGATTAACTACGTAATCTTGATCTGCCTGCTTCTTTGTAAGAACGTCATAACCGTTAACTGTCGCTGTTGTACCTTCAACGATAAGACCACTCTTAATTTTAAAATCTTTATTTACTGTTGCCATTTTTTATATCTCCTTTTATTATGCCTTAAGTCCCATACGTGCGTAACGTACAGTGACTGGCTTGATCGCAGGATCTGGAGTGACTGTTAAAGCCACGGTATTTCCAGTGCGAGAGACATCAATGGTGCCAATATTCCCATCATTGTCGATAGTACCGTACTCGCTGACTGATACATTTGTACCGTCAACAAGAATTGTTAATTCAGTTGCATAGAACTTATTGTCCCCTGCAGAGGTCTTTGATATTGAAATAATATACTTGACCATGCGCCATACTGTAGCATCAAAGTTATCAATGACAGTTACATTTTCAATACCGTTGACTTCATTTTCGTTGTTACCCTTTGATCCCAAATCTGTTGCTTGGGCTGAAGCGGTATCAATTAAGTCTACGTAATTTTCTTGAGTTGGCCTATCTCCTGTTTGAAATAAGCCCTTTACATCTGAAATTGATATTTTAGCCATATCGATATTATATCACCTGTTTAATAAGACTATTAAAGGATATAGTTGCTGTAGCCAATAACCTGAAGCGGAATTGCTGGGGTATTACCCAAACCAATAGCCACAATTTGAATGGCTGAAAACTTAACTCTAAAAGGAAGAATGTCCGTAATTAAAGTGTTTCTTGTAAAGTCTTCTACTTGAATTAGTGGATAATCAATAGGAAAAATTCGTTTTGTTTTATTGTTTAGTTCATCTGAGATTACTGCTGTTGCCATTAATCTGTTACATCTTCAAGAATCTTCATGCTACCCTGACAAACTGTCCAAACTCTTGTAGGGTCTGTCAATTGGATATCAAAGATGTCTCCTGTTTGCAAGACATTAGATTCTTCTGCTGTAAGCCAAACTGTAAATTCTCCAACTAGGTCATCTTCATCTGCTCTTGGAGTTAAAGCCATAACTGTTGTGGCATCATCTGTAATGATTCCAGGGGTTGAATTAGGTCTCTTAATCTTCATTGAGATATCCCATTCTGATCCCTCGCCTTTTAATACAAGTGGATATTTAGCATCGTCTGTTACATAAACTTTAAAGCCAGAAGTATCTCCACGAACTACAGTCCAAATAACTGTAGGAGGCGGATTGCCTACATTGTATAGTGATTGAGATCCTCTTAAAGTTGCCATAGTTTTATTATATCACGACAAACCGTCCTTGAGTGCACCCCAAGTACCGTTTCCTTTTGTTTGAACTATAATCATTCCTCCAAGTGATTTAATTGCTTGGACTGCAACTACTCCAACATATCTTGCTGGTCCAGTTGATGGGCGACCACTTACTAAGGCTCCATTTTCATCTACATAAATTTTTGTTCCAGAAACTCCTAGACCAGTTGTATTCATTTGTATAATTCCAGATACTACAGCAACTCCATTTGTAGAAGGCAGTGTGTCCGATTGCATTAATCCAAGAATTGGAACATCTGAATTGTGAGTAGGGCTTGATGGGTTGTATAATTCTACAGTTGGGATTGCTTTTCCTTCATAAGTAGTTACCCCCGAAATAAATATTGGTTTTCCTGCTAAAATAGAAATAGATGAACTTGCATTTCTTACAGGAGATGATACGCTTGTCATTCCAAGAGGTGGCAAAATGTTGTTTAAAGCATCTACCAAAACCTTAAAATCTCCGTGTACATTAACTGGATCAGAGGCAATAGGGTATTTCATAGTAGGATAGTTAGATGATGACTGAGGCATAATCTTTATTATACCACCCTCTAAAGTTGACTTTTGATAAATTTTTGTGTTATACTAGGTAGTAACACCTACCAGGGTGTTATTGTTTTCTAAGGAGGAAACTATGATTAAATTTATCGAAAGAAACAAAGAGATCATTAGCACACTCAGTATCGTAGCACTAGTAACGGTTTTGTCAAACTCTGCTAATGCTATCTCAGATCTTGATACTAAAAACAATCTTAGCCTGGAACAGGCTCAGACATCGGAAACCACCTCGAAAGAGGTTTTTTTGGTTTCTAAAGCAAAAAAACTAGAGAGTTTTGAGAACAAGGTTTCTCTGACTGATTTAGAACTAAAGGAACTGCTTTCGCTAGTAGGCTTCAAGGGTAAAGAACTTGTTGTTGCTTGGGCAGTAGCCAAAAAGGAGTCTAATGGGCGACCATTGGCTTTTAATGGCAATCACAAGACTGGTGACTCGTCTTATGGTATGTTCCAAATTAATATGATTGATACCCTTGGTCCTGATCGTAGGACTAAGTTTGATATTGACTCTAACGCTGAACTCTTCAATCCCGTCAAAAATGCAGAGATTGTATACTACATGACAAGTGGTGGAGATGATTGGTCTTCTTGGAAAGGCATTACGCCTAAGACTAGGGAATGGATGAAAAAATTTCCTAAATAATATGCTCTACCCATGTTCTTGGAGTTTTGTCTGTTATGAACTCCAAGGGCAGGTGGTAGTCAAACTTTTTAGTCCCTTGAGATTTAATCCAATTACAAAGATCTTCTAAACCAGAGTCTAGAGACTTTTTTGTTTTATAACCCAAAACCTCTCTTGCCAAAGTTGCAGAGCAGTTTGCATTTAAAACTTCTTGCGGTCTTCCTGGCATATAAACAGGGTTTAAATCAAAATTAAGAATTGTGGCAATCTTTTTAGCAAGATCATTTATTGTAATAAATTCTTCATCTGGACCTATATTAATAACCATCCCATTTGCTATATCTGTTTCACAAGCAACCATCAATGGATCAATGACATCTTGCATAAAAGAAAAACACCTCATTTGAAAACCATCTCCATAAATTATTGGCTGTTTTCCTTGTAGCATTCTATTGATCATAATTGAGGCAACATTTCTAAATGGGTCGTTATATTTTTGCCTTGGTCCAATAATATTATGAGGCACCAAAATTACATATTGCATTCCATGTGTTTCACATATATTTTTAATTAATAGTTCTGATGCGTATTTTGCAATACCATAAGGGTCTTGTGGTTTTGGAGTCATATCTTCTGTAAATGGAACGACTTCTTGTGTTCCATATCTTGCCATTGAAGACATGTGCACAAACTTCTTTACTCCTGCTTTTATGGAAGCACTTAAAGCGACTGTTGTTATGTGAGATGTATTTCTAGTAACTAGTGCTGGACTAAAAACAGAAAGACCTTCGTAGGCTGTACAGGCTGTGTGAACAACTAAGTCAATGCCTTTAAAATGTTCTACAACTGCATCAAAGTCGCCAAGGTCTTTTGCATAAAATTCAACGGCATTTGGAACATTCTCGTAATATCCACCTATAAGGTTATCTATACCTACTACGCTATGTCCACGTTTAATAAATTCATCTGCTAAATGACTGCCCATAAATCCAGCAACTCCAGTAACTAAAACTCTCATTGATATTCCTTTGGAAGAAACCTATTAGTATTACCACTGTAGTAGTGGTGTAAAATAAGATTGCTTATATCTTTGCTTTCTGGCTCAATATGAAGCATCACTTCATTTTCATCAAAATGCTTTACAGGATTATTTTGATTTTGAAAGTAGTCCCAAACAGAGTATTGAGTTGATACCCAACAAAGGTCTCTGTACTCTTGATTTGTAAGTTTTTCTTTGTGCCTAGATAATATATGGTTTACATAAAATTTCATGTGATGTAATATATCACGATTAGAACATTTCCTGCTAAGTAAAAATTGACCATCATTCATTCCTGGCCAAACTTCTACCTTTGTCATTAAATCATTGCTATTGTCTGGTTTTGCCCATAGGTGATTTGTTGAACCATACTTATTAAATAAAATATTTGGATCTGAGTGAAACACTGTATCTGTATCTAAATATATAATGTTGTCTAAATTATAAGATTCTATTGACTGTATTGCATTTTCCCAACGATGTTTTAAGAATTCAAGGTACCCTAAATCAACCCAATCTTTTGGCCAGCCTCCGTCATCTAGCACATCAAACTTAATTATGTGAACATTATTGTCAAATTCTAAATCAGATGTTTCTGCTATTGATGGAGAGATATATACATATACTGGAATATCTTTATTAAATTTTCTTAAAGTATCTATTGAATATCTTAACTGTTTATAGCAGTGTAATTGCTTTATACTGCCTGACCTTATATGAAAAGAATAAACAATAGCATTTTTCATTTTGCCTCAAACATAAAAGATATTGCTGCTCTTGGAGACAAAGACTTTACTTCATGCATTACAGATTTTGGAACATAAATAATGTCTCCTGGATTTAAGCAATGACTTTCAAAACCATTTTCGTCATGTATGTTCCACACAACAGATCCAACAAACTGGCAATAAATAACATCTATTGGATCACTATGATTTCCAGTAGTTGGCTCTTTATCTGTAAGACTAATAGCACCAAAGTATCCTGTACACTTCCCAGGCTTTGCTATTTTATCGTGTAACTCTTCTAACTTAACGACTTTATCCTGTATTCCTGGAAAATTTACCTCATCAATATTTTCTAGAGTCATCGTTAACTTTTGCCAAAAGTTTATTTTTCCAACTACTTCTTTAGAGGCCTCTATCTTATTATTTAAACCATTAGCATCGTATGCGTCACTAATAGAATTAATGAAGTTAGTCCAAGAATAGTCTTCATTAAAAAACTTTTTTAAAACAACAACATTCCCTTTATTTATTTCCATATTGAAGTTTCCACTGTTCTTCTGACATCTGGTTTCTTATTACTTGAAGATACTCTACGCCTTTTGTAAACCACCAATGGTCTGGTTCTGCAAAATGAAAGAAAATCATAGCAACATGATTAGTTTCTGGATTAGGAAATTCTTCACGCCAATGCATCTGATCATTACCATAGTAAGCAAGAGCCTGATTTTGATAAAGAGTGTATGCCTTATCCTCAACAAATAGATCCCATGGTTCTTTTTGATAAACGCACATATCAAGAGTGTATGTGCATGCATTGTCATCCTTGTGTTTATAAAGACTTGGAGCAGGATTTTGACCCTCATAATGTGCAAATAAAGTATATGTTGGAAGAAGTGTTTCACTGTTAAATATCTGTCTTGCAGTTTCTGTTAGTTTGTCTGCTAACTCTCCTAAAATTGGAAGGCCACCGTCTCCAACACAATACCTGCTAAATCCAGGATCAAAACCAAAACTTTTTGGGTTATCTAAAGAATTACGTAGTCTTGTATAATCTTCAGCGTTTAATAAACTATTTATTAATACTGGCTCTTTCATTTTAACCAACTTACAACTGCATATCTTTCTCCTTCAATTACTGGAGATACTGAGTGATTATAAACATATGTTGAAGGAAATAAAATCATTTGATTAGCCTTTGGTTTAAATGTAATTCCAAATCTTGGAAAATTAATTTCTCCTCCAACGTAGTTATCATTTAAGTAATATATTGTAGATATTCTTCTATGAAAATCTTGATGATCGTCTATATGATTAGTAAAAAATTGACCTTCTCCATATTTTAAAATTCCATATTGATCATGCCATACTGTTGCAATTCCATATGAAGCCTTATAGTCTTTTTCTATTGGATCAAAATTTTCAAAAAATAAATTGTTTAAATTTACTGTAAACTCTTCAGAAAGTGTTGTAAGAGGTGATTCTTGTATCATGCCACTGTAAGGAATGCCGATTATAGATGTGTTTCTTGTTAAATTGTTTACTGTATTTTCGTCATTTCCTTCTCTTACCATCGCACCTTGCCACTCTATTTTTGCAGAAGCCATACCCTCTTCAATGTCAGAATATAAGTTATCGCTGTTTTCTATAACATTACTATATACAACTATACCTGGAGCGATTTCTTCTTTTTGCATTACCATTTACCTAAAGGACATACTGCAGCCTCAAGTTTAGTTTTTGCAGTCATAAAACATCCACATTTTTTACACTGACTAGTTAGTTTTATTAGTTCTGGGCAAGCCTTGCATATTGCCATTCTAGAAGATGATAACTCTTCTGTAGATTTTTTAGTTTTTGGATTTAATAAATCTAGTGGAGTTACACCATTTTTTTCTTTATATTCTTGCCATCTTGATTTTGACATCCATACCCCTTAATTGTTATATTACTATTATACCTGATTGTTCTCAGAATATCTAGGGTGTGTTGGTTGCCAAGGTATAAGTGTAGACATGTCTCTGTCTGTTATTATAAACTTTTCACCGTCAAATATTGCATTTGGTGAAACAACATATCTTCCGTATGGATAATCTTCCAAGTCAAGAACTGTTGGGTTACTTAAAAGGATGCTTCCAAAATATTCGCTTGTCTGTAGTTCATTAACCATTAATTCATCTTTAATAAATCTAACAGTTATTCCATCGTGATTTGGGTAACTTTGAGAAACATCTAATATTGTATCGCTAAATAAAAACATATTTTTGTATATTTCCCATGTAGGTATATCATATACACATTGACCGTCAATTACCCAGACTAATGGTACTCCATTTATACCGTCATTTCCTCTAACATATTGTATATCTTTATCTGTTAACAATTGGCACCTCCTTGGTAGCATCTATTAAATGGTGGGTTTGCACATGGGCTTGCTGTACCACATCCTCCAGCGTCGCACCCTGTAGAAGCACAACATCCAACCGCAACGTCACCCGATGTACATATGCTTCCATACGAAGTTGCTGTTGGTGTAGGGGTTACTGGAGTAGGTGTAACTGGTGTAGGGGTTACTGGAGTAGGTGTAACTGGTGTAGGGGTTACTGGAGTAGGTGCTACAGGTATAGGCGCTACAGGAGTTGGTGCTACTGGGGTTGGAGCAACAGGTGTTGGTGCTGCTGGTGTAGGTGGAACTGGTGTAGGTGCTACGGGTGTTGGTGCTACAGGGGTAGGTGCTACAGGTGTAGGTGTTGGATTACATGTTGGACATTGTGAAATATTATAGTCATTACATCCTATTGCTGTTCTACAAACCTGATAAGTATATCCACATGCATCGTTACATGACATTGTTTCGATTGCTGGATGGCTACCGTAGCCAACGCAGGCTGTACAATCAACTGCTACTGGTGTAGGTGCTACTGGAGTTGGTGCTACTGGTGTAGGTGCTACTGGAGTTGGTGCTACTGGAGTTGGTGCTACAGGTGTAGGTGCTACAGGTGTAGGCGCTACAGGTGTTGGTGCTACAGGAGTAGGGGCAACTGGTGTAGGTGCTACAGGTGTAGGCGCTACAGGTGTAGGAGTTGTACATGTTGGTGCTGATGGGAATGTTGTTCCAAATGTACATGTGTAATTTGTTACAGTTCCAAAGTTAGCATTTACTTCTGCTCTATTTGCTGCACAAGATTGACTGTTTTCCCATTGTTGTGGTGCTCCATCACCACAAAATGAAGAACGATATCTAGAAACTGATGCTACTGGAGTTGGTGCTACTGGTGTAGGTGCTACTGGAGTTGGTGCTACTGGAGTTGGTGCTACAGGTGTAGGTGCTACAGGTGTTGGTGCTACTGGTGTTGGTGCTACTGGAGTTGGAGTAACAGGAGTTGGAGTAACTGGGGTTGGTGTTACGGGTGTTGGAGTTGTCCAAGGTGTTTGGGAACATTCTCCGAAGTTAATTGACCAATATCCTCCACATGCTGAACATTGTGACTGATTTAGAACTGAGTAGTCTGTACAAAGACTGTTAACTGGTGTTGGAGTAACAGGTGTTGGAGTAACAGGTGTTGGTGTAACTGGTGTTACTCCGCAACTTGCTGCTGATATAGAAGGAGTGTTAGATGTTCCTACTGCACAATTCCAGCCAGATCCAATATCTCCAGTGCTAGATAAGAAGTTGTATATTGAAGAACATGTTTCACCTGCTGCAAACAATGGCCCAACTACTGTTCCAGGGTCGTATCCTGCACTTACGCTACCACAGTATGTATACCAAACACCACTTTGTACTGCTGTTGGTGTAGGTGTTACAGGTGTTGGGGTAACAGGGGTAGGTGTTACAGGTGTTGGGGTAACAGGGGTAGGAGTTACAGGTGTTGGGGTAACAGGGGTAGGAGTTACGCCACAATTTGCTGCTGATATAGAAGGAGTGTTAGATGTTCCTACTGCACAATTCCAGCCAGATCCAATATCTCCAGTGCTAGATAAGAAGTTGTATATTGAAGAACATGTTTCACCTGCTGCAAACAATGGCCCAACTACTGTTCCAGGGTCGTATCCTGCACTTACGCTACCACAGTATGTATACCAAACACCACTTTGTACTGCTGTTGGTGTAGGTGTTACAGGTGTTGGAGTAACAGGGGTTGGAGTAACAGGTGTAGGTGTTACAGGTGTTGGAGTAACAGGTGTTGGAGTAACAGGGGTTGGAGTAACAGGTGTAGGTGTTACAGGTGTTGGAGTAACAGGTGTTGGAGTAACAGGGGTAGGTGTTACAGGTGTTGGAGTAACAGGGGTAGGTGTTACAGGTGTAGGGGCTACAGGTGTAGGTGCAACTGGTGTTGGTGTTGGTGCTACAGGGGTGGGAGCAACAGGAGTTGGTGTTGGTGTTGCAACACCTTCATATATGTCTCCATACAAAATCCAACTATTTGTTGCAACTTTTACAAGAGTTCCTTTGCTATATCTTCCATCTAAAAATAATTGTGAGTTTTTACTATTAATTGTTACTCCAGATGCTGGAACAAAAGTTGTTCTTGCTGAACCAAATTCAATAAAGTGATATTGGTATCCAATTGGAATTGCCACTGAAGAATTTAGCGGGACAGTCAAATTCATTGGTGAAGATGTTGATAAAAGAATTGTCTTGCTAACGTCAGATAATTCTAGTGTAAAACTAGTATTTTTTTCAACAACAATTGATGCGTTTGAAAACTGTACTTCTAAATCAAATTGGTCTGTTCCTGAATTCCAGTCAATTCCAACTCCAGCAAGTGTAGATTGCTCTACTGTCGAGTTGTCTATTTCGGAATCAACATATGCTTTTGTTGCAAGAAGGGCTGTATTTGCTATGCCATGAACATTTGTTGTGGCTGCGTTATGGGCTGTAATGGCTGCAGTTCTATTTACTATTTCTGCTGCATCTGCTTCTACAAGATTTTGAAGGTGTTTTGCTATAGAGGGGGATACAAGGTTTGATGTTGTTGTATTTGCACCATCATAGGTATATGATCCATAATGATATAGTCTGAGCGCTGCCTGAATATCTGCTGCATCTCCAAGACCTGGGATTTTAGTGTTGAAGAGTCCACTGCCGTTAACGGTATTGTCAATATTCTCTGCTGCCACTATAGATCACCCTTTTTCATTATACCACCGTAATAAATAGGTGGACAAGTTTAGGCCCAGTCATATCTGACCAGACTCCATCTACATATTCTACTCCCTTTATTTCAAGTGGTAGTGCTAAGAATCCTTGTGTTGTTATTAAGTCTTTTACTATAAGGTTTGTTGCTAGTGGTCCAGATGCTTCTGAAGAAGATATTGAATATTGTATGCTAAACCTAGAAGAACTTACAGTACCTTCAGATAAAGCATAAATATCGGTAACATTGATTGGTGGAATTGTTATCTTTCCATTTACTGGACTAAAAGGACCTTTTACATCTGAGTAAAAATCTGTTTTTAAACTAACAAGAGGAGTCCACTGTGGAGTGCCTGATGGAGTGGAAATATATTGAAACACTGTTCTGTATGTATCTGAACTTGGACTATAATCAACAGCAAGATCTAATGCTTGAACATCTTGAGCAATTGAATTTGCTACACTAGCGTTTCTTGGATCTCCCTGAACACCAATAATAATACTTCCACGATCACCTGTTGGTCCAAAATCTAAATCAAGGTTTATTGTTTCTGGTCCACCAAAAACGGTAAGGTCATCATTTGATAATAATATGTCTGCCACTATTAAGCACCTGTTGCAGGGAATACTGCAGTTACTGCGCCTGAGTTAACGGGGTTTGTAACAACAGTTGCACCTTCTACTATAAAAGTGTTAGCGGGAGTTCCAATTATTCTGTATGGAGATTTTGCAGTTATTGTAATTTTTGCAAGATATACGGTTGAAGCAACAAAATTTCCAACCAGAGGAGTTGTTCCATTAGATTCAAACCAAGAGACTGTTCCTGAATGCTCTGCTGTTTCGAATACTGTTGAAACTGGTGTTGCTCCCTTAACTGGTCTTGTTACTCCTTTAATATTATAATTTGACAAAGCACCCTGAGTATTTTCTTTAGCCCCAGTAACTTGATCGGTTACAGTTATTTTGCCTGTCATCAAAGTGTATACTTTTTCATAAAATGGGTTTTCGTAATTTCCTTCTGCTGCTCTTACTTCAACATCGTAAACATACTCTGTTCCAGCAGTTAAAACAAATGAATCTTGAGGTCTAATAGCACATTGAACAAATGTTCCATCATCTGATATTTTAGCAAAACACCTAATTGAGTTTACAGCACCTGCTCCACGAATCTCTGCAATTGTAAACTGAGCACTATCGTACGGGGCAGAAGTATCTAAAGCATAATCTGGATTATTTGCAAAATTTGTTGGCTGGGTAAAAGCACCTAAAAGATGAGTAGTTCCGTCGTTCTTTTTTGGGTATATGCGAAATTCAAAGGTATCACCCTTATAGTAATTAAAGTCATAGGTTGCTGGAAATGCCATGGTTTTATTATACCACGCTGACGTAGACAGAATTGAAGATTACGGAAGCATCAAAGTCTGTTCTTAACTGTGGTACTGCTCCATTTCCCCACATTGCTTGATTTTCAATAAATATTTTCTGGGTAACTGAAAGGTTATATGTATTTTGATATTTAAGTGATCCTACAAACTGCACAAACTCCTGATCATTGCTTGCAAAATAGGTTCTTAGCCAAACCTCTGTATTTGATGTGTATGTTGTTAGTTCAAAGTTGTATGTTACTGATACCTGGGAGCCTTCTTTTATACCGTGGAAGTTTAGGGCTCTTTGGTGGCTATTCCAAAGACTGGTGCATCCTTCTGGAAGGTATTTTTCATTTTGACTTTTATCTTTTGTGTCTAATAGAAGAGTTACCCAACCATCGTCTCCCTGAGAGATACCAAGTTTTGTTGGTTTGTCAATAGTATTTGTGTATGAGGCCCATCCTGCTTGTTGTCCAGAAGAAGATAAAGAACTTAGACCGTTTTGTCCAGTTGCTCCTTTTTCTCCCTTTTGTCCTTTTTGTCCTTCTGGTCCTGCTGGACCTGGAATTCCGTCTTTTCCATCTTTTCCTGCTGGGCCTTGTGGCCCTTGGGGTCCAGGAACTGGTAGAAATGAAAGAGTATTTTCTTGATATGGAGAAGCCTGACTTTGTTCTACTTGAGCAGCATAAGAAGATTTTTTTGCACCAGGGAAGTCCATAGATTTAGAAGCAGCCATAAGGACATTATCTCACGGTATTATTTATTTACTTTAAAGGTTTTGTTTTTAATTCTAACTATTGATGGCAACTCGGGCCTAGGAGTTGTTATTTTTACTACTGCCATTATAGGCTACCTGTAATATCGCCAATAACAGAGATAGTTCCAATCAAAGGAGTCCAGACTGTATCTGAGTCAATTGTAACTTGTAAATCAAAAGTTAATTCTGTTACTATTGTTTTGTAGCCAGTTCCCCATAATTCTGTAATAGATGCTGGTGCCATGATATCTACATATCCTGCCCCAGGTGTAATTTCCAGGGAATCAAGAGCATCAGATTGAGGATCATAAGAGGTAGCCTCATAAGTCCAATCAGAGGTATCAAAGTATGTAGTTTCGTCATCTTCTAAAAATTCAACACGAAGTGGAGAGGTGTCGCCTCTAACAATTTGCCATTTAATTCTGGCTGGATCTGCTCCAAAAACTTCTGGTCCATGCATAGTCATAATGTGATTATACCATAAAAAAGACTAATACCTTGATTGGTGGGTATAGGACAAACCAAGGTATTAGCCAGTAATAAAATTATACCATAGTAGACAAAATGGACATTGATATTTAAAGTTATCAAATTGTTATAATAGGGAATGTCCGATTTGTTACCATAAGTCTATTTTAGCCAGGTATTGAGTAGTGTATACTAAATATATATAAGAAGAAAGAACTATCTTTATAGTTTTAAAAACTATCTTTATATATAGTATATAAGCCAATTCATATTAGTGCAAAGTGTCTGATAATTGACCTTCTCTTTATTAAATACAACTTCTACATTACTGTTAAACGAAGTCTTATATTCTGAAGCATGTGAAAAATAGTCTTTGTTAAATAATACCAAATTTTTGTTTTCTTCACATATTTCTGAAAAGGTATAATTTTCTGGAAACCCAAAACCAAGGTTTTTTACCTCTTCTAATTTTATCTCTTTATATTGTAAAAATAAAGAGTCTATTATTGACTTTATAATTTTACTACCTTTAACTGCTCCAAAATTTGAACTGTTAATGCCGCTGTGCTGGAACCCTATTGGAGAGCAGATAATTTCTTCTCCTTTATAGTTCTTATTAATAGAATCTTGAATTGTTTCAACACATATAGAATCCATATCTGCATAAAATCCACCGTTATTATATATTGCTACTAATCTCCAGATATCTGATTGATGCAATTTGTCAGATTCAAGATAATATTTATGCAGGAATTCGCTATACTCTTTGACTTGATGAGATCTTTCAATGCCGTCAACATATCTATATTCCCAGCCTGGATTTAGATTTTTCCAAGTGTTTGTAATGTCTTTTTGAAATGGTAACAGATCGTTATATTTGTTTTCATGGGTTTGCCAAATTATCTTTGGTATCATTTTAATTACTTCTTGTCAAATTTAATAATATGATCAAGCAACATTTTATACATTTCGTCAAGTTTCTTTTCTTGGCGATCTCTAGATCTTTCCGAATCTATTCTTTGGTCGTCAACGGCGGTTTCTAATCTCGAAATTTGATCCTTCATCGATGACCCAGAATTCGGCCTAAGTTCGACGAGATAATGTTTAACAAGCCATTTGATTCCAAAGGAGATTGATGATACAATTGTAAGTATGGCTACAATTAGGGAAGCCCAGTCTTGGATTGTCATAACTATATTATTATAACAGGAGTATTTTAATAAAATGAAAACAGAGATACTTAACACGTTGGAGCATTCGACAAATCTTATTATATCTCCTGACATGGATGGTTTTATGACCGCAAAATTATTAGAGCGTTTTAACGGTTCGAAAATAGTAGGTTCATACGACAAAAATATTTTATGTCTCGCCGACAATATAGATCCAGAGAAATGCTTGTTCGTCGACTGTGATATGAATCGACAAGAGTTTGTATCTCTCGGCAATCATATGCGACTCTTAGAAGATAATATGTCCGTCGAGTCGTTTAATCCAAATGTGCACTTCGGCGTTTCGACATATAGCGACAAGTTTCCTTTCGCAACCGCTTTTTTGATAAGTTTCGCAACAGAGGTTCAAACCTCACCTGCAGACCTTATACGCATGGCATTTGCTGATTCAACTCTCAAGAACATGGAGAAGTATGAGCCTAACATGCGAAACTGGTCTGATAGGATGGATCATCCTGCAGTACAGTACATAATGGACAATTCGGACATTGCAAAAAGAAATGATGCACAAGCAAGGTTTGATTATGTAGATCAATCATTTACATCTAAAAGATATGGCAAGGAACGTTACATAGATACCCTTAATAACGCCCTAGAAGGGCAGGGGATGAAGTTTGAGCCACTAACCCAGGGTATAAAGTACATATGCGACAAAGTTGGCATAGAAACCGTTATAAGGTATAATAGAGATATCATCTCTTATGCAGAGATATTTACAGGGGAGTACTCTGTAACCTACAACCAAGAAAAGGAATGGGTATGACAAAAGAAGAAGCAGTAACACTTATGCTAGAAAGCATTAATGCAGACAATCTTGCATTAGGTCTCCAGGCTGGTATGGACGAGAGTGCACTAAAGTCACAAATTGAACAAAGTCAGCCAAGTCTTGGATTTATGATGTCAAACATCTACGATAAGTTACAAGCAGGTGGCGTAATTGCCTAAGTATTATTACAAACCAATTTTAGAAAAGATTCAAGAAGCATATCTGGCAAATGCCCAAAAAGAGTACGAGCCAGGGTTTGATATTGAGTCAAATGTAAGACTTGTTATTGAAGCAGATACTGAGGAGTTGGCAGATCTATCTCGTTATGGGTTTGTTGATATTCGTATGTGGGAATTAGCCAGTGAAGGTTAACCTTCTATCCCCCGATATTTATGAGATTGAAGACTTTGTAAGTATCCAAGAGCAAGAAGAGGTTTTGAACTATTGCAAAACCTTAGATGAGGCTGAATGGTGGAAATCCTATGACGAAGAATACGAAAAAGGTTTCTTTTTTGGAAAACAAAAAATAGGAGAACTTCCAGACATCTTTTATCAGATTAGCGACAAAGTAAAAACTTTGTTTGATGATGTTTTATACTTTGATCACGTTTCGCTGCAAAGACATCCAAGTGGAAACTTTATGGAAGTCCATAAGGACTATTGGAATAAAGAAATTGATTATTATATTCGTTATGGGATTGTTATATACTATAATGACGATTATTTAGGTGGAGAGATACATTATCCGTCCCTGGATTTTTCTCACAAACCAAAAGCCAGGTCTTTAGTTATGCATGGCGGAAATATACCACATGGAACCACAGAAGTTACAAGTGATGGCTATAGGTATTTTTCTACTTCGTTTGTTAGAGGAACTGTCGACAAACCAGTTATCTTAAACCAAGAGTTATTTGGTGATGTTGAGAAAACTGATGGATCTGCTTATCCTTAAGCGCTATTTCTTATAAACTGTGCGATAGCGTGTGATGCGTTATGATAACTACCGTGAAATTTATCTTCAACTTGTTTTGCAATAGCAAACCTTAATTTCTGTTCAATCTGAAATAATAAGATTGCTTGTGCTTGCTCTGGAGTTAGTTGTTGTTGATCGCTATCCATTTTTGCAACTACAATCGGTGCAACATGTTTCTGAAAATAATTTTACAGCCAGGTTAGGTTCTTGTCTACCCATGTTATCTGTTACTGGCATAGGTTTAGATTCGAATAAGAAGTCGTCATCCCAGGCATTTTCAAAATTGTCTAGGATTCCCATATTATTCCTCTGTGGCTTGTGGCTTTGATTTGTGGTTCTCAATGCATGTGCATGCTGCACAGCAGTTGTCACCAGAATATGTCTCTTCAGTCATAAAACCATTATATCACAATTCTGAATAATTTTGTAAAACCCAAATAGCCTAAAATCTGAATATTTTGTCCAGATGTATGATACATAGTATACAAGAAAAAACCACTATGAAATAGTGCGCCCATAGTGATCGTATTGCTATCTTATAGCCTAGGAGAGCGACCCTGTATCCACCCACTATGGATGCCTACTAGTGGAGCATCGATGTTGACTGCCGTACCTAATGGTAGGGTAGCACCAAACAGTTCAATGAACTCTAGTAGGTGTTCCTTAGTGTCGAATTCCATGCCCTTGGTAGAGCCTAGTGTAGTTGTTAGTGTTGCTTTTATCATTGTTTTCTCTTTTCTATAATGTTCTCTGTTGTAATTGCTTATTGTTCCCCCGTTTTTGAGGTGTGCTCTGCGTCTATCTAATTCGATTGACATAGTGTCTATGCTCCGAAGATAAAGCATAGCGCTATTGCTATACCTACGCCTATAAACGCTCCTATTGGTGCACCAAAGTCACCATTCTCATCTATCCAATCAATGACTGCTGTAAATGGATTCATTTGATTTGTCCTCTCTTGCGTAGAGTAGCCTCTACCTGTGCTAGTTGCTCAGGGGTAGCATTTCGGTAAGCCTCTATGCTTTCTTTAATCCAAGGGTACTTAGCAAGGTTAGCCTCATGCTCTTTAGCATAGCGAGCCTGTTGTGCTAAGCGGTATTCCTCTAGTCGAGGTGATAATGTGTTTAGTGTATTCATTGTGAATACCTTTCGTTAATTCGATAACCTTGTGTTATCTTTTCCTTGACCTAGGTTATTTGCTCTTATTGGGAGGCTCACTAGGATTTGTTCTTATTTAATTTTTCTTATACTAGAAGTATAGCATAGAAATGTCAAAAAGTCAAGTCCTAACACGGCGTGTCGCATGTGATTTAGACCACACGACATATCGGATAAATCGGACATTTGCACGTGCCGATCTTGTCAAGTCGACACACCGATACTCTTAAGATTGTTACGCTATTGTTATAATTCCCCTGGAAAATGTGACCTACATCTCATGTGACTTACCTCACAATGTCCGATTTACCCTATTTATACCCCTCAAAATGTCAGACCCCCCTGCTATACTTACAGTATAAAGAAAAACAAGCGGTAAAGAAATCCGCTAAAGAAAGGTGGTCTAAAATGACTACACTAGAAAAAACAATGGTATGCGTAGAGCATACCCCTAATAAATCTGCTATCTCAGAATACGCAGATACACAATTCACATTCTGTGAAATTTGTGAAAATAACATTGAGCGTTGGTATAACGACTCAGACCCTGAGCGTCTGCCTATGTGGTCAGATTGGAAGGTGTCTAAATGAGTATTTGGACTAAATTCGCTACTGTAAGCGACTACCCTAAAGGTCTAATGAACCTATGCCCATGCGGTCAGGTTGTATTAGCACCCGCCCTCTACCATGAGGGTCAGCCTTATTGGGAAAATCCTAATAAGTGTAAAGAATTATTCGAAGGAGTAACTAAATGAGTACCTATGTACCAATTAAATCAGTATGCGGTGCGACTAGCACTAGCATAGACATCTATGACCTTGACCTTAACCCTCACGGCGTTATCTGTTGCGATAACTGTAAGTCTATCGTGCTATGCCGTAAGGCATGGGACTTTCTCTATAAGGTAGGTAAGTAATGAGTATCTATGACAAAAGAGAGTTAGCCTATGAATTGGCTAAAGAAAAATACGGCATACATGCTCACTCTGCCCTATGGGGTAGCGCAAGCGTATTGCTTAGCGAAAAAGATTTAGATACCGTAATCAAAGTAATGGAGAAATAAAAATGAAAACACTTCAAGAAAAATTAGATGAAAGCGCATTAGCGTTAGAGCCAATACTTTGGGAATTGCTAAATGAAATTGAGGAAAAATAAATGAGTAACTTTTATCAAACTTTTTTTGTAAGTGGTAACGCACTTTTATTTTTTTCTTTCGGTTGTTTATTTTATGGATTTTATTTATTTGTAAAAGAATAAATAAAAAAGATCGCAGAAATAAAACACTGCGATTTTTCCACGTGGCGTTTTCCACAGGCTGTGGATAACTAATGTGATAAGAAACACACTATTATTTCCCGCATTTACGGCGTGTCGTCTTGACTTTTTGACATTTCTTTGCTATACTTCTAGGTATAACAATTAAATAATGACTAATTAAGCAATGAGCCTTAGCAAATAAATGTGACGAGTATCACAGTGAGCCTAAGCAAATAAGTGCCCAATTTGTCAGACCCCCCTGTTATACTTAATTATACAAACAAACGAAAGGTAGTCAAAATGACTTACACTATAAAACTAGAAACCTATTCAGGTTCAGTAAAAACAATTCCCCTATCCACTAAAGGACAGGTTGCTCAATTCTTATCCACTTATCCAACTCAATTACCTGTTGGCGTATCTGTAAAAGTATCATGCGACTTGCTTGGTATTAGTGGAACACTTAGAGGAAAGGCACTTATCTAATGATAAACTCCGTTCTTTCTATTCCCTGCGAGGAATGCCACTCAACAGGTTTAATTTTTTTCGGTAACGAAAATGATTTTGATGTCGAAACTTGCGTATGCGATTTCGGTATGGAACAAGACTTAAACTTATTTAACACACCCGAAGCAAACTAAAGAATAGGAAATAAAAAAAATGACAGTATCAATTAAACACAATCTCGCTTTTGTAACAGAGGTAGACGAAACTCACCCAATAGGAATGCAATTACTTGAACTTTCAGAGTCAATGCAAATTGTAATGCTTGAAAGTATGCTAAAAGATTTACTTGCGCCACGCATTCAGCCAGTCCTTGATAAAATAAATGAGCATGGTTCCTATGCAATTCTAAAGGTGGCAAACTAATGATGACTCGTAAAGACTATGTCAAGGTTGCCGAAATTCTTAGCAACTATTTTGCTACATCTGTTTTTGATGAGCAAGGAGAAATGCTATTTGCTGATTTGGTAGATGAATTTTCTTTAATGTTTGAAAGTGATAACGAAAGATTTGACGCAAATAGATTTGCTATTGCTTGCTACAAGGAATTGGAGATGTCTAAATGATTTTAGATAATGGAACACTAATTGCAATTGTAATTGCTCTTGCTGGATCTCTTGGAATAATGATTGCTTTTTGGCAACGCAATGTTAAATTAGAAAAAGAAATTCGCAGACTTCAAGTTACTTTGCGAACTGAACGACTTAAAAAATAAAATAAATTCCTGAGCATGAATAAAAACTGCTCAAAATTTCACGTGGGGTTTATCCACAGGCTGTGGACAACTTTAAGTACGATGTGAGATTTATCACATGGCTTGAGCGTCTCACATTTTAAGATTACTGGCTAGTAGGTTGAAATTTTAAGAGTAATAGGCTAGACTTACATAGTAAGAAAAAATAAATAAAAGAAAGTTTATCCCTTTACGGCGTGTCTAACCGAAAATGTCAGCCACCCATGATAGGATAGAATTATCAACAAAAAGAAAGAGGTTGCCCAATGGCTACTAAACTATACACAATACAGGATTTACTAATTGGTAAAAACTATCGTTCCCGTAATCGTCACTTTGAGGGTGAAATTGTATCTGCTACTCCCCGCCCAGCAATTTGGTATGGAGAAAATACCGAAGCCTATTTAATTGAGGTTAATGCTAGAGGCTTGCGAAATAAGTTTGCGACTATCGCAGTTAAGGTTGGTGAGTAAATGATAACTACTAACTACATTGACCAAAATGAATTTTATTTAATTAAAGATGAAATGCTATTTTGTTGTGATGAGTCACAATTTAAGCACACTTGTAAGGCTCACGGCGAGGCTATGGGTTGTTACTATTGTGAGTTTGATTACTCACAGGATTGCGAGGAACAACACTAATGGGATACATTGAGATTTTTAGAATTGACAACGAGGGCGCAGGTTGGATAGACTTGGCTCAGGCTAATAGCGATGAATTATTTAATTTAGAGTTAGGCTTACTTAATGAAGGCGCACTATTTACAACGAAAGAGGCAGAATAATGAATAACGAATACCTATACGCAGTAACAGTATCGTATGATAGCAAGCCAGTACATTGGACAGGGCGTTATCAAGACGCACTATCGGCAGTTAATACTTTTAATTCTTTTGAGGATTGGGGATTTGCTGATGAATACTCAACAGTTAATCTTTCAGAGCCTTCAGGTAAATTACACACTAAGATTTTCTATCGTGAAGGCAGAAGGGTTGTGATTAAGTAATGGAAATTTTTGAGTTTAATACTTTCATAGATGTCGAGGCAGAGTCGTATGATGAAGCCATTGATGTCTTTCAATTCCAATTAAAGTATGGAATAAATAAAGATAATGTCTATGTCGCAGACATAAAGCAATTAACTAACAACAACGAAAGCGTAGAGGTATAAATAATGGGATCAGTAACAGCAATTGGATTAGCAGATAGCGTATTAGATTTAGAAACGCAGTTAGCGTATCACTTACAAGGTAATCACTATCCACCAATACCACTTTCTATGGTGCAACCTTGCATAGATGCAATAGATGCATACTATGATGAGGACTATGACCGATTTATTGCTATGCCCGAAGGCGTATTCTATAAGGGTATGAGCCATGCCCCTGCCCATGCTATTGTAGACCAGCACCACCTTGAATGGTTTATTAACCCAGTAGATGAGGATTGAAATGTCTGATACAATGATTGCTATGGAATTAATACATGCAGATAATCTAACACCAAGTCAATTAATGCTTGGCGATTTAATTAAAGTTGGTGATGACATTGTTGAAGTTATTTATTTAGAAAGTGATTCAACAGGAGATAACTATTCAATAGAAATTCAAAATGAATTTGGTGAAAGAGAAGTTGTGTTGTATAGTTACACTGATGCAATTCCGCTTTATGTTTTTATTCAAGAAGGAGAATAGTTAAAAGTATTTTTGTGTGCTTCCCCGCACAAAAATCCACGTGGCGCCTTTTGTGAGATTGATCACATTTAAGATGTTGACATTTTTTCCCTAGTATGCTAAGATTAGTTTATGAAGAAAACTCCAGAGGAATTACGCAGGCTTATGGAATTACGCCGTAGCAACGCAGCCTCTGCCATACCCTCTAAAAAGAAATACACTCGCAAGGGTGGAAAATGTCAGTCAGATATGCTAGAATTATATAAACAACAAAAAGGAGAATAACCCCATGGGAAATATCGCAGATGAATTTTTTGATGAATACTACGCAACAACCTGCCCTGAATGTAAAGAAAATGCCGTTGACGCATATGAAGAAAAATGTACTCATTGCTTGCTAGAAGAAATGTCCGCTACCTATAACGAAGACATTGCTCTAGAAATGAGTCTAGGCCTTGACTACTAATACACTTAAACTAAAAAGATCTAATGATAGAAAGGTGGCTAATCTTGTCACAAAAAACGGAAAGCAAGCCGCAATCGCTAACACTTTCGGTTTACCTGCTGGAAAGGCTTACTCGTGCCCTGGTGCCACTAGTGTATGTGAAAGCGTATGCTACGCAGGAAAACTCGAAAAAGTCTTCCCTAGTGTAAAGGTTAACCTGCTACACAATTGGGCCCTGCTAAAAGACGCAGACTACTTAACTATGCTTAATCTCATTGCTGAGATGATTGCAGACTTTAAGGCTGATTGTATAAAGAAAGACGCCCCTATGCTATTTCGCATTCATTGGGACGGAGATTTCTTTAATGATACTTATACCACTGCCTGGTCCGATGTAATCAAACTTAATCCTGATATTCAATTTTGGGTTTACACTAGAGTAAAGTCTGCAGCCCTCATCCTAAAAGATATTGATAACCTGTCTCTTTACTTTAGCACTGATAGTGAGAATGTAAAAATTGGTGTTGACCTAAAAATTAATTCTGGTGTGCGTCTTGCATACCTTGCTAAGAATTTTGCTATAGGTCAAGCAGACATGAAAGAAATGATCGGTAAGCCTGGCGCTAAATGTCCTGAGAATCTAAAAGCAATTCCACTTATTTCAACTAATGGTAGCGCTTGCGTTTCTTGCGGATTGTGTGTATACTCTAAAGCAGACATAGTTTTTTCTGCGACTAAGAAATGAGATAAATGAATTCCTTTCAATTAATATTTTTAATTTGGTTATTAATACTTTTATTTTTTCACCAATAAAAATTGCAAGGATCCACGTGGCAAAACTTTTGGTTTGTCAAGTTACGACACGCCTTTAAGATGTGATTAAGGACACACCGCAAACCCCCCGCTGGATTGGCATTTATGACATTTTTCTGCTAGAATTATACTATAAGCAAAACCCCCACAACAGAAAGGCAAGACCCAATGACACTTCACGGATACACTTACCAAATTGGTGATTTATTCACAACCAGCAAGACAGGCGTTACAGGTCGTATCGCAGGTTTTACACCAATGTCTAATAAGGTTACCAGAGTTAGTCTAATCTTGGCAAATGGCGCACAACGCCTTGCTATGGTCAAGACAAGCAAATAATCTCACAATGTGAGAAATGTCGAAATGGATTTGACATTTTTATCCCCAAAATGTTATACTTAGGTATAACCAAATAACAACCCCTAAACAGAAAAGAGAAAAACAATGGCAGTAGCAACAGCAACTTACAAGGTCGGAGATACTTTCACGACACAAAAGTCAAAGGTCAGCGGAGTAATCACAGAGATTACACCACAGGCAAATGGAAATGTTCGTGTTAAGTTAGATGTAAATGGTTCAGCCCGTTACACAACTTGGACGGCTAAGTAATCTAATTACTATTTCCTGAGTATGAAATAAAACTACTCACACCCCCAACTAATACCCCACAAAAGAAAAGAGAAAAACAAATGGCTAGAGGAAAAGCAATAAATGTAAAAATCGCAACACCTAAAATCATCAAGGCACTAGAAGGCGCACTTGCTACACTAGAAGCAGACTACGCAACACAGGAAGCAAAAGAAGCAAAGTTCCAAAAGAAGTATGAGGCTTGGAAAAAGGAAATTGGCAAATGGGCAATTACTAATTTCGCAAAGTCTGAGAACTTTCGCACAAATTATCGCTCTTGGAACAAAACTCTCAATGTTGATTTCGACATCATCACAGAGGAGGGAACTTTCCCTGCTGAACCTGAAAAGGACTTCGAGGTAATTCACCGCCACACTTATCAAGAAAGTAAGAAGGAATTGGAAAACGCAATTCGTATTCTGAAAATGACAGATGAGGAAACTGTAAATACTAGCACCTATAATGCGGTTGCTCAGTATCTCTAATTAGATACACAACCTGAGTATGTTGCCAAACTGCTCACCTCCCCCTCCCCCACGATCACCAGGGCACTTGACAAATGTCAGACCCAAACAGTATAATTAATATAAACAACAAGAAGGAGCCCCAATGGGATTAGATATGTATCTCAGCGCTAGAAAGCACTTTGAAAAAGTCAACTGGCACAAACTACAGGCTAATGATGAATTAACTTATAACTCACCTGAAGCCGTATACCCTAAGTTCAATGACCTAATGGAAATAACACAACTCACAGATGTCGCTACAGATATGTATGGAGCAGAAGTATTGGTTACCTGTGCCTACTGGCGAAAGGCCAATCAGATACACAACTGGTTTGTTACAAATATTCAAGACGGTAATGATAATTGTGGCGATTACTATGTTTCACAAGATAAACTAACAGAACTAAAAGTTATCTGCGAACATGCACTAGAAACTAAGGACCCCAGCCTACTACCACCTCAAGAAGGATTTTTCTTTGGGAGCACAGATATTGATGAATGGTATTGGAAGGACCTTACTAATACTATTAATCAGTTAGAGCGAATCTTTGCTTTACCTGAAATTGATAAGTTATCATTCTATTACTCATCATCTTGGTAATTGACAAATGTCAGTGGCCAACGGTACAATTAAACTAACCAACTAACAGAAAGAGGCCCCCATGGACCAAACAGAAACATCAGTAACAGTAATACCAAACACAACGCAAGAATTCCTTCAGTCTCAAATTCAAATGAAGACTGAGCGTATTGTTCAACTTGAAGAGCACATCCAAAAAGTAACACAGCGCTCCTATTCAGATTCTGCTGATAAAAACCGTATGGTTGAATCAATGCAAGAATGGACCCTTGGCGAATTAGAAAACCAAGACATAACAGAAGAACAAGCAGAAGCCATTGCTGAAATTATGGGCTTTGACTTAACAAAAGAATTTGAATTAGAAGTTACAGTTCTTTATTCGGTAACCGTTAATGCTCGTGATGAAGAGTCTGCACAGAATGTAATTCACGATATTGATTTTGATACCGTTCAATATGATTCAGATAATATTTCTTGGCTATCATCCAGTGTGGACCGCATAGATATTTAGTAGGGGGCTACTAATACAACTGGCCAACGTACAGCCAGTATAAATAAGTGGCGAAACATCCTGAGCACGATGTAAAACGGCTCACTTTTAATTTCCTTAAAATTTTACACGTGGGGTTATCCACAGGTTATCCACATGATCAAGATCACATTGTGATTTACGATACAGTTACGAAATGCCCCAATTGTCCTATGCTTGCTTATACGATTTGACTTTGTCAGCCCCCCCATGTATACTTAGATTAACAACAAAAGAAAAGGAAATAAACTCATGGCACATGACCTAGAAACACAAAACGGCAAGGCATCATTCGCATCTTTCCGTGAACCTGCTTGGCATGGATTGGGTACAGTTTTCACAGAAGAAAAATCTACATCAGAAATGCTGGCTGCTGCTAGTCTTAATGGTTGGAATGTTCGTCTTGAAGATTTGGAAACCCCAACACACTTAACAAGCGACAAGGCATATCAATATGTTTTGCGTACTAACCCAACAGATAACTCTCAGACCGACATTCTTGGTGTCGTTGGTGAGCGTTACCATGTTTTACAGAATGAAGATTTATTCTCATTCGGCGATAACATTCTAGATGGTGGTGGTCGTTGGGAAACGGCTGGCTCAATCAAGGGTGGTCGTGTTGTATTCGGTGCGTTAGCACTAGAGCGAGAAACAGTTCTTGACCCTAGCGGTGTTGCCGATAAGGTAAAAACTTATTTGCTCATCAACACATCACACGATGGTTCAATCGCTATTCAAGCAAGCATCACGCCAGTTCGTGTTGTATGCGCTAACACTCTTAACCTTGCGCTTGGTTCAATCAAGAAAAAGAATGGCATCAAGCAATCATTCAAGATTCGTCACACACAAACAGCAAGCGGTAAGGTTGCTATTGCTCGTGAAACTCTTGGCATGGCTAATAAGTACATGGACGAATTCGACATCATGGCTAAGGCAATGATTGAGAAAGAAGTCACTGCTCTTGATTTCAACAAAATTATTCTTGCTGCTTATCCTAAGCCAGAAACAGATGCTAAGGGTTCACTAAAGAAGTGGGAAAATAAAGTTGATGTCATCAACGACATTTACACAGGCGAGTTTAACGGAATGATTGCGGGTAATTCATGGGGTGCTTTCAATGCGCTAACTGAACGCCTTGATTGGTATCGTTCTTCTCGTGGTGGTTCTAACGAATCTATGCTTGCAAGCGCAAGCGGATTTGACCCTGCTATTAACGCAGAAAAAAATCGTTTGCTAAAAGTTGTACAAAATGTTATGTCTTTAGCATAACAAAAAAAATCCTGAGCAAGATTTAAAACTGCTCGCATGGAGTGTTAGCATAGTTGGTTAATGCGCTACCCTGTCACGGTAGAGATCACGGGTTCAAGTCCCGTACACTTCGCAAAATCCACGTGGAGAACAAATAGTACAAATCGGACATAAAAATGTCAAATAAAAAAATCTTTACGAAGACTATAAAAGATCTCCCAAAATGTCAAACCTAAAAATCTTTACGATAGAGTTGACATTTCCCCTAGATTATGCGATAATTAATACATGACCCAAACAATGAGAACTATTGACGAACTAGTCAATGAGATGTATATGGACAACGAGTCCCATCTCGAATACATGGAAAATATGAACGGTGGGGATTGTGATTGTGCAATTCACACTACCTTAAATACAATTGTCAAATACTGGTGGGATGAGGAGAACTAATGCTAGGCTATGAATTAGAAGACTTAAACAACATGACATATGGTGTTGATAACGCTATACTATTAATCAACTCTGATGAGCACCCTGCTATCTATAACTACCTAGTTACTACTAGAGACTTTCTCCAGGGCCTATGGGCAGAGGGGTACTTTGACTAATGTGGAGTAAGTATACATTTGTTTGTGACCCTGATGAGTGTGACGCTCTTCTTGAGTTTACCGCCAGGGATGAGTATGGATTCCCTAATGGATCTGTAGAGATGACCTGTCCATGTGGTAGGAAGATGGCTTATATTGGTTATAATGACGCTTGGGGGCCTATTTTTCCTGTGACCAACATCACACCCCGTGAAGTTGTCAAAATCAACACCAACCCGTATAATTAATATATGGACCTAAACACACTAAAAGAATATATACGCTTACATGCCATATCCCTTGAACAGGATTTGGAAAACGAGGACGGTGCTGATAGCATTGTTCCTTACCTAGAAGGTGCAATTCATGTATCCCGCCACTATTTGGAGGTAGCAGGTGAATAATATAGAACTTGACCCATACCTACGCAAGCAAGTTGATTTAGGTATGGACGGTGCAGACATAATGCATGGCCACTTAAAGACTATGATGTATGAGGCTGAAAAGCAATTGGCTGAGTATGTTGACAACGATGATGAACAGTATGACCAAACAGTTAATCGTTTACACCTTGAAGGATACCTTGACGGTTTGTCAGAACTATATGGTTTGACATATGCTATTGCTTTTGCCAAAGGAGAAGTTAATGGATAAGTTTGTTGAAATGGACTTTGATGAGTGGTGTGAGACCTACAAGCCAATCGTTAATCATATAGATAATAATGCTTCCTTTGACAATGGCTATGGTGGCATTATGTTTGAGACATATGGTGATGAGGTAGAGTTTGTTAAGTCTCAATCCCCTGACAAAATCTGGATGTATGGTGACGGAGACGACGGCGGTTCATATGTATGGAGCGGCTGGGGATTTGTAAATAGATTAGGATACTTCATCACTGAGGTACCTTGCCCACCCGATACAACCATTCAGGTCAGAGTTAGTTATAACTGGTTCTATTGTGAAAACTGCAGCGCTGAATTCGAGGACCCTGATAATTTAATTAGAGATGCTTTTGATGAGCACGATTTGGAAAAATGTCCAGAATGTGCTACAATTGAAGAAATGACCCTAGTAGGATTGGAAAAGAAATAATGACCCACGAAGAACTATTATCGTATGTAAAAGAAAGAATAGCAACACTAACCAAACTCAGAGATGAAATGCATGCTGAAGGCAATCATGCTTCAGATGAATACACTGCTGGAGCAATTGACTCCTATGACATTATGCGTATCAAATTAGAAGGGACCGTTACATTTCTATGAACGAATACGAAGTAGAACTTATTCACGAGCCAAGCGGTGCCCATATGAGTTTCATAATGTTTAGTGAAACAAAGGAAGACGAGATTGAATTGGCAAAAGAAATTTGGGCAGATATCTCAGTTGTTGTTTTAGACTATAAAGAAGGAGATGAATAATGGGAGCACGGATACACTACGTATTTAAAGATGTTGAAGACGAGGCGTCTGTAGTACTTTATAGCCACTGGGGTGAGACGGAATGGCAACGGGACCTAGCAATGGCCCTGCAGCATTCAAAGCCTAGGTGGAGCGATAACGCCTACTTCAACCGTATGATGATTAGTTACCTTATGCAAGACTCAGTCTTAGATGAGACAGGGTTTGGAATCTATGCTGTTACTGGTACCAACTTTGACCTAGGGGATACCACGGTAATCATCGACATCTCTAAAGAGACTATTATTGATGACAATGGCAACGTTGTCCAATGGCAAGATTTTATTAATGCATATCATCCAAAGGTTTTGGCTGAGCAGATCTAGGTATTGGGTCACCTAGATTATAGGGTGGAAGGGGCAGGCGTGGGGCTTGCTCTTTCCCCCACTTTTTGGTACAATGGATACAAGGGAGAACTATGCGTATAAGCAGACGAGTCACAGATGAGGAGAAAGTTGCTATGAAACTAGGCAATTCTATTTCTGACCTGCGAGTGGATTTGGAATTAGTCGGGGAATACTTGGCAAAATCTCAACCCAATGTAGTGTATAATCGTTTACAGGTAATAGCAGAATCAGCCAAAGAAACTAAGGAAGGTACAAATTATGGCAAAAACAACTTTTGACAACAAGGCTTTAATCTTGGGTCAACTATGGATTAATTATAAAATGGAAGATGAGTGGATTGATTTTGTTGAATACAACGATTTAGGTTTGCCACTTGCTTTCGCATTTGCCGAGGGTATCATCAATGACACACCATCACTACAACAATACATAAATGAAACATGGGACTTACTACTAGAGGGCATGGAACTTGATGACATCGGGTTTAGTGACTTCAAAGAATTGATTGACAAGCAAAATGAATGATGTGGCCTATAGACCCGAAAGGGCACGTGCCATACTTTTATCAAATTGTCAAACCCCAAACCTCATATCCAGACATTACGATCCAAACCATAATATCCCCAAACCTAGACATTACGAACCCTCAAAACTTTCCCCCTGCTGAACTTATACCATAGTTTGTAAGGTTTGTCAAACCATGTTATAATAATAATATGGCCAGAAATCATTTTGCACAGATGTATCAGAACAAATCCCATAGACATGATCAACCTCATGACTCTGTTGAGTTTGATAAAGCCATTGCTGGTCTAACTGGTATGTTGTACTCTATTGTTACTCTTAGGGCTTTCTTTCCTTTCTTTAGATCCCCTGCTGAAATCACTGACAGTACTATTATTCATTCGCCTTACCCGATGCCCTCAAAAATTTCGGGGGATCCAGAGAAACAATACACACAATTAACCCTATGGTAAATAACAAACCATTATCTCCTGGTTTCTTTAAATAACATAAAGGTTTGTTAAAAAAACATTACGATTATCGACAATTTCTCCCTGGTTTTGGGAGATTTTTTTATGGGGTTTTAAGGTTTGAAAGGACTTGACAAACCATTATATCTGTGGTATCATCCGCTGCGAGATAGTTTGTAAGGTTTGAAGGTTTGACAATATGAAGGTTTTGTGATAGGGCTCCGCTCTTTTTTTAAAAGATTACGATGGGCCTTTAAAAGCGCTCTATACTCCACTATGCTCCACTTCACTCCACTTCTACCCTATCTAATAATATAATCAGTAACATTTATCTGTGGATAAACCTGTGGATAACTATTTGGTATACTTGGTATATGACAGAACAAACCGAAGAAAAGATCCCAGGATATAAGCAAATTCCTCCTGATTGGTGTGATGATTGTACTGTACAAGACAGTGTTTGTACAATATGTGGCTGTAGCCATAACTGCTAAACCTGTGGATAACTGCTATAATAGAACTATGTCCATAGACAATTACAGACTAATCAAAAACTATTTCCATATCAAAACCAATTGGGAAGAAGCCTTAAACCTTCTATATAAAAATGCAGAAGGATCACAAAGACCTGAGACCCTATGGTTTAAGATAAAGAACCGTAGATTATTTGATGACCTTCCAGACCTTAAGCCTTTCTTTGAAAAGATAAACAAGGACTATGGCTCAAAGTATTACGATGACTGTCCATATTACGATGCGTGGCAAGTTGGTATTTGTAACTGTGAGGGTATATGGCATGTTGATGGTCCAGTTATATCTTTAGACAATAGTGTAGTCAGTCCTCATAGAGATGTCCACGATGCAGCCTATCTTCAAATGCTAGGCCAATCATTCTGGAGACTAGGTGGGGAAGAAGAAATTGTCCTAAATCCTGGGGATATCCTTTTCCTATCCAATGAGATTACTCATGAGGTATGGGGGCAAGGACCTCGCATGGGTATTCTCCTTATGGCATTAAAGCCTCTATAAAACCACGGTAAATAAAGATTACGATACACCCTTTATAGCCCTGTTGACCATACGGATCAAACCTTTTCGAGTTATCTTCGACGCATCAAATGTCTCCGTATATCCCCCTTGTGGCATATCTGCCTTATCTAGGAAAGAACCATGCTTTTCCCTTAGTGTTCTTAGTACTAGGGTTTCTATGTGTCTTGCTTGATCCCGTTCGGAAAACCACCAATACTTGATCAATATCCAACCCTTGGTCCTATGGCTTGCAAACCTTCTACCAGACACATCAGATATCCCTATCTTAATAGCCTTGTGTATTGGGCTGTATAGGATATATAGTAGGGTCATTACTCTATTATACTTGACTTGTCCCGCAAATTTTGCTATACTTGGATTATGCACATATTCAGAGTATCTCTACTAGATTACGCTACGGCATTTGATCTTGATATCTTTGCCTCGACTGAGAAAGAAGCCAGAGCAATGGCACAAGCAGAAGAACCTAAGATGAACATTACGAAGGTGGTTTGTCTAACCACTATTGAATCTATATGATCAATATGGAAATACCCGATCCATTCCAAACCTTTGTAGCCAACAAATATAGAAACTATAAAGGTATGGTTTATGACTTCTTTGCTAAGGAGTGGTATCTTAAGACTGCTTGTTGTGGTGAAGAACTCTATGCCCCGAACAAAAAGACAATGACCAAGATAAGGCTATACCATACAAGAAATGAGTGCTTAGGTGGATATTGATGAGTTTATGAAGGACCCTTGGAAAAGGTTTAATGAGATGCGTAATACCCCTCATGAATGTGATTACGATTACAGGATAGATTCTTCTGGCACGATGTTCTTTGAGATATGCCGTCTTTGTCTTGACACTAAAGGTATAGTGGAGATGGATGAATGAACCAGAAAGAAAGAACTGCACACCTTAAGGCTCTTTGGCACCAACGCAACAAAGAGCGCAGAAGGCAGGCGATAAGGCTTCGCAGAAGCACAAAGCGCCAGTATGTGCATGATCTTAAAGAGGGTAAGTCTTGTCTGGACTGTGGTATTGAGTATCCTCCATATGTCTAT
>Ga0214919_10000239_pt1 | contig 92812 bp, 85 predicted proteins | sample LL1503_MetaG_FD_177994 | JGI IMG/M metagenome (GOLD analysis project Ga0214919, IMG submission 177994) | Freshwater microbial communities from Lake Lanier, Atlanta, Georgia, United States - LL-1503 | ecosystem: Environmental > Aquatic > Freshwater > Lake | place: USA: Georgia | collected...
CTTCACCATAGACGGTTCGCTCCACATGGGTAGGTTTGAGCTTCCTTCGGTGGGCAACAATATTTCCTTGTTCGTTGATGATGATTTGACTCATATACAAGGTGCCGCCATCGCGCTCACTGAAACCCATCACAACGCTAATGTTATTGGCACGCGCAGCATCCCTGAGTCGAACGATCAGCGGGCTGTCGATAGGCAGCGATTGCTCGTGGTAGCGCACCGCAAATTTGCCCATTCCGGCGAAGGGACTATCCAACCAAACATGGTACGGGTATCCAGGTATAAAAACCTCTGGGAACGCAATGATCTGGGCATTGTTGCTAGCGGCTTCCTTAATGAGTCCTATAGACTTTTCCACCGTAGCTGCTGCATCAAACCAGACAGGCTCTGCTTGCACTGTAGCGGCCCGAAATTTATTTGTGTAAGTGACCATGATTGCTAACTCCTCTTTGTTTTGGGAAATTCACTTTAGCAATGCAAATGGCCTGTCAATTGTCATTTCTTCTCGGCGACATTGTCGAATTGTGGCGATCTCAGCTTGGCTACTTCGGAGTAGGTAAGGTTACATGGCGCAAGCCCTGGGGTCGGAACGCGAAATTCGGGCGACGAACCACCCGTCTTTGGGATCGCGTTTATGACAGTGTCAGCGGTGCCAATACCAGGGCGAAACCCTTAGCGCTGGGTAGTCAGACCGTTCAATGGGACGAACAAAAAGCTTGTGTCGGCACCGCCAGCGACAGGTAAGTGGCGCGCAAAGCCTGTAGGTGGTGCTCGCCTAGGGCCATCGAACCACGGCTCGTGTCGATTTATGATGCAAAGTATGACAGACGAAACTGACATCATCCACTCACCACTTGAGCAGACCTACAGCGCTGACGGCCACAGTGTGCATATCCAAATCTACCGCAACCTAGATAGCCAATGGGTTCTTGAAGTGGTGGATGAAGGCGGTACGTCCACTGTGTGGGATGATTTATTTGCAACGGACTCACAAGCACTAGCAGAAGCCCTGATGGCTATCGAAGCCGAAGGCATTGGCAACTTCATCGACAGCGCCCACAAGCAGGCCCATGACGCGGCCCCGGACTTTATGAAGGCACTTGCTCAAGAAAAGTTTCAGCCCAGTTCACAAGAAGTGCAAGACATGATGATGCCCCTCTCGGAAGAGGAACTAGACGAACTCGATAATTTTTTGCTTTACGGCGTAGACGATGACGAAGGCATGACCTTTGAAGCGTTGGACGGCTACTTGCATGCCATCGCGATTGGGCCGCAGATCATCATGCCCAGCCAATGGCTGCCCAAGGTCTGGGGCGCAGGCAGCGCCACATTACCGCCAACGGGAGATATAGACCAACTCAACCACATCCTGGCCTTGGTCATGCGGCACTACAACAGCATCATCGCTGGTTTTGAGCAAAATCCTCCGTGTGTAGCGCCGTGCTGGAGCATCCACCAATATGACATCGGCGAGTTTGAAGAGGCCGAGGTGTGGGCCTGCGGCTTTACCGAAGGTGTGGCACTCAAGCGCGACGCATGGCAGCCCTTATTCGACAGCCCTGAAGGTCGGCAGTGGTACAGGCCGATTGGCTTGCTAGGTGAAAACGATTTTTCTTCCGACCAGGACGCGCTGACAACCACACCGGCGCAGCGGGAAGAACTTGCAAAACAGATTGAAGTCAGCCTAATGAACATCCACGCATTTTGGTTGCCACTGCGTGAGGCCACCCATGAGCGGGAAATGTCGCAGCGCTTGCGCACCAAAGTAGGCCGCAACGAGCCCTGCCCCTGCGGCAGTGGTAAGAAGTTTAAGAAATGCTGTGGCTTCGCCAGCGAACTGCATTGACCTTAGCTAGAACCCTAGGAATAGCAGCAACATGCAAGGCTAATGGCAATTGGCGGAGCAAGCCACAACAGCCTGTTGGGCAAGCTGCCCTACCCGCAAGTACCCTTATGTTCTCTGCACTCCAGCGCACTTGGTAGCACCGTGGTGCGCAGATAAATGACACCACTGTCTTTCACCCGATATACCTTGATAGGCGTACAAACGCCGCAGTAACCAGCGGCTTTGCTGGATTCTTCAATTTCTAAATAGCCTTGGCGCACTTTGAAATCAAAGCTGCATCCCTGGATATTGTTTTCCTTGCCGTGGAAGCGCATATAGGCTTTGCCGCAGGCATGGTAGGCGAACAACTCAAGCGTGTAGCCGGACTAGAACCAGTAATGGGACGCAGAGTGCTCGAATGGGGAGCGAGGATAGCCACATCACGCCCAAGGGCTCAAACAGTTGCAAAGCTGTATGAATGAAATGCTGAAAATTTCTCAAAATTCAACGACGCGAACCCTCAAAACCTCTCCATATAAGGCCGCAAATCCAGCTCATGCGTCCAGGCGTCGCGGGGTTGTTGGTGCAACACCCAGTAGGCGTCGGCGATGTGGTCGGGGTTGAGAATGCCGTCTTGCGTTTTGAGGGCGTAGCGCTCGGGAAAAAGGGTGCGAATGAATTCGGTGTCGATGGCGCCGTCGATGATGGTGTGGGCTACGTGTATGCCCAGCGGCCACAGTTCGCGGGCCATGCTTTGGGCCAGGGCGCGCAGGGCCATCTTGCCGCCCGAAAAGCCGGCAAAGTTCGCGCTTCCGCGCAGCGAAGCCGTAGCGCCAGTAAAGATAATGCTTCCTTTTTGCGCCACGCCCTGCCCGCTTTGGGCATCGGAAGTTGCGTCTGGCCGCGCCACCATGCGCTTAGCTACTTCGCGCCCGGTCAGGAAACCGGCCAGGCAGGCCATTTCCCACATCTTGGTATAGCGGCGCGCGGTCTCGGTCAGGATGCTGCTCGGCGAGTTGGCGCCGATGTTGAACACCAGCACTTGGATAGGCCCGATCTGCGTCTCAATGTGTTCCACCAGCGCAATTACGTCTTCCTCTTTGCGCGCGTCCGAGCCAAAGCCGTGGGCTATGCCGCCCTCGGAGCGGATTTGCTCAAGCAGGGGCTGTAATTTGTCCAAGGTGCGCCGGGTGGCGCAAACGGTATAGCCCTCGCGGGCAAAGCGGCGGGCCACAGCGCCACCGGTGGCATCGCCCGCACCGATGACGAGGCAAACTTTGGACTGGGTCATGGTGCGGCCTTAAGCGCGGGGGGGCAGGCCGCGCACCAGGGTTAAAAATTGCAGCGCGGTTCCGGCGCGGCGGTGTTCAGACAGGGCCTGGTATTCGGGGTCGGCAAACCAGGCGCGGGCTTTTTCCTCAGACGGGAATTTGAAAATAATCATGCGCCCGGCGCGCGGGGCCGTGCCTTCCAGATGCACTGGCGCATCGTCAAAGGTGATGAACTCGCCACCGTAGCGCTTGAGGATGGGGAAAAAGCCTTTTTCGTACTGGCGGTAGGCGGACGCGTCGGTCACTTGCAAGTTGACGACGCCATACACAGCGATATCGCTCATGGGGAATCCTTTGAAAAGAGTTAGGTAAAACCCTAGGCCATTTGCCACTTCGCAAAGCGTTGTAGCAGTGGACCTGAGACCCTATTGTCCTGCGCGCGACAGCGCGGCCAGAGCCTCAGCCCGAACAAACCCAGAGCCCGGCAGTCAAGAGGCCGCGCAGGCCATGAATCTTATAAGATGCATTTAAACAGCGCCTGCAGCGTTTGGGCCCGGCGCCCACACCATAACGAGGAGTTCGGACATGCCCGTGATAGAGAGCCAAGTGAATACCCTTGGCGAGGCCTTCGTGCGCAACCGCGAAGACATGCTCAAAGCCCTGGCCGGGGTGCGTACTGTGGAGGACAAGGTACGCGCCACCGAGACCGAGAAGCAACCCAAGTTCCACAAGCGCGGCCAACTGATGCCGCGCGAGCGGGTAAATCTGCTGCTGGACCGGGGCACGCCTTTTCTGGAAATATCCACCCTGGCCGGCTACAAACAGCACGACGACAAAGACGGCTCGCTGGCCGGGGGCAACAGCATTTGCGGCATCGGCTATGTGTGCGGCGTGCGCACCATGGTGACGGCATCGAATAGCGCCATCAAAGGCGGCACGATCACGCCCTGGGGTTTGCGCAAAAGCCTGCGCATGCAAGACATTGCCATGAAGCAAAAGCTGCCCATCGTCAGCCTGCTGGAGTCGGGCGGCGCCAATTTGCTTTACCAGGCCGAAATCTTTATTGACGGCGGCACTACGTTTGCCAACCAGGCCATGTTGTCTGCGGCTGGCGTGCCGCAAATCACCGTGGTGCACGGATCAAGCACGGCGGGCGGCGCGTATGTGCCGGGCTTGTCGGACTACACCATCATGGTGCGCAAAAACGCGAAGGTGTTTCTGGCCGGGCCGCCGCTACTCAAAGCGGCCACCGGCGAGGTTGCGGGCGACGAGGAGCTGGGCGGCGCCGAGATGCATGCGCAAGTCACGGGCACTGCCGAATTTTTGGCCGAGAGCGATGCCGACGGTATCCGCCTTGCGCGCGAAGTGATGGCCAGCCTGGACTGGAATCAACACCGCCCGCAGTTTGCCGATGCGCCAGTGCAAGCGCCGCTGTTCAGCCCGGACGAATTGTGTGGTGTAGTGCCGGTGGACTACCGCCAGCCTTACGACTGCCGCGAAGTGATTGCGCGCATCGTAGACGGCAGCGAATTTTTGGACTTCAAAAGCGAATACGACAACCAGACTATTTGCGGGCGCGCACGCATCCACGGCATGCAAGTGGGCATCTTGGGTAACAACGGGCCGATCACCGCCAGGGGTGCGACCAAGGCCGGCCAGTTCATCCAGCTGTGCGATCAGGCGGATATTCCGCTGGTGTTTTTGATGAACACCACCGGCTACATGGTGGGCACCGAAAGCGAACAAGGCGGCATCGTCAAACACGGCAGCAAGATGATTCAGGCGGTGGCCAATGTGCGGGTGCCCCGCATCACCGTGGTGATTGGCGCCTCGTTTGGAGCGGGCAACTACGGCATGTCGGGGCGTGGCTTTCGGCCCGACTTTATTTTTGCCTGGCCCAATGCGCGCACGGCGGTCATGGGCGGCGAACAGGCGGCCAAAGTGCTGTCTATTGTTAACCGCGAAAAAATCCTGAAAGAAGGTCGCGAACCTACCGCCGATGAAGAAAGCAAATTTGCATTTATGGAAGGCGCGGTTATTCACCAGTTCGACCGTGATTCGCAAGCCTTATCAGGTACATCGCGCTTGTACGACGACGGTCTGATAGACCCGCGCGACACGCGCCGCGTGCTGGCCATGACCCTGTCCATTTGCCGCGAAGGCCGCACCCGTCCACTCAAGCCCAGCAGCTTTGGCGTGGCGCGTTTTTAATTAAGGTGGCCACACATGCTGTTTGACAAAGTATTGATAGCGAACCGCGGCGAGATCGCGGTGCGCATCATCCACGGCTGCCGCCGCATGGGCTACCGCACGGTGGCGGTGTATTCCGAAGCCGACCGCGATGCACCGCACGTAGCCCTGGCCGATGAAGCGATTTGCATCGGCCCGGCACCAGCGCAGGAATCCTATTTATCCATAGAAAAATTGATTGCGGCAGCCCAAAGCAGCGGCGCCGGGGCTATCCATCCGGGCTACGGCTTTTTGTCTGAGCGTTCGGCGTTTGCGCAGGCGGTGCAGGACGCCGGCCTCGTGTTCATAGGTCCGGACCCGCAAGCGATTGAGGCCATGGGCAACAAAAGCGCCTCCAAAATCCGAATGCTGGCGGCTGGCGTCTCCTGCGTGCCGGGCTATCAAGGCGATGGGCAAGGCGACGACACCCTGGTAGCCGAGGCCCAAAAAGTAGGCCTACCAGTGATGGTGAAAGCCGCAGCAGGTGGCGGCGGGCGTGGCATGCGCCTGGTGCACGATGCGGCGGATTTATTAACCGCCATTCAGTCCGCGCGCAGTGAAGCGAGCAACGCTTTTGGCGACGGGCAGTTGCTCATCGAAAAAGCCGTGCTGCATGCGCGCCATGTGGAGATTCAAGTATTTGGTGATCGGCACGGGAACGTAGTGCATGTAGGCGAGCGCGATTGCTCGGTGCAAAGGCGCAACCAAAAAGTGGTGGAGGAAGCGCCCAGCCCGGCGGTAGACGATGCATTGCGCGCACGCATGGGCGCGGCCGCAGTGGCTGCAGCTCGGGCCGTGAATTACGTGGGAGCAGGCACAGTGGAATTTATGCTGGCGCGCGATGGCAGCTTTTATTTCCTGGAAATGAACACGCGTTTGCAAGTGGAGCATCCGGTTACCGAAATTATTTATGACTTGGACTTGGTGGAATGGCAGTTGCGCGTAGCCCAGGGCCAGGCGCTGCCGCTAGCGCAGGAGGCAATTAACGCGCGGCGCAAAGGCTGGGCTATCGAGGTGCGCTTGTGTACCGAAGACCCTGCCACCAACTTCATGCCCCAAACCGGCCCGCTGCTGGCTTGGCATGCGCCGCAAGGCGCGGGCATGCGCACCGATCATGGCCTGCGTCAGGGTGGTGTGGTGTCGCCGTATTACGACTCCATGCAGGCCAAGCTCGTTGCTAGCGGCGACACGCGAGAGCAGGCCTGCCGGAGGCTCTTGCATATGCTGGATCAAACAGTGCTATTGGGCGTGACCAGTAACCGCGATTACCTGCGCCAAATCATCGCGCACCCAGTGTTTGCGGCAGGCGATTTTTCGACCGGCTTTATTGCAGAACACCTAAGCCCCGAAAACTTTGCAGCCAGCCGCGCGCCCACCGCGCTGCATAGCGCCTTGGCTGCCGTGCTGCTATACCGCAGCCAAGCCCTTGCTTTGCAGGCCGATGCCGGGCTGGATGCGGAATTGCTGGAGTGGCAAAGTTCAGCCCCCGCGCAAGTGCCGCTGCAGCTGCAGTGCGGCGAAAGCAAGCTGCGCGTTACCGTTGCCGCGCTGGGACGTGGCGCTTACCGCGTGCAGTTAGACGGACAAACGCATGAGCTCGAAATTGTTTCCATGCAAGCGCCCACCTTGCGCTTCAAGCACCAGGGCCTGGACGCCACAGCCGACTATGCGCTTGCGGGTAACTGCGTGCATTTTTCGCATGCCGGCCTGACCCTTAGCTATACCGACACCACCTTAGCCCCGGCCAGCAAAGACGCGGCGGGCAGCGATGGGCGCATGCTGGCGCCAATGGACGGCAAGATTTTGAAAGTGCTGGTGCAGCCCGGCGACACGATAAGCAAAGGCCAAACACTAGCGGTACTGGAGGCCATGAAAATGGAATTTGCAATCAGCAGTGGTGTGGACAGTAGCGTTACCGCCGTGTCCTGTCAGGTCGGGCAACAAGTGAAAGCACGCCAGTTGCTGATCAGCCTGGCACCCACGCACAACAAGGAAGGAACACTTGCATGAAGCTGTACCACTGCGTCGATGCGCGCTCGCTGCGCCCCTTGTGGGCCTTGGAAGAAATGGGCTTGCCCTATGAGCTGGAAGTGCTGCCCTTTCCGCCGCGCGTGTTCAAGAAAGACTATCTGGGCGTAAACCCGCTAGGTACGATTCCCTACTTGGTCGATGGCGACACCCACATGACCGAATCCAGCGGCATCTGCCACTACCTGGTCGAGCGTTATGGCAAGTACGAGTTTGGCTTGCGGCCGGACCACCCGGAATATGGCAGCTATACCAACTGGCTTTTTCACAGCGACGCCACCCTCACCTTTCCGCAAACCGTGGCGCTACGTTACGGTGTGATGGAACCGCCGCCGCGCAAGCTGCCCCAAGCCGTTGAGGATTACAAAAAATGGTATCTGGCGCGATTGCGCATGCTGACCGCGCATCTGCAGGACCGCCAATTCCTGTGCGATGGGCGCTTCACCATTGCCGATATTTGCATTGGCTATGCGCTATTTTTGGGCACCACGCCTGGCCTAGATATGGGCGCGCAATATGCGCCGCATGTGCAGGACTACCTAGCACGCCTGCTGGCACGCCCCGCGCTTATTCGGGCCCGCGCTTTGGGTGCATAAAGCACGTAGCCAAAGCCCTACCTGGATTGCCCACTTTTAATTGACCCTAGGATGCCCGCATGAACCCCGTGGACCCGGCTGAAACCGAATTGATGCTTGAACAGGTGCGGCGTTTTGCGCAGACCGAAGTGGCGCCGTACCTCGAGGCCTGGGAAGCAGCAGGCGAATTCCCGCGCAACATGTACAAGCGCTGGGCCGATCTGGGCTGGCTAGCCATGGGCTACCCGGAAGAACTAGGCGGCATTGCCGCCCCTTGGACGCTGCGCAATGCCTTTGGCGTGGCGGCAGCGCGCTACACCGGTAGCGGCGGCTTGTTGGCCAGCCTGGGCAGCAACAGTATTGGCCTGCCGCCCATCATCAACTACGGCAGCGCGGCCTTGAAGCAAGCTATCGTGCCGCCGGTGTTGGCCGGTGAAAAAATTGCAGCGTTGGGCATTACCGAGCCCGGTGGCGGTTCGGACGTAGCCAACCTTCGTACCACGGCGCGGCGTGAAGGTGATCACTACATCATTGATGGCGAAAAAACTTTTATCACGTCGGGCATGCGCTTTGACTGGATCAGCCTGGCGGTGCGTACCGATGCGGACAACAAAGGCGCTGGCGGTATTTCGATGATCGCAGTGCCGGGGGATGCAGTTGGCATAACGCGCACCAAGCTTCACAAAATGGGCTGGCATTGCTCGGACACCGCCAGCCTGCACTTTGACAAAGTGCGCGTGCCAGTAGGCAACTTGTTGGGCGAGGAAAACAAGGGCTTCAAAATCATCATGACCAACTTCAATGGCGAGCGCTTGGGCATGTCGGCCACCGCCATCGGCATGGCAGAGGCTTGCTATGACGAAGCGCTGGCCTGGGCGCGTGAGCGGAAAACCTTTGGCCAGCCGCTTACCAGTCACCAGGCGCTTCGCCACAAGCTGGTGGATATGCGTATGCGCATTGAGGCCAGCCGCGCCTGGCTGGACAAGCTATCGGTGCAAGCCGATGCGGGCCAAACCGGGCAGGCCTGGGTGGCCGAAGTCTGCATGCTGAAGAATCAATCTACCCAAACTATGCAGTTTTGCGCCGACCAGGGCGTGCAAATATTGGGCGGTATGGGCTATATGCGCGGCAGTGCCTGCGAACGCATTTACCGCGAAGTTAAGGTCATGACGATTGGCGGCGGCGCCGAAGAAATCATGAAAGAACTGGCCGCGCGTCAATTAGATATTTAAGGACAACCACCATGGAAAAAGCCATTCTCACTTGCGCGCTCACCGGCGTTCTGACCGACCCCAAGCAACATCCGGTGCCGGTCACACCCGCGCAAATGGCAGCCGAGGCCAAAGCCGCTTTTGAAGCTGGGGCCTCCATCATGCATGTGCACATTCGCCGCCAAGAGGAAGGCATGGGCCACATGCCTTCGTGGGACCCGGAAGTCGTGTGGGAAGTGACCGAAGCCATACGCGCCGCTTGCCTCGGCGTCATCATCAACCTGACCACCGGTGTGGTGGGTAAAGACATCGCCGGGCCGCTGGCCTGCATACGGCGCGTGCGGCCCGAAATTGCGGCCTGCAACGCCGGTACGCTTAATTACCTGAAGATCCGCTCCGATGGCCGCTGGGCTTGGCCGCCCATGGTGTTTGACAACCCGGTGGACAAGGTGAAAGCATTTTTGGACGTGATGCACGAAACCGGCACCATGCCCGAGTTTGAGTGCTTTGACGTAGGCATTGTGCGCTCGGTAGCTATGTTCAAGAAAGCCGGCATGACGGACCACTTGGACTACAACTTTGTGATGGGCGTCGATTCGGGCATGCCGGCCGATGCCGAGCTGCTGGGCTGGTTGCGAAAGCAAATTGATCCGGGCGTCACCTGGCAAAGTACGCTGATTGGCCGCCAGGAAATCTGGCCGGTACACCAAGCCACGGCTGACTTGGGCGGCATGCTCCGCACCGGTCTGGAAGACACGTTTTATCTGCCCGATGGCTCCCGCGCCAGCGGCAACGGTGCGCTGATTGAGGCACTGGCCCGCTGCGCCCGCAATGCAGGCCGCGACATCGCCTCCCCCGCCGAAGCGCGCACCCGCTTAGGGCTGCGCGCCACTGCATAAAACCTTTTTATCTTTGCCCTTGGAGACAGCCCATGCAATTCACCCATGAACACCGCGAAGTCCAAAAAACCCTCAAACGTCTTATTGACGAAGACATCAACCCCCATGTGGACGAATGGGAAGAAGCCGGAATTTTCCCGGCGCATGAGGTGTTTAAGAAACTGGGTAATTTGGGCCTCTTGGGTCTGACCAAACCCGAAGCCTATGGCGGCGCAGGGCTGGATTACAGCTATAGCCTGGCCATGGCTGAGACCCTGGGCCATATCCACTGCGGCGGCGTACCCATGGCGATCGGCGTGCAAACCGATATGTGTAGCCCGGCGCTGGCACGCTTTGGCAGCCCCGAGTTGTGCGCTGAGTTTTTGACGCCCTCTATTGCCGGCGATATGGTGGGCTGCATCGGCGTATCCGAGCCAGGTGCGGGCAGTGATGTGTCGGCCATCAAAAGCTATGCGCGCAAAGACGGTGACGATTACATCATCAGCGGCCAGAAAATGTGGATTACCAATAGCCTGCAAGCAGACTGGATGTGCATGCTGGTCAACACCGGCGAAGGCGCAGCGCACAAGAATAAAAGCCTGGTGATGGTGCCCATGCGCGAGAGACGCGGCGGCACGCTCACCAAAGGCATCGAGGTTGCGAAAAAAATCCGCAAAATCGGCATGAACAGCAGCGACACCGGCCTGATTTATTTTGACGAAGTGCGCGTGCCCCAACGCAACCGCATTGGCGGCGAAGGCCAAGGTTTCATTTATCAAATGCAGCAATTTCAGGAAGAACGCCTGTGGGCGGCGGCCAGCACTTTGCAAGGCCTGAACAATTGCATTGAAGACACCATTGCCTATGCACAAGAACGCAAGCTCTTTGGCGCTACGCTGGCCGATCAGCAATGGGTGCAGTTCAAACTAGCCGAAATGAAAACCGATGTGGAAGCCTTGCGCGCCCTGACCTACCGCGCTTGCGAACTCTATATTCAAGGCCAGGATGTGACTGAGCTGGCCAGCATGGCCAAGCTAATGGCCGGACGCTTAAACCGCAGCGTGACAGACGGCTGCCTACAGTTCTGGGGCGGCATGGGCTACTCCTATGAAACCCGCATCTCGCGCGCCTACCGCGATGGCCGCCTGGGCTCTATCGGGGGTGGAGCGGATGAAGTGATGCTGGGTATCCTGTCAAAAATTATGGGTATTGCGAAGCGACCGCCCAAGCAATAAGCGCTTGTTGCAACATCGCGCTTCAGGTCTGACAAGCTTGCTCTAAGCAGGCGGACGGAGTCCGACGGTACGACCATGACTGTTTGACCACTTCGCCTTAGGCAAGCCCGCATTGCGCCATCCGACGGCCCATGAAGGACTCAACTATGAAAGCCAGTATCTGCGTTGCGTTTTTGGCGCTACTTTGCGGCGCTGCACACGCCACCGAATGGAAGCTGATCACTACCAGCAGCGATCTCAGCAAAATCACTTACTGGTATGTGGACCCGGCCAGCATCGTGGTCGAATCCAATCTGCTCCAAGCCCGCTTGCGCACCGCCTGGTCCACCATGCAATATGGGCCAAACAACACCGGCTACCAGTCCACCACCTACCTGAACTTTATCGACTGCGAGCGCCGCACCATTGCCTTTACCGGCAACACCTATTTCAGCGATATGGAGTCCACCAGCGCGCCGGTGTACCAAGAAGACGCGCAGCCGATACAAGCCCTCCGCTTTAGCTCGGTGCGGCCCGGCACACCGGGCGAGATTCGCATCAACTATCTATGTCAGTCGCACGGCACCTCTTCCAATAAGGTGATCTAGGGCTTAGTCAACGCAGCGCTGCTGCATCGCTTGCGCTGTTGTCCATTAAGTCATCGCGAAACCCCAGGCGGTTGTAATCCATGGTATCTAACGGCGCTGCGAGCTAATCAGGGCTGTCGTATCGCGTGCCGCAATCTCAGTCAGTAAGCTTGCTTTACTGACCTAGCGCAAAGCGTGCAGCTTTGACAATACTGGCTGCATCGACGCGAAAGTAAGCGCGCAATTCCTGGCGCGTATCGCTACGGCCAAATCCGTCGGTGCCCAGGGTCAAGTAACGCCGGCCCGCTGGCAGGTGGGCGCGTATGCTCTCGGGCACGGCGCGCACATAGTCGCTGGCGGCGATGACGGGTCCGCTGGCGCCTTGTAATTGCGCTTGCACAAAAGGTATCGTTGTGCCAAGTGCGTCGATGGCATCCTGCTCGCAGCGCTGACCGTCGCGGGCGAGCTCGCTCCAGCTGGTCACACTGAATACCTCGGCGGCAATCCCCTGCTCTGCCAGCGTGGCTGCGGCTTTGATCACTTCACCCAAGATAGCGCCCGAGCCCATGAGGGTGACGCGCGGCGCCGCGGTATCCAAGTGCGCAGGCACAGCCAACAAGCGGTAACAACCTTTGAGCAGTTGCTCGTTCACGCCTAGGGGCAAATCCGGTTGCGCATAGTTTTCGTTCATCAAGGTGACGTAATAAAACACGTCTTGCTGATCGACCAGCATTTCGCGCATGCCCTGGTCGATGATGACCGCCATTTCACCGGCAAACGCCGGGTCGTAGGCTTTGCAATTCGGGATCGTCGCGGCCACCAAGTGGCTGCTGCCATCCTGGTGCTGCAAGCCTTCGCCCCCCAACGTAGTGCGGCCCGAAGTCGCGCCCAGCAGAAAGCCGCGCGCGCGCTGATCGGCTGCGGCCCAGATAGCGTCACCGACGCGCTGAAAGCCAAACATCGAGTAATAAATATAGAAAGGCAGCATGGCAAGGCCGTGCACGCTATAGCTGGTGGCGGCTGCCGTCCAACTGGCGATAGCGCCTGCTTCGCTGATGCCTTCTTCCAATATCTGCCCGTCCATGGCTTCGCGGTAACTGAGCACCGAGCCAATGTCTTCGGGTTCGTACTGCTGGCCTACGCTGGAGTAAATACCGACCTGTTTGAACAAATTGGCCATGCCGAAAGTGCGCGCCTCATCGGCGACGATGGGCACCACGCGCGGCCCGATTTGCGGGTCTTTCATCAATTGGCCGAGGATGCGCACAAAGGCCATGGTGGTGGACATTTCTTTGTTGTCCGCATGCAATGCAAAGTTTGCGTAGCTGGCAAGCGCAGGGATCGGTACCACCGCGCAGGAGGTGTCGCGCTTGGGCAGGTAACCGCCCAGCGCCATGCGTCTGGCGTGCAGGTATTGCATTTCGGGCGAATCCGCAGCCGGTTTTAAAAAGTCCAGGCTATTGGCCTGCTCGTCCGACAAAGGTAAGTTAAAGCGGTTGCGAAACGCCAGCAATGCAGGTTCATCGAATTTTTTCTGGCTGTGCGTGGTCATCTTGCCTTGACCCGCCTGGCCCATGCCGTAGCCTTTTTTGGTGTGCGCCAATATCACGGTGGGTTGGCCGGTGTGCTTGGCCGCCGCAGCGTAAGCAGCATGGATTTTTACCAGGTCGTGGCCGCCGCGTTTGAGCCTGTCGATTTGCTCATCCGTCAGTCCTTGTGCCAATTGCGCGAGTTCGGGGTTTTGGCCGAAGAAGGTTTCGCGGTTGAAACGCCCGTCCTTGGCGGCAAAGGTTTGCATTTGGCCGTCAACCGTATTGGCAAAAGCTTTGACCAATGCGCCGTGCGTGTCGCGCGCAAACAATCCGTCCCAGTCGCTGCCCCAAATCAATTTGATCACGTTCCAACCCGCTCCGCGAAACAACTTTTCCAGCTCATCAATGATGCGGCCATTGCCGCGTACCGGGCCGTCTAAGCGCTGCAGATTGCAGTTCACTACCCAGACTAGGTTGTCTAGGCGTTCGCGAGAGGCAAGCGTGAGCGCGCTCATGCTTTCGGGCTCGTCCATTTCGCCGTCGCCGAACACCCCCCAGACCTTGCGGCTCTGACAGTTGACCAAACCCCGGTGGGTCAAATAGCGCATAAAGCGCGCGTGGTAAATCGAGCTGATTGGACCTATGCCCATGGAGCCTGTGGGGAACTGCCAGAAGTCCGGCATTAACCACGGATGCGGGTAGCTAGAGAGGCCGCGTGCGCCTTCTCGCGGCGCTTTGAGTTCCTGGCGGTAATGGGACAAATCGGCTTCGCTTAAACGGCCCTCCAAAAAAGCGCGGGCATAAACGCCGGGCGCGCTGTGCGGCTGAAAAAATACCAAATCGCCTTGGTGCTTGTCGTCACGCGCATGGAAAAAATGGTTGTAGCCGACCTCGAACAAATCGGCGGCGCTGGCATAACTTGCGATGTGACCGCCGAGTTCGCCGTAGGCGCCGTTGGCTTTGGCCACCATGGCCAGCGCATTCCAGCGCATCAGCGAAGCGAGTTTTTCCTCTATGGCCAGATCGCCGGGGTAAGGTTGCTGCGCCTGCACAGGGATCGTGTTGACGTAGGGCGTTACGAGTTCGGGCGACCATTCAATCTGCCTTTGGTGCGCCAAGGCGACCATTTGGTCCAGCAGGTAGCGCGCACGTTCGGGGCCGTAAACGGCTACGACGCCTTGAAAGGCCTCGCGCCATTCGGCAGTTTCGAGGGGATCAATATCTGAGGTTTTTTGCAGCATGGCAGTCAATCGCTTGGATGAAACACTTAGGCCTCAAATATAGAAAAATTGGCGCAATATGTGCTGTTGAAAACACAGGTGCCACACTACTTTAAAAGCATAAAATACTTTGAAATTTAACTCTTAAGGTGTTTTATGCTTTTAGACTCTGTAGATTACAAAATATTGGCCCAGTTGCAGGAAGACTCTTCCCTCACCAATGTGGAGCTGGCCCGGCGGGTGCATTTGTCGCCCTCGCCCTGCTTACAAAGAGTCAAGGCGTTGGAAGCCGCCGGGGTGATTCAGCGCTATGTGGCGCTGACCCAGCCGCAGGCCCTGGGCTTGGGTTTGAACGTGTTTATTTCCATTAGCCTGAAAGAGCAATCCAAGGCGGCGCTGGCCGAATTCGAGCGGCGGATCGCCGAGCATGACGAGGTGATGGAGTGCTACCTGATGACCGGCGACTCGGACTATTTAATCCGCGTGGCGATTGCCGATATGGGGGCATTGGAAAAATTTATTCTGGAACAGCTAACGCCGATTCCGGGCGTGGAAAAAATCCGCAGCAGTTTTGCACTCAAGCAAGTGCGTTACAAAACCGCCCTACCCTTGCGTGGCGCGGGCAGTCCTTAATGCAGCCTAGCCCCGAACACCTGCCGCCAAGGCCTGGTCGATGTCCCACAAGATGTCGTCTATGTGCTCAATCCCAACCGACATACGCACCATATCGGGCATCACGCCGGCCTTGATTTGCTGCTCGGGCTCGAGCTGCCGGTGCGTGGTGGACGCGGGGTGAATGATTAGGGTGCGGGTATCGCCGATATTGGCCAGGTGGCTCATGAATTGCGCCGCTTCGATAAAGCGCACACCGGCTTCCAAGCCACCTTGAATACCAAAGGCCAAGAGGCCCGAAGCGCCGGGCAGTCCATCGACGCTGCGCATCTGGCGCTGTACCAAATCGTATTGCGGATGGTCTGGCAGGCCGGGGTAATTGACCCAGCTGACGCGCGCATCATCTTTTAAGAACTGCGCCACTTTGCGCGCATTGCTGCAATGGCGTTCCATGCGCACATGCAAGCTTTCGGTGCCCTGCAATATCTGCCAGGCCGAGAACGGAGATAGGCAAGCACCATACACGCGCAAAACTTCCATGCGTGCACGCATGGAAAAACCAAAGTCGCCAAAGGTCTCATAAAACTTGACGCCGTGGTAACCAGGTGAAGGCTCGGTCATACCCGGAAACTTGCCGTTGTCCCACGGAAATGTGCCGGCCTCGACCATCACGCCACCAAGCGTAGTGCCATGCCCACCTAGGTATTTAGTGGCCGAATGGACCACGATGTCGGCACCCAATCGCAAGGGGTTGCATAGGAACGGCGAAGGCACGGTATTGTCGACAATCAAGGGCACGCCATGCGCATGCGCCACTTCCGCCACAGCCGCAATATCCAGCACCGTCAGGCTCGGATTGCCCAGACTCTCGGCAAACACGGCGCGGGTATTGGGCTGCATAGCAGCAGCAAAGGCGGCAGGGTCGGTGGCATCGACAAAGGTGGTGTCTATACCAAAGCGCTTTAAATTTACCGCCAACATCGTGACGCTCCCGCCATACAAAGCACCTGCGGCCACCACATGGTCGCCCTGCTGCAGGATGGTCATCAAGGCCATGGCCTCGGTGGCCATACCGCTGGCCGCAGCCAGGCCAGCGCGCCCGCCCTCAAGCGCGGCGACACGCTCTTCCAGCGCGGCCACGGTCGGGTTGGACAAGCGGGAATAAATATTGCCAAAGGTCTGCAAGTTAAACAGACTGGCCGCATGGTCAGCGCTGTCAAACACAAAGCTGCTGGTCTGGTAGATCGGCAAGGCGCGTGCGCCGGTGGCCGCGTCGGGCACCTGCCCGGCGTGGATAGCCAATGTCTCGGGCTGGAAATGATGGTCTGCCATGGTGATCTTCCTCAGGCCTTAGTCAGGCGACGTTTGGCCGAAATAATGCCGGTGCTTACGCCCACCAGATTGAGCCCCCCAAACAAGCGGCCATGTTCAATCTTGACGCAGCGGTTCATGACCGAGTCCAACCCAGCTTGGCGCGCCAACTGGTCCGCCTCTTCATTGACCACACCGATTTGCTGCCACAGGCAGCGCGCGCCCATGGCAATGGCCTGGCGAGCAATGGGTAACACGTCCTCGGACCGCCTGAACACATCCACCATATCCACTGGAAACGGTATATCGGCCAAATCGGCGTAACAGTGTTCACCCAGCACATCGGTGCCGGCTTTGGCATAACGCGGATTGACCGGCACGATGCGGTAGCCATGGTCTTGCATGTATTTGCTGGCAAAAAAACTAGGCCGATGCCATTCGGCAGACAGGCCCACCACCGCGATCGTGCGGCTGCGGCCAAGGATGCGGCTGAGTTGGTCTATGGTGTTCATGGGATTCGGTATGTTAATTGGATTGGCACTTCCCGCCGCGCCGCTTCAGGACTGCACCCGGTTGCTTAGGGTTCCCACACCGCTGACGGTAATTTCGACCAAATCGCCATCCTGGAGAAAACGTGTGGGCGAAAAGCTGCCACCCGCGCCTTCGGGGGTGCCGGTGGCAATCAGGTCACCTGGGTTCAGGGGCGTGAAGTGGGAGATGTAGGCGACAAGCTCGTCCAGGCCAAAGATCATCTGGCTCACATCCGTGTGTTGGCGCAGTTCGCCATTGACATGCGTACTGACTGTCATAGCGCTTACCGCGTCTATGGCATCTGCGGTGACGATCCAGGGGCCGCAACCGCCTGAATTGGCGAAATTTTTACCAGCGTGCAAAGAGTGTTTTTGCCAACCACGCACCGAGCCGTCGTTCAAAATGGTGTAGCCCGCCACATGCGACATCGCCGCTTCTCTTGTGATGTGCCGCCCGGCTTTGCCGATGACAAGCGTGATCTCGCCTTCGTAGTCAAAGGTCTGGGCCGCATCGCCTTGTGGCAGCTCCAGTGCCTGGCCCTGGCCCACCACCGCATCGTGGTGTTTGGCGAAAAGAATGATGTGATCTGGGTCCGGCGGGGCCACGCCTTGGACCGGGTATTTCTTACGGTAATTAATGCCGATGCAAATGATTTTGTTGTGGACGGAGAGCGGCGCCAGAAGCTGCACCTGACTCAGCGGCAGGCCAGTCGTGCGACCCACCAAATCCTGCGCCAGTGCTGCACTGGCATCGCCCGCGAAGGCGGATGCGATATCCGGGTAGTGCGCCAGAAAATCCGTCGAAGGCTCGGTAATAAATTCATCTTCTAGAACCACACCATAGGCCCTGCGACCCTGGTAGATAAAGCGTGCGATTTTCATAAAAATGCCTCCTCGCGTTTGCGCACCACCGCGGCCATAGTGTCGTTATAGGGAGTGGGGATACCCAGCTCGCGGCCCAGAAGCGGCACCATACCGTTGATGGCATCGATTTCCGATACGCGCCGCGCCTGGTGGTCTAGCAGCATGGACGGGCGTGCCAGCGGCATACCCTGGCCGAATTGCGTCACGTATTGCAGCACGTCAGTAAAGCCGAAATGGATGCCCTTACCCAGGCCGCAGGAATAGGCTTCTCGGGTGCAGCCGGTGGCAATTTCCCACCACTGCGGCTGGGCCATCAGTTCGCCCACGGTACAGTCAAACACGGTGCAGGGCGCGGAGAACGTGACGTTGCAGACGAACTTTTCCCAGATCAACTGGTTGATGTCTTCAAAGGCCTGGGCCTTGAATCCGGCGGCTTGCCAGACCTGTTCCACGCGGCGCAAACGCTCGCTCATCCCGCCCTTCATTTCGCCCAGGCGGATCAACTTCATGGCGTTGTGGTGCGCATGGCCAGGGCCTTTCATCGAAGCACCGAAGCCATCGGCTACGCCCAGCAGCACGTTGTCCGTAGGCATGTACTGCGCAATACGCTGGCCCGAGCCCAGTCCGTTTTGAATCGTCAGCACCAGCGATAAAGCCTGCATCAGCGGCGCAATGGCTTGCGCTGCCGCACCCACAGCCGAGGCTTTGGTGGCAATGATGTACAAATCGCAGGCACCAGCGTCGGCCACATCCCGCGAACTATAAATACCTTGCACCACCCGCTCACCGCTTGCGCCTTCCACGCGCAAACCGTTTTGTGCAATGGCGCGTACATGCGCGTCCCAGGTATCAATCGCCCAGACTTCATTGCCGGCATCGGCCAGTAAAGCGGCATACACTGAGCCCATCGCCCCAGTGCCTATGACTGCAATTTTCATAGTGTGTGCATCTCCTGCGGCGTGAGCTTGATATCCCAACCAGCGCGTAAGCCGGCTTCGGTTTCGCTATCTAAATGACGCGGGAAATAAGTGGCGAGCAAGTCCATCGTGCGTTGGCGTGCCACGGTACGCATATCCTGTGCACCGGCTTGCTCCCATTGGGCGGGCGAACGCCTGTCGGCCAGCTGCGGATAGACAAAATCGCTATTCATACGCGCCAACGTATCGGGTTGCCCAAGAAAGTGACCCTCGCCCTGCACCACCGCGCGCAGGCTTTCCAAGGCAAGCGTGGATGCATCCACCGGCACCGGCGCCAGCGATTTGAGGATGGCACCCAGCATGTCGTTGTCGATCAGGTAAGACTCTAGCGAAGCAGCCATCAAACTGGCTTGCATGCCGCAGGCCTGGGTAATGAAGTTACAACCGGCTTGCGCGGCCAGGGTCACGTTAAGCGCTTTTTCATAACCGGCCTGCGCGTCCGCAATTTTGCTGTCGGTGGCACCGGCAATCGTGGAGTTGGGCAAATTGAAATGCCGGGCCATTTGCACACAAGCGGCGGTTAAGGACGCTTGCTCGCCGCTACCGCCAGACATGGCGCCGGTGCGCAAATCGGTGACCATGGGGCGCGGGCCGAACACCAGACGAGCTTGCGGGTCCACGAGCCAGCCCAGCACCATGCCGGCCAGGGTTTCGGCTATGGTTTGGGCCACGCAACCGGCAATCGTCACCGGGCTGGATGCGGCCATTTGTCCAAAGGTGTTGACCATGGCGGGAATGCCCATCTGCACCGCGGCAATCAACACTTCGCAGGCATCCGGATCCAGGCGCAGCGGCGGCACCGCATGGTTGATATTGAGCGAAAGAAAGGGCCGCGCACGGAAGGCCACTTCCGACCCGGCCACCAGGTAGCACATGCGCGCAATGTGCCGCACATGGTCGGGCGTGGAAGCGGACACACATACATGTTTGCTGGTACCAGCCAGGCAGGCAAACACCGTATTGATCTCTAGCGATAAGGGATCGGGCATGTCGCGTGCGACCAGCGAACGCGAGAAAAAATGCACATGCTCCAAGGTGTCCACAATGCGCGCTGCGTCGTACAAGTCGCGCAGCGTGGACTCGCGGTAGGCACCGGTTTGCAAGTCCACCACCATGGGCGCCGCGCCGCCAGAGCCCACATGCACGCGGCTTTCGCCCAAGCGCAAATCATGGCGCGCTTCGCGCCCGCACAGCAGCAGCTCGCTCGGTAATTCGCGCACGCAGCGCTGCACTAAGTGCGCAGGGAAACACAAGCGGCCTTGGGGCGTGACGGTTCCCCCGGCAGCACATACCAGCGCCACCGCATGCGGCGGCGCGTCCGACATACCTAGCGTGGCCAAAATATCCAAAGCTGCGGCTTCGATAGAAAGCACTGACTCTGCATCCAAGGGCGCATAACGCCCGCCTATGGCACTGATACGCTGGGGCGCAGCAGCTGGCTCGCGTTCGCGACGGCGGGAGGGGCGGCCAGTTTGCATAGTCGTGTCCGGCCCGAATTTCAATGCACTAAATCGGCATCGCCAATACCCAGCCGCAGCCCGAGGGCGCGCAAGCCTTCCAGGGTCTTGGGTGGGATGGGGATGCCGCTGGCCAAGCGTTCTACGCGCAGCCTCGCTTCGCGCTCACCGGGCACTTCCACGCGGTCAAAACCTGGCGCCGGGGGGCAGGCGCGCAACTCGGCTAAACATTCTTCCGCGGCACGGCGATAGGCGCTGGGGCCACGGAAACGGCTCAGGTCCAGGCCAATGCAAATCCAATTAAGCCCGTCCATGGACTGACCCAGTATGGCCTCGCCTAGCAACTCAGCCACCAGCGCCATGCCATAGCCCTTGGGACCGGCCATGGGCAGGATGGCACCGCCATTAAAGTAGTCATCCGGCTCAGTGGTGGGGCGGCCCTGAGCATCAATACACAGCCCTGCCGTAAGCGGACGACCGGCCATTTTGGCGGCATAGACCTTGCCGCCGGACGCCATGCCGGTCGCGAAATCGCTGACCACCGGGCCCATGTCACCGCCGGGTATGCCAAAGGCAAAGGGGTTGGTAGGCAGCATGCCGCGGGCGCCTCCATAGGGCGCGACCTGTCGCCAATCTTTGCGCGCCCCGCCGCCAAACATGATGGTGAGGCAACCGGCCTCTGCACCCCGCTGCACATACGCACCAACCCGGCCCGTGTGGTCTACGTTGGTCACGCCTACCGCCGCTACGCCCTGCGCGCGGGCCTGTTCAATCAAGTAGTCGGTTGCCAGGCGAAAGGCCGGCATACCCAGGTTGTTACCGCCATCGATGAGCGCGCCGCCGCCTTCGGCCTGGCGCAGTACAGGGTAGGCCTGCGGATTGAATTTACCAAGGGCAAATCGCTCGGCGTACCAGTCCAGCCGGAAGATGCCGTGCGAATACACACCGCACAAATCCGCATCGACCAAATGGTCTGCAATTTCAGCGGCTATCGCCGCATCACAGCCGAGGGCCTGCATGGCTGCGGTGCCAAATCGCTGCAAAGCCGCAACCGATATGCGTGGGTCGCTATCCAACATGGCGGGCCTCGGTGGCTAGCGCAATCGCCTGGCTTAGTTGCACAAGCGGAATATGGCAACGCACTTGCTGGCCCTGCCCCGCGTCCTGCCAAGGCGGTGTCTCGCCATCGCAACGTGCGCCCTGGTGCACTGGGCAGCGCCGCTGAAAAGGGCAGCCCTGGGCCGGTGGCGCCGATTCGAGCACATCGTCGGCCAACAATTGCGGCGTATGGTCTGGGTCCGGCTCCAACACCGCGCCCAACAATACGCGGGTATAAGGGTGCAGGGGCTGCGCATACACCGACGCTGCGGGGCCAACCTCGCACAAACGGCCTTGGTAAAGCACCGCCACGCGATGCGCCAGCGCACGCACCACCGCCAGATCGTGCGACACAAACAAATACGCAGTGCCGCGTTGCGCACGCAATTCATCCAGCAAATCGAGCACCGCCGCTTGCACTGAGACATCTAAAGCAGAAGTCACTTCGTCGCACAAAACCACATCCGGTTCAGCTGCAAACGCGCGCGCTATGGCCACGCGCTGCTTTTCGCCACCGGACATCTGGCTGGGCAAGCGGTCCATGTAGTGCGCGCCCAAGCGCACGCGCTCGAGCAACGCGATAGAGCGCTGCACGATCTCATGGCGCCCGAGCTTGAAATACAGTTCCAAAGGCTGGGCCAGAATTTGCGCCACCGTATGGCGCGGATTGAGGCTGTCATCGGGATTCTGAAAAATTAGCTGGATTTTGCGAAGCTGCGACGGGCTGCGCTGCTCGACCTCGGCACCTAGCGGCGCTTCATTGCTGAACGCAATGCGGCCCTGCGCCGGTGCCAGCAGGCCAGCCAGCGCTTTCAAGATGGTGGACTTGCCACTGCCCGATTCACCCACCAGCGCCAATGTTTCGCCGGGCCCCAATTGCAGGTTCACATCCTGCACCGTGAGGCTGGCGGAAGGCGCGCGCCCCAACAACTGCTCCCACCAGTTGGGCCGCGCATAACTGACGCCTAATTGTTCCAAATTAAGCGCCTGTACTTCGCTTTGCTGGGCAGTACGCGCAGGGCGCGATTGCGCGCGCGCGATAGTGGGCGTCTGCTCGGCAAAGTGACAACGCACTTGCTCACCACTTGCAAGGCTTCGCAGTGGCGGCCGCTCCGTACGGCAGCGCTCTTGCGCCAAGGCGCAGCGCGGTGCAAAAGCGCAGGCCGGGCCAGCGTCGCCGGGTGCGGGAGGGCGCCCGTCCAGCGCTGCGGGCATACGCGCATCGGACAAACGCGTAATGGACGCTAGCAAGCCATGGGCATAGGGATGGGCGGGCGCGCGCAACACCGAGCGGACGCCGCCATCGGCCACCACCTCACCGGCGTACAAGACCACAATACGATCACACACACGAGCGATAGCGCCCAGATCGTGGCTGACATAGACCATAGCGGTGCCGGTTTGCGCATTGATCTCGCGCAGCAACTCCAGAATATGCGCTTGCGTAGTGACATCCAAGCCAGTGGTCGGTTCATCAAGCAGCAGGGCCGCAGGTTCACCGGCCAGCGCCATCGCAATTGCCACCCTTTGCTGCTGCCCGCCCGAGAGTTCATGCGGATAACGGGTCAATATGGATTGCGGGTCCGGCAAGCGCACGCGCTTGAGTAGTTCGAGGCTGCGTTGCCTATGGGCTGCGGGGGGTAGCGTGCTATGCAAGGCCAGGGCTTCGGTCATTTGCGCACCGATGCGCATAGTGGGCGTGAGCGACTGGCCAGAATTTTGCGGGATCAAGGCAATCTTGCCGCCGCGCAAAGCCTGCAACTCAGGCCTGGCCAGGTTGAACATATCGGCGCCACAAAAATGCGCGCTACCGCCGAACACGTGCAAGCCGGTTTTCAAATAACCCATAGCCGCCAAAGCCAGCGTGCTTTTGCCCGAGCCGCTTTCGCCCACCAGCCCTACGCTTTGGCCGGCTTGAATCTGCAAATCGATATTGCGCAACACTGCCCGCGCCCGGCCATCGCTGCCGCTAAAGCCGACGCTCAGGTCGCGGATGTCGATCATGGCTACTTGCGTCATATCAGATCGGGGCCTTTTGCGCACGATCCACACCCAGGGTTTTGGCCAGGGCATCGGCCAGCATATTGATGCCAATAATCAGCGAGCTCAAGAACACAATGGGAAACAAACCGGCCCATGGTGCCAAGGGTAAAAAGGTACGCGAGTCGGCCACCATCAGGCCCCAATCGGGCGTGGGCGGTGATACACCGAAGCCCAAAAAAGAGAGCGAGCTAAACGCCAGCAGCATCCAGGACCAGCGCATGGCGCCTTCGACCATGAGCGCGTCCAGCACGTTGGGCAGCAATTCACGACGGATGATGGTGATGCGCTTTTCGCCCCGCGCCCGCGCCGCCAGCACATAGTCGCGCGCCACCACCGTGTGCGCCGCTGCTCGGGCAATGCGTATCACCGGTATGCCATAAAAAAAGGCCAGCGTAGGAATTAGCACATGAATGCCATTGCCAAACGTGACGATGAGTAAGAGCATTTTCAAAATCCAGGGCAGCGACAAAAATGCATCAACGATACGCATAATGATGTCGTCGCGTCGCCCACCAACAAGGCCGAGATAAATTCCCAGCAGTCCGCCCCAAAAAACAGCCAAGGGTGTTGCAATCGCCGTAACCAGCAAGGCTTCTCGCCCGCCAAGTAAAGTGCGTGTAAGTACATCTCGGCCCATCTGGTCGGTGCCAAACCAGTGCTTGGCATCAGGCGGCGTGAGAATGTCCATCGCGCTGATGGCTTTGAAATCGTAAGGCACCACCCACGGGCTGCTCAGGGCAATGAGGATGTGCAGCAACACCAGACCCAGGCCGACGGCGCCCGATGGCCGTGCGGCCACTTCTTTCAAAATTTGAAACAAAGCGCGCATCGTCTCAGCGACTGCGCGTCAGCGAGGTGCGCAAACGCGGATTAGCTAACAGGCTGAGGACGTCGGCACTCAGGTTCACCAGTACATAGACGGTGGACACGATGAGTGCAATGGCCTGTACCAGACCCAGGTCGCGATCGGAAATTGCACTCACCATCAAGCGGCCCAGGCCCGGGTAATTGAAGACGGTTTCTATGACCACCACGCCGCCGAGCAACCAGGCCACAGTCAGCGCCACCACATTGATGGCCGGCAACAAAGCATTGGGCAGTACGTGGCGCAGGATCATGCGCCGGTAGTGCACACCTTTGAGGGTGGCCATGCGTACATAGTCGCTATCGAGCACCTCCAGCATGCTAGAGCGGACCGTGCGCAAAATATGCGCTGTCATCACCATAGAAAGCACCACGACGGGCAAAATAATTTCGGGGAAAAATGCGGATATCGGCGCATTGGCGGAGGCCGTCACGATGCCGGGTAACCAACCCAGCCAGCCGCTAAAAACCAGAATCAAAAGTGTGGCGGACACGAACTCTGGAATCGTCATCGCAGCAATGGCCATTGAGGACACCGTTAAATCGAGCCAGCGATCGCGCTTCAGTGCCGCTGCAATGCCCAGCGCAAAGGCCGAAGGCACGCCCACGGCTAACGCGCACAGCCCCAGTAACAATGAGTTCTTGAGCCGATCGCCCATCAGTTCACTAACTTTTTTATTGCGGTGCGCGGTCAGGCCGAAGTCGCCCTTGACGGCACCGACCATCCAATCCAGATAACGTGCGGTGGCCGGCTTGTTCAAGCCTAGTTCTTCACGACACACGCGCAAAGTGTCCCCTTGCGCATCCTGTCTGAGCAACGCGGTACAAGCGTCCCCCGGCAGCATTTCCACTGCGCCGAAAATAATCAAGGACACGATGGCCACAGTGAGACCACCGAGCAGAATACGGCGCAATAAAAGCTTAAACATTTTCCGGTGGCAAAGACGCTGCAAGGCCCTCAGGCCTTGCAGGCTCCGCAAAGAGGGGTGTGCGATTCGGCCAGTGGGCTTAGTCCACGGTAATTTTGTGCCAGCGGATACCCATGTTTTCAATCAGATCCAGGTTTTTTACCCGCCCAGTGGTAGCGGTAATCACGGTCGCATGGAAACCGACCAGCGTGCCGCTGTTGGCCCACAGGTAGTCTTGCGCTTCGATGTACTTGGCGCGGCGCTTGTCGAAATTGAGTTCGGCGCGGGCAGCGTCGAGCAAGACATCGAACTTGGTATCTTTAAAGAAGCTTTCATTCCACTTCGCGGTACTGCGGTACACCTCGTTGAGCGAGGTATCTGCCGGACGGTCGTTCCAGCGGGTCATGCTGACCGGCCGCTTCATCCAGATTTCATTGAAGTAGCCGTCGGTGGGCACTTGCACAATTTTCACGCGAAAACCCGCAGGCGCGACTTGTTGCTGGAAGGCTTCGGCCATGGCCGGCCACACATCTTGCAAAGAGCTGACCGGTAGTTCCAGGTCAATGCCGTTCGGGTAGCCTGCCTCAGCCAATAAAGCTTTAGCACCTGCAATATCCTGCGCGCAGGTTTTGGTGGAACGGTACTGGTCCTTGGGGCCAACCGGGGTATCACACCCAATCACGCCGGCGCCACCGGCGGCCAAATCCACCATCGCTTTACGGTCCACCGCCATGCGCACCGCGCGGCGCACACGCGGATCGTCCCAGGGCTTGGTGTCGGTGCGGAAAACAATGCCGCGCCAGTTGCCGGTGGGGATGTCGTTCAGCGAGAAGCCACTGCTGCGTTCGAGCAACTGGCGCTGCTGGCGGGTGATACCTTGCATAAGGTCAATTTGCTTGCCCATCAAGGCCTGAAAGCGAGCCTGCTCATCGGGGATACCAATAATTTCCATTTTGGCCACACCGGGCGGGCCGTCAAAATAATCGTTATTGGCGACCAGCACCGTAGTGCCTTGCGGGTCAAGCTTTTCGATTTTGAAGGGGCCGGTGCCTATACCGGTGTTTTTGATGGTGTCGCCCGAACCGTCAGGGACCATCATTAATCGGTAGTCGGTCAGCACAAGCGGCATATCGGCAAACGGGGTCGTGAGTATCAGTTTGAGGGTTTTGGCATCCGGCGCCTCCACCTCTTTAATCATGGACACGGTACCGCGTGCGGGCGATGCGATTTGCGGGTCCAACACGCGCTTGAGGGAATACATCGCGTCCGCCGAACTAAAGGCCTTGCCGTTGTGAAATTTGACGTTCTCGCGCAGCTTGAAAGTCCATTCGGTAGCCGCTGCATTGGAAGACCAGCTGAGGGCCAGATCCGGAACGGGTTTTCCGTCCAAGCCAGGGCGTACCAAGCGGTTCATGATTTTTTCGGTAATCGCAAAAACCCGCCCTTTGGAAATCGGATCCACGTCCGAGGCATTGCCAAAGCCGACTTCATGGGCCTGGCGGAAAGTGCCTGACGGGGCAGCCTGAGCGGCCAAACCCAAGGCGGCCAGCGCCATGGCGGTGATTAAGCGTTTCATGTCTTGTCTCCTCTTTTTTTCAACACTAGGTTAGCGGTACCGAATCTCTTCCCACCGGCATCAGCCATAGGAGTATTCATCTTTTAGTGTGCATGGACGCGAGCCGGTTTTCAAACGATTTATAAACGCTCTATAGATATAAAAATATTAATCTATAACTCGCCTTCAGGCGATAAACCCAAGCTTTTTAGGGTTTTCACGCTACAAAACTTGCCCATGCGCGCCCCAGCACTGCATCGCTGCGGCGAAAGTCCAACTCAATATCGACGCGCCGCTCACCTGCCTCCTCGTAGCTGCGCACCACCCAGCCCCGGTAGCCGATTTCGTCGCCAGGGAACTGCATTTCGTCAAAGCGGCACTTGAAGCGGCGGATGTTCGCCGCGCCCAGCCAGTTGACGGCATAGGTGGCCATGGCGCCACCGTGCAGCATGCCCATGGAATAAATGCAGGGATAGCCGCAAGCGCGGGCCGAGCCATCATCGTGGTGTGTGGGTCCGTCCTCGCCCGAGGCGTATTGGTAGGCCACGATATCGGTCACCGTGAGCGGCGGCATGGTCACTACGCCGGGGCCCTGGCCAGTTTGCAAACTGTCCCAGGACTGCTTTTGAATTGCGTCGAACTGATCGCGCCGGTCGCCCTTCATAAAGTAAGGCCGGTTTTGAATGCGCGCCGGGTCCATGGTTTGCACCGCCACCTGGGCCGTCTTCACGTTCCACTCATACCAATCGGCCACGTGCAGCCCATCGGCACTGCGAAATTCGGTACGGGTGACATAAATGCGCAGCCGCCCGCCCCGGCGCCCCTGGCGCTCTTGGTAATCATGCATGGTGGTGGAAGCTGTCAGCGTTTCACCGGCGCGCGGTGGCGGGCCGTGGAAGACAAACTCTTCTCCGCCATCGGCGCAGGTGCGAAAGTCTTCGTTGATGCTTCCAAAGGCCGAGTCGCTTGGCGCGCGCGCCAGGATGTAGCCGTAAAAATATCCCGACATGATGAGAAAGGTGGGCGGCACGACCGGTTGCGGATCCTGGTGGTAATCCTGGCCGAAAGCATAAATTGCCTTGGCAAACTGACGTATGCGGCCGCGTTCCAAATCCACGCTGTAGCGCGGGCCCTGCATGCCAATAATGGCCGGCCCCGGTTCAATCAAGTCCCGCATAATTTGTGTGTCCTTAATCGTCAATCAGTATCCGCGCATCGACTGCCAAGGCGCTACTTTGCTGCGCCATAACAGGGTTGATATCCAGCGCGGCAATCTCGGGGTGCTCCATTGCAAAACGGCTCAGGCTGGCAGCCATGACGGCCAGCGCCTGCACATCAGCCAGCGGCCTGCCGCGCGCGCCCTGCAAGAGCGCGGCACCTTGTAGTTGGGAAAACATCTGCGCCGCCTGTTCTGTCGATACCGGACACAGCGCGCGCTGCACGTCCTGCATCACCTCCACCCACAGTCCGCCCATACCCACCAGCAGCACCGGGCCGAAAGTGGGATCGCGGGCGATTCCCAGCAAGACTTCGGCAAGGCCCTGTGCCATGCGCTCGACCACCACAGGCGCCGGTCGGGCGCTTCCCGCAGCAGTCGCCCGCTCCACAATATGGACATAAGCCTGCGCCGCCTGTTCGGGACTCTGAACATCCAGCACCACGCAGCCGGCATCGGATTTGTGCACGATGTCTTCGCTTGCGGTTTTTAGTGCCAGGGGCGTGCCCAATGCCTGCGCCGCCTCCAGCGCCTCGTGGGCCGAATGCACCAGGCGCCAAGCGCTAAAGACCACGCCGACCTGCTCCAGCAAGCGGCGGGCCTCGAGCGCGGGCAGATGGCGGCTCATCGCAAGACCTCGCGCAAGTCCAGGCAGCGGCGCAAATAGAGCAAGGCCTCGGCCATCTGCCCGAACAAAGGCAGACCGTGTTTGCGGGCTAGTTGCTCGCTGCCTGTGCGCTCCAGGGCGCGGGTCAGTTCGTTACAGCCGCCGTTGCGCATGACCACCGCCAGCGGCTTGCCCAAGCGCTTTGAAATGTCGGCCAGGCGCTCGCATACAAAAGCCCATTGGGCTGCACCGCCATCGTCGTAGTTATTGGACAAGGCAATCAGGTTGACATGCAAAAGCAGCAAGCCCACCGCAGCATCGGCAGCAGCCGCTTCGATGATCCGACCCATGCGCTCTAGGTCGCCAAACATCCGGTCCACCGGTATCTCCACCGGGTTGCCCACGCCGCCCAGATCAGCCGCGTCGGGGATGACCCGCGTCAGTGCAGCCAGGGTGCCTGGCGCGAGTTCGACCAGAGCCAATCCCTGCTCATGCGCGGCATCTGATATCAGGACCGAGACACCGCCGCCGGAACCGACGACCATCAAGCCGCGTGCCGCAGCGGGCGGACAACTTTGCAGGCTGCGGTAGGCCTGCATAGCGGCGAGCATGTCTTCCAGGCCGCGCAGCTCGATGGCGCCGGCCTGCGCCATCATGGCCTGCCAAACCGCGTAGTCCCCGGCGAGGCGCCCCGTGTGCGAGGCTACCGAACGTGCCCCGTTTCCCGTACGACCACCTTTGAGCAGCAGCACCGGTTTGCGCGCTGCTAGGCGCTGCAAAGCCGCATAAAACCGGCGTCCGTCGCGCACACTTTCCACGTAAAAAATAGCCACACCCGTGGCCTCGTCCGCAGCGCAGTAGTCGGCAAAATCTGGCCAATCCAAATCTGCCGCATTGCCGACCGACAGTATTTTGGAAAAGCACAAACCGCGCGTCTGCGCAATCGCCAACACGTCGGTACACAAGGACCCGCTTTGCGAAATAAAGGTAAAAGGGCCAGGCTCAAAATGGCAGCCACGGGAAAAATCAATGCCGGCAGCAGCGCTGTACATACCCAGTGAATTAGGCCCAACCATACGTGTGGGTCCGCCTTGCAAAGCCTGCATCAAATCGCTTTCCAGCGCCGGGCCAGGCGGCCCCACTTCGCCAAAACCCGAAGAAAACACATGCGCCAGCGGCACGCCGCGAAGCGCGCAGTCCCGCAGAGCCTGCGCCACCTGCTCGCGCGGCACCACAATTTGCACATAGTCCGGCACAAAGGGAATGTCCGCGACCGAGGCGTAACAGGGGCGGCCCTCGATTTCGGTGCGCGCTGGATTAACCGCTACCACTTCACCCAGATAGGGGCCGTCCAGCAAGCGGCGAAACAATATATTGGCCCATTTGGCGCGGTTGGCCGAAGCGCCTACCACCGCAATAGAGCGCGCGTGGAAGGCTCTGTCCAGGCACACGGTGGCCGACAGGGCTCCAACAGGGGCTAGGTCCATCCGCATAAGCAGCTTCCGTCTGAACAACAGGAATGCAGTGTGCGGCTGCAGAGCATGCACTGACAAGTAATATTTTGTCTGGCGATGGGTGAAGTTTTGTTTATCGGTTTGTGCGCGACACTTCGGCCTACGGACACCCCATGCCAAGCAGCGAGCCATTTTCAAGAAGCCCCGGCGCACGCCTGATCGCCATGGGCGGTGGCGGCTTTGCGCAAGGTACAGACTCGGCGCTGGAAGAATTTGTTCTTCGCCACGCAGCGGGCGCGACCACCCGCATCGGCTATATCGCCAGCGCCAGCGGCTTCGAGCCAACGGCGATCGCGCGCTTTCACCAACGCTTTGGCCCGCACTGCGCCCACACCTCGGACATGCCGCCCGGCATGCAGGGCGCACCAGCAACGCAATGGCTGCAATCGCTTGATGCAGTGTTTGTGGGCGGCGGCAACACGCTGCGCCTGTTAACCCAGTGGCGCGAGGCTGGGCTGGACCGCTTGCTGCTCGATGCCACAAGCCAGGGACTGCTGCTGGCAGGTGTGAGTGCCGGTGCCATGGTGTGGTTTGAGGCGGGACTGTCCGACGCGTTGGGCACGGGCCTGGCACCTTTGCACGGGCTGGGTTTGTTTCGCGGCAGCTTTTGTCCCCACTATGACAGCGAGCCGCAACGCCAGCTGGCCTTGCAAACTGCGATTGCCAGCGGCCACCTGCCAAGCGGCCTGGCGCTGGATGATGGCGTCGCAGTCCTGCTGGATGCCAGCGGCGTGCGCGCGCTGTGCCTGACGCGCCCGCACAGCGCTGCTTACTACCTGCATGCCCGGCAGGGGCGCTGCCTCAGCAGGCGCCTGAGCGCACCGGCTTAAGCCGTACCGGCCGATTGGGCTTCGATCCAGGAGCAGACGGCATTAACTTCATGCAGCGCCCGGCTGCCCGGACGGGTCAGCAGATGGTAGGCGCGCGGCGGTTGCAGCTCGATCGGAAAAAGCTGCACCAGTTGCCCTGCGGTCACATCGTTGTTCACCAGCGGAAAAGTACCAAGAATCACGCCCTGCCCCTCGATGGCGGCCTGCAAAGCGTGGTTGGAGTCACGCATGATGGTTTCATGGGCAAAGCCCATGCCTTTGGTACCGGCTAGGCGCAACCAGGCGTTCCATTCTTCGCGGTCCCATTGGTGGATGATCGGAAATCGTGACAAGTCCGCCACTTTTTTCACGGGGCCATGCTGCTTGAGTAGCGCCGGGCTGAGCACCGGCGAATAACGCACATCAAACAAGCGGCGCGCCTCCAGACCAGCCCAGTCGCCGATGCCCCAATCGATGCCGACCATGGCTTGCAATTGCTCAGAGTTGGTAATGCGCGGGCCTTGGTGAATCACCAGTTCAATCATCGGGTGGCTGCGATAGAAATCTGACAAGCGCGGTATCAGCCAGCGAGAACCAAAAATAGGCCCAACCGCCAGCGTGACGGTTTTAGGTTTGGTGGAAATATGGTTTTCGACTTCGGCCCGAATGTCGTCAAACGCCCGGCTGGTAACGCGCGCTAGCGAACGCCCCGCATCGGTGAGCATTACCTTACGCGTCTTGCGTAAAAAAAGCTGGCAACCCCAATCGCTTTCTAGCTGGCGGATCTGGATGCTGACGCTGGTTGGGGTGACATTGAGCTCTTCGGCCGCCGCCTTGAAGCTGAGCAAACGCGCTGCCGCTTCAAAGGAGCGCAGGCGTGTCAGCGGGAGGCGGGCGCGGGACTGGGACATAGGGCAATAGACAGACGGTTTGGCAATGCGTGAAGTATCTTAATACACAAAAAAATGTTTATGTATAGGGTCAAAAAAATCGCTTGTCACAGTTTGCGCCAAGAGTGGACACTGGCGCTTCAGTCCCTGCTACACACAAGTTTTATCAATTCTGAAAAGTCCACCCGCTTTGGCAACCACCGCCCCCATTCGCGCCGGCAATGAGGCGCCTGCAGTCCCCGCAATGCGCGGCGGAAGGCAGCGCTGCGCCGACGCGGCCGACGCCCGCGCCATCGCGCAGGGCCGCCTCCCGCGCATGGTGTTCGACTACATCGACGGGGCCGCAGGACGCGAAACGGCGGCCGGGGCCAATCTTTCGCGGCTCGACGCGCTGCGCCTGCTGCCCCGCGTGCTTGAGCCGACCGAAGGCGCCACGCTGCACACTCGCTTTCTAGACCTTAAGCTGGCCCAGCCCTGGGGTATTGCCCCCATGGGCATGTGCAACCTGGCCTGGCCCGGTGCCGACACGATGCTGGCGCGCGCAGCGGCACAAAGAGGCATGCCGTTGGGAGTTTCCACCGCCGCGTCCACCAAGTTGGAAACCATGCACAGCCAAAGTGCGGGCCATGCCTGGTTTCAGCTGTATGTGACGGGTGGCACCGAGGCAGCGCTGGGGCTGGCAGACCGTGCTGCGCAGGCGGGTTACCGGCATTTGATTTTGACAGTGGATGTGCCCAAAGTGGCGCCGCGTCCACGCGATGTGCGCAATGGTTTTGCCATGCCGCTGCGCCTGGATGCATCGCAGGTCTGGGACTTTGCCATGCATCCCTCCTGGTCGCTCTCCACGCTATGGGCCGGTGTTCCACGCACGGCCAATTTCTCCGGTCAGGCGGCGTTCAACCGATACGCCAGCCGCGCAGGTGCCAACTGGGAATTTTTGGACCGGTTGCGTGCCCAGTGGAAGGGCCCACTTATTGTCAAAGGAGTATTGCATCCTCAGGACGCAGTACGCATCCGCCAGGCCGGTGCAGACGCGATTTATGTATCTAACCACGGTGGACGCCAGCTAGACAGCGCGCCGGCTGCCATCGACCAACTCGCCCTTATCCGCGCTGCCGTGGGTGCTGATTACCCGCTGGTGTTTGATAGCGGCATCCGCAGCGGGGAAGACGTGGTCAAAGCCCTGGCTTACGGCGCCAATTTGGTGATGCTAGGCCGTGCCGTGCTCTACGCCATAGCGGCAGGGGGCGCGCAGGCACTGGACCAGTACCTCAACGCGGTGCAGGACAGCGCCTTGACCGCGCTGGTGCAACTTGGCGTGTGCAGCCCGGCAGCGCTTGGTCCCCAGTTTTTTGTGCATACACCCGCAAATCCACCGCAACATCAGGAAAGCTTATGAACCCCCAACCCATTGCGCGCCGTCGAGGCGGTTACTTGCTGGCTTTGGCCTTGAAGGATAAAGGCATTGAGCATGTTTTCACCTTGGCTGGCGGCTTTTGCAACCCGGCACTGGAAGGCTTTATGGAGCTGGGCGTGCAGGTAATCAACTGCCCGCACGAACAAGTGGCCGGGCACCTCGCCGACGGCCATGCGCGCCTGACGCGCAAACCCGCGGTTTGTCTGATAGGGCCCGAAGGTTTTGCCAATGCAGTACCGGCCATGATGGAAGCCTGGGGCGAGCGCTCGCCGGTAATTTTTGTGACCGGTTCAAGTACCCTCAAGCGGCGCGGTTCGGGTGGCTTCAAAGAGATTGACGATGTGGCTATTGCCGCACCGCTCACCAAATACAGCTATAGCATTACCGACGGTACCCGCATCAGCGAGTTTGTTGATCGGGCCTGGAAAATCGCTACCAGCGGTTACGGTGGACCGGTACACCTGAGCCTTCCGGTGGACATCATGTTTTCCTCGTTTGATGAAGACGCAGGGCATGAGGAGCGCCCTTTTCAACGTGCTGCAGCGCCAGCGCCTCGCGCTTGGCCCGATCCTGCCGCGTTAGCGCCCTTGCTGGCGCGCATCGCCGCAGCTAAGCGGCCCATGCTGATAGGTGGCCATGGTGTTTGGTGGGCTGGCGCAGAACAACTGTTGGAGCAGGTAGGCAGCGCGCTGGCAATTCCGGTTTTCAATATTCCTTACCACCAGAAGCTCTTGGGCGAGCATTGCCCCGCGTACATGGGGCTGGCCGACATCCATCAATACCCGCCTTCGGGCCAGGCGCTAGAGGCCGCGGACCTGGTGGTGATGGTGGGTGGGCGTCTGGATAACCAAATGAACTTTGGTAACCCGCCTTTGTTTCCCCGCACTCTGGACCTGGTTTGCGTCAATGGATCGCATGAAGAGCTGGAAATGAACCGCGCTGCCGACCACGTCTTGCTCAGCGACCCGCACGCTTTTTTCAGTGCTTTGCTACAACACCATGCGGACACGCAATGGGAAACCCCCAAGGCCTGGTATGCCCAAAACCGCGCATGGCGCCAAGTCTGGGTGGAGCACAGCTTGGCCGAACTGGCACAAGACACCGCGCAAGCGGCGGCCAGCGGCGGCAAGATGCATCCTTTGCAACTATCGCTCGATGTGCAGGCAGAGATGCAGGCGCAGGACTGGTTGGTTTTTGACGGCGGCAATACGCATTTCTGGTCCGAAATTGCGGTTAACTTGGCGGGCTGGCAAGGTCAGCAATTAGCGGGCATATTGCATCCGGGTTGCTTTAGTCTGCTTGGTGTGGGCGTGTCGCTGGCGGTATCGGCGCAACGCCTCAACCCACAAAGCCGCGTGGTTCTGATCAGCGGCGACGGCGCGTTTTTGTCGGGCGGGCTGTCGATTGAAGTGGCTTTTCAGGAAAAGCTGCCGATCGTGGTGGTCATCGACAACAACGGCGGCTTGGACTGCATTTCGCAGCAACAAGAGCGCTTGTTTGCCAGTGGCAAACACTTCGCCACGGATTTTCGTGATATCCCATTTCACACCATGTTTGAGGGCATGGGCGGTTACGGCGAACTGGTGGAGCACAGGCAAGACCTGGGACCTGCGCTACAGCGGGCGCTGGCCAGCGGCAAGACGGCCTGCCTCAATGTCAAAGCCAAAGGTGTGATCAGCCCCATCGTGGCCGCCACTGCTAGCAAGCGCGACAAAGCGTCGATCGAATAGGACTTCCCCCATGGCCACGCTCAGTACCCACTTACTCAATTCCACCGACGGCAGCCACGCGGGCCATGTGGGCATATGCGTTTTTCAGCTGACCAGCGACGGGCAGCGCATGCGCTTGCTGGACAAGGCCACCGATGGCGGAGGACGTTTTACAGAGGCTATCGAACTGCCGATGGACAGCGCCCAGTTGGCCTATGAAATGGTCATTCAAAGCGGCGCTTATTTCGCCGCCAACGGGTTAGCCGGCGCCGGCCGCCAAATCGTGAAAGAAATCGTCATCCGCTTTGCCATGCCTGACCCAGAAGGCAGCTACCACATCCCTTTAATGATCGCGCCGCACAGCTACAGCGTGTGGTGGTCTGCCTAGCCAAGGAATCACTATGTCAACTTCCGGCCTGAACATGTCGCGCCGCATCCGGCGTACCCCTTATACCGACCGCGTGGAGCAACACGGCGTGCGCGGCTTCTCGGTGGTTAACCACATGCTGCTACCCAAGGCCTTTGCGCCCAGCGTAGAGGAAGACTATTGGCATATGCGCGAGCATGTGCAGATATGGGATGTCTCCTGCCAGCGCCAGGTGGAAATTAAAGGCCCTGACGCGGCCCGACTGGTGCAGTGGATGACGCCGCGCGATATCAGCAAAGCACGCATTGGCCAATGCCTGTATGTGCCCTTAATTGACGACAAAGCCGGCATGGTCAATGACCCGGTATTACTCAAGCTGGCGCCCGACCATTTTTGGTTGTCGATTGCAGACTCGGACGTATTGTTATGGGCCAAAGGGCTAGCCTTAGGTGCCGCACTCAAGGTGTCGGTGCACGAGCCGGACGTATCGCCTTTGTCTGTGCAAGGGCCCAAGGCCGAAGACTTGATGGTCAAAATTTTTGGCGAGAAAATTCGGAGCATCCGGTTTTTTTATTTTGATTATGTGGACTTTCAGGGTACGCGCCAGCTGGTGCAACGCGGCGGCTACTCCAAGCAAGGGGGCTTTGAGATTTACCTCAATGGCAGCGCGCTCGGTTCGGCCTTGTGGGATCTGGTGTGGGAGGCGGGCCAGGAGTTCAACATCACGCCCGGCTGCCCGAATTTGATTGAGCGCATTGAAGGCGGGCTCTTGTCCTACGGCAATGAATTTACGCTGGAAAACAACCCTTTGGAATGCGGTCTGGGGAAGTTTTGCAGTCCGGATAGTGGCTTAGAGTATCTGGGCCGCGAGGCGCTACAAGCGATCGCGGCGCAAGGCCAAGCGCGCGAAATACGCGGCGTGCTGTTTGACGGTGGCCCCTGCCCACCTTGCGGCAAGCCCTGGCCGGTACACGCCGGTGACGCCCAAGGACCGCAAATAGGCCGCATCACTTCCGCTGCATGGTCGCCCCGACTAAAGCGCAATGTGGGACTTTCCATGATTGAGAAAGCCTACTGGAACCCCGGCCAAGCCGTAACGGTTTGCAGCGCCGATGGCATGCAGAGACCGGGCATGGTCTGCGCGCTACCGTTTTCTAAATAAACGGCCTAAGGGCCTATCGCGCATCAAGCGGCGCGCGGGCAACGCGCCCAAGCGCACAATGCCGCTTGTCTACCGAAGGACCCTATGTACGCCCTATTCTTCGAAGTCCGCCCCAAACCGGGGCATTTACCGCATTATTTCGAGCATGTGGCCCGCCTGCGCTCGGTGCTGGCGCGGCACGAGGGGCTTTTGTTTTTAGACCGCTACCGCTGCTTGAGCGACGAGGCGGTGCTGCTGTCGCACCAGCACTGGCGTGATGAGGCCGCCATCTTGGCCTGGCGGCGCGACAGCCTGCACCTACAGTCGCAGCAAGCCGGGCGCTACGAACATTTTGCCGATTACCGCATCCGCGTGGCCAGTCTGGTTTGCCAATGGGTAGAGGGGCAATTCAGTGACGCAGCGCAAGACGACATACAAGCGCCCGACCCAGGCCGCTTTGTAATCGCCGCCTATAGCCAAGCCACTGACGGTAAGGTACCGGCCCAGGCAGGTTTTGAGAGTGTGAACCATCAGGGCGCGTATATCAGCCTGCAGGAAGTCGCCAGCCGCAGCCTGGCGCAGGCCAGCGTGCGTGCGTGGGGTAATGTGCCAGGTCTGCAAAGCGCGCGGGCGTTTCGCGTGGTGCGCGACTACGGCATGCTGGAACGAGAAGAGGCTCCGTTTTTGATCTAAGGCTTGCAAAGGGCCGCATACACTTGTCCGCTGAACCGCCAGCGCGGCCTGTTTGAGCAACAAAGGGGATTGCATGTTTCGCTGTTTTTTTGTCAACCGGTCCTGGGCGCTGTGGGCTTGGGGTGGATTGCTGTCCATGGTCTTGCTGGTGTATGTGACGGTGCAGCAAACCGTGCGCCTGAACAGCTGGTACGGCGAGTTTTATGACTTGCTGCAAAAGCCCGAACAAGCTGGCGGCCTGGAGCGCTTTTGGGGTTACATGCAAGACTTTGCCTGGATTGCATTTCCCTACATGCTACTGCGCAGCCTAGAGAAATACGTTGCATCGCACTACGCATTTCGTTGGCGCCAGGCCATGACCTTGCACTACCTGCCACGCTGGCAAAACACGTCGGTCGATGTAGAGGGCGCGTCCCAACGGATTCAGGAAGACTGCATGCGCTTTGCCAAACAAACCGAAGACATTGGCCTGGGCGTGGTGCGCGCTGTGATGACACTGATTTCGTTTATCCCCATTTTGTGGGGCTTGTCCAAGGGTATGGCTATTGTCTGGCTACAGTTTGAGGGCTCACTTTTTTGGGTCGCCATGACAACCGCGATAGGGGGCTATGTGTTGTCCTGGTTTATAGGCGGGCGCCTGCCAGGGTTGGAGTACAACAACCAAAAAGTGGAAGCCGCCTTGCGCAAGAACCTGGTTTACGCGGAGGACCAACGCGGGCGGATGGACTTAAGTGAAGTGCTATCTCTTTTTAGTGCGGTCCGTTTCAACAATTTCCGTCTATTCAACAACTACGCCTACTTCAACCTTTGGAGCAATTTGTACGGCCAGACCATGATTATTTTTCCCTATTTGCTTATGGGGCCTTCTTTGTTTACCGGGATCATTACCTTGGGCGTCATCCAGCAGGTGAGCAATTCATTTGGCGAAGTGAATAATTCATTCTCTTACCTGATCGACCGCTGGACAGACGTCACCGAACTGCGCTCTATTTACCGGCGTCTGACGGAGTTTGAACTGGCGCTGCATCCCGAGGCCCAGGCGTAGAAAGTGCACTTTGATGCTTGCGGCCCAACCCACCCACCCCATACTTTCATGCTTCAGGGCTTTGGGGCTTTAGGGCTTTATGCCCACAGCCAGTGCGCCTAAACGTTGGCTGTGCCAGGACTGCCGTGGAATTACTTTATGCTCAGAGAGCGCATCTAAGGTACCAGGCTATGTCTCTGCCTGGGGTGCGCTGGAGACTGAGCAATGCAATTGAAACTCAACGGCAAGTCCGTGGACCTGGACGTAGAAACCGACATGCCCTTGCTATGGGCAATCCGCAATGAAGCGGGCCTGACCGGTACCAAATTCGGATGTGGCGTCGGGCAATGTGGCGCTTGTACCGTGTTGCTTGATGGCGAGCCGGTGCGCTCCTGCAGCATTCCGGTGGCGGTAGCCAGTGGGCGCAAAGTTACCACCATCGAGGGCCTGGGCGGCAAGTCGGCGCTGCAAAAAGCCTGGATTGAAAAGCAAGTCCCGCAATGCGGCTACTGCCAGTCCGGCATGCTGATGGCCGCTACCGCCCTACTGGCGCGCAAGCCGCGTCCTACCGACGCGGACATCGACGCGGCGATTACCAATTTGTGCCGCTGCGGCACCTACCCGCGCATTAAGACGGCCATTAAAGCCGCAGCCAAAATCTAAGCCAAGGTGAACATGACTATGTATGCTCCTCCCACCAGCGCCAGCAATCTTCAAGCTGAGCCGGCCGATACGTCGCGCCGGGGGTTTTTAAAGCAGACCAGCGCGGGAGCAGTTGCCTCCTGGGCCGGTGGCCTGAGCCTGGGCTTTTACCTGCCCCCCGCCGTCGCCGACAAGCTGGCTACCGACGGGCCGCAAGCAGGCGCGGCCGACATCAATGCCTGGATACGCATCAGCCCCGACAACCGCGTGTTCTGCCAGGTATCGCGCTCCGAGATGGGACAAGGCACGAGCACTAGCCTGCCCATGATGTTGGCCGAAGAGTTGGAGTGCCGGTGGGACGATGTGCGCATGGAGTTCGCGTCCGTCAACGAACACATCGCGCGTAACAAGGTCTACATCACCTTTGGCACCGGCGGCAGCCGGGGCACGCGAGACTCGCAACTAGTGATGCGCAAAGCCGGCGCCACTGCGCGAGAAATGCTCAAGCTTGCAGCCGCGCAGCGCTGGGGCGTGCCCGTGGGCGAACTTGTAGCCAAACAAGGCAAAGTCAGCCACGTCGCGAGCAAGCGCAGCGCCAGCTATGGCGAACTTGCCGAGTCCGCAGCGCAACAAAAAGCGCCCAGCGACATCGTGCTCAAACGCCCGGACCAATGGACGCTGATCGGCAAGCCGCTTAAGCGTTTTGATATACCGGCCAAATGCGACGGCAGCGCTATCTATGGCACTGATGTACGCGTGCCGGGCATGCTGTATGCCGCGATTGCGCAATGCCCGGTTTTCGGCGGCGTCCCCAAATCGGTAGATGGCGCGGCGATGTTGAGCCGACGTGGCGTCAAAAAAGTAGTCACTGGGCCCGACTTCGTGGCCGTAGTGGCCGACAACTGGTGGCGCGCGCAGCAGGCGCTCAAAGCAGTCAAAGTAGTTTGGGACTACCGCGGCAACGAAAAGCTGGACGACCAGGCTATTACTCAGACCTTGCAAGCCGGAATCCTCGCATCGCGCAGTTTGCGGAGTGAAGGTGATTTTGAAGCCACCTGGGCCACCGCCACGGGCGCGCAAGCGGCTGACTACAAGACAATAGAAGCCGAATACTTCACGCCTTACCTCAACCACTTTACCTTGGAGCCGCAAAACTGCACTGCCTGGGTCAAAGGCGATAAGGCCGAAGTGTGGGCGCCGACGCAAAACGCAGAAGCCACCCTGAACGAGGCGGCTAAAACTCTGGGCTTGCCGTTGGAAAACGTGACCGTGCACCGCCCCTATCTGGGCGGCGGCTACGGGCGGCGCGGCGCCTCCCAAGACTATGTGCGCCAAGCAGTGCTGATAGCCCGTGACATGGCCGGCACGCCGGTGCAAATGATGTGGTCCCGTGAAGAGGATATGCAGCACGACTTCTTCCGGCCCGCAGCGCTGTACCGCCAGCGTGCCGTGGTGGCCAAAGACGGGCGCATGCTGGGCTGGCAGGCGCGCATGGCCTCGCAATCGATCATGGAAAAAATCCGCCCCGCTTCGCTTAAAAACGGACAGGATTTTCAGGCTGGCGAATCCTTTCACGACATGCCGTACCAGGTGGAAAACCTGGACATGCGCCACGGCATTTGCCAGATCAACGTCCCGGTGGGCTTTTGGCGCTCGGTGTACCACTCGCAAAACCCTTTTGCGCGCGAGAGCTTTTTGGACGAAGTGCTGCACGCGGCAGGCAAAGATGCGCTGCGCGGTCGCCTGGACCTATTGCCCGCGGACGGGCGCGACCGCAAGGTGCTGGAGGCCGCTGCCCGCGAAGCCAACTGGGGTGCCAAGCTGGCCCCCGGACGCTTTCAAGGTCTTGCGGTGCAAGACGCTTATGGCAGCTTTGCCGCCTGCGTGGTGGAGCTATCGGTGTCTAAGCAAAAGGCTGTCACGCTGCACCATGTCACCATCGCCGTGGACAGCGGCCATGTAGCCAATGTGGATTCGGCGCGGGCACAAATTGAAGGCAATGTAATTTATGCCTTATCCAGCATCTTCATGAACGAAATAAATATCCAGGACGGACGGGTAACGCAAAGCAATTTACCCGATTACCCCTTGATGCAATTGCGTCAAACAGCCGCCATTAAATCCGTGCTGGTGCCTACCGGCGGAGAAGTCTGGGGCGGGTTCGGCGAGCCGCCCTACGCACCCATTACGCCAGCCATTGCCAACGCCATCGCCGCAGCCACCGGCGTACGGCTGCGCCGCACACCCTTTAGCCACGATGGTTTTTCGCTAGCCTAGGCGCACGTTTAGCCGCGCAGTGTCTGGGCAAAAAATGCCAGCGTGCGCTCCCAAGCTTGGGCGGCAGCGGCGCTGTCAAAGCGTGGAGTGGTGTCGTTGTTAAAGCCGTGTTGTGTGCCCGGATATTGGTGCACCACCATGCTGACCCCCGCGGCCATCAAGGCCTGTTCGTAGGGTGGCCAGGCCTTGTTAATCCGATCGTCGGTGCCTGCGAAATGCAGCAAGAGCGGGGCCTTGACCTTGACTGCTTCGCTGGCGGCAGGCACGTCGCCATAAAAGGGCACGGCGGCAGCTAGTTGCGGCAAGCGGGTGGCCAAGCGGTGTGCCATGCCACCGCCCCAGCAAAAGCCGACCACACCCATCTTGCCCGAGGCATCGCTACGGCTGGCAAGCACCGCAGCAGCGGCCACAAAATCCTCCAGCGTCTTGGCCTGATCCAGTTGTCCGAACAGCTGGCGTGCCTTGTCCTCATCGCCGGGATAACCACCCAAAGGCGTAAGCGCATCCGGCGCAAAAGCCATGTAACCCGCTAGCGCCAGGCGCCTGGCGATGTCTTCAATGTGCGGGTTCAGGCCGCGGTTTTCATGGGCTACCAGCACCGCGGGCAATTTGCCGCTCGCCCCAGCAGGCCGCACCAGATAGCCGCGCACCGGTCCCGAGCCATTGGGAGAAGCGAATTGAACCCATTCGCTGCGGATGCGCGTGTCGTCTTTGGCGATGACCTGGCCCATCGCAAAGTCCGGGCTCAGGGCTGCCAGCAGTCCCGCTGCCGTAACACCGCCGACCGCGAACTTTTGCGCCGCTTGCAAAAAACCGCGGCGGTCTATGCTGCCGTGTACGTAGGCGTCAAACAGGATCAGTAGTTCTTGATCAAAGTCCTGGGCGGATTTGCGCTGCATAGTAGTACTTCCAATGATTCGTTTTGTGTTCTGCGTGGGGGGTGCAGGCTTGGCCTGTGAGGCCAGTCCAATATACAGGAGGTCGATGAATGCAGGCAACGGTTTGGTGAAAAACCCTGCGGGTTTGGGGCGCTAAGATGCCGCCATCAACGAGGAGAAAAATATGGGCAGCATTGTTGAATTCCAACGCCCCGATGGCAAAGCACTTCAGGGCTACTTAGCCGAAGCCGCAGGGGGGACCAAGGCGCCGGCCATCGTCGTCCTACAGGAATGGTGGGGGCTCAATGACCAGATACGCGGCGTGGCAGACCGCCTGGCCATTGCCGGCTTTAACGCCCTGGTGCCGGACTTGTACCGGGGCAAATCCACGGTTGAATCGGAGGAAGCGCACCACCTGATGAGCGGGCTTGACTTTGGGGACGCCGCCTCGCAAGACATTCGCGGCGCGGTCCAGTTCCTCAAAGGCCGCAGCTACAAAGTCGGCATCACCGGCTTTTGCATGGGAGGCGCGCTGACCTTGCTCTCTCTTACGCAATCGCCGGAAATAGACGCCGGCGTGGTTTGGTACGGTTGCCCGCCGTTGGACTACATCGACGCCAGCAAGATCCGTGCGCCCATCATGGGCCATTGGGCCACGCAAGATGATTTTTTCAAAATCGACACCGTCGATGCCTTGGAAGAAAAATTAAATGCGGCAAAAGTGGATTTTGAATTTCACCGCTACCTAGCGCATCACGCGTTTGCCAACGAAACCGCCGTCGGCCCGGCACGTACTCCCGCTACCCAATACGACCCGGTGTGGGCGCAACAAGCCTGGGACCGGACGCTGCGTTTCTTTGGTCGCACGCTGGGGTGAACGCGCGCTGTGGGTGCCGTTTACCACGTGAACCCACCGAGCCGCCCTCCGCTTGGCCTTGGCGCCATCAATCAGGACCTTTAATGAGCAGCGACCACCTCCCAGCCCGCTATGCGCCAATGGAGCAACTGGCCCTGTCCCCGCAGTGCGGTTTTTCCAGCACGGTGCATGGCAATGACATCGCCGTAAAGGCGCAGCGCAGCAAGCTGTGCCTCGTCATTGAAACCGCTCAAGAAGTTTGGTGTACACCCTAAGCAGTCCTCAGCAATGACGTACACCCTATGACCGCAACTGTGCCTATTCATTCATCCCACGCCGACAGCGTATCCCTGGAAACCGAGGTTCTGATCGTTGGGGGCGGGCCGGTTGGTTTGGGCCTGGCCATCGAACTGGGGCAACGCGGCGTGCGCTGCATATTGGTTGAGCGATACCTGCAACCCCAGCCCATTCCCAGAGGGCAAAACCTGACGCAACGCACCCTGGAACATTTCCACTTTTGGGGCGCGGAGCAGGCGCTTCGTGCGGCGCGCACCATACCACCGGAATATGGCATCGGCGGCCTGACTACGTACGGCCATTTGCTCAGCAACTATTCCTACGATTGGTTACAACGCGAATTGGTCAAACCGTTTTACTACTGCGCCAATGAGCGGCTGCCGCAATACGCAACCGAAAACGTGCTGCGCCAGCGGCTAGCGCAGCTATCCAACGTGCAGACCTTTTTTGGCTGGGATGCGCAGACGGTGGGCCAAGACGACCAATGTGTCACCGTGCAGATCGCCGAGCGCCATGGCAGCGGACACAAAACGCTTAAAGCCGCCTATGCCGTGGGCTGTGATGGCAGCCGTTCCAAGGTGCGCGCCCAAGCGGGCATCACCCAAACGCTCAGCGACCATGACCGGCTGATGGTGTTGTTGGTATTTCGCTCGCAAGCGCTTCATACCCTGTTGGAGCGCTACCCGGGCAAGTCCTTTTATAGCGTCCTGCAACCGGGCTTAGACGGTTATTGGAAATTTTTCGGCCGGGTGGACCTCGGCAACACCTGGTTCTTCCACGCACCCGTGCCTGCGGGCACCACTGCCGATAACTTTGATTTCAAAGCCTATGTGCAAGAAGCCGTGGGTGCCGCGTTTGAAATGGAGTTGGAGCACATCGGCTTTTGGGATTTACGCTTTGCCATCGCCGACAGCTATCAGTCAGACCGCTTATTTGTCGCAGGTGACGCGGCGCACAGCCACCCACCCTATGGCGGCTACGGGGTCAATGCCGGCCTGGAAGATGCGCGCAACCTGGGTTGGAAGCTAGCTGCAGTATTGCAAGGCTGGGCCGATGACGACTTGCTTGAATCGTATAGCGCTGAGCGTCAGCCGGTGTTTGCCTCGACCATTCACGACTTTATTGCGAAGTCGATTGAAACCGACAAGGTCTTTTTAGAAACCTACGACCCAAAACGCGACAAGCTGGCCTTCGAACAAGCTTGGCAAGCCCGATCACAGGGCGCCATCGGAGAAGTGCACGCTTTCGAGCCCCACTACGAAGGCTCGCCAGTGGTTTGGCAGGATGGTTCCGGGTCCCGCGAATGCAGCGCCAAAGGTTCTCACCGCTATGAAGCACGCGCAGGGCACCATCTAGCGCCGGTGATGCTAGCCGACAGACGCAATATCTATCAGGCCATGGGCGATGGATTTTGCCTGCTGGCAGTGGACGCGACCAAGGATGCCGTGCAGTTTTTTCGAGATGCAGCAAAGGACCTCGGACTGCCTTTATCAGTGATTGAAGAGGCGCGTGGCCAAGAAGCGGACCGCTACCAGGCGCGTTGGGTACTTATACGACCAGACCAATTTATCGCCTGGGTCGGGCAGGACGCCGAGATCGACTCTACACAGGCGCACGCCCTACTGCAATACGCCCTGGGCGGATCACTAAAGCCTGCCCAATAAAGGCGCTGCGCTAAGCCCTTACTCCGCAGAAATTTTCTTGGTGCGGATTACATTTCCCCAGCGAGGATAGTCTTTGGCCACGATAGCCGTCAACTCGCTTGGGGTCGATGGCACGGCGTCCAAACCGGCCTTGCCCAACATCTCTTTGACATCGCCCTGGCGCAGGATGGCGGTGATTTCGGCGTTCAATCGACTGACCACCTCTGGCGATGTTTTGCTTGGTACAAAAAACGCATACCAAAGGTCCACGTCGATGCGCTTCACGCCCAGCTCTTCAAAGGTCGGCACCTCGGGCGCCACCGGGTGGCGTTTGGGGCTACCCAAGGCCAAGGCCACCAGTCGCCCGCTTTTGACAAAACCCTGTGCGACATGAACCGGTAAAAAGCCGACGTTAACCTCACCACTCAGCAAATCCTGTGTATAGCCCGCCGAGCCACGGTAGGGCACGTGCAGCATAAAGGTGTTGGACTCCAGCTTGAACAACTCCATCGCCATATGGTGAGGTGTGCCCACGCCCGGCGAGCCAAAGCTAAAAGCACCGGGCCGGGCCTGGGCTTGTTTGATCAGGTCTGGCAAATTTTTGATACCGGTTTTGGGGTTGGCCACCAGCATCAAGGAGCCATAGGCAGCCATGGACACCGATGAAAAATCTTTCACTGGGTCGAAGTTCACGTTGTTATACATCTGGGCTGCCATCAACATAGTGTTGGCACCCATAAGCACGGTGTATCCGTCGGGCGTGGATTTGGCGACCGCATCGGCACCGATATTGCCGCTTGCGCCAGCCTGGTTTTGCACTACTACCGGCTGACCTAGGCGCTCGCTAAGGCGTGGCGCGACGGTACGCGCAATCGTGTCCATGCCGGTGCCCGGCGTAAAAGGAACGATGATTTTGATGGACTGCCCGGGATAGGCGCCTTGGGCTGTCGCGCCCAGACTGAAGCTGGCCAAGAAGGCCGCTGCCGAGGCAGCCAGATGTCTACGGTTAATCCATGCCATACGCCTATCTCCTGTACAAAATTGAAAAATTAAATGCTTGATGTTATCGGCGCAATTTTGAACAAACGCTCTGCGTTGTCTTGAAAAAATGCTTTACGCACCTGCGGGGCCATATCCAGATTTTCTAAAATCTCCACCTCGTGCGGCGCATATTGGTAGGGGTAGTCCATGGCATACAAAACGCGGTCGGGCCCCATGAAGTCTTGCGTGAATTTCAGGGCCGGGCCCCACGCCACGCCGCTATTGGTTATATGAAAGTTTTCGCGCAGGTAGTCGCTGGGTTTACGCTTTAACGGCTGCACGCTGGAATAGCGCTGCGACTTGACAGTGGCTGCGTGCATATAGTCCAGTCGGTAGGCCCAAAACGGCAGGGCCTCGCCCATGTGCCCCAAAATAATTTGCAGCTTGGGAAAGTGGTCAAACACACCGGAAGTGATCAGACGCAAAGCGTGCAAACCTGTCTCAACACCGAATCCGTAAATCGCGCCGTCCAAGCCCGCTTCGATGAAGTGCTGGATCATGCTCGCGGGCATGGCATTGGGGTGCAAATAGATCGGTGTGTCCAGGGCCTGCGCGGCTTCAAAAATCGGCCAAAACTTGGCATCCGACAAATATTCGCCCTGGGTATGCGAATTGATCACCACCGAATGCATACCCAACTGCTGCACGCCACGCTCGATCTCCCGCGCAGCTGCTTGCGGGTCTTGCGGCGCCACGGCGATCATGCCTACCAGCCGGTCCGGGTGGCGGCGCATGGCATCGGCCAGCATGTCGTTTGCGAACGGAGCAAACGCGACCGCGGTGTCCTTGTCCATGATTTGCACGCCGGGCGAAGTGAGACCGATCACCTGCACATCCACCCCGGCCGCATCCATATGCTGCAGACGCAAATCGTCCAAGTCCACCAGGCAACGCATGATGTGCTGCGCTCGCTCGCTGGGGCTACTCATGTAAAAACCCATGAGGTGTTTGAAGCCCACATCCACATCCGGTTTGTCCAGAATACGGCGGTAAATTTCCAGCATCTGCGGCGGTGAAAAAGCCTCTTCGGTGGCGATGCGCCGGTACGGACGCTGGGGTAGGCCCGCTGCCGATTCGCTGGAAGGTGTCATAAAGTGATCTTGAATAGGTTGATGTTAAAGCTGAGACTCAAACAACTTAAGCGCGGCGCGCAGCGGCGCACATTAACGCGAACACAGAATATCAGTCGGCACAAAACCTTCCTCGAAGGCATGGGTGCAATTGCCTTTTTCGGTGACATCCACACCCACCTTGCCATCGCGCGTGACGTAAAACTTCACATCATCTGTGCCGCAGCCGCCTTTGGCGCATGCCATTGCCGACAAAACGTTCGATGTTTGCCACTTAAAAGGGGTACATACATCCAAGCGATCGACAGCACTGTCCTGCCATTCTTTACTTAGGCGGCTCCAGATTAGTTGGTCAAACGCGTATTGAGCGGCTGGGTCGTCGCCATCGTCTAGGAAGTTCTGACAACTCTTGCCCACCAGAGCCGCGATTTGGGCCGATACGTCCTGAGGCAGGTTCGCAGCGGGCGCTTCCTCGGACGGCTCCGCGGCCTGTGCCAGCACTTCTTCTTCCTGTTCGTCGCCATTGGCGAAAAGCTGTTGGGCTTTTTCTACAAGCGACAAATACCAAGGCGGTGCATCAGCGCCCTCACCACTGCGCCACGAGGACAGGTACAGCAAAGCCACCAGCGAAAGCGCCGCTACCAGCACAGCAACGAAGACATAAGGCAACACCGAAAGCATGGGCAGTTGGGCTCCCAAACCTCGATCCGTCACCAATACCGGACCGCGAACTGATGCGCTCAGATCGAGCACCGGCCCAGGCGGCGGCGCCTCCTTGGGCAGCGCCGGACCCTTGCGCAGTGCCAAATTGAGTAGCGGTGTGCTCAAAGCCGCTCCGCCGCCTTATGGGCGTCCAAAAGTGCTACAAAAATCTGACTGATTTCGGCTAATTTGGCCTCGGAAATTTCCTGGCCTTCAATGACAGATCGTTTGAGTACCAAAGGATAGGTGGCAGCGGTCACCTCGGTAACGCCGATGGTCAACTCCCGGTTCAGGATGTAAACCAAAATCGCGATGACCAAACCCACCACGACAGAAATAACTACCCATTTGGTTTCGCCCATCTCTGCGGCCGCATAGGCACCCCCGACAAATAGCAAAAACCAAAATAAGGCTTTGCCCCAGGGACGAACGGTACCGAAATAAATCGAACTGACTGAGTGGATCGGCAAAATCACCTTATGAAAACCATTGAGGCTGCTGGCTTGGTAGATCACCTTGTCAAACAAAATACTGAGAGAGTAATTGGGGTCTAACCCAAACAGCGCAAACAACCAGGAAAAGAAGCCGCTTTGGCGCGCCTGGATTTCCACATAAACACCGTCTTCGCGGGGCTCGTTACTGACAAAGAATTTTTTAATCACGAGTGCCATAGTTTTTCCATTCCAACGAAAATTAGCCTTAAGCCAGCTAGCATAGTAGCTAATTTCATTCACATGGCTCTCAATACAAACCCTCGGGTGCTCGCCCCTGGGGAACTAGCTTTGCGAGGTCACGGCAAGTTTTTATTCCCTTAAAGAGAGGCCCCCCATGGCTAATTTTGTACTCGTTCACGGCGCCTGGCATGGCGCCTGGTGTTGGCGGCGCGTGGTGGACTTGCTGCAGGCCGAAGGCCACCGCGTGCATGCGCTTACGCTGACGGGCGTGGGCGAACGAGCTCATCTGCTCTCGCCGGACATTCACCTCCGCACCCATATTCAGGACGTGATTGGCGCGATCGAAGCCGAGGAGCTACAGGACGTGGTGCTGGCTGTGCACTCCTATGCCGGCATGGTGGGTACCGGCGTGGCCGACCGCATCCCAGAGCGGCTACGCCATCTGGTTTATGTGGACGCGGTAGTGCCCAAGCCGGGCGAAGCCTGGAGCGCCACCCACGCCAGCGCCACCCGTGAGGCGCGCATGAACGCCGCGCGCGCCAACCGGCTGTACAGTTTTCCGCCGCCGGGGCCCGAGCTCTTTGGCCTGGAGGGCGAAGACGCCGCCTGGGTAGCCCGCCGCCAGACGCCGCACCCCGGCCACCCCTACTCCGACGTACTGGACTTTAACCCCGCACGCGTGGCGAGCGTCCCGCGCACCTACATCCACTGCACTCGCCCGACCCTAGCCACCATAGACGCCATTTGGCCGCGCGTGAACGACCCCAAGTTCTGGGACGGCCACTGGCTACCCGGCAGCCGCACGCTGGAACTGGCTACCGGCCACGACCCGATGATCAGCGCGCCGAAGGAATTGGCGGAGGTATTGTTGAGTTGCGTGCATTAAGCCTCAGCGAATTGCGCGGTGCGGCCAAAATACGCGAACTAGCGTTTGCCCGCTCGCGCATTTCTCCGGTATAACGCGGCAAGACTGGCTGAAGGGCCAACGGCCCAGGCACTATAAAGAGGAGAGATTCCATGCGTTATGCATGCTTTGAACTAAACGGCGCCAGGCGCGTGGGCGTCGTGTCCGATGACGGTTTGCACATCCAAACCCTAGCCTTGAGCACCGCCGAGGCGCGCTTGGGTGTATTGGCCTTGGTAGAGCGCAGTGCGCAAGGCCTCTCGCCACCACAGGCCGAAGGCGCAGCCATCCCGATAAACGCTGTGCGTCTAGAGGCGCCCTTCCCGCTGCCACGGCGCAATATTTGGTGCGTGGGACGCAACTACCACGCACATGCCAAGGAATTGCAGGCTTCGGTTTTTAAGGACAACAGTGCTGCGGTAGAGGCCTGGCCAATTGTGTTCACCAAAGTACCCGAATGCGTAGTAGGGCCAGCAGATAACGTGCAAATACCGCATGGCGTGTCAGAACAAATTGACTACGAGGCCGAGTTGCTGATCGTGATCGGCAAAGGTGGCAAAAACATCAGCGCGCAAGACGCGATGCAGCATGTGTGGGGCTATTCCATCGTGAACGATGTGACCGCACGCGACGTGCAGATGCGCCACCAGCAATGGGACTTGGGTAAGTCCTTTGACACTTTTTGCCCTATGGGCCCGTGGGCGGTAACGGCACAAGCGATGGACGGCAATGCGGTGCAGGTGCGTTGCTGGGTCAACGGTGATTTGCGACAGGACGCCAATACCGCGAATTTGATTTTTGGTATTCCCACGCTGATCGAAACCATCTCGCGCGGTATTAACTTGCATCCCGGCGATTTGATCGCCAGCGGCACGCCTGCTGGCGTGGGCATGGGCATGAAGCCCCCGCAATACCTGAAAGCCGGCGATACCGTGCGCATTGAAATAGAGGGCATCGGTGCGCTGGAAAACCGCATGGTATAGGCCTACCCAGCACTTGCAAGGTTGAAAAAAGCTAACTACAAATAAGCATTCGAAACTTATAAGGAGACAAGCAATGAAGTGCAACAAATGGCCAATATGGCGCCAACTTGCGGGGCTGGCATTAGGGCTGATGCTGCCAGTTTGTGTCTGGGCCCAGGCATTCCCGAACCGCGCCATCACCATGGTCGTGCCCTTCCCGCCCGGAGGACTTGCCGACATCGTGGCCCGTCCGGTGGCAGAAGCTATGGGGCGCGACCTGGGCCAGCCGGTGGTGATCGAAAACCGGGGCGGCGCAGGTGGAGGCATCGGCATGGGATTGGTAGCCAAGGCCAAGCCTGATGGCTATACCGTGCTGATGGCCCTGTCCTCGTATTCAGTCATTCCAGAGGCCGATACGTTGCTGGGGCGCAACCCCATGTATGCGCTCTCGGACCTACGCCCTATTGCCCGCTATACCGCGGACCCAACGGTGCTGGCAGTGCGCGCTGATGCGCCCTGGCAAAGCGTGAAAGACTTTGTGGAAGACGCACGCAAGCGCCCGGGCGCCATCAACTACGGCTCGTCGGGCAACTACGGCACCATGCATGTGCCCATGGAGATACTGGCGCAAGTGGCCGGGATCAAGATGACGCATATCCCCTTTACCGGTGCTGGCCCTGCGGTAGTGGCTTTGCTAGGCGGGCAGATTGATGCCGTATCCACCGGACCGGCCACGGTCTTGCAACATGTCAAGGCGGGTAAGCTGCGCGTGCTGGGACATTGGGGCAACGGGCCACTGGCTTCGATGCCGGATGTGCCTGCGCTAAAAGATAACGGCTTGAACGCCGAGTATGCGCAGTGGTCGGGCCTGTTTATCCCCAGCGGCACACCCGATGCAGTGGCGCAGCGGCTACGAGCAGCCGCACGCATGGCCGCGCAGGATGCCAAGGTGCGCGAAGTGATTCAAAACAGTGGCAGCCCCATCCTGTACCAGGACACACCGGACTTTGAAAAATACGTGCAAGCCGATGTGCGGCGCATGGTGGATGTGGTTAAACGTATCGGCAAAGTGGAATAAGGACGCACTATGAAAAAACTATTCACGCGTATTGTTGGGCTGTCTGCGCTACTGCTGGCAAGCCTGGGCGCGCAAGCCCAAACCTACCCGGCACGCCCGGTCAAAATGGTGGTGCCTTTTTCTGCTGGGGGGCCTGCCGACAACTACGCGCGCTTTTTGGCGCAGCGCCTGCAAGACATTTTGGGCCAGAACTTTGTCGTGGACAACAAGCCGGGCGCCGGCTCGGTCATCGGCACGGACCTAGCTGCCAAAGCAGCGCCGGACGGCTATACGCTGCTGGTCATGTCCAACACGCAAACCGTTAACGAATCGCTCATCCCCAACAAGCCATATGCCTTGATGCGCGATTTTGTGGGCGTGGCGCCTATCAATTATTCGGACCTGGTGCTGGTGGCCAATCCCGGTACCGGCATCAACTCCATTGCCGATCTGATCAAGCGCGCCAAGGCCGATCCGGAAAAGCTGAACTACGCATCATCCGGCCCCGGCACGCCTTACCACATGGCGGGTGAATTGTTCAAAAGCATGGCCAAAGTGTCTATTACCCACATACCCTATAAAGGCAGTGCGGGTGCGCGCACCGACGTGCTCGGCGGCCAAGTGGAATTGATGTTCGACGCGGTCACCACCATGACCGAGCAGGCTAAGGCCGGCAAGGTCAAAGCCCTGGCTACCACCGGCAAACAGCGCTCGGAAGTGATGCCCGATGTACCCACCGTCAGTGAGGCGGGCGTGCCGGGCTACGAGGCTACGATTTGGCTGGGCGTAATGGCACCGAAAAATACGCCCAAAGCAATTGTGGATAAGCTCAATGAAGCAATCAGCCAGATCGTGGGACAAGCTGAAGTGAAGCAAACCTGGGGCAAGCAAGGCGCAGTGCCTATGGTCATGAACCCCGCGCAGTTTGATAAATACCTCAATGAGGACATTGCCAAATGGGCGAATGTGATTAAGAGCGCCAATATCAAGCTGGACTAAGGCTATGGCCGACTTTCATATGCTAAGCGGCGGCGCCGCGCAGGGCTTGGTGGGCAAACTGCGAGAGTCGTTTGAACGCGCGAGCGGCGACCACTTGCAAGCCACCTTTGGCGCAGTCGGCGCGATGCAGAAAAAACTGAGGGAAGGTGCGCCCTGCGACCTATTGATCCTGACGCGGCCCTTGATTGCGCAACTGGTGCAGGCGGGCACGGTGCGCGCTGATGGCGTTACGGATCTCGGTGCGGTGAAAACCGGTATCGCTGTGAAACAAGGTTCCACGCTGCCGGACGTGCATGACGCCGATAGCCTGCGTGCAGCCTTGCTGGCTGCGGATGCGATCTATATGCCTGACCCGCAATTGGCCACCGCAGGCATCCATTTCAAAAAAGTCATGCAAGAGTTGGGCATACAGGGCAGTGTGGCCGCGCGCCTGCGGCCCTACCCCAATGGCAATGCAGCCATGACTGCGATGGCCGCAAGCGGTGATGCACGTCCAATTGGCTGTACGCAGGTGACGGAAATATTGATCACCCAAGGCGTGCAACTGGTAGCCGATTTGCCGCCTGCGTTTGAGTTAGCCACGGTGTATACCGCTGGCGTTTGTAGCGCAGCGCAGCGGCGGGTGTCAGCGCATTTATTGGCACGCTTGCTAAGTGACGATGAGCATGCGGACATGCGGCGAGAAAGCGGCTTTTTACCTTGTAATCTAGCCGCCGAAGTTGCCGTGGCGGCCCTGCCCGTCCGCAAAACGGCCAGCACCCTCTAGGCCCTCGCCGATACAGGCTTTCCCGCGCAGCCACTCCTGGTGCAGCGCATGGTGCAAGGGCAAGTCCCACTGCTGGTAGGCGCTCATGCGGTCTGCGTTCATGGTGGCTTGCGGAAAGCCTGCGAGTTGCTCGGCCAGCGCCAATGCCGCATCCAACGCGCTGCCCGTGGGCACGACGCAATTGGCCAGGCCCATAGCGAGCGCTTCGGCGGCCTCAACTTTGCGTCCGGTAAGAATCAAATCCATTGCGTGGCCCATGCCGATCAGGCGCGGCAGGCGTACGGTACCGCCGTCTATCAAGGGCACGCCAAAGCGGCGGCAAAACACGCCGAAATAAGCGTCTTCTTCCATCACCCGCATGTCGCACCACAAGGCCAGCTCCATGCCACCCGCAACGGCCGCGCCGCTGACGGCCGCGATGACCGGTTTGGACAAAAGCAGGCGCGAAGGGCCCATGGGGCCCAGCGGCGCGCTGGCAGGTGCGGCCTCCAGTTGTGCGCCAGCAAGCGGCTCGAAATCCAGATTGGTCAGCACGCCAGGCCCGCCTTCGTCCCGGGCCATGCGTGCTCCCGCTTTGAGGTCCCAACCTGCACAAAAATGCCCATGCGCACCATGAAAAACAGCGACCTTGGCTTCCGCGTCTTCTTCAAACTCGATAAACGCGGCGTACAAAGCGCGGGCGGTGTCTGCGTCCACCGCGTTGCGCACATCTGGGCGGGACAGGGTGATCAGCCTGGTAGCGCCAATGCGCTGACTGCTCACGGCTGTGGCTTTAGATGTGGGCTGGGTGATGGGCATAATTTTCCTTGCTGTTTGGGTTAGCCGCCCACGCTATGGGAGCGGCAGATGGCGAAAAGGCCTTACAAAATGTCAATTTAACAGAGCGGCTTGCGTACTTTGCAAGGCCTCGGGTAAGCTTGGCTTATCACTTTGCTGGAGACCCACCGTGTCAAGCTTTTTGCGCCGCTCGCTGCCCATGATCTGCCACTTGGCGCTCGGCTTTATGCTGTGCGCCATGAACCTCGCGCATGCCGCGAGCGAGGAAAAACTCAACTACCAGCAAGCGCGCAAAGCGCTTAGCGATGCCGAGCCGCAGCGGCGGATCAATGGTATGCACCAATTGGCCAAACTTGGCACCGCGAAAGACGCAGACGCGGTATATGCCCTGCTTGACGATGCCCAACCTGCCGTGCGGCAAGTGGCGCTGGCTACGGTGTGGCAGCTGTGGGGTAAATCGGGCGATGCGGCCATCGATAAGTTGTACCAAGAGGGGCTAGACCGCATGCAGGACGGCGATATGCCCAAGGCGATCAAGGTGTTTAGCGACATCATTGCCAAACGTCCGGCATTTGCAGAGGCTTGGAATAAGCGTGCGACGATTTACTACATGGCGGGTGAATATGAGCTATCCATGCAAGATTGCGAAGAGGTGATCAAACGCTTACCCGAACATTTCGGCGCTTTGGTGGGCTATGCACAAATGCTGGCCGAACGTTCCCAGCCGGAACGCGCCCTTGTGCTGATGGAGCGCGCCAGCAAAATCAATCCCTATTTGGCCAATGCAGAACTAATGATGGCGGCCCTGCGCATTCAAATTGAGAACAAGCGAAAGAATATGATTTAGGCCAATTGCTACCAGAAGCTTCAAGACCCTAAAGGAAGGCCCTGCCGCAGACCCCGCCCATCTAGACCTTGGTGCAAGCCACGCCTAAGGCTTCACAGTCTCTATCAACACCTGTCCGGCAAGCCCAGCTTCGCGGTGGACATGGATGTCCGCATAGGCCTGCGAGCCCGTGATTGCCGCCATTACCTTAAACGAGGGGTACATCATGATGGCCACTTGGTCCCAATGTGCATCGCCACCGCCCACCAAAAGGCCGCGCACCTTGCCCACATAGACCAGTTTGCCACCCGCTTCCATCACCATGCGCGTCATGGCGCGGCCGTAAATGTTGTATGCCTGCAGGCCCGTCAAGTCACTTTGGCGCCCATCGCCATAGGCCGCTTTGTCCCGAAACTTGAGCAAATTGAGCATGTATATCTCGCTACCATCATCGCGCTGCAAGGCCGCCTGCATTTGCGCGGCGCTGGGAACTTGGGCGTTTTCAATCTGCATGCAAGTGTCTCCTGTGTGCTCGATATGGGCTACTCGTTTACAAAATCAAGTCCATAATACAAGACGATTCAGGCGCACAGGGATGCAGCAAAACCAATTGCTAATAGCACTGGGCAGGTGCACCTTGGCTGCTAAAAAAGATGAGGATATAGAGCATGATGAAACGTATAGCCCTGGGCTTCTTGGCCTTGCTAGTGTTGGCGGTAGGCGGGTTTTATGCTGTTGGTGGCGCCAGCGGCGCAATGCTTTTGTACGTTAAATACGTGATGCACAAGGACTACGGACCCACCCAGGAAGTCAACTGGAAACCAGGGCCAACAGAGCCTACAGCACAGCCAGGCAAACGTCCACCGAATGTGATCTTGATTGTGGCCGATGATCTTGGCTTTAATGACATCACCCTTAACGGTGGCGGCATAGCGGGCGGCAAAGTACCCACGCCCAACATCGATAGCATCGCCCGCGAAGGGGTGGACTTTCGTAACGGCTATTCGGCCAATGCGACCTGCGCGCCCTCGCGCGCATCCATGATGACGGGGCGCTATGCCACCCGCGTTGGCTATGAGTTCACGCCCACGCCCAAGCTTTTTATGAAAGTCATTACCAAAACCAAACCGCCCGAGGGTTGGCCCATGGCTATGTACTATCCAGAGCGTGAAGCAGATCTGATTCCCTACGAAGACATGGGCCTGCCTACCACCGAAATCACGATTGCTAAATTGATGCAAGGTGCGGGATACCACACGGCGCACTTGGGCAAATGGCATTTGGGCGATAGCCCGCAATTCCGCTCGTATGCGCACGGTTTTGACGAGTCGCTATCGCTCATGCATGGCGCGTCCATGTTTTTGCCTGAATCCAGCCCTGATGTAGTGAACGCCAAACAAGAATTTGACTTAATCGACAAGTTCCTCTGGGCCTCGGCGCCTTGGGGCATACGCCACAACGCGGGCGAGGTGTTTCAGCCGCCCAAGTACATGACCGATTACCTGACGGACGAAGCCGTGAAGGTGGTGCAGGCCAATAAGAACCAGCCGTTCTTTATGTACCTGGCCTATACCGCGCCGCACACGCCCTTACAGGCCACGCGTGAAGACTATGACGCGCTGAGCTTTATTCCAGACCACACGTTGCGCGTCTATGCCGCCATGATTCGCTCGCTGGACCGCAATATCGGGCGGGTGCTGCAGTCACTCAAAGACCAGGGCCTGGACGACAACACGCTGGTGATTTTCACCAGCGACAACGGCGGCGCGCATTACATTGGATTGGATGGCATCAACTCGCCCTATCGCGGCTGGAAGGCCACCTTCTTTGAAGGCGGTATCCACGTGCCATTTTTTATGCGCTGGCCGGCTGGTATTCCCAAAGGTACGCAAGTGAGCGCACCGGTAAACCACTTCGATATTTTTTCGACAGCTATCGCGGCAGCCGGAGTAACGGAACCTAAAGACCGCCCGATTGACGGCGTGAACCTGCTGCCCTATGCGCAAGGAAAAGCCGGTGGGCGCCCACACGAGAATATTTTCTGGCGCACCGACACCTACCGCGTGGTGCGATCGGGCGACTGGAAATTGCAAGTTTCCGAGCAACCGAAAAAAGACTGGCTGTTTGACCTTGCCAAAGACCCTACCGAAAAGAACAACCTAGCCGCTTCCCAGCCCGAGCGCGTAGCACGCATGAAGATAGATTTGATGACTTGGGATAAGGCTCAAAGCAAGCCTATGTGGCCTGCACTGGGCGCGGGGCCCATAGCTATCGATAAAAACATGAAGCAAAAATTAGGCGCTGGAGACGAATACGTTTTTTATGCGAATTGAGTTCAAGCCACTCCCACCGCCGACCATGGCGGCGCGCCACATGCCCTAGTCATCAGGGCTGGAATGCCAAGGCCGCCGATTCGCTGGCGCAATCTAAGCCCGCGTTGGGGCCGCTTCCCATGCTTGCCTGCAACTCGGCCAGCGCAAGGGCAAACTGGGCTTTGAAAACCGGATCGGCATGCAAACGCGCCACCGCAGCGCTTGCGACCAACTGACCGGCTGCAATATCGCTCAGCCAATGTACGCCGCAAATATGGCGGCTTTGCCCAAACGCATTGGCCCGCTCTAGCACCGCTTGGGACTTTTCAGGCACCATCTCTGCGAGCAACAGGCCCCATGCCCAACCCAGTGCCGCATGGCCCGATGGGTACGCACCATCCTTCGCCAGGGCAGCCTCATCAGTGGGCGTGCAGGTCGGCACCTTGGAAATCATATATGGCCGCACCCGCGCGTAGCGGTCCTTGGCCGCGTAGGTGGCTAAGCCCGCATCGACATAGCTGCGACGCAGCAAGGTGTACAAGTGCGGCGTTTGTTTTTCGCTGATCGTAGCGCCTAGCGTGCAGGAAAAAACATCCGCCGCCGCAGGGAACTTGAGCACCGCATCACGCGCGGCAAGCCGCCAACGAGCCGAACCGCCTAATGGCAAGGTGGACTGGTGAGCCGCGTCGTCAGCTTGCTGTGCCGCTGAGCCGGCGGCTGGGGGTGGCGGCAAAAGCCGAAAACTGTCGGGCAATTGGGCCCGCGGCAAATAACCAGCAAGTAAGCCAGGGCGTAGCTCAGGTGGATTCACCGGAATAACTACTTGGGCAAAAGCAGAGCCATTAAGAAAGGCTGCCAGAAGGCTGCTGTAAAAAAGAGTGCTCAATCGTTCGGGAGTTTGCATAGTTCTAAATGGGAAAAAGGGGTTACAGATTGACTAATGCTTACGGTAAAACCGGGGGTAGCTTGCGGTTATGTATTTGCCTTGATTGTGGCACTGGCCAAGCTGGCTACCCCTGTAGCGCCATAACCGGGCTGCCCCATAATGACGCGTGACTGAAAACTCACTACTGCCCCCACCGCAATCCGTAAACCCTCCGGCCTCTGGCGCTCAGGATCTGGTGGATTCGTCCTATGCCTGGTTCCGGCTAGGTATTTGCCTCTTGATGATGACGCTGGGTAACCTGGGCATGTGGGTGGTGCCGGTGATTATTCCCGCGGTTCAGGCCGAGTTTGGCATCGGGCGAGCCGAGTCTGCCCTACCCTACACGCTGTTGATGATTGGCTTTGGCGCCGGCGGTATTTTGATGGGCCGTATGGCGGATAAATACGGCTTGTTCCGGCCCCTGGTGTTCGCCGCATGCTCCATGGGCGTGGGCTTTTTACTGGCCTCTATGTCTACCGGGATCATAGGTTTCGCGATCGCCCATGGCGTGCTGATCGGCCTGCTAGGGAGCTCGATTGCATTCGCACCTTTGATGGCAGACACGGCACTGTGGTTTGCCAAACGACGCGGCGTAGCGGTGGCCATTTGCGCGAGTGGCAATTACTTGTCCGGCACGATTTGGCCGCCCGTGATGCAGCACTTTATCGAGACGCTTGGCTGGCGCCAGGCTTATATGGGCGTCGGTCTTTTTTGCGCTATTTGCATGCTGATGCTTTCGCCACTGCTAAGGCGCAGGCCAGCAGCCGTAGTGATTACACAAAGTGCCAGCCTAGACGCGCAGGCGCGGGAACTGCCCTTTGGCTTATCGCCCGCGCGCGCCACGGTGCTCTTGTGTGTGGCGGGCTTTAGCTGCTGCATCGCCATGGCTATGCCGCAAGTGCATATTGTGGCCTATTGCACCGACCTGGGCTATGGGGCAGCGCGTGGTGCGGAGATGCTTTCGTTGATGCTGGCCTGCGGCATCGTCAGCCGCCTGGTGTCCGGCGTGATTTGCGACCGCATAGGCGCGCTGCGCACGCTGCTGCTGGGTTCGGTATTGCAAGCCACCGCGTTGCTGATGTTTTTGCCCTTCGATGGGCTCGTGTCGCTCTACCTGGTGTCCGCCTTGTTCGGCCTGTTCCAGGGCGGCATCGTGCCGTCTTACACGCTGATTGTTCGGGAGAATTTTGCACCCACGCAAATCGGCGCACGGGTGGGGACGGTGATTATGTTCACCATGCTAGGCATGGCCACCGGGGGATGGATGTCAGGCAAAGTGTTTGACCTGACAGGCTCCTATCACGCTGCGTTTTTAAACGGCGTGGCTTGGAATATGCTTAATATCGGGATTGTGGTGTATCTGCTGCGTCGCAGACAGCGCGGCGTTAGGCCGTAGGTTTTTTGTCGGACACCTAGCAAGACAACCCATCGCCTTGGCTGCCGTACAAGGCTTGCTATTCGTTGGCGTAGGCTTCGCGCTCCTGCGCCAAATACACCCAGTCCACCACTTCGCCACTGGGCTGGTAACCCGATACCAACTGCTGCAATAAGCCGCGAATCAAGGGCACATCATTCATGCTGGTCGCCAAACTCAAGGCGGCCAGCTTTTCCTGCAACTGCGCCCAGGCTATGAATGGTTCGTTGGCCTTCATGATGCGGCCATGCTGAGTCGGCGTGGGGTTCTCACCGATCAACAGTTCTTCGAACAATTTTTCACCAGGGCGCAGTCCGGTTACCGCAATTTCTATATCGCCTTCCGGGTCCGTTGGGTCACGCACCGTGAGCCCGGAAAGCTCCACCATGCGCCGGGCCAAGTCGATAATTCGGACCGGCTGGCCCATGTCCAGGACAAACACATCGCCCCCGGCACCCATAGCGCCCGCCTGAATGACCAATTGCGCAGCTTCCGGAATGGTCATGAAATAGCGCGTGATGTCAGCGTGGGTCAGGGTTATTGGGCCACCGTTTTTAATCTGCTCGCGAAACAGCGGAACCACCGAACCGCTAGAGCCCAAAACGTTGCCAAAACGCACCATAGAAAAACAAGTACGCGAAGTGCTTGCCGCGCCGCCCTGCCCCGCACTCGCAGAATTGAGATCGGCCAATGCCTGCAAAACCATCTCGGCAAGCCGCTTGGTCGCACCCATGATGTTGGTGGGGCGTACCGCCTTATCCGTGCTGATGAGCACGAAGTTGCGCACGCCGTTGCGCGCAGCTGCTTCCGCACACACACGGGTACCCCACACATTGTTACGAACGCCTTCCGCAGGGTTGTGCTCGACCAAGGGCACATGCTTGTAGGCTGCGGCGTGGTACACCGTATGCGGCCTCCAGGTGTCCATGATTTCTTGCATGCGCACTTCGTCACACACCGACGCAAGTAAGGGGACAATTTCTAATTCGCTGCCGCGTGCCTCGGCCTTAGACATAGGATTGTGGCCTGCGCCTTCCCCAGATATTTCATCAAATTCCTTTGCGCGCTGATTGACTAATGCCAGCAACTCCAGATGGATTTGGTAGAGCGCAAATTCACTCATCTCGACCAGCAGCAGTTGTTTGGGTCGGGTCTGCAAGATTTGTCGGCAGAGCTCGGAGCCAATGCTCCCGCCCGCACCGGTGACCAAGACGGTCTTATTTTGTGTATTGCGGTTCAGTAAGAGGCCATTGGGTTTGACCGACTCTCTGCCCAGCAAATCGTCTATGTCCAGCTCCCGAATATCGCTCAGGCTCACTTTGCCCGTGGCCAAGTCGTTCATGCCGGGCAAGGTGCGCACGGACACGCGCAAGGGCGCCAACTCTGCAAGGATGGCATTGCGGCGCTGGCGCGAAACCGTGGGCATAGCCATCAATATGTCTGTCACATGGCTTTGCGCGATCAAAACCGGAAGGTCGCGCGGGTCAAAAATCGGCAAACCATTGAGCACATGCCCGTGCAATCGGTCATCGTCATCCAAATACCCCAGCACCCGTATATCCTGGCTCGCCATCATTGCGTTGGCCAGTTGCCGCCCCGCGCTGCCTGCGCCATAAATCAGGAGCTGGGGCAAAGTGGCAAGCTTCAAACGGCTTTGGTATTCACCGCCCAGCCAGGCTTTAGCAAATACCCGCGAGGTACCGACAAACACCAGCATCAGCATAGGTTGTATCAGGCCGATGGTTCTGGGGATACCGTCAACCCCTATCGCGGTAAATAGGGCTGCATACAGTAATCCATAAACAACAATAGCCCTTGCCAGAGACACCATGGCCGGCATACCGCTGTACCTAAAGATCGCACGGTATAAACCCGAAATAACAAACAAAGGAATCGCAAGCACAATAGACGCGCCCACAGCTACGAGTGGCCTGCCCGCTAAAGGCAAAAATTCACCAAGGCGTAAGTAGTAAGCCAGCCAGACGGACAGAACACAAAAACTCGTATCCACTGCCAAGACCACCACGCGCTTGGCCCCCCGGGGCAGGGACAGAACGGATTGTGAGAGTTCGTTGAAAAAATTCATCATAGGTTTAGGCTGCTCATTTTTAGTGCGACACACCATCGCGCTGGATAACCTTCAGAAAAGTCAGCCAGAGAATATAGACGTCAAATAAAAAACTTCTTCGCGCCACATACTCAGCATCTAGTTTCACTTTTTCAGGAATCGGTAGCTCATCCCTACCATTGACCTGGGCCCAACCGGTCAAGCCTGGCGTCAAAGTGTGTACGCCTAACTCGGTGCGCAAAGCAATCAGATCGTGTTGGTTGAACAGTGCGGGACGCGGGCCCACAAAGCTCATATCACCTACCAAAATACTCCACAGCTGGGGTAACTCGTCAAGGCTAGTTTTCCGAAGAAATGAGCCTATGGGGGTTAACCAATTTGAAGCGTCCCCCAATAAATGGGTCGCCACTGCGGGCGTATCCGTGCGCATGCTGCGGAACTTGGGCATGCGAAAAATGCGGTTGTTTTTACCGACTCTGTCGGACCAATAGAGGGCGGGGCCTTCGGAGGTGAGGCGGACTGCTAGGGCTATTAGGGCGAGGGGAAAGAGAAAAAGTAAGCCTGCGCACAATGAAAGGGTTAAATCAATGAGGCGTTTCATTTAATGCGATGGCGGTTTAAGAAAGCGAGAAGTTGTGAGACTTAGCATACGACTCTGGCTTGATGCTTTTTCCCAAAACATCAAATCAAGCGAGCACCCGCCGCAAGCCTTCCTCTACGGACACGGGTGGCACCCAGCCCAGTAGATTCCGCGCCTTCGAAGCGTCAATTTGTAAGTTGCCACAAAGGCGATCTATGGCATCGGTTTTACCAAACATACGTGCTGCTAATCGCAATATAGGCACCGGCACAGGCAGGAGCCGAGCGGGCACGCCAGATGCCTGTGCCATGCCACGCACGAGGTCGGTCGTAGACAGGTCTTGACCATCGCTGACTAAAAAGGTCTGATTGGCCGCGGCGGGATGGGTAGTGCAGGTGATGATGAAGTCGACTAAATTGTCTAGTGCTACCAAGCTGCGCTGATTGTGCACCGCGCCCAATGGCAATGGGATGCCTCGCTGCACTGCCCGCATTAGCGCGGAAAAGTTGGCTTTTACGCCAGGGCCGTAAACCAGCGGCGGACGGATGATCACTACTTCCATACCCGTTTCGGAAGCCAAAAGTCGCAAACCTTGTTCGGCTTCCATTTTGCTGATGCCGTAGGGATCTTTTGGGGCGGGCGGGTCTTCTGGCCTAAAGCAGCGCCCCTCCGAAGTCGATTCGCCATTGACCTTAACGGAACTTATAAATATAAATCGTCTCACTCCCGCTGCGGCCGCCTGGCGGCCAAGATTTATGGTGCCGTCTACATTAGTACAACGGTAAGCGCGTAATGGATCTCGATTGGAATCGGACATCACATGCACCCTAGCCGCCAAATGCACAACGGTTGAAATACCTTTTAAAACATTCGACCAATCGGTGTTTCCATCAATTTCTCGGATCACATTACTTTGATTAGCCTCGCCAAAACGGCTTTGGAATGCAAAAGGGGCATTGCGTTTTAAAAGCTCTTCGCAGAGGGACTTGCCCACGAACCCTGTTGCACCGGTTAAAAGAATCATGTACCACGCCCAGATATAGCACTTCGCGGCCCTCGCCCACGCACCAGCAACTGTAGCTCTTCTTCCAGCTTGCTAAGAACGCGCCCTCTGTCAAACTCAGCGCTAGCAAGAGCCAAACCCCGCGCACCCATGGCTAACCGGTCTTTTGCTGTCATTTGCGAGATTTTTAATGCAGCATCAGCAAGTGCAACATCGTCCCCCGCAGGGCACACAAGACCAGCGCAGGAAGCTGATACAAGCTCAGCACCCTCCCCGTTAAGCATTGCAAGTACCGGAATACCGGCCGCCAAATAAGACTGCAGCTTGCCTGGGATTGTCATTGCGAAAATAGGCTCATCCTTCAAACTCACCAATAGCGCTCCTGCGTGCACATAAAAAGACGGCATTCTTTCAACAGGGTGGCGTCCAAGCATGAAAACGCAATCTTGCAGACCACGGCGCTTAATTTCTTCTGTCACCCAGTCCGCCATTCGACCGTCACCCACGATGAGCCATCTAATGTACGCATCGGACTTGAGGAGTTCCGCAGCACGCAAAATGGCAGGAAAGTCTTGGGCGTCTCCAATATTCCCTGCAAACATGATATTGAACCCGCCAAACTTTAGAGGCACCTCGGGCGCAGGCTGAACCTCTCGCACATCAAATATTTCTTCGGCCCAATTTGGAAAGTACACCACACGTTTGACGCTACCAGCGTACCTCCCAATTTTTGGTATGAAGCTTTTTGACTGCGCCAAGATTACATCGCAATGCTTGTAAATGGATGACACCAAGAGGCCAACCATGGACAAAACTGCACGGGAACGGATTGCACCCACAGCCTGCAAAGTCTCCGGCCAAAGGTCGAGCACCCAGAACGCCATTGGCGCTCGCTTTACTGCCCGCATCAGGGCTGCTGGAATACCAACCGTAATGGGTGAAGGTTCGTAAGCAAAAATCGCATCAAATTGCCTCCCGCGCAGCTTCCAAAGGCCTAAAAGGGAAGCGCTCAATGCGAAACTAAGGTAATTCAAAAGTAATTGAAAACCGCCTCGCCCCCTAGGAACCACGGGTACACGAACGACTTTTGCACCGGCATAGTTCGCATAATTCGCTGGAGACTTCTGAAAGTCTCGGAGAACTATGCCCTCAGGATAATTTGGCAAGCCCGTCAGCACGGTGACGTCGTGGCCGCGTCGGACTAGCTCTGCCACCAAATCGTTGATCCGAAAATTCTCAGGCCAAAAATACTGTGAAACAACAAGCAAGCGCATCTGCTGCCGGCTCAGTATTTTTTCCAGACCACGCGGTTCACATAGTCGGTGTAGCTGTGGATGATGCGCAGCACCTTGTCAGAGACGTTAGGCATGCTGTAGTCGGCCACCTGACGAATGCCATGGGGATCGGAGCGTTCCGGGCCGCGCGCTTGGGTATCCAGTATCGACAAGCCCTGCCGTACGCGATCTAATTCCAACCCGACCATCATTACAGCAGCCTCTTCCATGCCCTCCGGGCGCTCATGCGCTTCACGCAGATTGAGCGCGGGGAAGTTCAAAATAGAAGATTCTTCATTGATAGTGCCACTATCTGATAACACAGCGCGTGCAGACATCTGGAGCTTGTTGTAATCATGAAACCCTAGCGGTTTCAATAATTGCACCAATGGATGAAACACCGAACCCGTAGCATCAATGCGTTTTTGTGTTCGAGGATGGGTTGAGACAATAACCGGTAAGCCGTGATCAGTTGCCAGCGCATTGAGAATTTCTACCAACTTGCCGAATGCCTTTGGGGATTCGATGTTCTCTTCCCGATGTGCACTGACCACAAAGAAACGCTCTACCTGAAGCCCAAGCCGTGACAACACATCCGACTCCGCTATCTGCTGTCGATAGTGCGTCAAGACTTCAAACATCGGGCTACCTGTCTTGATCACCAAATCCGGGGGCAAGCCTTCACGCAATAAGTAGTCTCGTGCTATGGTGCTGTAGGTCAGGTTGACATCGGCTGTGTGATCGACGATACGGCGATTGGTTTCCTCCGGCACGCGTTGGTCAAAGCAGCGGTTACCAGCTTCCATGTGAAAAATCGGTATCTTGCGGCGCTTTGCCGGGATCACCGAAAGGCAACTGTTAGTGTCGCCCAGCACCAGCATTGCCTCAGGTTGCACGTACTCCAGCACACTATCTACTGCGATGATCAGATTGCCGATCGTCTGTGCTGCACCTTTCGAATTGGCTGCACTATCCAAAAAATGATCTGGCTTGCGTATACCAAGATCATCAAAGAAGACCCGATTTAGCTCGTGGTCATAGTTCTGACCTGTATGCACCAATACGTGGTCGCAATGCTCATCCAAGCGCGCCAGCACTCTAGAAAGGCGGATGATCTCGGGACGCGTTCCCACCACCGTCATAACCTTGAGTTTTTTCACTGACATATTTGACATCTCCAAATCCGATTAAAGCGCGCAGTCGTAGGTATCCGGGCGGGCTCGGTCAAAGATTTCGTTGGCCCAAAGCATGACCACCATCTCATCCGGTCCAGTATTGGTGATGTCATGTGTCCAGCCAGGCACTGTTTCTACAATCTGCGTCTTTTCACCAGAAGTCTGGATTTCGTGCGTCTGCCCGGTTTGCATGTGACGGAAGCGGAAAAGCGCTTGCCCCTTAATGACTAGGAATTTTTCCGTCTTGGTATGGTGGTAATGGCCACCACGTGTCACGCCGGAATGAGCCGTAAAGAACGAAAACTGTCCACAGTCCGGCGTCTTCAACATCTCAACAAACACGCCACGCGAGTCGGCATGCTTTGGCACATCGTAGGCGAACGCCTCTAACGGCAGATAGCTCACATAAGTGGCATAGAGCGCACGCACCAGACCGGTACCAACACGCTCCGTCTCCAGACAATCTCGGCTGTCTCGGAAGGTGTGGATCAGGCGCGCAAGTTCACCCACCGTGGTAGCGTATTGCGGCTTGACCGTTGCGAAGACTTCCGAATCAGCCATGGACTCTGCCCCGTCCATCAGTTGGAGGAAATGCTCAATGACATCGTCGATATAGACTAGCGTCAACGACGCTTGCGGGTCACTGATTTCTATAGGCAGATCACGGGCGATGTTGTGGCAAAAGGTCGCCACCGCAGAGTTGTAATTGGGTCGACACCACTTCCCGAACACGTTTGGGAGGCGAAGAACATGTACCGGCACCAGCGGATCGCGCCCCACTGCCGCCAGGTGATGCTCTGCCATGCGCTTACTGCGCCCATAAGCATTGGTTAGCGAGGCCTGCGTAGAGGATGTGTAAAGAATTGGAATCGGTTTGCCTGCCGAATTGGCCACACAGGCCACCGCCTGACATAGATCACGCGTGAGATCAGCGTTGCCTTTCGTGAACTCATTTGGATCCTGCGGTCGGTTGACGCCCGCCAGGTGGAAGACGAAATCTACGTCCTCCAGCAATTTGATAAGTTGGTCTGGCTGCTGCTCGTGGGTGTAGCTCACCACCTGTACGTCTTTGCGCTCCCGAAGCCGCAACTGCAGGTTCCTGCCGACAAAACCGTTTGCACCGGTGATCATCACCCGCATGAACTCAATCCTCCGCCATAGCGGACTCACCCCGCACGATGCGCTGCATGAAATCTAGCTTAAGTAGCAAGACCTTCATAGCTGCCACATCCAGGCGGGTCGTGTTGTGCGAGTTGTAATCCTCGCCATGTGTACTTTGGGTGATCCGGCGCTCGCCCTCTTCTACGAACTTTGCATAATTCAAGTCGCGCGCGTCGGGCGGTACTCGGAAATAGTGGCCCATATCTTCAGCACAAGCCATTTCCTCTCGCCCCAGAAGGGTCTCGTACAGCTTCTCACCGTGGCGTGTGCCGATCTCACGTACGGAATGCTGTGTCTTGCCCATCAGTTCCAAAATCGCCTGGGTCAGCACTTCCACCGTGGCTGCCGGTGCCTTTTGCACAAATATGTCACCGTTGCGGCCATTACGAAACGCGTAGAGCACAAGGTCCACCGCATCCTCGAGCGTCATCATGAAGCGCGTCATACTCGGATCGGTGATGGTAATGGGCGTGCCTGCTAACACCTGGTCCACGAAGAGCGGAATCACCGAGCCACGTGACGCCATAACGTTGCCGTAACGTGTGCCACAGATGACCACACCACGGCCTTCCAAGTTGCGACTGGTGGCAACCATGACCTTTTCCATCATAGCCTTGCTGATGCCCATTGCATTGATCGGGTATACAGCCTTGTCCGTGCTTAAACAAACCACCCGCTGCACACCGGCCGATATGGCCGACTCCAGCACGTTTTCAGTGCCCATCACGTTGGTCAATACCGCCTGCATGGGGTGAAACTCACAGGAGGGCACCTGCTTAAGAGCTGCCGCATGGAAGACGAAATCAACTCCACGCATGGCGCCCGCGACACTGCGTGGGTCGCGCACGTCGCCAATGTAGAACTTCAACTTGGGATGCGCATAGCGCTTGCGCATGTCGTCCTGCTTTTTTTCATCGCGACTGAAAATTCGGATCTCACCAATCTCTATCTCCAGGAAACGCTTGAGGACCGCTCCGCCAAAAGACCCCGTCCCACCCGTGATCAATATCGTCTTTCCCGCGAATTCTTTCATTTTCAAACAGCCTTGATTACTTTCTTGAGCAATTGTTTCAGTGATTGGGGCAGCAAGTACTGCACCAGTCGCTGGGATTTGATACGCAATGCAGTTTTCATGCCGCTCGAGAAACCCGGGCGAAACGTCCGGACCTCTTCCAGCACGCCGGCGAGCGCCGCCTCGTAGGCGACATAGACCGGCTCGGGCTCAAGCCCCATTGCCCGGTATGCGCCGGACAACCGGTCGAAGCTGCCATTTGACAGCAACTGGAACTGGTGGAAATGGTAAAAGACGAGCGGCGCGCCATCTACGGTAATCGTTCCTTGATCATTCCTGCCGAAGTGGTATTGCGAGTAATTCCAGGGAGCGATACCGGCCCCGGAGTGCTGCAAAATGTGCAGGCCACTGTACCTGCCCGGCCACTGGTCCAGGTACTTCTGATCACCCATGCGATCTTCTTCAAGGCGATGAAAGCACCATTCGATGCACTGTTCGCGCCAGCGGGTCAAGCATGCCAAGCCCTGCCCGTCCCGGCGAAATCCGACCCATTCCACACAGAAGCGGCCATTAACTTCTAGATGCTTCAGCGCCGACGGGAAGCGATGTTCAATGATACAGATTGAGGCGAGACCGATCTCGTCGAATAGCGGTTGCAACGGCGAGTAGAAATACAAATCGGCGTCGAGGTAGGTAATGAAATCAATGTCAGGGTTGTGCTGCAAAACGTACCAAGGCAAACAGGGTGACAGCGTCCAGCAGTATTCCGCCATGCTCCGCCCGGGCTTGGCTGCCAACAGAGCCTCATCCTCAATTTCCGATAGTGACAAGCAGGTCACATACGGCAAACCCAGTTCCATTAGTATCTCGCGTGTCTGCCCATCCATACACAAAACATGAACCTGCGCATCCGGGCAATGCTGCTTCAACGTGCGCAGCATAGCCACACCCTTGAGCAGGTAGTTGCTATCGAAAAGAGTGCAGAAATGGTTCATTTAATTTTCCGACTAACATTTCAAAACCATCGCCTTCTTTGCCGTCATTTTTTCCTTGCAAGAATTTCCACTTGCCACCAAGACCGTGAGAAATGCGCGTAAATTTTGCAGAGAAGATTAAAAATTGGCCATCCCAGCTTTCCAAAATGACGATAGTAAGGTGGCCACTTATGCGTGTAAGGCCTGGAGTAAACAACCTCAAAACCTGCCTCGTGAAATAGATTCCCCAAGTTCTGTGGGCTCCAACTGTAAAGATGATAGTTGATGTCTTTAGGGTTGTACGCGTAACTGATCGAGTCACAGGGCACAAAGAAGTGAATAACGCCGCCGCTTTTAAGTATCAGACTCAAGGCTTTCAGTTCCTCCAAGGGGTTGAGCGTGTGCTCAAGGGCGTGATTAGAAATGATCACATCCACTGATTCGGCCCCCAAGGCCGTCAAGGCAGCAGTTGGACTCAAAAAGTGCTTGATACCATGACCCGTAATGACTTCCGCGGCGGCCGCATTGGGTTCTATGCCAATCTTTTGTCGGCACTCCAGGTGCCCCAGTAGGAAACCACCGCCACATCCAAAATCGATCACCGAATTTTCTTTATCGATCGTCTTTTTGAATTTGTATGAGTTAGCCCAGCCGCCAAACGCACCTATATTCTTCTGCCAATCAAAATAATTTTTGTCGTAGTGCTCACTAGCCGTAGAGGTTGTTGCTGTGTTCATCCATCACTCCTTCTAAATTTAAAGATGCCGCGCTAATATCGGCAACAATTCGTCCATACGATTTTTATAAGTATGGTCTCGCAGCGTACGTTCTTGGCCTGCTCGAGCGATCAACCGTGCCTCTTCCGGGTGTGCAACGTAGTACCGAATCATCTCAACTGCTTCCTCTGGGCTGGAATACGCCACCACCTCCTTGCCCACCTCAAAGAGTTCGCCCAGATTGTCCTTGTGGTCGGTAATCAACAGAGTCCCCACACCCGTAGCCTCGTACAAACGCATGTTGTTTGCATTGTTTTCTGCTACGTTGATATGCCTGTTCATCGTTACCCTGCTGCGCGCCATTGCGCGGTACATTTCAAGGCCCCACACTTCGCCGTGATGGCGAGCCACGATAGGTGAAGACCGACTCAAGCTATCAGCGCCGTAGCCGAAAAATTCAATTGGTGTGTTTTTTGCTAAGTACTCTAACATGGGCAGTGCATTGCCATGGTGGCGGCTGATACCGCCGACGAAGGTCGCATCAATGTCGGGCGTTACCGCTCCCAGCAAATCCAGAACCCTCGTGTCGAAACCGATCCGGAAGTATTCGGTAGCCAAACCTATGGCCTGCAACCGTGGAACGAAGTGCGGGAAAGACGTGGTGATTAGATCGAAGCCTTTCAGATAGGCTAAGGGTGGCAGCGGGCTCGCGATCTGCCCGACGATCAACTTCACATAGGGCCGCAATTCAGCCATTTTTTGCGGCGTGATGAACCACAGGTCCTGGCAATACAGCACGTCCGGCCGAGTCGCCTTTACTTGTTCCACGGCAATCTCCACCAAGCCTGGCAACGTCGATAAACAGGCCCCAAGTACGGGTAGGCGCAACAAGCGCTGAGGCACCTTAAGCGCCAGGGTACTGTAACGTTTGCCGTGTTCCTGCGCCCAGGTTTTCTGCAGAGGAATGCTGTTGACAATCAGGTCCTGAACATCATGTCCCATAGCTCTCAGATGACGCGAATAGAAATCGGACGTGCCGAATGCTTGATCTAGCAAATCATTCCGCTGCTGAGAATAACTTGTCCTGGCCAAGCCCGGGTTATTGGCATAATGCGCCGCCAGGAAGCGCGGGTAATAGGTATCGAGCAGTGCAATGCGCATGGTTCAGCGTGGCTTGCTTTCAGCAGCTGACGCACCCGCCTGCGCTCCACCGATAGGCAACACCTCGTCAGCCAGTGCGGCAATTTCAGGATCGTGGGTGATGAAGATGATGATGCCGCCGCGCATGCGCTCGCGCAGCTTGGCCACTACATCGACGCGCGTGATCGCGTCCAGCGCGCTGGTCGCCTCGTCCAGAATCAGCACGTCGGGCTGGCGTATCAAGGCGCGCGCAATCCCTAGCCGCTGGCGTTGCCCACCCGAAAAGTTTTCGCCTAGGTAGGTCAGGCGAGTGTCAAGCCCCTGGTCCAACGCGCGCACCATGCCGTCAAGGTTCACTGTTTCCAGGGCCTTGTAGAGTGCGGCGTCGCCGGCCCTGGCGCCCATCAATAAGTTTTCCTTGATCGTGTTGGAAAATATCTTGGGTTGCTGCTCTACCAGCATGAATCGAGCGCGCGCCGCCTCTCGCGTCAGCGCTCCCTCATTGACCACTACTACACCGCTGTCGGGTGTACTCAGCCCCAGCAAAATGTCTGCGAGCGTGGACTTTCCTGCGCCGGACGGGCCAACGATGGCATAGGTACGCCCGGCCACAAAACGGAAGCTCACGTCATCCAACACAGGTCCTCTATCTCCATAAGCGAAGGACACATGCTCTAGATAGACTGCGCGGATTGATACGTTCGCGCCGATTTCCGGCACCTGTTGAGACTCCTGAGCCAGCCCTACCAAAGCGCCGATGTCCTTGACGGCACGGATATCTGTCAACAGTTGCGAACCTGAAGTAACCATTTGCCCCAGGGAGGCAAACACGCGTATCACGATGATGGTCCCTGCGAACAATGCAGCGTCCGTCATGCCCACCTGCGCACCGGGACTCAGAACAACAGCAGCAATCAATAGAAGGGCGATTGCCGGAAACGCCTTGACACCCGACTTAATGGCGTCAATCTCCACCAGCATACGGACGTAGGCGTAAATTTGTGCGGCGTAGGTTGCCAAAACAAAACGCTCGCCTTGCAGAGATCTTATAGACCGCAGGCTGTTGAGTGCCTCAACAAATGTGGTTCCAAGTTCGCGTGAAAGCTGTACGGCACGTCCGTTCACGCGAACTACCCGGATCATCAAAAGTGCTACAACCGCCATGCTACACAACAGGAACACCACCACAACAGCAAATACTGACGTAGAAAACTGGTACAGCACCACCATACCAACCAGCGAAGTAAAGAAACCAACACCTGCCTGCAACAAGCTCGTAATGATGGTTCCGCTCTTGAACGTATCGTCACCCGCCATGGTGATGTAGTGGCCTACTGAGCGCGTGTAAACGCGGCCCATTGGCTCCAGAAGCAGAATATGGCTAAAAACTTTGCCGCTCAAGGCCTCGTGCACGCGTTTACCCAGCCATGTGGTCAGCACAGCAAGTACATAGCCCAACACTAGCCGGGCTATCATTAGGATGAAAAACATCCAAAGCCATGTTCTGGTTGTCGGAATCATCCCTAATTGCCCCGCCACATGCCTCCAAATTAGCGTGACCTGCGAATTGTTAACAGCCTGATCAGGTGCTATTGGAATCATCAGGCTAGCAGCCAAGTATTCAAGTATCAGAACCAGCAGCGTAAGCCCCAACACGATATAGAAAGCACGAAAGTACCGCGCCACGAATGCGACATAACGGAAGAGCTGCGCCGCAATTGCGACAATTGCCGCCAAAACTTCGGCCATCAGACCGCCGCTTTAAGGGTATAAAGTAGTACATCCACGCTGCAACCCTGGCGCCGTAGGAAGTCTGACACTTCTGGATCCCGCTCTAGGACGGACACGGCTTCCTCGTAAAACAGATTTGTCAGATAGAAAGCCAGCAGACTAGTTCGGTGCTCCACTGAAAGTGCGGCCGCCAAATCTGGACGCAACGCAAACACGGCATCGCACTCGTTGAGGAAAGTTCGAGCCTGTGGCCTGGATCGCCCGGAGCGAGGTGGTGCATGAATAGGCTTGACGTGCATCAGTTCAAAGCCCTGCCGCTCCATGTATTCGCACGCTTGCCAAAACTTGCCCGACCCCTTCATCAAGGGTTGCGCCAGCATAGTGGACTCCATCTCGATGCCGAGGATGCGACGCGTATCGAACAAGACTTGCGCGCCTTGCAATATCGAGAGCTCGGTACCCTGCGTATCTAGTTTGACGAAAACCGGTACCGCGTCAGAGAACCCCTCAATCGCCTGCAAAAGGGTGAGCGTTTCAATATCGCGCGGCGTTACAGGAAAGAAATAGTTAAGATTTTCTACCCTATGTTTCATGGATGCGGAAATTTCCGGCGGTAGCAGGCTGGAGCCGCTGTCGATATTGGTTACGTACAGCGTCTGTGTTCCACCTTCCCGGCTCAACCCAGTCGTACATGCTGACACTTTGCAGGACCATGCCCAGGACTTAACGTATCCGATATTGGCTTCGTTTGGTTCTACAGCCAACCACTGGGTTGCAGTCGAATTTAGGAACGCTAGCCATTTACTATGGGGGTAATAAGAAGCACCAACGTCTACACAGATCACCGCTGGCAAGTACGGGCTCAACAGCTTAGATATCCGCCAAGGCAAGGTACGCTGACGCAAAAAATTCTTTAAAGATTGCGGCACAAGCCGTCGCACAGTCAATCCTAAACTCATGACAAAATCCTTTTCATTTTGCTCACCACACGCTCAGTGAACGTCAAATCGGAAAAAATCACCTGAAGCGCAACGCGCTCGCCCTGCTCCATCAAGCCACCTCGATGCAACAAACGTGCACCATCGAAAACGATAAAAGTCCCTGCGGGTCCAATCATTTTTTTCTCTAGGGCAACCAATTGGTCCTCCAATTCAGAGCCGGGAAAGATATCCCATCCCATGTGAGAATTAAAGCGCAGGGATTCAGGTAAACGCATGAAATGTCGCCTGAAATTTTCCGAATTAACGGACTGGTGGTACTGTTTGCCGTAGTACGCATTCAAGGGAGACGCAGGATTGTTTCCGACGGTGCCCACAATCCGGCCAATCAACTCCTGCAACGGAGTCAAAAGCATTGCCTCGTAGGCACCAGGGAAGCAGCTTGTCGGTCCGTTCTGTTCGGCCACATCCGAGAGATAGACGATCGATTTTGGAAAGGCAATACCCTCATCTAAGTGAGCATAGAGCGTTTTCGGTGGACGAACCAATCCTTCGATGGCGTTCTTCCACCAACTCGCCAGTGGCACACTAAGCTCGAGGGCAAGGCCAGTCACCCGTGTGTTTTGGCCGGTGTAGGCACTCACCGCATCCAGTACGCCAAGGGATTTGAATTCCCGGTTAAGCACATCACGAATTGCCCTTACATTGCCACCTGCATTGACCGATAAGTCTCCACGAGTCAGCCTGCCTGCCACGGCGTTAGCACGAAAACCAACCAAACTCTTCGCCGCGAGAGCGCGAATTTCGCCAACGGCGTTCTGAGATAGCTGGCCAAAATAATGTCGTTCTGATTGAAGGCCAACTGCATCGAGCCGTGCTGCCGGCTTGTCAAGGTCAACAAAACGCGCTCGCGTCTGCTTGGCATACCACGTCAACTCTTCGTCCAGCAATCTGACGCATTCACTCCTCAGCTCAGTGAGGAATCTTTCTTCAAATTCATCGCTGCACTGCTTTTGCATAGATGAAAAAATCTCCAGCAACCCCTGTTGGCAGTCCGCCCGGACGGCAGCAAAACTCTTTCTACCTAGCCTTGGACCTACGCTCCGCGCTAGCCTGTACGCTCGGCTGAAAATTATCAAGGTTTCGTCAGGAACCTTCCAGGCGGGTGATTCGAAACTGAATGCAGGGTGGCTCTCGTAGCTAAGCTCCATTGATTTTTTCAACTCCTGCATATAAATCACTCCTTTTTCCGAATTTGATTTGCGTGCAGCAACCCGTAGTACAAGCCAAGCAGCGCCATCAAATAACGCCAAAGTCCTTCGGAAAAAACATCTATCAGGCCACGCCCAATGCAGGCCAGTATTAACCAGCAAACCAACACCAAGTCAGCGGTAGCTTCGCCCGAGCGAACGACACGTCGCAAGGTACACATCAGCACGCAACACAAGAGCCCGTACAGCACAACCGTGATAATTCCAAAAGACACTAACTGCCCGACTAGAAAGTTGTCGATGCGTTGATATTTTCCTACGTCTCCTTCAACGCCCCAGAGTCGACCCATGTAATTATCGGAATAGCCGATACCAAAAGGGTGGTCTATCACAGCCAAAAGCCCCTCCAGCATCCAGGCGATACGCAAATACGCGGATTGATCAACCTTGCATCTGAAATACCCTTCTAGATAGCACTTTTTGACATCTTCAATTGGCATGTTCCAATATCCTGCGTCAACGTACGGTCGTCTAGCTAGCTCCTCATGGGAAACAAATACGTCATGCACCGCCGCTTGAGCACTGTAGGACATGGCCATCCAACGAGAGGTGCCTGCGCTATATCCGACCACAGCTACCCCTGCCAACAGAACAACCAGCGCCAGCCTAAACCGCAGGCCTGCCGGCAGAATATTCCTTAACGCCAAGCAGGCCCGCATCGGCCCCACCGAGGCCACCATCAGCGCCCCACCGATGACTAGGGAACAATATGCGGCGCGCGCGTCAAGTAGAGCCAGCGATAGAACGCTCAATCCTACAAGGGACCACGCCCAGAATCTGCCTGGCGACACCCGAAAATGGCAGACCATCAACAGCCCCCCACATAGTAGGTGCAACATGGCCACTGACTCATAGCGTCGACCCACTCGCAGTGAGTCCTTGACAGATTCCAGCAATCCGTGCTTCGAGCTCGCAACAAATGGAACTAATCCGTCCCGGATTGCAATTCCGATATCGAAGTACATGTAAGCCACGTGCACGAGTCCAGGAAGGATGAACAGCGACATGAAGAGGAATGGCGTGTGTGACACTAATTGCGCGCGGTTGCGAAACAGTAAGTAGAAAAAAATGTAAGGCACGAATCCGTATAGGAGCTGCTGTATGTACGGCACATTGCCTATCGCACCGAACAAAACAAACTGCGCGATCATGTAGGCTAGGATAACCAATATCGGCGCCATTGGCTTGATCACGTCTACCAATTGAGTGCGGCGCACTCCAATCGTCACCATGCCAAGTACTAATGAAACTGCTGCCAGCATATCGGCAGTCTGCATCTTGGCCAGGTTTGGGGCCATGTAAAGCGTAAAAATGACAGACAGCCCAAAAGCAATTAATGCTTGAAGCGACCAGTGTATTTCTTTTCTCATCTCCCTCCTCATCATATTTTGTATCTCTCCAAGGAGCCTAAAACACTTTGAGCAATATTCGTTTTGCGATTACCCCAATCCCGCATCCGACCTCACCAACACTTCGACGAAGCGGTCAAATTCAGGTAGCACGGCCATAGCTTGTAACTGGCTCATGACCTGTTCTTCAGTAACTTCCTTTTGGTGACAAGCCGTCCAAAGGGACAAAAAGGCATGACGCAATTCTTGTTGCTCACCAGTCATAAACAGATTGTGCATGTAATAGAAAGCTAACGCCTGTCGCTGCATTTCCTCCTTAGGCAATGGCGACACAGCATAGGTTTGCAGCATCCCCTCATATTCATCCCGCGTCTTTGCCGTACGGCAAAAATCAAATGTGTGATGAGGGTGCCGTGCACAGCCGATGCTAGGTACACCCAGGTATGCCAATTCGTGCGCCACTGTTCCATAGACCGTTACCCCGCAAGCAATACCAACTTGGGCTAGCTGAACATTGCTGTCGCTGGTCGACAGCCACTGTAGGCTAGGGTATTTCTGCCGCAGAAGTTGAAGAGCATCTTCGCTCAGGGCAACCTGATTGGGATGGGGCTTTAAAAAGAAATTTATACCCGATCTTTGCAGCACATCAATAGTGAAGCAGATCCACCGCCAGAAGTCGTCAAAAATCATATCCGGGTAGATATGAGGGCTATCATAGAAGTCATGCAGAAAAATCACCACTGCGCCATTCAACCCATCAGGCAGTGGCACCCTTTTCTGCGCATAGGCCGATTGGCGCATGTAACTTGTAGCCATGTCGATACCACCTGAAAGCCGGTGTTCGAGCTGCGAGCGCGCTACCTCCAAACGCTGCGCCTGGCCGTCGAGCGCATCAAATTCAACGCTGTACCTCGAATAATCCGGTGTGTGAAATGGGTCCGCCTGGGTCAACTTCTTGGCGAAATGAGTAATACTCACAAACGACCAAACAGCCACCCCATGCCGCAACGCGGAGCGTACAGGAATGCCATGCTCAAGATAAGTCGAATATGAGGTTAAGTACCAGCGCGGTCTCACCCTTGAAAAATAGGAGTTGGCTTGGCGCACATTACGTAAAGCCTGCCAAATGAGGCGGCGAACGAAATGGTCATATGGATCAAACTCCGGCGCAGGCTTGAAACGTAAATAGGAGTCAATCACTAGATCAACTACCTCGACGCCATCGATCTGCATCGAGCGTGGTTCGCCTTGCTTTTGCATTTCCAACCAGAGCGACTTGGACTTCATCCAGTCTAAGTAGTCTGCAAATGGGAATCGCCATGTTGCACACCGGTAGGCAATCGAATCGACCAATTTTCCATAGGCACGTTCCCATTGTCGCCCAATCAACCACGATATAGGGGCAGATCGCTTCAACTCCGCCAGTAATCCCGTACCAACTGCACCGTTTATGGCACGCACAACTACTAATTCGGTAGGCCCGATGAAATGTCTTGCAAGCTTTGAGCGTATTGCACCTAACAATAAAAAGTAGAACCTGTCAGGCACTGACTGGAACGCGAGAACGCCGTAGACCATATCAGAACCAGGTTTCACTTTGAGACAATCAAAGGACCGCGGAACTACGCCCGGCTCATTGGGATAGCTTGAGAAAAGTCGAACTAGTTTTTGGATCACGCCTTGTAGCCGATTTCTTTTATTCAGAATTTGTAAACCAATAGGAGATGGCCCAAACGGCTCAAGCGAGCATGTCCCATGACAAGGCATCCCCCCGCTTAACAGGTTTAGATGTCCTAAACCCTAAAACAACTCGCAGATATTTCGACGACAGTTCGCCACCTGGGCGAATCGCCCGAACATTGTCCATGGTCAGGACTGCCCCTTTATCCAGATCTTTGGTGATCCTTAATCCACGTCGGTACTTCAATGACTTTATTTCCGCAGCAGTCGGGCCATAGGAGATTACACCCAGCGCACTCCAAGCTCTATCAGTTTCATCCACCAGAAGGCGCATCTCATCTGGCTCCAAGGAAAAAACCGAATCAACTCCACCATCGGCGCGTTTAATAGTGAAATGCTTTTCAATCACACTTGCTCCGAGCGCGACACTTGCAACACTTACCCCAACACCCAACGTGTGGTCTGATAGCCCCACTTCACAGCCAAATAGCTCGCGCATATGCGGTATGGTGCGTATATTTGTATCATTTGCAGGAGCGGGGTAGGAACTAGTACATTTCAGTAGCACGAGATCGCGGCACCCGGCCTCCCGTGCAGCAGCAACTGCATCGCCCAGCTCCGAAACAGTCGCCATCCCAGTCGACAGTATTATTGGCTTCCCAGTAGATGCCACCTTGCGTATAAGCTCTATGTCCGTGTTCTCGAATGACGCTACTTTGTAACAAGGCACGTCAAGTGATTCCAAAAAATCCACGGCCAAAGCGTCAAACGGACTACTAAAAGCAATTAACCCTAGTTGGGCTGCTCGATCGAAGATGGCTTTGTGCCATTCCCAAGGCGTATGCGCATCTGAATATAGTTTGTAGAGTGTCGTTCCGTGCCAAAGATTGCTTTTGTCAGCTACAAAAAAGTCACCACTGTCTATATCAAGAGTCATCGTGTCAGGTGTGTATGTCTGAATCTTTAACGCATGCGCACCACTCCTCGCTGCGGCCTCAACAATTTCAAGTGATCGCGGCAACGACTGATTGTGATTTCCCGACATTTCGGCGATCACGAAGGGCGGCGCGTCCTGCCCGATGCGCCGTCCGCATAACTCGAAACCGGTGTTGGAAGCCATACTAAATCCTTAGAAAATTCAACAATACATAGATCGAAGGGTCATATACGTTCGGTCGACGCTCGTAGTCTAAAAATAGCGCAGCATCTGCAATATTCCATGAGATGTGTCCCATTAAGAGCATAATCTGCAACGTGTCCGACCCGGCCATTCTGAGATAAGGCTCCATCAGCGGCTTGCGTATATCGGACTCCAAAACACCCTCGACGGCCAGATCAATTTCAAAACGGCGTTGGCTGTCGTTGAAATCAAGAACCATGTGCGTCAAAGGAAACGTCTGTCGCTGCCTCTGTGCGTCCCATAGACGGAAGCGCGCTTGCCGAACGAGGCGCTCGATTGAAACCGACGGACCGAAGGTGACGCGCTCATGGTCATAGGGCTTGTGCGATAGATATTCGGCGATATATTTCTCGCGGTCCTCCACCGTGTACTCCATGTAAGGAACATCTGGTTTTTTTGTCTGATCACCTAGATCAAATGATTGCCCTGAATTCAAAAGTAGCAAACGCTCACCCAACCCCGCATCACGCACTTGCTTTCCCACTACGCCCGGGCAAGAGCCATGGGAAATGAAACGGTTTAAATATGCGCGCGAACCACCAACAACATACTGGTCAGCAAATGGCACCACGTATTTTGGATTAATCTGCCTGGTATTTTCGATAAATCCAGCGATCCGCTGTTCAAGAATCCGCTCTCTTTCCGAGATTTTCTCGTCTTCGGACAAATTGCTGTAGCAGCTGGGGTATCCCGAGCCTCCGGAGTAAGGCAGCAAGGCAAGGTCGACTTTTGGATAGGTGTTGCGCAGGTAGTCAATAGCGGCGGGATGGGGCTGACAATCGTTGGCGTTGAAGACGACGTGATCGCCCCACTGTATGACGATGGACGAATCCACCAGAAATGCTAATTCATTCGTCGGATTCGCCTCGATCATGTCGACAAACAGATCCTTCGAAATGCGCAGTCCTTTGCGCGGTGGAACCAAATGCACCTTGGAGAAATTAAAATCGTGCGACTTGAGAAAATTCTCGACAAAATTTGGACGCCGGTCCATGATAATGATTTCCGCATCGCGGTTAAGGTACTGAATGGTCCCCGCCGAGCAATGGTCTTCATGGATATGCGAGATGTACACATAGTCAAAACGCCCGATATCATTGATATTGGTCGAGATCGGAGGCCAGTGAAACCAGGATCCATGGAAAATGCCATCGTCAAGCCACGGGTCAAAGAGCATCCGCTTGCCTCGATACTCCAAGATTGCTGTGGCGCCGCCCAAATTGATGAACTTCATCGGTGTTAAGCCCCCTTCAATGCGTAGGCAATAACCTGCCTACCCAGGTCGACGCTAGCCAGCGCCTTGTAAAAACTTCTTAGGGTTTCGCCCCGCCCCTGCTGGCGTAGATTCATTTCAAACGCCATGCGGCGCTCGTGACAATGCCGACCAAGCTGCCTATCAGACACGTAGTTTTCGCCCATTAGAAGGAACATCTCCATCGGAAATGAGGCCTCTACATGAGGCACCTGGAAACCTGATCCTCCCAGCAGCGCTGCCAAAGAGGAAGCGCTGAAATAGTTCAAATGCGCTGGAGGCGCCACCCACCAAGGTGAAAGTCCATGTAGCTCCTTGGATGCAACTTGAAACGCGTTGAACTCATTCGGCACCTCTACGACCAACATACCTCCTTTTCCGAGAATCACCCTGCGTATGTCCTCCACCACCTGAACCGGATCAGAAAGGTGCTCTAGGACGTTCATAAGCAGCACCACGTCGAAGCGCCGCCCGCCAAATACATCCATTTTCTCCATCCCTGCTCGTACGCATTCAAGGCCAATTGATTGGACGTAATCCACCGCCTCGGGCGCAGGATCAAAACCGGAACAACGGGCTCCCTTTGAGGCCAAGTACTTCATGGTTTGTCCCCATCCACAACCGATATCAAGCACATTAAGCTCACTCAGAGAACGCCCGAGCAGCGTCTCGATATTGACTGCAATATCCTCACGATGAGCATCATGAAACTCCCGATCGACCTCTTGAACTTCCAGCGCGGAATTGTTGAAGGCTTTGTACTTGGAGCTGTAAAACTCTTCGGCATAGAAGCGAGTGACCTCCTCCTGCGTCGGCGAAGGTTTCACTTGAAAAAAGCCAAACTTCGGGTGTCGTTCCAAGCTGATTTTTTGAGTGCCAGTCATAATTTCCTCTAAAAAATTCGAACAGATTCGGCCGTCGGACGAATATAACTTTTTGCACCTCCCCATCCGAGATGCGCCACGACATCCAGAATTGACAAGTGACTGACAAACTCTTCTGTGTCTCGCTGCACGTACTTAGCTGGTTGAAAATCATGGACAAGAAGCCGGATCGCCGTACGATCCACAAATGCATCCTCTTGGAGATAGCCCAAGGCTCCAGGCGGGGTCACATATTCGGTCGCCCCAAGTTTCTCCAAGATGGAAATTAGACGCTCCGTCCGAACGCCATCCACCCCCAAATGGCTACTCCGGATCGTTGGCGTTTCTATTTCAAGCCTTTTACGCAGCCACTCCAGCAATGCACAGTTCAAGTCCGCGAGATAAGTGAGTGAAGCGCCTCCTATAGGCGCTGTTGCCTCAAGCATCTCGAGCACATACTCATGGCGAGCATATGAATTGGACAACAGTGCAAAGTGCTTTCGACGCCAAGGAGTGGAATCCTCCACCGCAACCTGGTTTATGAGCGCGCCGAGAAACCCTCTGACAACGGGCACTGTCAGCCAATTCGGCGCCCCGTTAACCAGCACCCGATTTCGATTTTGCCAAGAGGACCTCTCATACTGCGCATCGTCCAAATAGATGAAAAGATCTACCTGCGTCATTAAGTTAAGATACCCCGCCCACGGCATGTATGTCGGCTGCATGATCGCACACCTCATGACCGCCCACCTACGCCTGGCGCTATACGCCATTCGCTCTCCAAAAACGACCAGCGACGCTGACTCAAATAGGCGCCGTCAACCCAAAGAGCTTCGCGCTCGACGCCTTCAAGCACAAAGCCATGCTTCTTGTAAAGCGCCTCTGCCCTCGCGTTTTCAGGGAAGGTATGAAGCCAAACACGATGTAGGCTGTATTTTTCGTACGCGGCTCTCAATGTGGTGAGTAGCGCTTTCTCTCCAAGCCCCAAACCGCGAGCTTGAGGTTCACCGATATAAATCTGAAAATATCCGGATCGGTGACGAATATTTATCTTGAGCAGGACATTTCCAACATGACCATTACTTTGATCTTGGATAGCCCAAATCCGCGTGTCCTTTGCGGCATTCACCCAAGCTCTATGAGATTCAATACTGACCTCCTGCCGCAACCCAAAAGTAGTCCTTAGGTCAACCGAGTTCAACCACGCAACGGTCTTTTCGTCATGATCGGCCGTATAGGGCACCAAAACCTCCGAAGCTGCAAAGCGCTGCTGTTTAGGCATCTCGAATATCTTCTAAAAAAAGTTTTTGAACAATTCGCTGTGCGCCATCTCCATCAACAGATGACACACCCAGAGAGCGCATCGCCGCCAGCACTGCCCTATCTTGGAGGAAATTTCTGAATAGCTCCGAAAACTTGGACTCATCAAATTCCCAAGCCGCGCCCAGATACCTGCAGAATACTTGGCGCTCTAGATCATGCAATATCGGAATCTGGTTGTTTGCCGTTGCGATTAGGCCGGAGGGCAAACCAATGCAAGCACGCTCCCACGTCGCGGTGCCAGGGGATCCAATCGCAATGTCACACTGCGAATATTCTCGCGCCATTTCATCAACATACCGGCTCCACTTCAACCGCGAGCCATAAATCTCGATCAACTGATTCATAGTCCATTCATCAGCAAACCCCACCGCATTCACGTTTAATGCTGGCACAGCTTTAAGCATTGCGTTGACATATGCAGGCAGCCATGTTGCCGGCGAACCACCTCCGAAAAACACATGCGCTCGGCAAACGGTGGGCCACATAGGAGCAGTATTGTGATAGTTAACGAATGCAGGTTTTAAAATCGCGTATCGTGTACCTAACAGCATGGCTGCTGGGCGTTCCATTAGCCCAGCATAGTCACTAACTTGTCGACCTAGCCCAGGATCCACCAACAAGTCGCAGTCGTGCGTACGGTCCGCCAAATCATCTAGCGCCAGGATGCGCTTGGCCTTAACGCGAACGATCCGCTCCCATCTGGCGTCAAGGCCATAGTGGTCAGTAACGAGCCAGTCCGCAATCCGACACGTGTGCCGCGTGACTGCCTCGGCATCCTGCTCAAGCGTGCTCTCCGCATGAATATCTAAAGAACACACCTCGTGGGTAACATTCGCGAGCAAGCGCCCGGCGTACGTATTGACGTTCCGCAAGAAGAAGGTGCACTTTCCCCCTCGTGCAGCAATGGCATCAGCCAAGACCAAACAACGTACTAGATGCCCAGCCCCCAGCGCCTCCGAAACGTCGACTCGAAAAGAGACCTTCATTTCCCCGACATCGCAGCCAGGGCTGCGTGCAAGGCTTCGGCTAGTTCCCAGTCCTCGACTGTGTCGATATCGACGACTCGCGATCGAGGCAATACAAGTGCGACTGAGTTGTGAACCATGGGCGAACGCCCTTCAAGAAACGCCGATGCGGTGCCCCAACAAAATTGTCCTGCGTCGTGAAAGGCCAACTCCAAATCTTGCGATCGAGTGAGTGCGTACTCAGCAGAGAACAGGGACACATGTCCCGTGGCGCTCATCCTCATGGCGCGCTGAATTGGGTGACCATAATTCGCAACAGCGAAACAGAACTGACTACCGGTTTGAACCATGCGTTTGTATGCCGTAGAAAGGAACTCCGGCATTAGTAGAGGCGCAGTGGGGTAGACGCAGCACACGTGGTCTAGGACCCGCCCGTTGCCGCCGTACCAGTCAATGGCATGAGCGACTACCGGCAAAGTGCCCGTGTGGTCATCAGCCAGCGCCGCAGGCCGCATAAATGGAACACCCGCACCCCACTGCCTAGCAACATCGGCAATTTCTTCATCGTCGGTGGATACGATTACCTCGTCAAAGCAACCGGATTGACGAGCCGCCTCTATAGACCACGCAATAATGGGTTTACCACAAAAAGGCTTGATGTTCTTACGCGGAATGCGTTTGCTACCGCCACGCGCGGGGATGACAGCCAACCTCACAACACCAGACCCTTGAAAGGAAAAGTTTCAACCAGCGCAGCCACACGCCCCACATCGCGAGCCGTATGACCGGCGGATATAGGCAAACTCAACTCCGTAGCATGCAGTTCCTCCGCAATGAGATAGCTACCGGCCAAAATCCCCTTCATGGCATCTTGCCGATGGGGTGGTATGGGGTAGTGGATCTCGGTCTTGACGCCGTTTTCCAACAGATGCTGCCGCAATGCATCACGATGCGGATGACGAATTCCAAAGATATGAAAAACATCATATTCATCCGGTCGACGCACCGGCTTTATCACCCATTGCGGCAAACTCTCAAAGTAGATATCAGCAAGCGCACGCTTATGCGCTGTCATAGCGTCAAGATGCCGCAGCTTCACGCGCAGCAGCGCGGCCTGCAATTCATCTAAACGGGAGTTCACGCCAACATAGCGGTTCACGTATTTTTGTTTGGACCCGTAGTTGCGCGCGTGGCGCAGCCGGTCAGCCAGGGCATCGTCATTGGTAACAATAGCGCCAGCATCGCCAATGGCACCCAGATTTTTGGTGGGATAGAAGCTAAAGCAACCGGCGTCACCGAAAGTACCCGTCATCTGCGTGCCCAACCGAGCACCATGTGACTGAGCACAATCCTCCACGATTTTAAGACCATGCGCATGCGCGAATGCGCCAATGGCATCCATACGGCAGGACTTGCCAAACAGGTGCGTAACGCAAACGGCTCGGGTATTTGGCGTCAAAGCCGGTGCGAGTTGCGCTGGGTCCATGTTAAACGTGGCCAAATCCGGCTCTACCAGCACCGGCTTATGCCCCGCACGTACGATGGCCAGAATGGTTGCAATGTAGGTGTTGGATGCCACAAGGATGTCGCTGCCTTTGGGCAGGTCCAGTGCTTCGATAGACAGGATTAGTGCATCCAGGCCATTGCCAACCCCGATGCAGTGTTTTGCCCCAACATAATGGGCAAATTCGGTTTCGAAATTGCTTACTTCTTGCCCTAAAACATACCAGCCGCTACGAATCACCCGTGTGGCAGCCGATTCCAACTCGGCCATAAAAACCGCATTGGACCGAGCCAAGCTTTCGTATTCAATAATTTGGGGCTCAGTCATACGGCGTGTCGATGTATTCGCTGCGATCATAGGCGTGAGAAGACATCACCAACAATACGGATCCTGGCCCAAATGTCATTGTGTGCCAATCTTTAGGCTGTACCAGTAAACATCGGCCGGGGTGATCAAGCTCCACCGTGTCTGCCGTAATTCCGTCATTCATAAAAATCGATACCTTTCCATGGACAGCTACCAGCGCCTGCTGAGTATGCATGTGGCGGTGTCCTCCACGTGTCTGACCGTCAGCACCGTATATCCAATAGCTACGAACCACCGGAAATGGCAAAGATCCTTCCAGCACGGTAAGTGAACCGCGCTGATCGGAGAAAGTGGGCAACTCTAAGATGGTGAAATGTGTCACGTTTCATGACCTTTCTGTATTTAAGGTCTCCCGTTAGATCTAACAACAAGAGTCCATATAAATGGTGGCTAAAAAATTGTTTGATAACCTGACGGCTTGAGTAAACGCTGCACAATTTCATCTTGCTGTAGGGGTGTTAGCCCTGGAAAGATTGGCAATGTAATCGCCTCGGCGTAATACTGCTCTGCATTGGGAAAATCATCTGCTTTTAAGCCCATCTGCTCATAATACGGTTGGCGATAAACTGGGATGTAGTGCAGGTTGACTCCAATGCCATCGGACCGCATCCGATCAAAAACCTCTCGGCGCCCGACGTTTAGCGAACCCGCTGGTATACGGACGACGTAAAGATGGAGGCTTGAGTATGTGTCGGTAAGCTGCCAAGGCAGGGTCAGCGGGGAGTCTTTGAGCAAATCGTCGTAGCGCTGTGCAATCATTTGCCGCCGTGTAACGAATTCATCGAGCCTACGCATCTGGCTTACACCAAGTGCAGCCTGTATTTCCGTCATGCGGTAGTTAAAGCCCAGTTCGATTTGCTGATAGTACCAAGCGCCGTCTGGGGGGCATGTCATCTCCGATGGGTAGCGAGTAATACCGTGACTGCGCAAGCGCGCCATATGTTTGACGAGTTGCAAGTCATTGGTGACAGCCATTCCACCCTCACCGGTTGTAATGATCTTGACCGGGTGGAAACTGAAAACTGTGATGTCGCTGTAATTGCAATTACCCACTTTCCCGCCCTTGTAACTGCCTCCGATCGCATGCGACGCGTCTTCAATGATTCGGAATCCATATTGCACTGAAAGCGCATGAATAGTTTCCATCTCACAGGACTGCCCAGAAAAATGAACTGGAATCAATACTTTTGGTAGTCGACCATCGCGTTTGGCTTGCTCCAATTTCTCAGCCAAACTCGCCACGGACAAATTGTATGTACGAGGATCGATATCCACGAAATCGACATCAGCACCGCAGTAGCGGGCGCAGTTAGCACTTGCAACAAAAGTGATTGGCGAAGTCCAAACCAAATCGCCTGGCCCAACCCCCAATGCAAGGCAGGCGATATGCAATGCACTCGTCGCACTGTTGACGGCCACCGCATGCTTGGCCCCGCAATAGTCCGCAACAGACTTTTCAAACTCGGGCACTACTGGCCCCTGTGTGATGAAGTCCGAGCGTAAGACTTCAATTACTGCGTTAATGTCTTCCTCTGAAATATTTTGCCTTCCGTACGGAATCATGCTTATTTAACCTCAATCTTTCAGCTGCAATTCAACGATGCGGCACCCACTAAGGTAACACGCGCTAATTCTTCAATTCCAAAGTCAATCATTGCCGAATAGATCTCTGGTATATACCTTTGTTTCAACATCCGACAGCGCCGACGTTCGGCGGTTAGCAATAATCAAATCAGACTCCTGCTTGAAAGCTTCCAAATCTGTCACAACTCGAGAGCGATAAAACTCGGATTGTTTTAAGACTGGCTCGTAGACAATGATCTCGACCCCTTTTGCCTTCAGTCGCTTCATAATGCCCTGGACGCTGCTGGCGCGGTAGTTGTCCGAACCCGCTTTCATCACCAGCCTGTAAATCCCAACAGTCTTTGGATTGCGCGACAAAATATCATGTGCGATAAAGTCTTTACGCGTGCTATTGGCCTCAACAATGGCACCGATCAAAGTCTGGGATACGTCCCGATAGTTCGCCAGTAACTGCTTGGTATCTTTTGGAAGACAATACCCACCGTAGCCGAAGCTGGGGTTGTTATAGTAATTACCAATGCGGGGATCAAGACCCACCCCATCTATTATTTGTCGGGTATTGAGCCCGTGTACGCTGGCGTAGGTATCGAGTTCGTTAAAGTAAGCTACCCTCATGGCCAAATAGGTATTCGCGAAGAGCTTGATCGCTTCAGCCTCGGTGCTATCGGTGAATAGGACGGGAATATCCTCACTTATTGCTCCACCTTTTAGAAGATCTGCAAAGACCCTGGCGCGCTCCGATTGCTCCCCCATCACAATGCGAGACGGATGCAGGTTGTCGTATAGAGCTCGACCCTCTCGCAAAAATTCTGGCGAAAATATTAAGTTGGTGCAACCAAGCGCCGCGCGTGTCTTGGCGGTGTAGCCAACGGGAACCGTGGACTTGATCACCATGACCGCGTTTGGATTGATGAGCATCACATCGGCAATCACGGATTCTATGGACTTCGTGTTGAAGTAGTTCGTCTGGGGGTCGTAGTCCGTCGGTGTGGCGATCACCACAAAGTCCGCGCCCCTGTAAGCTTCATACTTATCTAGCGTGGCCCTCAGTTTAAGGGGTTTGTTTTTGAGATAGTCTTTGAATTCCGGTTCATCGATCGGTGAATCTCTACGGTTAATTAGCTCCACCTTTTGGGGATCAATATCCAAGGCCACCACCTCGTTGTGCTGGGATAGTAGGACAGCATTGGAAAGACCGACATAGCCAGTACCGGCAATCGCAATTTTCACAAAAAGGTTTCCATATTTGAAGCTGGGCTCAGACGCCCACTATTACCCATTAGCAATCTACGGTTTGCCAATTCGGTGCACCTTAATGTTGCGTCTACTCAACACTCATACTCACACTAAACCCATGCGTCTTCAATAACGCAGATTTTTTAGCCTGCGACAAATCCTCAGCCGCCATCTCCGCACACATCTCCCGCGCCGTAATTTCAGGCACCCAGCCCAACTTTTCTTTGGCCTTAGTCGGATCGCCCAGCAAAGTATCCACTTCCGTAGGCCGGAAATACCTTGGGTCAATGCGCACAACGGGCTTATCGTTCCAATAGCCCACCTCGTCCACCCCGGCCCCTTCCCAACGCAGCGACATACCCAGATCCTGCGCAGTCCACTCAATAAACTGCCGCACGCTATATTGCTTGCCGGTAGCAATCACAAAATCCTCCGGCTGCTCCTGCTGCAACATCATCCACTGCATGCGCACATAATCTTTGGCGTGGCCCCAGTCACGCAGCGCGTCGATATTGCCCATATACAAGCAGTCTTCCAAGCCCTGGCTGATATTGGCCAGGCCACGCGTTATTTTGCGGGTAACAAAGGTTTCTCCCCGGCGCGGGCTTTCGTGGTTAAACAATATGCCGTTGCAGGCGTAAATACCATAAGCCTCGCGGTAATTAACCGTAATCCAGTAGGCATACAGCTTAGCCACCGCGTAAGGGCTGCGCGGGTAAAACGGCGTAGTCTCTTTTTGCGGGGTTTCTTGCACCAAGCCATACAGCTCGCTGGTACTGGCTTGGTAAAACCGGGTTTTCTTTTCCAGACCCAGTATCCGTATGGCTTCCAAAATACGCAGCGTGCCCATAGCGTCCACATCGGCGGTGTATTCCGGGCTTTCGAAGCTGACGGCCACATGGCTTTGGGCCCCTAGGTTATAGATTTCGTCCGGTTGCGTTTCCTGGATGATGCGCGTCAGGTTGCTGCTATCGCTCAAATCGCCGTAATGCAGCTTAAAGCGCGCGTTATCGACATGCGGATCTTGGTAAATATGGTCCACGCGCTGAGTGTTAAACAAACTGGCGCGCCGCTTGATGCCGTGGACGGTATAGCCTTTCTCCAGCAAGAATTCAGCGAGGTAAGAACCGTCTTGGCCGGTGACGCCGGTGATCAGGGCTACTTTTGGGGTGTTGGTCATAGGGTGAGAATCAATGCCGCTGCCAAGGGTTGGTGACTTGCATCGCCGATATGCCTTGGAAGTCTTTGGTATTGCGGGTGACGAGCGTTAGCTGATTAGCTAAGGCGATGGCGGCAATTTGGGCGTCTTCGGTACTGATGGGCATGCCTGCAAGCTTTCGCTGGACCCGAACCAAAGCGCATTGCTCTGCGGCTGCACGGCCATACACCAGGCAACGCCCGCTTAAATCGTGCCCAAAAAGCTGGTCCGCGCTACTTGCAAGTGCATCACGGCGCTTACCTGGAGGCAAAAACGCTATGCCCGTCAGTACCTCAGCTTGTGTGACGGTACTAGTGTGCAGCAAACTTTCAGCCTGTGCATCGAGCCAGCTCATGACCTCTGTAGCCGGGTTTTCACGCATTAGCTCTGACAGGACGTTAGTGTCCAAGAGAAATCCCATGGTCATGACGCATCAAAGTTTGGCGCTGGGCGCGCTTCTCGCCGTTCTGGTATGGCAAGCGCTTCAACGCCTAAGCCTTTAAAGCGCTGGTTTATACGTTGGGCAAAACTTAATCGCGGGGCGAGCCCTGACTCTGCGCTAAGCGTAGTTTGCAGAATGTTCCTAACATATTGCTCCATCGACAACCCATTCCGCGCAGCGCGCAGACGCAGGCTGGCTTTGAGGCTGTCGTCGAGGTTGCGAATGGTAATGCTGCTCATGCCGAACCTCCAAGAATTGATTTCATTGAATGCTTAGTAAGCAATTTATGTTGTCGCAAAATTATCGATCATCAGAAAGAAATGACGCATAACTTTGCGCCAAACCATCAGCAAGCGCCACTTGGGCCATCCAACCCAACGCGTTCAGCCGACAGCTATCCATCCATTTACGGGGCGCACCGTCAGGCTTGCTATTATCAAATTCGATGCGGCCTTGGTAACCTACCGCTTCGCCCACAGCCTGCGCTAACTCGGCAATGGTGATATCGCTGCCAAACCCTACATTGATATGGCTGAGCATGGGCTGCGTATGTTGCTGGTAAATGGCCTGGGGCAGGTTCATCACGAACACGCTGGCGGCGGCCATGTCGTCCACATACAAAAACTCTCGCTTTGGTGTACCACTACCCCAAATACTTACGCTCGGTGCCCCGGATACCTTGGCCTCGTGAAATCGCCTGATCAGCGCGGGAATAACATGGCTGTTTTCCGGATGGTAGTTGTCGCCGGGGCCGTATAAATTAGTGGGCATGACACTGCGGTAGTCCACACCATGGCTGGCGCCGTATTGGCGGTTGTAGCTTTCGCAGAGTTTGATGCCGGCGATTTTGGCGATGGCATAAGGCTCGTTGGTCGGCTCGAGTAGGCCGGTCAGTAAGGCGTCTTCTCGCATGGGCTGCTCGGCCAAGCGCGGGTAAATACAACTGGACCCCAGAAAAAGCAGTTTTTTAACGCCGTTGCGGAATGCTGCATCAACGACGTTGGCCTGCACCATCAGGTTTTGGTAAATGAAATCTGCCGGGTAGGTGTTGTTGGCGTAGATGCCGCCGACTTTGGCTGCAGCGAGATAAACCTGATCGGGTTTTTCGTCTGCAAAAAACGCTTGCACCGCGGCTTGGTTGGTCAAATCCAACTGAGCGTGCGTGCGGGTCACCAAATTGCTTTGCCCTTGGCTTTGCAAAGCTCGCACTATTGCGCTGCCCACCATACCCCGATGCCCCGCAACGTAAATCTTAGGCATTTCCGGTGTCGCGCCCATAACTATCTTCAAAGCGCACGATGTCGTCTTCGCCCAAATAACTGCCCGACTGGACTTCGATGATTTCCAAATCTGTCTTGCCAGGATTTTCCAATCGATGCGTCACACCCAAAGGAATGTAGGTACTTTGGTTTTCCGAAAGCAACAACTGTTCATCTCCGCGCGTCACCAGTGCTGTGCCTTTGACCACAATCCAATGCTCGGCACGATGGTGGTGCATTTGTAAACTGAGCTTTGCGCCCGGGCGCACGCTGATGCGTTTGACCTGGTGGCGTTCGCCCACATCCACGCTGTCATAGGTGCCCCAGGGGCGGGCTACTTTGCGGTGTTGCACCGATTGGGCGACCTTATCGGCATCCAAACGCGCCACCACCTGTTTGACCTGTTCAACCTGGCTACTGTGCGCCACCAACACCGCATCAGGGGTGTCGACAATCAGTAAATCTTGGGTACCCAAGGCCACCACCGGTCGGTGTGGCGCATGCACAAAGGTGTTGTGCGCATCCAGTGCCAGGCCCTGGCCATGGACGCGGTTGCCTTGCGCGTCCGGCGCGCTGAGCTCGGCCACGGCGTTCCAACTGCCCACATCGCTCCAGGCACTGGTAAATGGCATCACCGCCACGTTGCTGTGAAGTTCCATTACCGCATAGTCAATGCTCTCGGAGCGGCAGGAAGCAAACGCCTCCGCCTGGGGGCGCAGGAATTGACCGTCCTGTGTGGCGCCGACTATGGCCCGACGGCAGGCCTGCAATATGTCCGGGGCATGTTGCTCCAGGGCGCCTAGCAAGGTTGCGGCGCTACACAAAAAAATACCACCGTTCCATAATGCGCGACCGGTGAGCAACAAGGCCTGCGCTTTGTCAAGGGCCGGCTTTTCAGTAAAGCCGTCCACCGAAAAGCTGCCATCGGGCCGGATTTCACCTTGTCGGATATAGCCGTAAGCGGTACTTGGGAAACTAGGGCTGATACCAAACGTGACGATCGCGCCGCTTTGTGCCGCGGGGCAAGCTTTTTGCACCACCTGAGCGAAAACTTTTGCATCCGGGATATGGTGGTCCGAGGGGCAAAAAAGCAGCAAAGCATCGGGCGCCACCGTAATAGCCGCTATCGCCATAGCCGCCGCGGTGTTGCGCGCCACGGGCTCTAACAATACGGCTCCCTGAACGCCCGCCGCTTGCATGGCCTGCGCAACCAAAAACCTGTGCTCCTCCGAAGCGACGCAAATGGCGTGATTGCTCAACAATGCCACGCGCTCTAAGGTCAATTGCAAGAGGCTTTTCCCCTCGATCAGAGGCACAAATTGTTTGGGAAAGCTCTTGCGACTTAAAGGCCACAAACGGGTACCGGAGCCACCACAGAGGATGACCGGAGTAATGCTCACTAAAGGGATTTGTTGCTTATCGTTCAAGGCGCTTAGATAAGAGATTGGGGGTGGTTCAGACTGAAAAACAAAGCAGCAGACCATGATTCGCCCACGCTACCGCAGTGCCGGATGTGGTTCGGCGGACGTCATCAGGCGCAAAAAAGTCTAATCAACCAACATGCAGTAGGAAGATTGGAAACGCCATGAAGTCTAACACTGCTGATTATTAGCAAGCCTGCAGTCTTCCTGACTTTTGGCTAGTACCCCCTCGTCGCACGAAAAATATGCGCCATTGCCCAGACGGGGCAAACCCACGCGCTCCACAACCTCCCGGCGCACCCAAAGATTGAGCAAATTTCCGAAAAAAAGGCCACTAGGCGGTGAAACCTAGCGGCCTTTTTCACGCGGTATGGTGGCGGTACGGTGTTCAGAAAAGCCAAAGCCAATTGTCTCTCAAAAGTGAGTGCGATCAGACGGGATCGATGTTGTTCCCCTTGGCGTAAAAACGGCTGTCCCTCGCGCCTGCGCTCGAGCTTTCGCCCGTTTAAGGTGCCCCGAAGCAGCAAAACAATCGGCGCAAAACTGCGGATTTGAACCCGCGTCCGCACTGCATCCTCAGGGCACTTGTTGGGGCTCTTCTCAGTGACGTGGCCTATGGTCCGGGGACGCATTGGGTTGAAGAGCGCATAGCCTTAAAGTGGCCGATCAGGCAGCGCCCTCCCCGATCGGGTTGGAGCCGAACCGGTGGTGCCAGGGTCGTGCCGTCCCGAGCCCATGCGCCAACTCAGTATCAATTCTTCAATTGACAAATATTTTCCGTTCAAGCCTCGAACGGATGAGCGGTTTTGCGGTAGACTCGCTCGACTTCTTACAGAAGTGCGCTACCCCTCTGTAACCCCTGCTATCTCCAAAACCGCGCTTGTCGAACGTGATACGGCACTGCGGTAGCCTGCCTAAAACTTTTTTGACCTTACGACAACTTCATAGA
>Ga0214919_10000240_pt1 | contig 92246 bp, 72 predicted proteins | sample LL1503_MetaG_FD_177994 | JGI IMG/M metagenome (GOLD analysis project Ga0214919, IMG submission 177994) | Freshwater microbial communities from Lake Lanier, Atlanta, Georgia, United States - LL-1503 | ecosystem: Environmental > Aquatic > Freshwater > Lake | place: USA: Georgia | collected...
ACCGGACTCCAAAGGGGCCCGATTTCGGTTTCGTGGAAGGGGTTACGGGACGGTTGATCTCAGACGGATTGCCGGAACGTCGAAAATAAATGACCGGCTGCAGGTCTAGGGGAATGCGGCCCTCCGTGCGGGCCTTGTCCAGAGCCGTCAGGACGAGCCGTTCGATAGCCATTTTTTCATTAAGATCAAGACCTTGCGAGTCAAAGATCGCGCGGACACCGTCCATGCCGTTAAAGCTCGCCGGGCTGCGTCCGGCAGCGGCAAGGGCTTCAGTGATGATTGGAGTCAGTTTTTCTTCCAAAGGCAGCGGTTCCCCGGGTTCTGGATTCCGCTGGAATTTTGCGGAGTCCGTCGGAATTATCAGGACTTTCAGCGCGCTGCAAGGGCGTGGCGCTCTTTCCACCAACCAGCTGCAACCTCATGGAGGCGTGCAAAGTTGCCACCGACGGGTGCAAGAACCGCATCCCCGGATGTTCCGAGGTTTGGGGAGAGTCCAGATATCACGCGGCGCAGGGCGTCGGATTCCATATTTTCCAGGGTCATGACCAGATACAAACTCTGCCGGTAGATCGAACCAGCCGCTGCTGCACCGAAGGTCATGTAAGACGCGCCAAAATCGGCAGCCGGAGAAAACGGTGCAGGTTTGATCGGAAAGGGAAATGCGCCCCCCAAAGGCATTTCGCCGATCCTTTGGGCCAAGCCCTCCTCAAGCCACGGGGGCAACGCCCGCCCGCCGGTCATGTTTGAATTCAGAGCATGGATCAGCTCGTGGCGCAGGACCTGGGAGATAATTCCGGTACCGCCACCTGCCCGGCTACGGATTGGAATTCGCATGCGCCCGTCAAAAATCCCCTCGGCCCAGTCCGGAACGCCGCCAAGAACCCACGAAAATTTTTCCGTTGGATAGAGGATGACTTCGAGTGGTGTCGCAGGTTCCTTGTAGCCATACTTTTCAACAAACTCATCGAGGCTCCCCTCTAAAATTTGAGCCGCTTCAGCTGCAAGGGCCTCATGCTCGCCTGTTCGATACGAGATGGTGAAGTGGGGAGTGCGCTGGATTTGTTGCAAATCACCTTCGCCCGCACGGCGACGCATCACTTCCAGGCGCTTTGCGACCTCGCCCGATGGCGATCCTTCTTCCAGTGTCTGTACGGCTTCAGAGAAACGGCCGTCGGTCTCATACAAATCGGCCAGCAGGAGGCGTGATTCCTGGTCTCCGGCATTTGCCTTGATGGCCTCGTGCAGATTTTCTTCGGCGCCTCCCGGTTGCCCGGATTTCTTCAAGCAAAATCCAAGGCCGCGGCGGATGTCGGCTTGCATGGGCCCAGGAGCATTCAATTCCTTCGCCATCGAAGCGGCGCGGCGCAGGGACTCAATGGCTTTGTCACAATCCCCCGTTCCGATCGCCGCCCAGCCATCGCTTGCCAGGACAACCGGCAGTTGAAATCCAAGCCAGCTTCTAAACGACGGGGAAATCCCGGGATTCCCGAGGTTTTCTTCGATAAGGGTCAAGGTCTTGCTGTAGGCTGCGGTGGTGAACAAGATGCGAATTTGTTGCGCCGTTTCAAGTTCGCGCGGGTCAGAAAACCCGAAGGCCTGCGCAAGGTTTGAAATATCTGAGTTGGCATTTGATGCAGGGATTGTAATGAGGTCAGACGTTGATGTCTGATGTGAAGTTTGTGCTGATTTTTGGACGGAAATTTTCTGATTTTGAAAGCCACGCAAGATTGCGGTTCCGCCGGCAGCAGCAAGGAGCACTCCGCTGGCAACCATCATGACCTTATAAAAGTTCATTCATTTTTCCGGAATCATGCAGCGCCTTGAGATCGGTGAACCCTCCGACAAAATGATCACCGATGAAGATCATGGGCACGGTGCGCCAGCCGTTGTTTTCGGAGCTGAGCTTTGCACGCAGTTCCGGATTTTCCTCGAGATTGATCTCCGAGAAGGGAAGGCCAAGGCTGGTCAGAAATTTTTTGGCATTCACGCAGTACGGGCAGTAATTGGTCGTGTAAACCCGGATCTCTTTTTTGTTCGACGGTTTGTCGGATGGCATGAAGTTGACTCCCGTACAGGGGTGGATGGTTTGAAGCTCAGGTGCGACTCGGTCGCAAAGCTCTGGCCATTTCGCGGTTCGCGTCTTTGGCTTTGTCACTTTGGCGCTTGTCGTGGGCTTTTTTTCCCTTGGCCATGGCGATCTCAATCTTCACGAAGCCGTTTTTTAAATAGACTTTGGTGGGAACGACCGTGAGGCCCTTGGTTTCCGTTTGGTGGGCGATCTTGTTGATTTCAACCCGTGAAAGCAGCAACTTGCGCGGCTGTTTTTCCTCGTGGTTCATGACATTGCCGTGGCTGTAGTGGCTGATCTGGACTTCGTGCAGGATGGCTTCGCCCTTGTGGTCGACTTCGACCCAACCGTCAGCGATATTGATGCGGCCGGCACGGATAGACTTGACCTCGGTGCCCTTCAGGACAATTCCTGCCTCATACTTGGCCCCCAGCTCATACTCGTGGCCGGCCTTGCGGTTGGTGACAATGATTTTGATACCTTGAACGACCATAGTGGTGGTAGAGCGTAGCCGAGTCATGGAAACCCGGCAACCGACAAGCATGCAAACCAAACCGGAACATTTTCGCAGCCTCGGACCCACCGTTGAAAACGAGGGACCCGGGGACCGCCTCGACCTTTTTTTGGCCCGAAAATATCCGTTCCTGACCCGTGGAGGGTGGCAACTCCGGATTTTTTCCGGGTGCCTGAGAGTCAATGGGGCTATTGTTTCGCCGGCCTACCGGTTGGAACGGGGCGACCTGCTTACCTTTTTCCATCCACCGGCGGTTGAGCCTGAAGTCGATCGTGGCATCTTTGAGGTTTGGCGGGAGGGCGAGGTCATGGCGGTTTTTAAGCCGGGCAACCTGCCCATGCATGAAAACGGTCCCTACCGGTTCAATACCTTCACCCATTTGGTTTGGGAGGCTTTCGGCCGCGAGTGGTCTGCCGTCCATCGATTGGACCGCGAGACTAGTGGAATTGTTCTCTGCGCTGCGACCCCTGACGCGCGCAAGCGCCTTTCGGCCGATTGGGCTGCGCGCAAGGTCCACAAAGAATACCTGGCGATTGTGAATGGGTTGCCCGATCACGATTCATGGACCGAAAGCGGTCCGATTGGGGACCTGAAGGAATCACAGATCAGGATCAAGAAGTGGGTGGTCCCCGAAGGGCTCGATGCCGAGACGGGTTTTGAAACTTTGGGGCGCGGTGTGGCGCATAGCCTGCTCCGTGCGACGCCGAAAACCGGACGGACAAACCAAATTCGAATTCACGCAGCATTCGCGGGGCACCATCTTGTGGGCGACAAGCTTTACCATCCGGATGAAAATGTTTTCCTTGAGTACTTTGAGGGTGGCAATACGGCAAGCGTGCGACAGCGCTGCGGATTTCACCGGTTGTGCCTGCACGCTGGAAAATTACGCTTCACCCACCCGCAATCAAAAAAAACTATCGACGTGGAAGTTCCAATCCCACAAGACATGGCGGACCTTTGGGCCAAGTGCACACTCACGGCACAGTAAGCGCGACTTCTTTTGTGGTGCCTTTGGAAAGGTCGACGATCAAGAGTTTGTCGGCAACAGAATGGGCCCCATTCATGTGCACGAGGACGATGGTTTTTGTATTGGGTGAAATCCCGACCTCTCCGAAATAGTCGACACCTTTGGTGGTGAATTCACGGATCACACGGCCTTCGCCATAATCTACAAGAAAAACTTTTTGCCAACGCCGGCGGACGTCGTCGGTCCGTCCCTGTACCAATGCAATCTTGCGATCAAAGTTTGGCCAGACATGGGCTTGGGTCACGCTGTTGGCGACAGGCAGTTTGAAGTTGAATTGACCATCTTTCGTGACGCCGGTCCACGAACGTATCTCGTGGATCGTGACGCTATTTGCCGGTCCTGAAATTTGCACCGCCGCAAAACGGCCCATGTGCTGCAAAATCTGAAAACCATCTTTCACTTTGATCATCCGGCGGCTGGAATTTGCTGACGTTGAAATCGTGGTGAGGGTCCTTTTCTTTTCATGCCATTGCGTTGACTTCCCGGCCAAAGGATCAACGTGAATGACATGGCTGCCCGGTTCAACTTTGCTCAGGGCGCGTGATTGCATCGTGTTGGTATCAAGTTGCAGGAGGCTTCGGGTTAACGGTTCAAAAATTACGGGGATCCGGTTGAATGGGACAACGCCGAAAAAACCCTTGCGGCGGACTGGGCCGGATGCGTTGGACACGCCCGAAATCAATTCCATTTCTCCGCGCGCGCAGTTCGCAAATGCAGGTTCCGAAACGACTGCTGCCATTCCGGAAGAAAATCCCATGGGGTCGAGGGTAACCATCAAATCTGCCGCCATCGTATTGCGCAGGCCAAATTGCGGCACGGCCGAAGCAGAGGCCAGTTGGATTTCGTAGGCAATCAGCTTTCGCTCGGGGGCCAGGCCGCCCTTCTCTGTCTTTTCCCCGCCAAGATTTCTGGCCACGGGCAAGATGGCGTAGGCCCTTGTGCCATCTAATGAAAAAAGCAACTTGTGGCCAAATGGAAGGTGAAAGTCATTGGTGCAGGTGCGCTGGAAATCAGCGGCTTCGGTCTTTGCCGATTTTTCCAGCTCTTCTTTTGATGTTGGGGTCGGAATTGCAGATGGGCTCGGCGCATCTGATGGCGGCGCGGACGGCGATACAGATGGTGATGCTGAGGGCGCAGGCGACACCGCGGGCTTCTTGGCGTTCGCGATCGCGCCAATAGCAGCGACCCCCGCAAAGATGGTTGCAACAACAAGGCATGTTTTTTTGGCAGATGATCTCATGCCGGGAGTTCCTCCGATGAGATGTTTTTCATGATCCTGCAAAGTTCTGCTGGCCTTGGTCCGTCAGCATCTGGAGTTCCGGGTCGGACATATTTTGGAAACAGCAGCCTGCCGCTGACTGGGGCAGTTATTTCCTGATCGTTATGACGTGCGACAAGGGTCCCGGCGACTATTGTTTGAAAGTTCTCAAAACCAGGCATTAAAGTCACTTCGCCAGTTTGTGGATAAGGAATCATACCGTGCCACGTATAGATGGAACTGGTGAATTCCTTTGGGACCCTTAAAATACCAAATTGCTTTACGTCAGCAGATCCCGTTGCGTGGAGGGCGTGAATCGCACAGGAAAATCCGATATCAATCTGTTCGGGGTCAAAACCACTCTGTCCAAGTTCGATGGTGATGCCCGTACCGCCCTTTGCATTTACGTATTCATCTGAACACATGCCGTCTTGTGAAAAAGATCCGCCCCAGTGAGTGACGATAGGCAATTCTTTGGAGATCATCCGTGCAAAATCAAAAGACCTCCGCGCCCACGGAAAGATAAAAAATGGAGTCTGCGAAGGTTCCCTGGTTTGATGGATGTCAAACAGGTAGCGGCTGCGTCGGAGTAGTTCCTGTAATTGCCGGGCACGTTGGCCTTCGCGAGATTCACCGAGGCTGCCCATGCCAAAGCTGCGGTTCAGGTCACGGTCCAGGAAACGCCGCCCGACACGTGCGGCTTCGATATTTCCGAGGGCAATCCCGATCGTGGACTTCAATTGGATCTCGCCCGTCAGGATTTGGTCCAGGAGTCTTGTCACCACGGGCAGGCCACCGACTTCGTTACCATGGACGATCGCCATGAAAGACAAATTGATGGTTCCGCCTGGCGCCGTTGCATTTTGGACGCTCGTCACGTCAGGGCCGATACAAATCGCGTCAGGAGAAATCTCAGCGGAAGCAAATCGTTTGCGTGCGGATCTGACCGCCTTGCGAAAGTGTTCGATGTGCTGGTCGATTTGCTGACCTGTTGATTGGCTTGAGGATTGCACGAAAAAAAGCTCCGTTCTGTCTGCGATATCTGGCATGATTCGAAAAGACATCCTGCGCGCATGCCGTCTAGGCTATTTTGTCACAAAACGCTTCCCTTGGGGGCCTTGTCGTGAACCATTTATTTTCTCCAGCTTCGCACTATTGGTTTTTCTGCTTTCGGGCTTTTCGTCTTGCCTTGGCAGGATCATTTGCTGTGTTGGTGGTTGCTTGTGGTAATTCCGGGTGTGCGATCCGTGCAAAAGCCCATCAAAGCGCTTCCCCGAACCCACGATCCATCCTGGCGCCCAGGATCAAAGCCGATTGGCAAAAGACTTTTATTGAACAGGCCAAGGAACTCAAGGCGGTCGAGGCCTGGGGCCTTTTTTCGGCTGGAGGCTGGGTCGATGATGGTCAAACAATGATTTTCGTTCTCATGGATGGGTCAGCCAAAGTGGAGGCCGTGCTCCCCGGAAGCCGGGAACCTGTGACACTAAAGCCAATTTCGCCAGCGGATGTCGTCCTTCTTCGAAAGGATATGGCGGGCCTCGACGGACTTGAAGATCATGTCGAAGCCAGTTTTGACACGATTCAGTATGAGGCGGTGCACCTCGTTCCAGTGGAAAGCGAGACCCGGTTGGATGTGAAGACCAGGATCATGATCGTGCGTGCGACGGAAAAAACAGCACCCAAACATTTCGCCTTTTTACAGACTTTGAAAGCGATCCGTCAGGCGAGGGCGGATCAATGAAGCTCGGGGTATGCACGGGGGGCGGAGATTGCGCCGGCCTCAACGCGATCCTGCGTAGCCTTGTGTTGACGGCCCGTACCCGTGGTGACACGGCAATCGTCGGGATTGCCGAAGGAATCAATGGCCTCGCCTTCAACCCTCCGCAGCATCAGGTCCTCTTCTCGCCGAAAGGCGGCGGCTTGGATGAGTTTACATTGGATTGCCTGCTGACCATGGGCGGCACCTATCTGAGGACTTCCAATGCGGGAAATCCGTTTCGCGATGCCAAGGCCGGCGCAACCTACAAGGCAGATGTGATCCGTGGTTACAAGGCTCTTGGACTGGATGGCCTGATTGTCGTTGGTGGAGACGGAACCCATTGCATTGCAGCAGAACTGGCCAGCGGTGGCGTCAAATTGATCGGGATTCCAAAAACGATCGACAACGATTACGTCGATTCGGAGTTGGCCGTAGGATTCACTTCAGCCGTGAATGTAGCAGCGGAAGCGATCTTGCGGGTCAACACGTCCGGCACTTCCCACGGGAGGGTCATGGTGGTTGAGGTCATGGGACGCCATGCTGGCTACATTGCCCTAAACGCAGGCATCGCAGCTGGTGCTGACGCCATATTGATCCCCGAGCGTCCATTTTCTCGGGAGCGCCTTGCCAAACACCTGAAGGAAAAGGTCCTGAGCCGAAAAAAACACGCGATTGTGGTCTGTGCGGAAGGGGCTCACGCCGAAGGAGAGGAGCTGCAGTACCGTTCCTCAGCAAGCGGCAGCCGTCACCTTGGGGGGGTTGGCGACGCGGTTGCAAGTTTTCTTCATGATGCGCTGGATCGTGATACGCGGTGCACATCTTTGGGGCATACCCAGCGTGGAAGCCAAGCGGACCCGGTGGACCGGATTCTCGCCGCAAGGTTTGCAACCCGTGCGATCCGACTTGCCCATGAGAACCGGTTTGGTTCGATGGTTGTCTTGAGAAAGGGTCAGGTTGAAGTCGCCAGCTACCCCAAAGCCCGAAGTCGGGGTGGGGCTGCGGCAAGATGCCTCATCTCCTCGGATCCAACGATCGTCGCAGCCGAGGACATGGGCATCTATTGTGGGGAAGTCCCCTGATCTATTAGTCTTTTTTAAGACGGCGGCCGTGTGGGCTCTTTGCTTTCCGGCGTTTCACGCGGGCCTTCAGGGCAGCGCGTTTGCGGGCGGTCTTGTTGCGATTGCGGGGCGGACGGTTCTTGCGCATCGGATACTCCATCAAAGCTCAAAAAAACGGGCTCGTGTCTAACAAGCTCCGAGGTCTTTACACCATGCTCTGGACTTGTTGCCAGTGGAATTTACAGTTTCATGCCCAAGCTTAAGAAAACATTATTGAATGGACCAAAGGTCTGGGCAAACAGCTGCATCGTGGTCTTCTCGTTTTTGGTTTCCGTCGTACCCGTGGCAGTGGTTGTTTTTTCAATCGCAAAAAGTGGGGATTCGTAGAACGACGATTCCAATTCAAAAAACAGGCTGTCATCCAGCGCCATGCGAAGTCCCAGGCCTGAACTGTGGAAAAGCCCACTGACGGCAGTTTCCGTGTATCCCGACGAGTTAAAGGTGGCTTCGGAGTCAGATTTGAAAGAACCACCAGCAAAAGCAAAAGGCACGGCGCTTGGGCTAAAAGGGCTGAAATAATAGCGGACCCCACCGCCAAGGATTAGGTCGACGCTGTTGTCCGGGGCCTTGCCGCTTTTTCCGGACGAGTAGCTGTTGATCCCTATTCCGCCGGTGGCGAACCAGCTCATCGTCTGGCTGAGGGTATCGTGGTAGCGCCCCGTGACGCCAAAGGAGGATTTGGTGCCGGAATCAACCCCGTCCGACTTGGTTTTTTGAGTGCTGAAAAGCAGTGTCCCCAGAGTTGCCTCAGTGGCAAAGGCGGATCCGCTGGCAAAGAACAGAAGGCTCATGGATATGGTCGCGCAGCTAAAGAAGCGCCTGGATAAGTTGCCGAAAAGGCTTATGGATGGTGTGCGAATGGACATCGTGTTCCCCTCAAAATTGCTTGGACTTTCGAGGGATACTACAGGCTAACTGATGGACTTGTCACGACAAAGAATGAGAAGCCGGAGACCTGCTCCTGGCACTTGGCCGTGACTTTTGCCGTAAAAGTTCCGGTGGAATCATAAGCGTTTTCCGGAACAACAAAGGTGTCTTCCGTGCCGTCTATCGCAGCGGAACTGTATACCGGTTTGTTGTTGGCATCAAAGATCGTGACAGACCATTTGTAGTCCGTGATTGTCCCGAATGGATTGCCAACCCGGTTGATGGTGCGGGTGACGGAATCCCACACTGGCGTGCTTAAGGCGCTTAAGGTCAAAGGCGGCGCCGTCACCGGATACTTGGCTCCGGACACAGGGGAAGAGGTTGGCGCAGTTTCAGCGTCACTCCGGCGTGGTTCAAACAGGACTACTTCAAAACTTTTTAATCTCGACGCACTACCAAGAGTGATGCGCCGGCCAAAAATCCGGTCGCCCGCAAGGCTGTCGTCACTGGCTCCATCATCAAGCAGCGTCTGGTCCCATGCCACCGTATTCCCACTCGAGGTTGTTGTGGCACCGTTGATGATGTTGCTGGATCCAATTATTTTTACGTCTTGGGCGATCGAATCCGGTTTTAATTTTGCGCTGAAAATAATCTGCGCGGTCTCCGCACCGGAGCTGTTGGTGGACAGTTCGTATTGCAGGGCTGCATACTCCAAGCCTTCGTCAAAGAAGTTCGGGCCGAATCCTTCTGCGGTATCGATCTTCTTGTTCTGATTGATGTCGGCTTCAAAAACATCCAAGACACCATTCGCATTCCGGTCGGGATTGAACGACTCGGGAAGACCCCTGAGATCAAAATTCGAACCTGAGCCGGTGTCGATCAGCCCGTAGCCATGATCGCCGTAGGCTGCATTGGGAATGCCATCTCCCCGGTCGCTGTTGACGGCCTCATCAACGGGAATGATTCCGTCAAGGGATCCAAATATGACAATCGGCCCACGTTCAACCAGTGGGGGCAGTTGGTCGGGCGTGCCAGTGAAAAACTGGTTGATCACCGTGGTTGATGTGGTTGGAATCGATAAAATCGAGCGCAGCAGATGGTCGGGAGAAAGAAGTATAATCGTATGCTCCCGGTCCTCCCGGATATTTTCTATCGAAAAGGTCCCGCTGATGTTGATAACGGCACTGCGCGCAATCTGGGTCGTTTTTTCCAGTGTGAGCAATGTCCAGTTCACCATGTCGGACTGTCGTCCGGTGGAGCTTTTGATCGAACCGGTGATGTTTTTGAGAGGGATTCTGTTTTCGGTATCGTTGCCACTGGAGCTGCAACGAGCAAGCCCAACAGCACAAACCAGAATTGCGGCGCAGCACATTGAGGTGGCGATTCTGGTGAAGACTAAAATTGTTTCAATCCTTGTTTTCGTAGGCCTTGCTGTCTTTCGCCGGCTCGCGCAGGTTTTTTGGTGGTGTAACGAGAACCTTGTCGACCCGGTGGCCGTCCATGTCCATCACCTCAAATCGCCAGCCTTGCCATAATACCACGTCAGTTTCTCTGGGGATCCGTCCCACCGACATCATGATCATTCCGCCGAGGGTTTGATATCCCCCGTCTTTTTCGTGAGGCATCGTCGATATGTTGAACAGGTCCTTGAGGTCTTGGATTCCGATCATGCCCTCGACCAGCCATGTCCCGTCTTTGCGCTTTACGGCTGATTTTTCGTTTTTTGCCTCATCATCGGGAATATCGCCCACGATGGCCTCAAGCACATCGATCAAGGTGATGATACCCGCCGTCCCACCATACTCGTCGATGACAATCGCAAGATGCTTTCCAGAAGACTTGAACATCTCCAGAACCTTTAGCGATGGTGTGGACTCCATCACAAACAATGGATCAATGACCATTTTGCGCAATTCAGGGCGATTTCCCGTAGCCAGGACCTGCCACAGCTGCTTGACGGAAATCAAGCCAGTGACTTGATCAGGATTGGTTTCATAAACCGGGAAATAGGAGTGCGGGCTGGCCATCATCTTTCGCATGCTGTCTTCAAACGAGTCCGCCAGGTCGAGCATGACAATCTTGAGTCGTGGTGTCATCAATTCGTCAACACGACGGTCGCCCATTCGCAGGGCCCGTTTCATGATCGACTCTTCTTCCTTTTGAAAAACTCCGGATGCAGCTCCCTGTTCGATCATGAGCTTGACTTCTTCTTCCGTGACTTCGTTGCGATCCACGGCCGTTACACCAAGAAAGCGCAAGATCCCGTCCGTCGCAAAACTGAGCATCTGGACCACTGGCTTGGTCATTTTTGCAAGAAAACGCAGTGGATAGGCAAATGTGACGGCGACGCGCTCGGGGTTGTTAAGCCCCACCCGTTTTGGAACGAGTTCGCCTACGACGAGAGAGAGAAATGTGATGGAAACAACCACCAAGCCGAAGGCGAGGGGGTCAGCGTACTGCGCGAGAAGCGTTCCTGGACTTGCTTCGGCTTTGATCATGGCAGCCAAATCTTCTGACATTGTGGCCCCACCAAAGGCGCCGGCCAAAACTCCGATCAGGGTGATACCGATCTGGACGCTGGCCAGAAAGGACGTTGGCGTGCTGGCAAGTTCCAGCGCCAGCCTGGCTCTGGCATTTCCCTGTTGAGACATTTGATTAAGGCGTGTTTTGCGGGCTGAAATGACCGCAATCTCAGCCATGGTCAGGACACCATTGCAAGCGGTGAGAAGCAGAACGATCAAGGCTCCAAATATTAGGGAAGCCAATACAACTCCGGGGTTTTTTGTTCACGAAATCACTGGGCTGATCATAGAACCGCTGGTGCTTCGGGATCAACCCTTCAAATCCAATTGTCAATCTGCGGAGGGCGAGGCTGCATGCAAAATCAAGTCAGGGTCAGGGGCCAGGGTCTTGGTTTCAAGGAAGTCGCCGTGGAAAAGTTCCCAACGGACAGGATGTTGTTTCGATTCCCACAGCCTTTTGCGCCAGACCGTATGAGGTCCGGCATGACGGGTGTGCGGAAACAGCCAGGGATGACCCAATGCCAGTTCCAGTGCGGCAGGATCCTCTGAAAAACTGCTGATGTGCAGGGGCCGTAATTTTTCCCCGCGTGCTGCTGCGGCCTCGTAAGCAGTGACGATTGCCATGGCGTTGAAGCCAGCTCCCATCCCGACATCCCAAACAACGACAGGTTGATTCAAATCGCCGGTCTGGACATTCAAAAGATCCAGAACTTTTGATTCCTCAACATAACGGCGATGGGCTTCTTCGTCTGGGGCGTGAACAGCATGCGTGAACTTCCCAGAGACCGTGTCACGAATGGCAGTGCCAAAAATACCTGGTTCAGAGGTTGCGATATTTTGGACGATTTCAAAGCGACCGATTTGCAGTGGAGCAGGCCGGCTCTTTTTGTGTGCTGGTTTGCGTTTTGGTGGTTCGCCGCCGTCGCCCTGCCCCAGATTTTCGCGGTGGGCGCGGTAAAAGTCCAGGAACGTATCGTTCTGGATGGCTTCGCGCATGCCTGCCATCAGCTTCATGTAGAAAGTCAGGTTGTGGGTCGCCAGAAGTTGCCAGGCCAGTGGTTCCTTGACCTTTTGAAGGTGGTGCAAATAGGCGAGGCTATACTTGCGGCACACGTTGCAGGCGCAGCTTGGATCCAGGGAACCTTCGTCAAGGCGGTAACGTCCGCGACGCAAGTCGATTTTGCCGTTCCAGGTGAATGCCACCCCTTGCTGGGCCAAGGCCGTCGGCAAAATACAATCGAACATGTCGACGCCGCGGTGGACCGCTTCCAGGAGATCACGCGGAGTTCCGACGCCCATCAGGTAACGCGGCAGATCGTGGGGCAGGAGTTCCGTGACTAATTCGGTTGAATCTTCGCGCTCGGCAGAGGTTTCTCCGACGGCGAGGCCCCCGATGGCAAATCCGTCGAAGGGCATTTCCCTTAAGATCCTGGCGCTTTCGCGTCGCAAATCGGGATAACAGGCGCCCTGAACAATGGCAAACATGGACTGGGGTGATTCGCCGCGAGCGGCCAGCGAACGGGCTGCCCAACGGTGGGTGCGTTCCATGGCGGCGCGGGCCATGTCGTGGGGTGAGGTGCTCGGAATGCATTCATCAAGCACCATCATGATGTCGCTGCCGATGGTTTTTTGCATCCCAATGCTGAGTTCCGGGGTCAGCAGAATTTCACGCTTGTCGGTGTATGCCCTGAAGCGGGCTCCTTCTTCAGTCATGTTCCGGGCATTAGGCAGGCTGAAGATCTGAAACCCCCCCGAATCCGTCAGAACGGATTTAGGCCAGCCCATGAAACGGTGGATGTCTCCAAACTTCTGAAACAGTTCAGGGCCCGGCCTGAGCATCAGGTGAAAAGTGTTCGCAAGGAGCACTTGGGCCCCGATTTCTTCAACTACATCAAGTGGTTGTGTGCGAACAGTCGCAAAAGTCCCGACTGGCATAAAGATCGGGGTCGTGACCTCGTTGTGCAAGGTCTTGAACCGGGTCAGCCGGGCGCGGGATCCAGAGGCCACCCGCAGGAGCTCAAAATTAAGTCGTTTTGACGTCGCCATGTCGCCGGGATTAACACAAAGTTAGCCCTTGAGCCAGCCCCTCCAGCGAAACAGCATGAGCAGCACAATCACAATCAAACCCATGAGCCCCAAGGCAAACGGGTAGCCGTAATACCAGGCAAGTTCCGGCATGTTCCACGGCGACTTGTCCGTGTGAAAGTTCATCCCGTAAATTCCCGCGATTAGATTTAGCGGCATAAAGAGGGTCGAGATCACGGTCAAAGTCCGCATGATGTCATTCAGGCGGTAACTGACACTGGACAGGTAGATTTCCATCATGCTCGAGACCAGGTCGCGGTAGGACTCAAGGGCATCGATGATCTGCACGGTGTGATCATAGCAGTCGCGAAAATAAAATCTGGTGTTGGCCTCAACCAAAGTGGATTGATCCCGGTACATGATGGCAAGGGCGTCTCGTAGCGGCCAAATGGCCCGGCGGATCAACAAAAGCTCTTGTCGCATGGCATAGATTTTTTGAACCGTGTCTTTTTGGCCCCGGGTCATGATGTCCGTCTCAAGGGTTTCCAGGCGGTCCGCGATGTGCTCAATGTGCGGGAAAAAATCGTCGATCACCGCGTCAAGGATGGCAGAGGCCAGATAATCGGCCCCGTGTTCGTACAAGGATGTCTTGCCCCCACGAACTCGCGCCCGGATCGGATCAAAGCAGTCGCCTTTGTGCTCCTGGATTCCGATGACAAAACCCTTGCCAAAGAACAGGCTGAATTGCTCCAGTTCAGTTTCCTTGCGCTGCACATCAGCCATGCGGGTGGCGATGTAATAGTAGTGGGTGTAGTCCTCAATTTTTGGGCGCTGATAAAGATTGGTCGCATCTTCAAGGGCCAAGGCATGCAGGTTGAAAATTTTTCCGATGCGTTTTAGGCGATCAACATCAGTCAATCCGATGATGTTGATCCAGACCACCTTGTACTGGCTCATCAACTCTAGAATTTTTGATTCGTCAGGATCCCGCAGTTCGACATGACCAGATGGACCGTAGGCCAATACATCGATGGTCGTGGCCGTTGGTGTCTGCACACCACGGATCGTTCCGGCTGGTGTTCCCCGTGGGGGGCGCTGGCGTTTAGAGCGTAAGCGGCGGATGGCACTGGTCAAATTCATTGTAATGGTTCCCCGGGGCCGTTTTTTGATTCTTTAAATTCTTGCAAATACCCGTAAGGACTGCTTTTTATAATACCAAATACCTATTGAGTTGTCGCAACAGGAGCCTTTTTTTTCTAAAGCCTGTGCAGACTTGACCGAAAACTCCTGTGTGGATCTTAGAGGAAACGATTTGTGATGCGTTCAAATTTACATTCATCCCGGATTGCGAATCATGCCCAGCGGCTGAGGCCGGTAAGCTTTTTGCTCTTTTGCTTGCTTGTGCAAGCGTGCGGTGTTGCAATTCCCGAGGAAGAAATTCTGGAGCACACCTCGTCTGCAGACCTGCAGGTGGATCCTGGTGCTTTTGCGGACGATGCTGCAGTCCAGTCTGACCTGCAATTGACCATGGCCAGAATCGCGCCTTTTTCATCACAATCAGCTCAGGATTTGGACCCGCGACTCTTGCTCGGTCTGGCGGATTGCAATTGCGCCCAGGAAAAATTTGCCAGCAAGTATATGGCGCAACTGGTAACTCGCGGCGGACCGATGCCGCAACTTTTGATGCCCATGGTGCGCGAGGGTGTTGCTGCAGACCCCAAGGTTCAGAGGCTCCTTCAAATGCCGCCCGCATACCGGTCGGTCTTGGACGGACTGGTCAGTGTCGACAACGTGATTAAAAAACAAGTGAAGGCAACCGTGGCCGGAAAGGTTTCGGCGGCATTGACCGGCGGATCGACCATCGCAGATCGCTACGACTTCCGGTTTGACGGCTTCGCGGGTGCTGGCCTTGGTCCGTTGACGGCGCCTCACACCTTTTCGATCAGTGATCAGGCAACGCGCTGGAATTACATTCTTGGCATGGATGCAATGTGGTCAGCAAAGCCGGCCCTGGACGGCGTGGATCATGGCCTGCAACTCTTGAACACAGCCCTCGTCCTTTCGGAATGGAGCTACCTGTACGGATTGGACGTTGCATCAAAAGACGGAACGCCCTATGGCGGTCTGACCTTTCAGACTGATAAAAATAGTCCTTCCAACCTTTATGGGTTGGCAATGGCCCCTTTTGATCCGCGCAAGGATACGGCGGGTATGCGTTTTGTCACGGGTGCCTACACGATCGAGTATCCAGCAGTGGATTCATTGGAAATGGCGACCGAAGTTCAGGAAACCTGGCGGCGTGCTGCCGGGGCGGTGACTTTGGATGAGCAGGCTCTGGTATGGCGTGCCGCAGCGCGGGCGATGGCGCGGTTGCGGCCAGCGGCTCGCACCACAACGGCTGGGCTTTACGCGAAGGGCACCGGAATTTTTCCGGCAGATGCCCACACGGCATCACTGCTGTTTCTGCCTGGAATGGACTTGCTGCTCGATGGACCGTTTTTCAGTACGGCGGCGCAATCGGTTCGTGATGAAGCGAACTTCGCGCGGCGCGACGACGGCACTTTTGATCCAGGCGGGTATCCTGATGTTGCAAAACCGGTTTTTAACGAAGCCCGTGTTTTAGGATTGGCTCGCATTTCCTCGGCGCTTTCCGAATGGGTTGGTCAGGTTGCCAGCCTTGATGATTTGCAAATTGACGAGACAACAGCCAACCGTCTGAAGGTTGCCCATAAACGCCTGCGGGATCCTGTGCGTTTGGCCATTGTGGTGATGATGCGGGAACTTCCGGCGGATCTTGGCGGTGTTGGTGAGGCTGGGAAATTATCCGGCCGGACAGGCATGTCGATTGGTGCGGCTGGAGAAATCCTTTTTCACGTTGTGCGAACGTTAACAGTCGGACTTGACAGTGCGTTTCTCCGGAGTCGTGCGTTTGCGATGATGGATCATTTTGCAGTGAACTATCTGATTCCCGTTTGGCGTGATCCTGCGCGTCGAGCAGGGATTTCTTCCACCGACATCGTTTGGATCCACAATGCTCTGGCGGTCATCGAAACCGTCGAAGGTAGCGCGGAACGATATCCGTGGCTGCCGAAGGTGCGTTCAGTGTTTGCAAAAGCGATCGAGGACTGGAACAATAGGCTCTAATGAGCCATTTAAAAATTCGCCCTAAATCAGCTTTTTTTGCGCTGACGCCCCCCGCGTGCTTGGGCGTTTTCCTTTGGTTTTTTTTCAGCGCAACCGGCCTGGCGCAGATTGGACTCCTGCCCAAAGGGGTCGGGATCGTCAACTACACCACGCGCGGTTATTATTCCCAGACCAACCAATACGGCGACACGATGAATTCGCGGATTGGCCTTGGGCACAACTTTGATGCGCGATTTACTGGTGAGACAATGATGGCTGGGCTTAATGGCCCCGAATTGAAACTTTTGGCTGAGACCTTGCAACGATACGATCAAACATCTTCTGCAGGCGGTCCCGCATTGCTGGATGCAATCGACCTTGGCACCATGCATGGCGATGTTACAGCAAACGTAAAGGCCGAAATTTTTTCTCTCGCATACGGTGTTGCGCCTTGGCTCACGGTTTTTGCCGCAGTCCCACGTGTGACTTTGCAAACCAAAACCACGCTTCGCTTTGTTCGTGATCCTGGTGGCAGTGCGGATGCCATTCGAACTGCCCTGGGCGATTTTGCATATCAAGATTTGCAGGACGGATTGCAGCGGGCCGCAAACATGGGTATTGCCGATGTGCAGCAGAATTTTGAAAGTCTTAAATACGATCCAGTGGATCGTTGGTCCAATCGCGCCATGGGCGACTTACGGGTTGGCGCGCAGACTGCATCTGGTGCAGCGGGGCCAGAAGAATTCGGTGGCGCTGCTTTCTACCGGGCACTTGTCATGTTGCCAATGGGACGTCAGGACGATCCGGACGCATTCACCGATATTCCCACCAGTAACGGCTATCGCGGGGTCAACTTCAATACCCAGCAAGTATTCAAGCACAAGAGCCGGATTTACGCCGGCGGCAGTCTGGAATACCAATACAATCTGGACGCAAAGGTCCGTCGTCGGATTCCTGTTGGTGATGAACGTGCGATAGATCCCGAGCGCACGCGCGATGTAAAAATCAATCCGGGCGATGACGTTGAAGTGGCCATGATGGCCGGATATGCCGGCGATCTGGTGAACGCGTCAGTTCGAGTCGCGGACAAACGGCATTACAACGACAAGTATTCCGGGAGCCTTGAGGGTAATTATATCCAGCTCGGGGAAGAGAGCGACGCGCGCATTGGGTACGCACAGTGGGGCCTTGGGTTTACCACAACGAATTTATTCAAACGTGGGAAATTTATTTACCCGATGATGATCGATGTTGGATACAACCACCCGCTATATGGAATTCATGCAACCGACGAGCGGTTTTATTCCGTGGCGATCACGGGGTTTTTTGGCAGTGCCGGAAGTGAGGGTGGAAAGCACTCCGCGGTTCCTGGTTCCAATCCCGTCAGTAATGAAACGAAAGCTTCTTCTCCGGTCCGTCCCCTGAAACGCTGATCTTCACGGATCCACCTTTGGCCAGTTTGCCGAACAAGACTTCCTCAGCCAATGGCTTTGCGATCTCGTTTTGAATCAATCGTGCGAGCGGTCTTGCGCCGAAGGATGGATCAAAACCCTTGTCGGCCAAATATTGGCGAGCCAAATCATCAATCGTGACATCGACTTTCTTGGCAGCCAGTTTGGTCACCACATCCTTCGTGAACTTATCGACGACCGACAAGATGACTGGACGAGGCAGCGACTGGAAGTAAATCACGACGTCAAGGCGGTTTCTGAATTCCGGGGAGAAGGCACTCTTGATCGCCTCAAGGTCACCCTTTTCATTTGGGGACATCCCCGGTGTTCTGGTGAACCCAATCGAACCATGCATCATTTCCCGCGCACCAGCATTGGTTGTCATGATGATGATGGTGTTGCGGAAATCAGTTTGCCGGCCGTTGTTGTCAGTCAGCGTGCCGTGGTCCATGACCTGGAGCAAAATATTTTGCAGGTCTCCGTGGGCCTTTTCAATCTCGTCAAAGAGAAGAACGGCGTGTGGGTTCTTGTTCACGGCGTCTGTCAACAGTCCGCCCTGATCAAATCCGACATATCCAGGAGGTGCGCCAATCAAGCGGGAAACAGTGTGGCGTTCCATGTACTCGCTCATGTCAAAGCGAATGAATTCAATGCCCATAATCGATGCCAGCTGTTTGGCAACTTCTGTTTTTCCCACTCCGGTAGGGCCTGCGAACAGGAAGCTGCCAATCGGCTTTTCTTCAGAGCCGAGTCCAGAGCGTGAAAGTTTTATAGCGGAAGCCAGCGCGTCAATCGCTGCATCCTGACCAAACACCACTGATTTGAGGCGATGGTCCAGATCTTTCAGCGCAGTCTTGTCAGAGCTGGATACTTTTTGGGGTGGAATGCGGGCCATTTTTGCGACCACGGTCTGGACATCGTCGAGGGTGATGGTGCGGATCTTGGTGGATTTCAAAGGATCCCGCGCCAACGATGCAGCCGATCCAACTTCATCAATGACGTCGATGGCCTTGTCAGGCAATTTCTTGTCTCGCAGGTATCGCGCCGAAAGTTCAACGGCGCCGCGCAGCGCATCAGGCGAGTACTTCACCTTGTGGTGTTCCTCGTAGCGCGACTTGAGGCCCTTTAAAATGGAAATGGTGTCTTCAATCGACGGCTCGTCGATGTCAATTTTCTGAAACCGGCGGACGAGGGCGTGGTCCGTTTCAAAATGGCTGCGAAATTCTTTGAAGGTCGTTGAGCCGATGCACCTCAGGGTGCCGTTTGCCAGAGAGGGCTTCAATAGATTCGAGGCGTCGAGGGTACCACCGCTGACAGAACCGGCGCCGATGACGGTATGAATCTCGTCGATAAACAGAATGGCGTTCTTTTTTTTCTTGATTGATGCGAGCAGGCCTTTGAGTCGTTGTTCAAAATCGCCGCGGAATCGCGATCCAGCGAGCAGTGAGCCCATGTCCAGGGAGTAAATCGTGGCGCCCTTGAGGGGCGTCGGAATTTTGTTCTCCGTAATCCGAAGGGCCAATCCTTCGGCAATGGCTGTTTTCCCGACGCCGGCATCGCCGACCAGAAGGGGGTTGTTCTTGCGGCGCCGGCAGAGAACCTGGACCGTGCGCTCAATTTCTAAATCCCGGCCAATCAGCGGGTCGATGAGTCCCTCGCGGGCACGTGCGCACAGGTCAACCGCATAGAGCGCCAAGGGGTCGCGCCCATTTTGCCGTTCTGCCGGACCAGTCTCTGATTCATCGTCATCTTCGCGCGGTTGCGGATCGGATCTTTCGCCTTCGCCTATCCTGCCAATCGGCTGTTCTGGTCCGGAGCCGCCCGGGGACTCGCTTCCCGGTTCGGAGGCTTCGCCTGGCTTGGCGATTCCGTGTGAAATGTAATTGATCACGTCAAACCGGCTGATGTGTTGTTGTTGCAGGAAGTAGACAGCAAACGAGTCGCGCTCTGAGAAGAGGGCAACCAGCAGGTTTTCCCCTTTGATTTTATCTTTTCCAGCCGCACGAACGTGTTGGGCGGCGCGTTGTATCACGCGCTGAAAACCAATCGTCGGTTGGGGCATCTGGCCTGGACGCAAAGTGCCTGCTGGAATGTGCTCATCAAAAAATTCTTCTAGTTTTTGGCGTGTGTAGTCCACTGATCCGCCGCAGGCACGCAGGGCTTTGATGGCAGTGTCGTTTTGCAACAGTGCAAAGAGGACATGCTCCACAGTCACGTATTCGTGACCGCGTCGTGCCGCCTCGCTTACTGCAAGGTTCAGGCTGACTTCGAGTTCGTGGCTGATCATAAGCCCTCCTGTCCAGTCCTCTGTTGCCAGACTTCGTTCTCAATGCAAACGTCACGCCGTAACTTCAAAATCTTTCCAGTGAACCCTTCCGCTCAGACTCGCTCCATGGTGCATTGGAGAGGATGTTCGTTCTCTCGTGCGCATTCCATGACCAGCGCGACCTTGGTTTCAGCAATCTCGTATGGATAAACACCACAAACACCGACACCCTTGGAGTGCACGCTGATCATAATTTCGGTCGCGACCGCCCGTTCCTTGTTAAAAAATGTTTCAAGGACCATCACGACAAACTCCATCGGGGTGTAGTCGTCGTTGTGCAGCAGGACCCGGTACAGATTCGGTGCGCGCGTCTGAACCTTGCGTTCCGTGATCACAGAGGTGCCAGATCCCTGGTCATCGCTGCGCCCGGTATCTTTTATGATAGGCAGGTTTTTGCTCATGAAACCGTCTCCAAACGAAAATTCCTGACCTTTCAACATTGGGTCTGAAACATAGTATGTCAATCCCTCAGACTTATCGGCAAAAAACATGATTTTTTGCAGTCCGTTGACGGATATTAAGTGGCAGTGATAAGTTCCCGAGAAGAATGATCATTTAGTCTACATCTTGATTTTTCAGAGGCTGAAATGACCGATCCGGTATCGACTCAGAGGTTTCCTGAATCGGCTGCCTTGTTCCAATTTTGCCGGGCGGTCCTCGGAATTCGTCGTGGAAGTGCCCGCGTCATGGATCAGGATGTCGGTGGTTTACTAGATCTCGATCCAGCCGATTGCAGTCATTGGAAAAATGGCAAGAAGCAGATTCATTCGATTTACGCTCTGCAGTCGATTGCATTGCAATTGCAATGCGACGATGCGCTTGTGGCCGCTGTAGCCACGGGTTTGTTGGACGATGTTGAGGCTGTGTGTGAGGCGAGAGGCTATGGTGCTTTCGCGATCGATCCGGTGGTATTGGAACACACCTTCACTGAAATGCGCCGCGTTCATGCCGGTCAATGGAGCCGGGAGCGCGAGGGTGCAATCAGATCAGGTTGTTTGATTGACCGGATAGCCATTGAAAAAATCGTTGCTGCGGTTCATGAAAAAATAGGGTGTTCAGAGGCACCGGTTTTTTTGCCGGAAATTGTGAGGGCTTTTTCGGGGATTGAATTCAAAAATATCCCTGCCGGGCGAGAATCGCGTCCACATTACCGGTTTGAAATGGCCAGGCAGGCAGGATCGGTCTTGCTCGCGCAATCAGCCGGGTACCGTCCTCAGGGGCGCACCGGCTTGCCATCTCATTTACATCAGCTCGTCCGTGAGGTTGAGCAGAATTGGTTTGCCCTGGAGTTGCTCGCGCCGTTGAGGCTTGTACGCGCAGAGGTTGCGCGTGCCGGCGTTGCTCGCGACTTGGTCAATCATTTATCGGAAGTGTTTTGGCTGTCTCGTCAGATCATGAACCGGCGGATTAAAGACGTGATCTCATCCCCCGTGGGGTAGTGGTTTGTATTGAACCGCTTTGCCTTTCTGCCCTTCGCTTTCAGTTTTTATCGGCTTGCCGTCCGGCAGGGAATTCCATTGCTCTGCGGTGAGTACCTTGGGATTCAGTGACGGGTTTTTAAGTGTCGCAAGCTCAGGATCGAGCTCTCTTTTACGACATTTCTCAATTTTGTAGAGTTTGGAATAAAACGAGACCGTTTTACCCTCCAGGCCGCGACAGGCCTCATCGATTGGAATGATATCGACCACCTTGCTGCGGTCATACTGCCGGATAAACTCTAAATCGACGGCAGATGGAATTTCGGGGCCGATTTGAAGCAGATCGAATTCAGCCTCGGAAAGTGGGATGACCTCTGCACCAATTCCGGACTTACGCCCCATTTTTTTTTGCCATGCAATAAATGTTTCCCAGTCGGGGAAAGCCCTCTTTTTGCACTTCTGGATGAAATAAATGTCGACGTAGGAAAAGGTTACGAATTTACCCTCAAGTTGTTTGCAGCCACGCCTTTTTTTCGCGCCTTGATCTGCGATCAATTCACCGGCAGAGAGCGCAGCGATGATATCGGACTCAACTTCCGTGACCTGGAATGAGCCACGCATGATTTGCGTCAAAGTGGATGGGTCCTGAACATGGCGCCTTTTGCATTTTTCCACGTGATAAATTTCGCTGTAGTAGCTGATGTATTTTCCGTCGAATCTGGCGCAGGCATTTTTTCGTTCTGCGGCAGTTATTGGGCGTAATTTTGCTGGTTGTGGGTGTGGCACCCGGATGATGCTGTCATCTGTTTCATCGACTGTGCCTTGCGCTGCCCCTGATTCGCCCCCCGATCCGTTGCCTTTGCCCGGCAGCGACTTTGAGGGTGCTGAACGCGATGCCGGGAAGTCACCAGGTGCTGGTGGCTGGTATTCGGGTTCGGGTTGTTCAGGCGTTGGCGCCGGTTCGGCTGGTGGCTCCGGGGGCGGCCCGTCTTGGGCCAGTGCCAGAGGTGACATCAGCATCAAAATTGACATCAGGACGTGGCTTATCGAACCCACGGCAAAGCGCAGAGGCGATTTAAAAATGTAAAAGCCCGTTTCCACAAACATTATTGTCGCGGAAACGGGCTGCTTTGACAACGACTGGCTTCAGTGGGCGTGGCGCAACTTTTTGCGTTTGTGCTTCGAAGCGGTGTGCTTTGAATGGTTTTGCTTTTTGGATTTTGTGATTTTGCACGAGGTGCCCGCTTTAACCCGGCGGCTCTTTACTGATTTTGACTGCCCTGAAACGCTAGAGCTGCGTGCCATATGGGTATTTGTGCTTGTTTTTTGATCAGTGCGGGTGGCTTCGGCAGCTTGGGCTACCTCGCTGCCCTTCATGGCACTCCAAGTCACGTAACCGGCGCCGCCAATACCCAAGGCAGCCAGTGATCCAATCACTGCGGTTAGAATCATCTTTCGGGATTTTGTTGCTGATCTTTTTCTTGTCGCCATGGAATCTCCTGCTTTCTGCTTGAACCACCGCTTTTTCAACTCAACATCAACTCTTTTGGAAACGCCCACGATCAGAAACTCCTTTTCCGGGGACTTTGTCCCAGGGGTAGCTGAAGGGTAGAGCATCGGGCGGGACTTCTCCCGCCCACTTGGACATTGAGCAAGCCTCGGGCCAACGGCCTGAGGAGCCGCCAGCCTGGTTTGGAGTGGGGTTTTTGATCTGGTGTTTTCTTTAATATATACGGAATGTTATTCGATTTTTTCTTCGCATGGCGAACGACCCTGGTGGGTGTGGTTCTTGGGCCATGATAACGGGCGATCTGCCGTAATTGCATTGCCTCTGTCGAATCCATTGACAGTTTGGTTGACCGGTTGCGGTTGGCGATAGGAGCGGCTTGGTTTAATACCTTCTTCGACGAAGTTTGTCGCGCCCATGAAACGCCATCATTGATCCGGGTACTTTATGACTGCAGCCTCCCATTTCACCAACCTGCGTTCTTTTTTGGATGCCCTTCGTGTCCGGGGTGATCTGGTAGAAATTGACGCGGAAGTCGACCCCAAGCTCGAAATTTCTGAAATCCACCGGCGCGTCATTGCTGCGGGTGGTCCTGCGTTGCTTTTCAAAAACGTCAAAGGAAAAAAATTCCCTCTGGTCTGCAATATGTTCGGCACGCGGGACCGCGTCGATCTTGCCTTTGGCGAAGAGGCAAAAGATTTCGTGCGCCGGATTGCGGCCCTGCCCGAAGAACTTTTGCCTCCATCCATACGTAAACTTTGGGGACTACGTGACCTTGGCCTGCGTGCTGCAAAAATAGGTTTCAAGAACACGAGCCGGGCTCCTGTCCTGGCGCATCAAATTCCAGGAGCGGATTTAACCCAACTTCCGGCGACGACAAGTTGGGAGAAGGACGGCGGTCCTTTTTTAACTTTGCCTCTGGTTCACACGCGGATTCCAGTTGGAGAGGAAAGTGGAATATCCGGCGGCAAACCCGAGAACCTCGGCATGTACCGCGTTCAGATTTTTGAGCCTGGCGAGGCCGGGATGCATTTTCAGATTGGCAAAGGCGCTGGATTTCATTTGCACGAAGCCGAGTGTGCCGGCAAAGCATTGCCCGTTAATATTTACCTTGGCGGACCGCCGGCGATGATGCTGTCTGCCATTGCCCCACTTCCGGAAAATGTTCCAGAATTGCTGCTGGCGTCTCTGCTGCAAAATTCAAAGCTAAAGCGTTGCAAGGTTCCAGTGCAACCCGACTTGCCAGCCATCGCCGAGGCGGAGTTTTGTTTGGCGGGATACGTTCCTCCTGGCGTGCGGCGCCCCGAGGGGCCATTCGGAGATCATTACGGCTACTATTCGCTGGTCCATGATTTTCCGGTATTTCGTCCGAAGGCGATCTATCACCGCGAGGGGGCTATTTTCCCGTGTACCGTGGTCGGCAAACCACGTCAGGAAGATTTTTACCTGGGCGATTATTTGACAGAATTGCTGTCTCCGCTGTTTCCTGTCGTGATGCCTGCGGTGCGTGACCTATGGAGTTATGGCGAGGGCGGTTATCATGCGCTGGCGGCTGCGGTTATCCGTGAGCGCTATGGCCGCGAATCTCTTTCATCTGTTTTCCGAATTCTTGGCGAAGGCCAGTTGGCTTTAACTAAATTCCTATTTGCGATCGACAAGCCAATTCCTCTGCGGGATTTTTCAAAAGTCCTCGTGCATGTTCTTGAACGTGTCGACTGGCGCAAGGATCTTTTGATTTTCTCTGAAACATCGATGGATACGCTGGATTACGCCGGTCCAGAATTAAATAAGGGCAGCAAGGGCGTAATCCTGGGACTGGGCGAAGCCATCCGGAAATTACCAGGCGAGTGGCACGGAACCGTTTCCGATAACCGCATTCGTGATGTGCGCGTTTTCTGTCCCGGGTGTTTGGTGGTTGAGGTGCCTGATTATAAAAGCAGTCCGGATATCGGAGCTGCAATATCTGCGTTGCCAGAGTTTAAAGACTGGCCCTTGATTGTTGCCGTAGACAATGCGGCGCGCGCGACTCGGAACGAGCCCAGTTTTATCTGGACCGCGTTCACCCGATTTAATCCACAAACGGATTTATATGCAGCCAAGACCAGTCTGGGACGCAACCGCGTTGAGTATGAGGGCCCTGTCTTGATGGATGCCCGGATGAAGCCTTGGTACCCGGATGAACTTTTTTGCGATGAAAAAACGTCGAAAACGGTTGATCGCCGGTGGTCCGAGTATTTCCCGGGCGGCAAAGTAGTCATGGGTGACAGCACGGAAGCCGACTTGGCGAAGTGGTAGCCGCTATATTGCGCCATTGGCCAATCACGTAAAAAAATGAAGTTGGACAAAGTACCGGAATCAAAGGACTTAATGGCCATACCTCAATCGTCACATCCTGCTCGCCGATAAAGATGGGAACATTTTTTCGGGGATCTCATGGCCGTAAAGCAGATGAAAATTGTCATGACACTCGCGACGCTCTGGATTTTGACGTCCTGCTCCGACCGACGTCAGAATTCAGCCCAGCTACGTTTCGATGAGTCGGGTCAGGCAGAAGAACAGACTGCTGATGCGGAAGTCGCGGGTACGAAACCACGCGATCCATATGCCGCCCAGATACCTGACCACAGCATGAGGCTCACACCCCGTCGCGGTGAAGGCGTCGAGTTCCAAAAAGCATACCTGCACTGCGGTTCCGCCGAGACGGTCCGCAATCCGGTTGCTGGCTTTTTCGGCATCGGGGTGACCTACGAGCAAGCCATCGCCCGCGCGACGGCAGATTGTAAGGCACCGCCGAGCGCGTTCATCACCGCGTGCGAGGCCTCGGGAGGCGCATGGAACCCGGGCGTCAACGGCCAGTGCCTCGAACTGGTGGCAGTCCAGTCGGATTCGGTTCCAGTCGACCTGTACAACTTCGGCGGAGGCGTTTACTCGGACGCCATCTCTGTCTGCCGTGTCGTTTACTGCACGCCAAAACAAACTGCTCCTCAACAAAACAAATAATGTCTTGGATATCGCACCCGGATGGCAAGGTAGCCATGGGTGACAGTACCGAAGCCGACTTGGCCAAGTGGTAGCCACCTGATCTTTACGATCTGATATTAAAGTCTTAATTCGCTCGAAATGACATTTTTCAGCAGGCGAAGTTTCTCGGCTCCCTTAGCCAGCGTTTTTTTTGTGCCATCGCCACCTGTTTAAATGGCCAGGCTGGCCGCCCCAGCTGCGCGCTTGCGCGCCTGCGCCATGAAACCTGTGCCGAGTTCCTGTTCGGCAGCGACTTGATTGTGGCGACGACACCGTAAGGTCAAATTATCTTCACTATGATCGCCGCCGCGACACCACATTTTAATGTGGTCGAGCTCTAACATCCCTCGCTCAGGGCAGCGGCTGCCGCCGGGATGCACCCACGTGCATTGACCACGGTCGCGCAGCCATACTGTATGACGGGTCGCCGCCGGAATTGCTGGACGAGATGGAGATTTTTTTGTTGGACTTTGATCGCCATTCCCCGGGGAAGCGAAGTTTGAGACTGTATCTGCCTCGGCCTCTACTTCGTCCGAGGCTTCCTTCCCTGAGGAAGGAGAGTTTGCTGCGCGTGCTTTCGCCCGTTCGGCTTTCTTTAGTGGGTCACGTTTATCCAGCAAATCTTCGAGGGCTTTAACCAGAATCTCGGGCAGCGACGGCATGCGGCCTCCACCCCTCATGTTAGCCAGGACCTCTCGGGCTCTGTCCAACAACTCTCCTTGGGATTTGGTCAAAGTCACGCGCAATTCAAATGTCGCCTCCGCCGGCAGAAGATCGCCTTCGGCGGTGATGCGCGACAATAGAAGTGCGACCTCTCTTTTTGATTTGTGCTTGATACCATCAAGAATCAACTCAGAATTTGCCTGAGTGATTTTCGGCGCGATTAAGGCTAAGTGAGATACCTGCGTCTCGCCAGATTCCAGCAGCTTTTGCGCTTCAGGATGAAACCGAATCAGCCGTGCCGCTTGGGCGCGTTTCCAATATTGATTCGGCGTCAATCCAATGTGAACCGCAAATTGTTCCGAGGTCATCGATAAGTTAACAGCAGCATTGCGCCGTTCAAGCTCCCCAATGAGCGACACGGATTCCAAGGTTATACTTCGTTCGCGGGTGTGCAGTTGTTTTGTTTCTTCGACAATTTCCAGAAGTTCTTCGCGGACGTCATACATGTTTCACCCCTTTGTTTCTTAGGGGAAACATAGCATTGGTTTTTATACGGAGAATTTTTCGGTTTGGTCATTCCGTCAAAAAGATCTCCGCCATGGCAGTCAATATTGACACGGACTGGCGTGGCCAAAATTTTTCAGAAAAACTTCAAACATGCATCGAAGAACGCACTAATGACGAAGCCTAGCCTTTAAAATTCGTGTCAAGCGACATTAGCTCACGATCAAGCCTGATGTGCCCATGTGGACTGTGTTTTCGGCGTGATCCCGTTCAGCCTTAATTCGGGCACAAGCGGTCTTGGATTGAGTAACTTAGGTTGCAAAATAACGGGCCTGAGGATGCCAGGCGACAATGGCGCAGGTCGATTGCTCAGGCACCATCTGGAAGTTTTCTGTGAGATGGACGGCAATCTGGTTTGTCGCATCAAGGCACGTGAACAAGCGAGCGTTGTCTTCCAATTCCGGGCAGGCCGGATATCCAAAACTGTAGCGTGATCCCTGATATCCCTGGCTGAACAGTTGGCGGATGTTGCGTGAATCCCGCGTGTGAACTTTGAGTTCCTTGCGAATCAGGGCGTGCAGCCATTCGGCGTAGGCTTCAGCCATTTCTGTGCCAAGGCCGTGGAAATAAAAATAATCCGAGTACAGGTTTTTTGAATAAAGGTTGTTGGCAAAATGGCTGGCCGCAGGTCCCATGGTAACAACCTGCATGGCGATTACGTCGCGTTGACCTGATGATACGGGGGCGTAAAAATCAGAAATGCAAAGACGTCGCGCAGAACGTTGGCGCGGAAAATCAAAGGTTGTGATGATTTTACTACTGTCTGGCGCCTCATAAACATGAATTTTGTTGCCCTCGGCAGCACACGAAAAATAACCGTAAACAGCTTTTGGCTGCAGGAGCTTTTCGCGCTCTGCCCTGGCTCGCCAGCTATTCAACAGCGGACGTGCCTTGGATTCTAAAATATTTTTGAACTGCTCGTCGGACATCTCGCCTTTGGCAAACTGCCAGCGTGTGCGGACGAGGGCGAATTCATCGAGATAAGTGAATAGTGTCGAGAGCGGGGTTTCAAGAACCTTTGTGCCCCAAAATGGAGGCGCTGGGATTTGTTTAAAGCGCCGGACCCAAGATGACTGGGCCGCGGAGGTTAACTCGGTTGCCGTTGATCCACGGCGGACGGCGCGGACTCGGGGTCGGGAAGATTGCGGTTCAGCCGGGTTGACGGCGGCGTTAACTTTTACGGTGGAAACCCGGCCTGCTGCGGCAGATCCGTTATCTGTCGCAGCCGCGTTAGCAGCAATTTGCCCTGTGATTTGTCCCATGATGCGAAGGCCTTCAAAGGCGTCTGCTGCATAGTAGACTTTGCCGCGGTAACCGGCCTGGCATTCTTCCTCAACAAACTGCCGCGTCAGGGCAGCGCCGCCAAGGATGACCGGAACCGTGATGTTGCGGTGGGTCATTTCTTCCAAATCGGTGCGCATGATGGCCGTGGATTTGACGAGCAAACCTGACAGGCCAATCGCGTCTGGTTTGACCTCATGATACTTCTGCAAAATGGCTTCGACTGGCTGTTTTATGCCGATATTAACGACTTCGAATCCGTTGTTGGTCAGAATGATATCGACCAGATTTTTACCGATGTCGTGAACGTCGCCTTTGACAGTAGCCAAAAGGATTTTACCTTTTTTCTGGCCTGATTCGTTTTTGTCCATGAACGGCTCAAGGTGCGCAACCGCAGTCTTCATGGCTTCGGCAGATTCAAGGACAAATGGAAGTTGCATCTCGCCGGCGCCAAATTTTTCGCCGACCACTCGCATGCCTTCCAGCAAGAAATTATTGATAATATCGAGAGGCCGGAATTCCTTAAGTGCCAACGTCAAAGTTGGAATGATTTCCAGTTTTTCGCCATCGATGATGTGATTTGCCAGGCGCTGCGGCAGGGGCAACTTAGCCGACTCAGAGGCGTCAACACGGAGCGTGGCTTTTTTGTCGGTATAACGGGCAAGTAGTTCTTTTAGAGGGTCGTAGCCCGGGGCCACGCGGTTAAAAATCAAGTCGTCAAATATTTTTCGTTCGTCCGGTGGAATCTTAAAAACAGGAAGAATTTTTGAGGCATTTGATATGGCCATGTCCAGGCCGTAGTCGACGGCGTGATAAAGCATGACGCTGTTCAGAAGCCTGCGCGGATAGGGATTCAGGCCGAAACTGACGTTGGACAATCCAAGTATGGTTTTGACTCCGGGCATCGCTTCCTTGATCATCCGGATCGCTTCAAGGGTCTCGATGGCGCTGCTGCGGAACTCCTGATCGCCCGACCCCAAGGTAAAGGTCAGTGGATCGAAGATGATGTCTCCTGGCTTTAAGCCAAACTCGTCGTGTGCAATGTCGAAGATGCGTTTGGCAATCGCAAGTTTTGTCTCGCGGGTTTTAGCCATGCCGTCTTCGTCGATGGTCAGGGCGACGACTGCTGCACCATAAGTGCGGCAAAGCTCCAAGACCTGGCGGGCGCGATCCTCGCCGTCTTCAAGGTTGATGGAATTGACGATCGCTTTTCCTGGGATGATTTTCAGCGATTCTTCGATGACGGGAACTTCCGTCGAATCCACCATGATCGGAATGTTGACCTGTGTCACAGTGCGTTGCAGAAACTCACGCATATCGTTTACTTCGTTGCGCGATACGTAAGCGGTGCAGCAGTCCAGGATGTGCGCGCCTTCTTTGAGTTGGCTTTTCGCGATCTGAACCAGTCCGTCGTAGTCGTTCTCTTTTAATTTATCGCGAAAAAGTTTTGACCCGTTGGCATTGGTGCGTTCACCGACGTAAAGCGGTCGTACGTCAATATCCAGGCTTTGAGCGTTGTAAAGTGACGACACGGCGTTCTCATAGCGCGGTTCCCGTTCGCCCAACTTGCGGTCAGAAAGAGCGGCACTCAGGGCGCGGATGTGATCTGGAGTTGTACCGCAGCAACCGCCAACGATGTTGACGCCGTGATTACGGGCAAGCCCAGCCACCTTTTCAGCAAACATTTCCGGGCCGAGGGGATAGACCGTCTGGCCACGGACGTTTTCCGGAAGTCCTGCATTGGGCAGGCAGCTTAGAAGAAACGGCGCGGACTGACTGAGGTATTGCAAATGATTGCGCATCTCGTCGGGGCCAGTGGCGCAGTTGAGGCCAAGGCTTGCGAGTGGAAACATCTCAAGCGTGGCCAATGCCGACTGGATGTCACTGCCGACCAAAAGGCTTCCCGTTAATTCAACCGTCACCTGGGCCATGATCGGAAGTTCGATTTTTCTTTCGCGCATGGCCTCGCGGCAAGCCCGGATGGCGATCTTGATCTGTTGTATGTCTTGGGCAGTTTCGATGAGCAGGACGTCAGAGCCACCATCGATCAGCCCAAGGGCCTGGGTCCGGTAGCTTTTCAGCATGGTGTTGTAGTCGACGTGGCCCAGGGTGATTAATTTTGTGCCGGGCCCAATGGAACCGATGACGTAGGTTGGCCGCGCGGTGTAACTGTCACAGACTTCCCGTGCAAGTTGGGCGGCCGTGACGTTTAATTCGTAGGTTCGTTCCGGAATTCCGTATTCTGCCAATACGATTTCATTTGAACCAAAAGTGTTGGTTTCGATCCCATCGGCACCGGCGTCAAGATAGGCGGCGTGAATTTCGCGGATCCAGTCCGGGCGGGTGGCGCAAAGGATTTCATTGCAACCCTCGTAGATGGCTCCGCCGAAGTCGTCAGGCGAGGGATCTCGCAACTGAAGTTGTGTGCCCATTCCGCCATCGAGGAACATGATCTGGTGTTTCGCCAGTTCAAAAAAGCCGGGATGATTGCGGCGGTTGCCAGAGATTCCAGGGCGGCCAGGATTTGATTTTAAAATGGTTTTCGACAAGATCCCTCAGTCCTCCAGGTCGTCGAGACCGACATAGCGGATCTTGCAATCGCCGTTGATTTTGAGTTGGCAGCCGAGGCGTTCGTCGGGATGTGCACCAAAACCTTGCAGGAAATCCCTCTCCTCCGTCGCAGCGGGTGAGAGGTTGTCCATTCCGGAAACCACGCGGACCCGGCAGGTGCCACAGCTGCCAGATTTGCAGCCAAAAGTGATGTCACAGTCGACTTCAGCCGCGACGTCGACCAAAGCAATGCCTTCGTCGACATCGACTTCGAGGTCTTCTGATGTGAAATAGATCAAGGCCATGGGGGCGAACTTAAAGCAAAACTCACCAAAGGTGAACGCCGAACTCGTCTCGCAGGGCTTGCACAAGTTCAGTCAAAGGTAGACCTACGACGTTGCTGTACGAGCCATCGATACGTTCGATCATGTACGCCCCGATGCCTTGGGCTCCGTAACTACCGGCCTTGTCCATAGGCTCCCCCGTGGCGACGTAGGCGGCGATCTCTGCCGGCGACAGTGATTTGATGGAAACCTGCGTTTCAACCTTGAAAGCCCTGTCCTTCAAGGGTTTTGTGCCATCGAGCGCCACAATGCAGACGCCTGAAATCACAGTGTGGGTGCGGCCGGATAGTTGACCCAACATGCGACGGGCATCCAAAGCATCGAGGGGTTTTTCAAGAATCTGGCCGTCAAGGACGACGATGGTGTCGCAGGCGATGATAACGGCTGGCCCGGCATTTTTTGCCGGGTTGCCAGAGTTTGTCACGAAGGCAACGGTCGCAGCGGCCTTTTCAGTGGCATTCCTGATTGTATAAGTATCCGGTTTTTCATCATATTTTGGCTTTTCTTCGACATCGGGCGAGAACGCATCGTGAATGGCGATGTGCCCCAAAAGTTCGCGCCTGCGTGGCGAGGAGCTGCCAAGGATAATCCGCGGAATTCCTGCTTGGCCCTGACTCAACCGTTTGTGTTTTTCCATTGCCCGCTGCACCTCCCGGCTGGGGCCGTAATTATGCTAAAATTTTAATAAATTCCACTATTTCTGACTCTGGCTGCGGGCTCGAGTCTGGAGCGGGTTCGCGATTATGGCTGATATCCGGGAAATTGCCTACGTCGCCGTCGGCGACAATCATGAGCGTCACGTTGCGAAGATCGTTATGTCGCCGGAATGGCGCATTGCGGCTGGCGTGATCACATTAAGCGAAGCGTTGCGGGGGTTTGTTTCAGGCAGGTATGCCGGGATCATGCTTGAGGATACTCAGGATTATCCTGCTGCCTTGCACGTGTTCGGCGAGGTGAGAAATCCCGTTCTGTATTTGGCACCGATTTTGGTTCTGGTGGACAAGGATCGGGCCGATGACGAAACTGCTTTTGCCAACCAATTCGGCTTCGTCACAATGGTGAAACCGCTGACGCGAATGATGATGATTCAGACATTCAGCAGTCTGACGAAACGGATTCAGTCTCCATCCGGAATCGTGGCTCAGGTCTGCGCGACGGCTCTTGCGAGCGGAATCGCGAAAGAAAAAGATGACGCCATCGCAAAGCTCGCACTCCTCGCCATGGACGCCTTGTTCGTGCATCGAGCGGCATGCGCCAGCGCCATGGCAAAGTTGAACGCCTTGGGGGGCAGTCTTTTTGGCAGCCCTTCTGGCACATTAACGATGGACGCATTCAGGTTGGCCGAGGGCGAGCTTTTGAAGCATGCGAAATCCCATTCTGGAAACATCATTGCATTTTTGATTTTGGCCAATCTCTACACGGAAGTTTCAATGACGGTTCTGGCCCGCCGGCTGATGCAGAGTGCTTCGTCTGCCGTGCCGCGATTCTCTTTGCCTCAAGTCTTTTTGGCCCAGCTGCATCTTCTGCTGGGCGAGATGGAAGACGCCATCGTTGTTCTCAACCAGTTGATGCGTCTCAATTACATGCCCGAGCAGACCAGTTTTTCTCTGGCCAAATTATACTGCTCCGTCGGACGCCTTGATCAGGCCGATAAACTTCTCGCGAAACAGTCAGGCCGATTTAATGCATTGAAGGCTGCCTGGGTGGAGGCGAAATGATAGACAACCATTTTTCTGAGCCAGATGCCCAAATTCCTGACCATTCACCGTCTGGGTTCGCCACATTTTGGGGAGTGCGGCATTCGCCTTTTTTTGGTCGCGTTGATGTGCCGGCTCACTTGCTGCTTGAGAACCAGCGATCCACAGCCACCCGTGTGCTAATTGCAGCGCAAGAGGGCGCGCCGGTGATAAGCGTCGGCGGGCGTGACGGCGCCGGGTCAACACTGCTGGCAAGATGGTTATATGACAGCCTTCCGGAATCGACCCACCATGCAATGCTCCTTGCGCCCGGTGCGGCAGGAACAGATCCGTCAGCCCTGACCTCTCGCATCGCCGATTTTGGTAGATCGAAACTGGGTGTTGCCATGGCAGACCCGGCTGCTCTTAACGGTCCTGTGCGAGGCCAATTGATCGCGCTGGCTCCCGTCTTCGACGTCCTGAGGAACCAGCAAAAGCGCCTGGCACTAATTTTCGACAATGCCGGTTTATTGTCTGGCGAACCATGGGCTGCGTATATCCTGGCTGTCATCAGGCAGGGAGAGTTAATCGATGGCGTCGTCCAATTTTTTCTCTTCGGTCATGAAGACGGACTGCACCAGATTGTTTCGTCGTGGCCAAAATCTCTCGAGGCAAGGGCGATGCGGATACCCTTGTCCGCACCTTCTGAGGCAGATCAGGCCCGATGGATCGAAAACCGGCTGATTCTTGCCGGGTGTAATGAAAACCTGGCCAGATCATTTTTTTCCCGTGCGGCAATCCAGCGTGCGATATCGGCCTCAGGACAAAATTTAACCAGACTCGGTAAGTTGGCTGAAAGAGCAATGATCGAGGCGTTCATGGCTGGCTCCCGTCAAGTGGAGGTACAACATATTGCTTCAGCCTTGGGGCAAGAAAGCGCCAAGGCTGCATCGGCTGCCGTACCGAATACACAAAAGGGAATGCCAGGATTGATGGATCTTTTAAAACCAATCTGAACAGGATTATGTACAGCGGTGATTGTCAGCAGGCGCCAGCAGAAATTTTTCATCCTTGCAGTCATGCTTTTGGCTGCGATGTATCTGATTAACCTGTTGGTTGATAATCCATACAGCCACCGTCTGATACGGAACACCGTCAGCAAAATTTTAAGTGAATCAACCAATCTGTCTGTTGACTACCGGGTGATGCGGGTCCATTTGTTTCCGCCTGCCCTGGATCTATACGGGCTGGAGGTTGCGCGAACCGATGTTTCGCGTGATGACCTCAGTGCATCCAACAGAAAGATGCTTGCTGCGGCGCACATTCGTGTCACATTGTCGATCTGGTCCATCTTGATCGGGCGACCTCAACTTGCTTCCTTCGAAGCCAACAACACGCGCCTTGAGATCGATGACCTGGAAAGTCTGCCTAACTTAATCAAACAAAAAAAATCCCCTGACGCAGTGGCCAAAAAAAATGCTTGGCCACCGGATTTTCAAGTTCCCGTGCGAAAAATTATTTTGCGCAATGCCTATGTCAGTCTCTATCAGTTGGGCGAGTTGAGGCCAGTTCCATTGCTTCCGGAGTCTTTTTTATTCCGGGGGGATAGTATTGACCTCGCGCTGACCATACAGGGTTGGGATAGTGCGGACGTGAGTCTTTCGGCAGCCGATGTGGTGTTGCGTGCTGGTGGAACGAGTTACCTCGCCGGTGCCAGGATGGCAGCCGACGCGACGTACAATACGAACACCGTTGATGTGAAAATATCGCAGCTGGAAAGTTCCGGGTTAAGTGGCGATGGCTCGGTCAGAATAAACTTTGACCAGTTGATGCCCCAGGCAAACCTTCGCACGGTTTCAGGAGAAGCCACCCTGAAGGTTGCAGGAGACATAGCTCTCGTTGGGTCGATTTTGGATATTCCAGAAACTTTTGGACCGGCTAAAGCAACCGTGGTGACCAAATTTTCGATTCCACTGGCGAATGGTGCGGGAAGTCCTGAATTCTCTGTCGTTGCAGACGCAGAGTCATCGGGGGCCGTTTTTGGTGGATTCAAACTTCATAATTTCAAAAGTCGTCTGGACATTGGTGCCGACCGCATCAACTTTGAGGACTTCCAACTTATTATCGGATCAAATCGCTATGGAACCGGACGTGGCGTTCTCAGGCTTGACGGACCCGGGCGTTATTCATTTCAGATCAGGCCTGATGGGCTCCCTCTTGGAAAACTACTTGACGTCTTCAATGTCAGTTTCGATGCCTTCGACCTGGATATGACTGCGCCGGACCTTGACCTGTCCGGAACCTCGACGCCCTTCAAGATGAAGGCGTCCGCTGCAGTTGCGGTAAAGAATGTCACAGTGCCCGGGATGCCAGAGAATCGTTCGGCGTTCCCGGAGAGTCCAATTTGCGATCTAAACTTACGGCTTGATATTGATTCGGACCGGATCGTTTTTGATGGCACAGTGGGGCAGTGCAACAGTTCAGGTTCTGCGACGTCATTGAACCTTTCTGGTCCGATTACGTTTGACGACAAGTCAGGAATCAACTTTCTTGTTGAAGCAAAACAGGCTGATGCCAGGGTTGCTGAGTATTTTGCCCAGATCCCCGTTCGCGGAACTGGGGCGTTTTCGGCAAGGATTCACGGTCCATACGATCATGTTGTGGTTTCCGGGGACGCAAAATTTACGGACTTTAAAATCGGAAAAATGAACCTTGGCCGCGTATCTACCAACTGGTCCGTTGACGGCAAGATGGTCGGTTGGGAAAACCTCCGGATTGTTCCAGAAGAGGGATCCGATCTGATTTTGGAAAAGGGTTCTCTCGATGTTGGTCACGACATGTTGATCAAATCAAAAATCCAGGCGGCGAATGTACCTCCCGAACTTGTAAATGGTTTCTTGCTTACAGCAAACGTTGGTAATCCCATCGCATTTGGCATCGAGTCGGTACAGGGTTCTATCAATGGAAAATTGGATGCTCCCCTTTGGTGGGATATTGACGCAACGGTAGCGCTTTTTGATATCAATTACGACGGCCATCGGATGGCAGATCACGCCACTGCCAAGATCAACTCCAACGCAGAAGGTTGGCGGTTTTCCGAAGTTAATTTTTTAAGGGGTGACCTGTCGATTGATTCCAGGGTTCGCCATGTTCGCGAAAAAATCCGCGGCAAGGTCAGATCAACCGGACCTGGAATTTCAGGCAACGACATGCTGGAGCTTGATGCGAAATTGTATTCGATTTCGAACCTGAAATCAGAAGTAGACCACCTGTCCCAGTTTCCTTATCTCGAGAAACAATTCGAAAAACTTGGAATAAGTGGTTTTCTAACGGGAGAGTTCAAGTTCGGTGGGCGCATTGAGAATCTCGAAGGGGCCTTTGACATGTCTGTCATGCGTCCTAAACTTCTTGGAAGCGTGATCGCGCCGTTGCAGGTCAAGGGTGTCGTAGCCGGGCAGCGCTTCCAACTCATCGTCAACCAGGGAGGCAGCGCCTTGGAAGGAAGGATGACACTTGATGCTAGCAAGGCTGGCACACCATTTGAGTGGTTTTTCACTGCAAACCGGATGGATTTACGGTTTCTTGCGACGCCGTGGTTTGCATCGGATCCCCGAAATTATTGCTACCTCAACGGCTCCTGGAGCATGAAGGGCCAGTTGGCCGACTTTTGGCGTTCCAGCGGGAAACTCAACATAGCGACGATCAAGGGCAGAATGTTGCGCGAGGTAACGGGTGAACAGCGTGTTATTGATTTCAAATCAGAGGCTCCATTTGAAGCGAGCTTTTCCGGCGGCTCACTGACGGCATCTGGTTCTAAAGACCTGATCCTCTCATCGCGGCAGGCGCGCCTTCGCGCGAGCATTCGTGACGGTAATACCCTGCCGCATCATTTGAATATTGGAATGGATGGTTCAGTGGACCTATCCTTGCTGCGTGACATGATTCCGCAGATAGAAAGCGCCACCGGCAAGCTGTCATTCAAAGGTCAGGTCACGGGCAAGGTCGATGATCCATCCTATGGATTCGAGGTCAATGATGTCCGAGCAAATCCATTTACTGCAGGGTCGTGGGAGCCGGTCTCAATTGGTCTGGCTGACTTCCGCCCACCCCTCCGGAACATTCGCTTAAAGGCCAACGTGTTGAACGGGCAGGTTCAGGTTGAATCGTTCACCGCCGCCAAGGGAAGCGGGCGTCTTGATGGGGCCGGAACCTTTGTTCTTAGCGCCTCAGAGGAACAAAGTGATTCGAGTCTGGACGTTCGTCTTGAGGATGCCGCCGTCGTTTATCCGGTGACATTTTTAAAGAGCTTTGAATCCAATGTCAGTGGCAACCTGTCGTTGACTGGAAAAGGGCGTCCCTACCGCCTTTCTGGGGACCTTCAGGTTACTCGTGCACGTTCGACGCGGGAAGTGGACCTCGGTGCCGAAATTCTTAACTCAATCCGCAAACAGGCGATTTCCATCCCGACTGTGGCGACCGATCCTGTGCTCCAATTTGATTTGACGATCCGTGCAGATCAAACTGTGAACGTCAATAACCGGTTGATCCAGGCCTTGCTCAGTACGAATTTGCAGATTGGCGGATCCGATCAGCAGCCTTCAGTTCTTGGGCAAATTGACGTCGTCCGGGGAAAATTCGTTTACAAGCGTGATTTCTCGATAACCCGTGGCATCATCTCATTTGACGATCCGCTCCGTGTCGACCCAACCATTGAGATTACTGCCGTCAGTGAAGTGCAGAATTATCGCGTTTACATCAACATGTCTGGGCGGGCGTCGAATCCTAGAGTGGACTTCTCGATTGACCCGCCAACGCGCCAGAATGGTAATGCCATCAGCAAGGTCGACATTTTGGTCCTTCTTGGTCGCGGCTCTCTGCCAGAGGAGCAGCAGGCGCTTGGCGAAACCCAGAACGTAGCAGCAACCGAGGCTCTTGGTTTTATTTGGGGACAATTGGACGAGCCCGTGGAGAAACTTTTCGACTTGTCTGGTCAGAAAATTGTGAAACAGGTTTATTTTGACACCTACGCCTCTCCCGAGGGCAAGCCGCTGCTCCGGGTCAATTTGCCGCTAAATCTTGGTAATGATCTAGATGTAGTGCTCAGGGTTGATCAGGAACAATCCATGAAGTTGTCGAGTGAAATTTCAGTGTCTGACAACATTTCGTTTGGCTTGGGCGTCGAACGCCAAAGTCAGAGCTCTTCGACGACCGAAACAAAGAGCACGATTCCAGCGGACACAGGTGCGGACTTGAAGTTTCGTTTTGCATTTCCCTGATTGTGAAAGCCATCGCAAGGATGTGATTGAATAGTGACTTTTTTACGAAAAATTTTACAAAGAATTCCGGGCACAGTTCTGAGCCTTGGATTCCTCGCGGCTGCGGGCAGTGCCGTGGCATCGCCTTGGGAGCTTGCGCCAGGTTTGTTGTCGGATACTTCACTTCGTAATCTGCGTGATCGTCATCCTGACATTGCGAGTCCAGGGGACCTCATGCTGCTGCTTGAGGATGTTGGGCGCAAGACGGACTTTCTTGAGCTCGATGCAAAATTTGTGGCGTCGGGTAGTGGTGGATCTTTTCTGATTGGTGGCCGTCATGCGCAAGTGGTTGGCGAGGTGGAAGTTGAATCATCGTTGCGTGATTTGAGGGCCCAGCTGAAAATCATGGCACAAAATGTGGAAGGCCAGGTCGATACTCCTGAAATGCGCACAAAAATTGAAGCCAACTTTGTCGGGTATTTGAAAAGTCGTGGATATTTCGAGGCGAAGGTTTCTATCAAGCCCGTTGATGAGGGATCTTACGTTGTTTACCGGGCGATTGTTACAGAGGGCGAACCCTGCATCATTGAAAAAGTGGATAGGGGACTCAAACTACCGGCAGGTGTTTCGGCCGGAGTTGCGGTCGGGGATATCTGTGATCAAGAGGCCATTCGGCAGTCGGTGGACCGACTGCTTGAGGCAATGCGGGCTCGTGGTTACAATCAGGCGCGTATTGAACTGGCCGGGTTGACTCGTCATCCCCAGAGGAACTCCGCGACGGTTCATATCGGTGGCGTGCTGGGCAAGCGAATTCGCTACCAGGTTCGCGATCGGTCCACGACCCTAAGAATCGACGATCTTTTCGCGCAGGATGAACTTTCTGGAATCGACCCAACCATTGTCGGTCCTGATGCCATGGCGGCTGAATTGACCCGACGCTACCGTTCCAGGGGATTTAGTGATGTGGCAGTGACGGGACCAAAGCAAGAGCGCCCAAGTGACGATGAGGTTGTTTATGTTTTCGATGTGGATCCTGGCGTTCAGTACATCCTCCGGGGAATCAATTTCGAGGGAGGCCAACGGTTTTCTTACCGGGAACTGATCGGTCTGATGAACATCAAGGGATTTTGGCAGAACACCTCTGCTCCCCTCGATCCAGATGTCATCAGGACTGGCGTGGACTCGATCAAGGCAAAATATCAGGCAGCTGGGTTTTGGGATGTTGTGGTCCGTGATCGTCCGCCTTCCCGCGACCGTGACACGGGAAGCGCACAGCTCACCATCGCCATCACCGAGGGGGGGCAGAGGGTTCTTGGTTCCATCCAGGTTCACGGTGCGAAATTTCTGGATCCGGGAGAGCTGCTCCGTTTGCCGGAAGAAGATGGCGCCTTGTCGATTGACATTCCATTAGACCGGTCAGCCCTGTTCAAGTTGCAGCAGTCGATCAAGACCAAATATTTCGAGGCCGGATTTCTTTATGCAGACGTGAAACTGGACATGTCCTTCCGGACTGAACGGAAGAAAATCCTAGTGGATGTCGTGGTCGAGGTTTTTGAGGGAAAACGGGTCAAGATCGGCAATATTTCTGTGACTGGTTTGGCGCGCACCAAGTCCAAGGTGGTGATGCGGGAGCTGCGGTTTGAGACAGGCGACTGGTACGATCCCGGCAAGATCACAGATTCACGGCGGGCTTTGGTGGGCCTCGGGCTTTTTCGTTCCGTGCAGATTTTGCCGCTGGATCGAAATGCCTTGGCTGACGAGGATCCTGAGCTGGATATTTTGGTGGACGTGCGCGAAGGCAAGGCGGGCACTGTTTCTTTCGGACCTGGCTGGAGTCTTGGAGATGGTTACCGGTTTAACACCGAAGCCACTTATTCAAACATCGGTGGAGTCGGTCGTCAGGTTTCTGTTCGAGCTGGATTCACCCAAGAGCTTCGTCAGGTTGCCATAGGCAGCTCCACCTTGGTCGGGCGAAATATCGGTGCTGGTTACGTTGAGCCTTACATATTTGACCAACCTTTTGATTTTACAATTTCTGCGAACAACCAGGCCAGATCTACTGAGAGCGCATGGGAAATCAGCCGCGCAGGAGAAGTGGCACTGACCAGAAAATTACGTTGGTTGGGGGCTTCGTCCCATGCATCGTTGTTCTATGGACAAAAGTTAACACGGCAGGAAAGTGGTGAGATCCAAAAGACACCTCTGCTCTCGGACGATGTTCGTGTCGGGTTTGTTGGAATTCGCGCCAATATCGACAAAAGAAACGATCCGACGTGGCCAACCAGCGGCTATACCTTGATTCCAGAATTCAGCCTTGCGCGTTTTGATCTTGGTGGGGAACTGCGTTATTTACGTTCAGACATTGGCTACGCCAGATACTTTGGTTTTGGTTCCCGGTTTGTTCTTGCGCTCGGTGCGTCCCTGACAACATTTCACGATGTGGAACGCAGGGGTGAAGACCGTTCACTCGACCTTTTGCCCCCGTCAGAGCGATTGTATGTGGGTGGTGCCGATACGGTGCGTGGGTTCAGGGAACGTTCCCTTGGGCCAATTGTGCGTAGCCCCCATTTGAACCAAGACGGTTTTTGGGATTGTTCCTATCAGAATACTAGATCGGGTGGTTCCCGAAGGGTCGTGCTCAAGACCGAGGGACGCTATCGCCTCAGCGAGACTCTTGCTGCGACGGCTTTTTTTGATAACGGCAATGTGTTCTTCAGCAAAGAAGAATCAGACCGGTTTACCAGGGCATTTTCTGATCCAGTTGAAGTCAGTGGTAGCGACCCTGGATGTCCAGCGGGATCGGCTTTGCGATCCATAGAAGACAACAATGGCTATAGCATCACGGATCTAGAGCGACGGCCTCGGCGTTTATGGAGCGATCATTACTCCAGTTACGGGACCAGTCTGAACTTTCTCACCGCCATTGGATCAGTCAATCTGGCGTATGGTCTTCCCCTTCATGAACCCAAGACCGATGCCTGCGAGGGGAATGATTCGTTGTGCTATCCCCGCGGAAAACAATCCGGATTTTGGCTGGGGCGCGGTGAGTTTCATCTAAACGTTGGCGCGCGATTTTAATACGAGGAGTTTATTTTGAAACATGTGAATGCCCTGGACTCGTACCTTGCCGGTGAGTCCCATGAAGTCCGGATGAATCTTCTGGCTGGATTCGTTTCCTCTGGAGTCGGCCTGCCATCTGACATTGTCGTTGCCCTGCTCCGGCTTGAGTTACCTCCAGCGGAAAAGATGGCGCTTCTTGAGGCGGTTTCCACCGGGGATCCTGCTGCCTTCGAGGATTTTGTTTTTGACCACATGATCCACTGGCCTCAAGATGTTGCGGCCAAGGCTTTGCGTCTTTGGGCGGGGACGCCGTCGTGCTCCCGCTGGAATGAACTCGTGACTTTGGCGAGCCTTCCCGGGATACCTCAACGAATCCTTTATACCATTCTGGATGTTTCGATCCGTGCCCCGGACGATGGCCTTACCAAGGCCTGTGTGGATGTGGCCATGCGCGCAACAGGGGACGTATGGTCTCCGGCGTTCAATGCCCTCATGTTTGTCCGGATGCTCCAAAGGCGAATTCAGGACGAGCGCGTGGCGGCTCTTGCCAGGAAGATTTGCGAGAAGTCCGTTCACGAGTTTGTGCCGGAAGACAAGTCTGCTTTGGCGGGGTGGCTCTACCTGTGGTCCTTCCACTATCCTGAGTTTCAAGTTTTGCAGACTGGAATCAGCAACGGATCACCTCAATCTCTACTGCGCTTGCTGCCGGTGGACCAAAATCTTGACTGGTTGAATGGAGGACTCACGGTCAAAGAAATCAAGGAGCCCTTGATCAAGCGTGCTCCGGGATTACAGGGTTCAACCAATGACGACGGAGCTGGGGCTTGCCTCGGCTGGATTTTGACGAAGGATGTTTCACCTGTACACGTCAAGAAGATTGTTTCTGGCGTATGGCAGCAGTTGCTTGTCATCGGTGATCCAGCTGCATCCGATGATTCATGGGTAGCAGCGACCAATGCAATGCGGACAAAGACGGGTATCTACCGGATCATTTCCATCCGCGCATTGGGCAAGCGCCGTCAAAGCGATCTTGCCGTGTTGAAGCTGCTTGATTTTGTCCGTTCTGGTGATGTCCGTGAATTGACCGAGGTGGCGCGTGCCCTTGGTGCCATAGCGTCTCCGCGTGCAGTTCAGGAATTGATTTCCATGATTTCGCGGGACAATGCTGCCGTGGATTTGCAAATCGAGATTGCGGGAATTCTTAAAAATCAGAAACTGGACGGACATCGTGATGCACTGGCTGCCGCCGTGGCTCATATGGCCGGGCGTATTAAGGCTTCGCGTCGCAATGGCGAATCAAACGACGCATTGGTGGAGGTTTGGGAGGCGCTGACAGACTTGGCTGGAAGCCCTGTGTCCGTTGCCGTACCGGCGATGGACGCAAGGGTGATGGACGATGCTCTTGGCAAGTCGATTCCGCATTACGAGCAGCTCTCGGCCGAAGTGAAGAGGGCTTTGAGGACTGCGTGGTATTTCCACCGTCAGATTGAGACTGGATCCGCGGCAGCATCGATAGATCTCAGCCCCGTGATCGACATGCAATACAAGGCAATGGAGCTTTTATTTCGTGAGTATTTTGAGGACGCTTGCCTTCGTCTGGTTCAACAGGGGACCATTCAAAGAAAACTGGATTTGATTGGATATTCCCGTCCCATTCAGGAAAAAATGGATGAGTTCGAGAATTACATTGCCGCGATGCCTGTCATCAAGGCGATTCCATTTTTTAGCAAGTTCAAGATGCGTAAATTGCTGTTGGCCCTGTGCCAGTTCAAACCGGGTCGGCGGTTTACGTTGGACGGTTTGAAAGCCTTTGGCCTATTTTTCTTTATTTTTGGACGCAGTGAGTGCCGTTTTGGACTGGCTGGAATCCTTCCCGTTGTGCCAGCCGCCTTCAAGGATCAGTCGGTCCTTGCCGAGTTTTGCCGGCTGCTCCACGTTTTCCAGGATTTCCGCAATCGGGCCGCCCATGAGGGGTTCCACCCGGATGCCGCCGCCGACATCAATGGAATTTGGCGAAATACGGCTGAAATCGTGCAACTTGCCCACGCCATGAAGCGTGTTTTGGCTCAATCCCCGGTCGAACCCGGCCTTGTCCGGGGCCGCGCCAGCTGATAACCTGCCACCTGTTCCATCCCGTGATTTCATGGGATTAACTAATACTTTTGGTGGGTTGGGGTGATTCATGACTGGCAAGGTGGCTTTGGTCACGGGGGCGTCTCGCGGGATTGGAGCTGCTTGCGCAATTGCGTTGGGCAATGCCGGTTTCAAAGTGGCGGTTCATTATCGCGGCAACGAGGACAAGGCACTTGCTGTGTGTGCCGCAATCCCAGGCGCGCGTGCGTTTCGTGCTGACCTATCGGATGCTGCAGCCTGCCAGGGCTTGATCAAGACAGTTGCCGCCGAAATGGGCGGACTTCACGTTCTGGTAAACAACGCGGGTGTTGCCATCGATCAAATATTGCCGATGGCCAAGCCAGACGATTTCGACACTTTGATCAACACCAACTTGAAGTCGGTTTTTCTTCTTTCCAAATTTGCAGCGCGTCCGATGATTCGTCAAAAATGGGGACGGATCATCAACCTAGCCTCGGTGGTCGGGTTCACAGGCAACCCGGGTCAGAGCATGTATGCGGCGACCAAGGCTGGGATCGTTGGTTTTACCAAATCCATTGCGGCTGAACTGGCACCATTCGGAATTCTTGCCAACTGTGTGGCCCCCGGTTTTATTGAAACGGACATGACGGGTGCTTTACCCGAGCCGGTCAAAGAGGCCATGTTGGGCCGGATTCCATTGAAGCGCTTTGGTGCCGTAGAAGACATTGCAGGAGCTGTTGAGTTCCTTGCTTCCGAGAAATCATCTTACATCACAGGTTCCACCATCCATGTGAACGGCGGAATGTTCACCAATTAACGGGAATTTCATGTCAGCCGACCAAAAGAGAAAATCCGGAATATTTCTGACTGCGATGGGACACTATGTGCCCGACAATGTCTTGGACAACAATTTTTTCGACAGTTTGGATATCGGTTCGGACGCCCAGTGGATTGTGGACCGGGTTGGTATTCAAGAGCGGCGGAGTATCCTTCGCCCAGAAGAAATTCGTGCCCTTCGTTTCGGCGAAACAACTCGTGACGATCTCATTCAGGCTGGGCGAGTGATGACCTTTGGTCAGATGGGCGCAAAGTCTTGGGAACTTGCCATGAAGCGTTCCGGGTTGGAGGGGGGAACCCTCAAAGCTGGTGCTGTCATCGGCGGGACGTCAGTGCCAGACAGCGACATTCCGTCCCACGCTTGTTATGCAGCCCGTGATTCGAACTTGAAGACGGGCTATGCGTACGACACGAATTCGGCGTGCAGCACGTTCGCCGTCCAGATTCAAACCATGCGCGGTGCGTTCGCCATCGGTGCCGCAACCACAGGTGCAATTTTTGGCGCCGAACGGTACACGACCCGTGTGGACTACTCCGATCGCAAGGGGTGTATCCTTTTTGGTGACAGTTCCTATGCGACCTATGTCGAGGATGCTCCGAGGGGAAAATGCCTCGAGGTCATCGATACCATGATCGAGTCCTCGCCGGAGGGCGCTGATACGATCCGGATGCTGGATGGAAAATCTTTTGAGCAGGATGGGCAGGCTGTTCAAAAATTTGCGATTCTGAAAACTGTCAGTGCTGCCCAAGCCATCATGGAGCGCAATGGCCTGGCGGTAGACGACGTGAACTGGTTTATCGGACATCAGGCCAATCTTCGCATGCTCATGTCAGCCTCCCAGCGGATTGGTATCGCTCCTGAAAAACACCTCCATAATGTGGCTTTCCATGGCAACCAGGGCGGCGCTGGTGCGCCAGTAACGATGTCTCAAAATTGGGACCGGTATCGGCACGGCGAGATTATTGTCATGTCGGTTGTTGGTTCCGGTTTGACTTGGGGTTCTGTTGTTTTCAAAGTTCACGACGGCAACCGCTGACGTTTTTGGGGGATCCAATTCGCCATGATTCGATCTTCACCAGATTTAAAAAAAAGATTGGTCCTGGTGACGGGGGCTTCCCGTGGGATAGGAGCAGCAACGGCCCGAAAGTTCGCGCAACAGGGTCACCCGGTCATTTTGACGGCGTACGGAAAGCCAGCGCTTGATTCTGTAGCCGCCGAGATCAAGGCAAACGGTGGTACAGCCCACGTCATCCCCGCTGATTTGTCGGGTTCAAAAAAAGCGAAAGAATTTATCCAGAACGTCCTTCGGCGTCATCCAGATTTATGCGCTGCGGTTTTGAATGCAGGTGTGGCCGTCGAAGGGGCTTTCACTGATCGTGATCCTGAATCTTTTCTTGACGAATTTCAGGTCAATTACTTTGCGCCGATTGCGATCGCTCATGAATTGGCACTCCATTGGATGCGTAACAAAAACTCGGGATCCATAATTGCAGTGTCATCTGTGACCTCTACGGTCCCGTTTCCCGGGCACGCCAATTATGGCGCTTCCAAAGCGGCATTGAATCAAATGCTGCGAAACATGAGGTTTGAAATCGCTTCAGCCAACAATATCCATGTTGGAATTGTCATGCCCGGATACACCGAGACAGCGATGACGGCGAACCTTGAGTCCGTGCTACCTGGCAGCGCGCCAGAATTTATTGCTGAGACGGTTTGGGATTCTTTTAATCAGGAGATTCTGGAATCAATAGCGGGGCTCGACAACAAGTTGGTTGCCGGCATGTTCCGGTTTTTTCCAGCCTTGTCTGATAAACTTCTTCAATTGTCGGCTTCTGTTCTGGTTCCTCGCAAAAAAAAATAGATCAGAAAAAGAGATCAAATTGAGGGCTTGCTCTTGAACTCTCCGATCGAATCAAAAAAATGGATATTGATGACCGGCGCAGGTGGTCTGATTGGCCGGCATCTCCGTTTTTCTCTCAACGATCAGTTTCGCTTCTGGTGCATCGACAAGCGTCCAGTGAATGACATGTATATCGGTGACGTTGTCGATGTTCTGGACATTGGTAGCCTTGCGACGTTCACCGATGCTTGGGAAAGCCATCCTGAAATCACTGCAAACTTGCACGCCGTCATCCACCTTGCCGCGTACTATGATTTTTCCAACGAACCGAATCCGGGCTACCAACGCGTCAATGACGGGCTTGAACGCTTGCTGATGTTGATGTCAAAGGACGCACCAGGCGATTGCCTGATGATCTCGGCCGGTAGCATGGCTGCTCTTGCGCCTGTGCTGCCCGGGCAACGACAAAGTGAGACGAGTCCGCGAGCAGGACTTTGGGAGTACCCCCACAGCAAGGTACAGGCCGAGAGGTTGCTGGACCAGTCGACGATCCGGCAGCCCATCGTCCAATTGATTTTAGCTGCTGTGTACACTGATTGGTGTGAGCTCGTGCCCCTCTACAACTGGATAGAAATATGTGCCTCGGACGGTTTGGAAAAATACTTTTATCCGGGGCCTCCGACCCGGGGGTTGACCTACTGCCACATAGAGGACGTCGTCCGGGCGTTTGCGGTGACAATTGAAAAGTTTGGTCCAGGTGGCGAATTGGTTCTGCAGGCAGAGGCTGATTTGGCTGCCAAGCGAGCCAAAAAGTCCGTTGAAGTTTCCATGGAGGGTGGAGTTCGGGAAAAATTTCTGATCGGCCAGCCTCAGCCAATGACCTACCGCGAGATTCATGCCCGGGCATGCACGGCGTTTCGGGGAAAAGCCATCACGTTGATGCAGTTGCCGCCTGAATTGGTGACGATTGGTGCCTGGGTCATGGAACTGGTCGCGCGGATCAGGAAAAAGCCACGTTTTATCAAGCCGTGGATGATCAAATTTGCCGGTGAGCATTTTTCATTTGATTTGACCTCCGTTCGAACGCGACTTGGTTGGGTTCCAAAGAAGTCGATTCAGCAGGACTTCAATGCGATCTTGATCCGTGCAGTTCGTGAGCGGGCGAACTGGCTCAAGATCAACTCCCTGCGGCCCCGCTGAGGCTTTTCACTTCACATTTCTTTTTGGAATGGGGAGTTTGGTGATCTGCATCCGGCGCAGTTCGTCCAGAGGATAAGTCGTGCCACGCCAGTTGATTCCCCCTCGCCGCAAGGTTTGAACCATGGATCTCACTCCGGCAATTCCACAGAGCATCATGCCCATTGGAAAGGCTGGTATCAAAGCCGGGTTCACGCCGTGATTTTGCAGGGACCTGAACTCCAACAGACAGGAAATCAAGTAGACCGCGACTCCTGACGCGATGGTCCAGTCGGATCTGAAAAATGGCCAGACGAATGCGAGCAAAGGTGCAGCGATGACGAACATGTTCTCCGCGCTGGCGCGTACCAGAGAGTAGCGTGATAATGCAAAAGCGTTTTTTTCGAGTCCCTTTAGCATTTCACCGTAGCCTGCGTAATACTCAAGGGAAATGGCAGGTCCACCGCCCATAAGGGCGCCTTTTCCACTCGCCTGATGGCACACGATTGCAAGACCGATGTCATCAATAACTTCCATACGCAAAGTCTTGAATGGTTGAATCCTGCGCATCAGATCGCCACGGACAAGATTGAAGGCTCCGACGCCCATTGGAGCGCGGCAAGAGTCGGTCCCGATGCTGGCTGGATTGATGAAATAGAAAAGGACCCAGCCCGCCTGGGCCAGAGCTGTGTCAAATAAAAATCCTGCAGAAGTGATCTCTGGCAGTAGTGATAAATGATCGATGTGGCGATGCTCCATCATCATGACGGCGCGCTTCAGGGCGTCTTGCGAAAAATGAACGTCTGCATCGGTGCAGAGGACGAATTCGCCGGTCGCAGCATTCAAGGCCTGGTCCAGGGCGTGGACTTTGCCCAGCCATCCATTGGGTAGTTCACTGACATCGATGGCCTTGATTCGCATGTCCTGGGCCGCCAATTGCGCAATGACAGCCCCGGTATCGTCGCTGGAACGGTCGTTGACGCAAATGATTTCAAGGTCCGGGTAGTCAACGGCAAGAAGCGTCGTCAGTGCGGCACGTATGGTTTTTCCTTCGTTCAGGGCGGGAACAAGAATGGAAAGCCGCGGCCATTTTTTTCTGTGGCGGATGGCGAGTGATTTCGCGCAAGGCAAGACCTGTAATGCAGATGCGTGGATTGCGGTTCGCAGCCAAACCCCCATGATCACCAGTTGCGCAAAAACGATGGCGGCTGTGGTAATCAAGTTGCAGGACCGATCGCTGCCAAAATTTGTTCAGCTTTTTTTAAAGTTTCTGGCGTTTTGCAGAAGGCGAAACGGACTTGCCGCAGTTCCTTGCATACGGGGTCGCCTGGGAGATAAAACGGCGAGAGTGGAATCGTCGCCAATTTTTGATGTCGAACGAGATTCAAGCTGAACTCCAAGTCGTTTACGTGCGGCGCAAGGCGTTCATATCCAGCTGAAATAAAATAGGTTCCCTCGGGCGCTGGAGCGTCAAAACCGGCGGCCCTGATCGAGGCTAATAGTGAATTTCGACGCAGAAGATAATCGGAACGAAACTGTTTGTAGTATTCGTCGCCGAGTTCAAAAGCCCGTACCATGGCGTGCTGCAGAGGCGTCGCCGAACAGAATACCGTAAACTGGTGCACGCGACGGATGCCTTCGGTCAACGCTGCTGGTGCACAGGCGTAGCCGATCTTCCAGCCGGTGAAACTGAATGTCTTCGATGTCGAAGAAATGGTGATCGTCCGGTCCCGCATTCCTGGCATTGATGCCATTGGAATGTGCACGGCTGGTTCAAAGACGATCTCTTCATAAACTTCATCGGAAATGACGATAAGATCGTGCTTGCGGGCGACGGCGGCGATGCCTTCCATTTCGGCACGGGTCAGTACGCGGCCAGTGGGATTATGGGGCGTATTGATCAGGATCATTCTTGTTTTTGGGGTTACCAGACGTTCGATCTCGTTGGCGTCGACCCTCCAGTGGGGCGGCCTCAGGGCAACGGTTTTCAGGGTGGCTCCGCCCGCATGGCAGGCGGCTGGATATGAATCATAAAAAGGTGCGATTCCAATGGCTTCGTCGCCCGGTCCGCAAAAAGCCTGGACGGCACACCAAATGGCCTCGGTGGCTCCGCTGAGTACGGTAACCTCCAGTTCTGAATCATATTTCAGATCGTAGGCTGTTTGATAGCGGCGGCTGATCGCATCGCGCAGCGATTTGATTCCCGTGGCCGGTGCGTATTGATTCAACCCCTTTTTCATGGACTCGCAGGCGGCTTCAATGACGGCCTCGGGACCGTTAAAGTCCGGAAATCCTTGTGCCAAATTCACGGCACCCACGGCATTGGCCTCTGCCGACATGACGCTGAAAATTGAGGTCGGGTAAGTTTGCCACCGGTGTTGCGGTATCATGTTGGCAGTCCTGTCAAATCAGGTATTGTGCGAGCAAAATCAAGTCTCGGCCGGAGGATTCCCAGCCCTATGATTAAGAACAAATGCAGAAAAATTTCGAAGTCATGGACCATGGTGTCGATTATGACTTTTGCCGCTGCATCTTGCACGCAGATTCCCCAAGGCGGCGCGGCCCCAGATGGCAACGGTACTTTTTTGGTGGACGATGCCAAGTCTTGCGAGGCGGTCGAGCATTCGGGCCCCCCGGCAGCCACGCTCGGCAACGGTGGCCTTGACGGCATCGTCGCGGCCGTGACAACGGATGCCTCGTACTCATCCAGTACCCTCTGGGCCCTGGATGTGGCTACCGATCGCCTGTGCCCGGTCGCGAATGGCGAGGCCGGGGACCTGCTCCTGACTTCCTCGGGCGATGGTTTGGCCCTTTTTTCCCGTCGTGCTCCCGAATTAAATTATTCAGTCTTCACTTCGGTTGGACGCACGACCCAGCAGGCAACTCCGTTTGCTGGCAACGGCGATCCACACGCGCTGCGAGTTTTCCGCGATGGCCCATTTGTGCGTTGGCTTATCGCCCTAAATACTGCGGGAAAGCTCGTAGATTTTGATCCATCGGCCCCCCGGGAAGGTGTGGCCCTGGTGCCGGCAGACTTCACCAAAACGTCGGTCGGGAGTTCATTCCGGCCGGTGGACCTGATGGTCGTCAAGGGCGAAGAACTGCTTGAAGCGCTGGTCAAGGCATCGGGTGGCAAGGCCGACGATGATTATGTTTTTGCACTGCATCAAGGCCTCGATGCCTACTACCGCGGCAATAACTCTCAAGCCATTTACGGATGGCGCCGGATTGGCCCTGGGCAATACGTCGAAATTGATTTGAATGGATCGAAGCCCGGCGTAAACGGCCTGCCTCTGCGGTTTACTAATCCCTCTGGATTCCTGCGCAACGGTGACCGGGTCTCGATGGTCAGCCTTTGTTTCAGTGCCGATCCGAACTGTAAAAAAGGCATCGAATATTTGGACGTGATTGAGTTCGGGTATACTGCCGAAACCAGAGTTGCGACTGATTTTGCTGCAACGACGATTTTCACCAACGGAGCAACGGTTGGAGGCAGGCCGGAAAAAGCCAATTCCAGCAGCAACGACAAGCCCGTTGCCATGGCATTTTCTTCGGTACAGACATCTTCTGGAAAAAAAATCGCTTCGATCAATCTGGCCTCGGGCGTCGTTCAGACCATTCACACATTCGACGCTGCGAGTAGCGGTTTTTACGGAATGGCATTTGATCAGGCGTCTTCCAACCTTCTGGTTGGTGACAGCGATGGCAAGCAATCATTGATGTGGGTGTATCCAATTGGCACCAACGGCAAGGCATCCGGGAAACCTGCCCGTTACACCCTGGCGAGTCCGGGGCAGCCTTATCCAATGCAATTTACGTTGTTGAACAAGAATTAAATGACGGGAAAGCGTCGGAGAAATCAAAAATTTTTTTTAACGGACACGGGGATGTGGACCCGGATATCAGCGACTCTGATTGCAAATTCTTTTCTTTGGGGATCGACACTCCAGGCTCAGGACAACAGGGTGGTTGTTCGCGGCCGCAGACCAGATCAAACTCGGATTGAATATCCTGGCTCTGGTCTGAAGTTCTTTCCCAATGGGTCATCCCAGGACGATCTGACGTCACACTTGAAACGCCAGGGGGCTTTTGACGCAGCCCCCTCAGAACGCCCGTCGCCCTTCGGTTTCACTCTGCCACGGGTGCGCGGGCAAGATGCCAGGTTCACCCAGTTGTTTGTGGATGACTTGCCCCTTGCCGATCCCTATGCCGCTCTACCCCTCGTTGAAGAGATGGACCTTCCCGCCTTTGATTCTGTCGAGGCAACGTCAGGCGCGGCTCCGTTTGATTTGCCGGCCGTGGCTTCCCGTGGAGCCTTGCGGTTTCGTTTGTTTGAGGGCGATCAGGATCAGGCGCTGTCGGGTCAAAATTTTGCAGGTCAGAAATTTGGTTTGCGCATCGCAGAACCCATGGCAACAACAACCTCAGTTCGGGCCGAATCCAGCGGCGAAAACTTTCGGTCACGCCTGTACCTTCGTCAACTGAACAGCCGGGGAAACTTCCGCTATTACGATGACAACGGCACCCCGTTGAATCATGAGGATGATTCGGTGATCCGGCGCCGGAACAACGACCGGGTATCGCGATTTGCCATGCCCGCTTTTTTGGTGCGAAATCAAACTACGATTTTGAGGGGGTTTGGCGTTTGGAGCCAGGCGCGACAAGGCCTGCCATCTTTGCTGCAACAGTCGGGGACAAATTTAGCGCGGCAAAATCACAACCTGGGAATCGGACGCATTTCCATTCAGCAGGATGCTGGACCATCAGACTCGTTTGATGCAGCTCTCGGATTGATTTCCGACCGGCGTACTGTTGACGATCCCGGTGGTGACATTTTGATCGTGCGTGATCATGACGAGCGGGTCATCATGACGCGATCGGGCGATGCCGGTTGGCGCGGTGACTGCATCGGGACGCTCGGGCAGTGTCGAATATTATTTCGCGCCGACGAATCTAAGTTGCCCTCACAGAAACTTTCTCGCGGCACTCGCCACGCCATGGCGGCGATCCGGATCGCAGAGGACCAGTCAACCCTTGGCAGCATCGAGCTAAAGGCAGATGCCGCCAGATTTTCCGGTGGTGAGTTCGCTGAGACACGCCCCGCCTGGTCTGCCGGATGGCAGGCTCCACTGCCACTTGATTTTCGCGCGTACGTTCAGATTGCGTCGGAGATGCGGCCTCCGAGTTTACTGGAGTCAGAGGGTGATGGTGCCCAGATCATTCCTTCGAGCGACGTCCGGCCCGAAGAAATGAGCCATTTTGAAGTTGGGGTAGAGCGCGACGACGAGTCTGGGTGGGCTTCTCTGCACCTGGCCATGTTTCACGATGATCGTCAAAATGCGATCGTGATTGTTCCGTCGAGCATTTCAAGCTACCGCGCGATAAACCTTGGCGAAGCAAGTTCGATTACTGGAATTGAATTCAGTGGCGAGAAGTCCTGGGATTTATTTGACGTCGGAGCCCTGCGGTCCGGTGCGTCTTGGGTTTGGTTTCATTCCAAAAGTGGTGATGGCAACAACCTTCTAATTCCAGGCGTGCCAGCAGACCAAGGGGCGATCAGCGTTTCCCAACCTTTGTACCGCCGGCCTTGGCGGTCGGCTGTGGCCCGTTGGACATCGCGTCGAAGGGGACTTTTATACCGGGATGTTGCTAATGATATTTTACTTCCGCCGTGGTGGGTTCATGATGCTGCATTGGACGTGAAATGGCGTAGCGATGGCGGGAGCATCATTTCTCGTCCATTGGATTTGGAAATTGGCTTTATGGTCACCAATGTCGCTGATGCGGTGGCAACGAGCTACCGGACTACATCGGGGCAGGATGGAAAGACGGGTTATTCTGATATTTGGGGTATTCCGTTGCCCGGCAGAGCCTGGATGCTGTCCGTTGGCGCTGGGTTCTAAGAAAGGATCCTTCGCCTGCGGCTCAGGATGACGGGGGTGCGGCTCAGGATGACGGGGGTGCCCCGTCATTCTGAGGCCGCAGGCCGAAGAATCTTTTCTTACTTCTTAACCTTCACATAAACCGGCACAGAGCACTGGGCATCAAACGGGCCGTTCAGTGTGACGAGAATGTCACTGGCACGCAGGCCTTGGCCACCATTGACGATGAAAGCTCCGTGGACATTGTCTGACGGCGTTGCAGGGTCATACTTGCCCTCTGAAACGGTGCCTGCGCCAAGGACTTCGGTCTGCTTGCAGAAATCAGGAATCGCCACGCGAATGCCGATCACAATTCCGTCCAAGGGACTGCGACCGCTTTGAACCACGGGAAGGTCCCGGCCAAAGCCGCCGCTATAGTTCACCACACCGATGAGTTGCTCCGGAGCATCAACTGGCGTTCCGGGCTGCCCTGGATCGGACGGATGGTTCGGGTCTTGTGGATTTGGCGCTGGATTTGGCGCGGGATTCACTGGGGCCGGTACAGCTCCTGTCTCAAGAAGGGCAAAGAAGTTCAGGTCGCAAAACGACGGCGCAGTCCCGTAGGGCTGAGTGATTTCAAAGGCAACCCAGTTGAGGGTGCCATAGGCAACTTCAAACGAACCATCAGGGAAGCGGTTCATGCGCTGCGCAAAAATCGGGCGAGGATTGCCGGTATACTGCGCATTTTGAATATAGGCCCGGCAGTTCGGTCCGGAAAGTTGACCCACAACGCGGCTGGTTACCATGACGTTTGGCGCAAAGGAGTAATTTGGGCTCATCACAACACGGCCGCCTTCAACCACGATCCCAGCAGTCCTGGCGATCTGGCGGTATGCAAGCTCGGCGCGGGCTTCACCAGCCGTTGAGATAATCATGGCGACGGTCGAAGCTGCGACAAATCCAAAAATCTTTTGTTTGCTCATCATTTTGACTTCCTCATTTTCAATAGGCTGGGAACTGTTCTGGACTGCGTTCGTGCATCATGCCGTAAATCACTTCGAAAATTTGCTCGGCGTTCGGTTTGGAGTAGTAGTCGCCATCAGAAGCATAGGCCGAACGATGCTCTCGCGCCGCGATGGTCCGCGGTGCAGAGTCCAGATATTCGTAAGCGGCCTGTTTTTCAAGCACTTCCTGCATCATAAAGGCGCTTGCACCACCAGGGACGTCCTCGTCCAAAAATACGACAGCATTTGTTTTTCTTATGGATTCGCCGATCCGGCCGTAGCGGTCAAACGGCAACAGGGTCTGGACGTCGATCAGTTCAACGCTGATGCCAAAATCAGCCAATAGTTTTGCCGCCTCTTGGGCAACGCGGACACAGGCTCCATAGGTGACCAGGGTGATATCTGTGCCCTCGGTCAGGACCTCTGGCACGCCAAGTGGAACGGAATAGGTGCCAATATTGGCCGGCATGTCCTCTTTGATTCGGTAACCGTTCAAGACTTCAATGACCAAAGCTGGGTCGTCGCCCTGGAAGAGCGTGTTGTACATGCCGGCAGCCTGGACCATGTTGCGCGGGACGCAGACGTGAATGCCCCGGATGCCATTGATGATCATGCCCATTGGCGAACCCGTGTGCCAGATCCCTTCCAGCCGGTGCCCCTTGGTCCGGATGATGACTGGCGCGCCCTGGCCCCCGACGGTCCGGTAATGCAGGGTGGCGAGGTCGTCGCTCATGCCCTGAAAGCAATACAGGAGGTAGTCTAGATATTGGATGTCCACCACCGGGCGAAGTCCGCGCATCGCAGCTCCCAACCCTTGGCCAAAGATCGTGGCCTCACGAATCCCGGTATCGGTGACTCGGGTCTCACCGAATTTTGCCTGCAGGCCGTCGAATTCGAGGTTCACTCCGCCAAGTTTTCCAATGTCTTCGCCAACAATAAAAACACGGGGATCACGTGCCAGTTGGATGTCGAAAAATTTCTGAATGACTTGACGGCCGTCCACTTTTTCCGGGGTCGCATCATAGACAGGTTTAACTTCGGCGATGGCTAGTGGCGAACGTGCCGTCTCACTAAAAAGATGAGAGGAGTAGCGCCGCTGGTTTTTCTGCGCATAATTAGCGAGTAAATTGCGTAATTCTTCCTTGGCCCCCGTGGCCTCGTCGCGCAAGGCAAGCATCGTCCGCTTCATTGAACCTTGGATCGTGCGTCGCATCAGGGCAGGTGTGCGAAGCAATTCCTGCGCTGCACTGGCCACAAGGTCCGCGTGTCCGGATTCAGCCTTCAAGCGATCGTAAAGCGCGATGACCTCGTTCCGTTCCGCTTCAAGCGGTGCCAGATATTCATGCCAGGCTTCGTCGCGCCAGACATCGACTTGCTTACGGGATTCGGCCTCCATTTTTTCCAGTTCGGCTTCAGTGGAGATACCCTCGGCTGTCATCCACTCTCGCATTTTTTTCAAGCAGTCGATCGAATCTTCGTAAGCAAGGCGTTCCTTGGTTTTGTAACGCTCGTGGCTGCCGCTGGTCGAATGGCCTTGAGGCTGCGTCATCTCGACAACATGAAACAAGACCGGCATGTGTTTTTCGCGACAGATTTTTGCCGCCTCTTCATAGGCCTTGACGAGGGCAGGGTAATCCCAGCCCTTGACGACCTGGATGTGAAACGCCGCCAGCCCGGGCTCACTCTTGAAGCCATCCATGACCTTGGAGATGGATTGTTTGGTCGTCTGGTAGCGGGCCGGGACCGAGATGCCGTATTCGTCATCCCACACCGACATCAACAGGGGAACCTGCAGAACTCCAGCCGCATTCATGGTTTCCCAGAACAGGCCTTCGCTGGTGCTTGCGTTGCCGATTGTGCCAAAGGCAACTTCATCGCCGTTGACGGAAAATTTTACGTTGCCGCCAAGGTCAGAATTTTCGCGGTAGATTTTTGAGGCATAGGCCAGACCGAGCAGGCGTGCCATTTGGCCCCCGGTTGGCGAAATGTCAGAGGACGTGTTGAAGGCGTCCTTCTGTGACGTCCATTCGCCGTCTGCCGAGACATAACGGGTTGCGAAGTGATTGTTCATCTGACGACCACCCGAGGCGGGCTCGTGGTCCAGGTTGGTGTCAGCAAAAAGCTGGGCGAAGTATTGCTTGATGGTGCAGGCGCCTGTGGCAAACATGAATGTCTGGTCGCGGTAGTAGCCACTGCGCCAGTCGCCTTTTTTGAAGGCACGTGCCATTGCCAGTTGGGCCACTTCCTTGCCATCGCCAAAGATTCCGAACTTGGCCTTGCCAGTCAGCACTTCTTTGCGGCCAATCAGGCTTGCCTGACGGCTCAAATAGCCGATGCGGTAGTCTCTTTTTATTTCCTCAGCATTGAGCCGGTCGTTCAAGTTTGCTGGCATTGAGGTTTCCTCAAGGTAATTCAAACGCGGCGATGACCGGCGCGTGATCTGACGGTTTCTCGCCTTTGCGTTCGTTGCGGTCGACGCGAACATCGCGGCACAATTCCGCAAGGGATGCTGTGGCGTAAATTAAATCGATGCGAAGGCCCTTGTTCTGCAGAAAACTCATCTGCCGGTAGTCCCACCACGAGTACCCCGGATCGTCCGGATACAAATGGCGGAAGGTATCGATCAGGCCAAAACCCACAACTTGATGCAGTGCCTGGCGCTCACGAATTGAAGTATGAATGTGTTCCCGCCAGGCCACGGGGTCGTAAACGTCGATGTCGGCGGGTGCGACGTTGAAGTCGCCAACCAGGGCCAAGAGGTCATCGGGCTTGTGATGGGTGTCGAGGTATTTGTGCAGGCGTTGAAACCATTCGAGCTTGTAGATGTACTTTTCCGACCCGATGGATTGGCCATTCGGAAAATAGCCGCACATGACCGTGAGCGGCTTGATGCCGACACCCATTTCGTAGGTTGCAGAAATAAAGCGGGCTGCCGGATCATCGACCCCGTCACCGAAATTGCGGCTCACAGAAACCGGCTTGATCTTGCTCAGGATAGCCACGCCGTTATAGGCCTTTTGGCCAAAAACCTCTGCCTGGTACCCAGCCGCGACAACGGCCTCCATGGGAAATTTCTCGTCCCCACCCTTGAGTTCTTGAAGGCACAAGAAGTCGGGGGCCTCGCGCCGCAAAAAAGCCAGCATTCGGTCCAAGCGTTGGCCGACCGAATTAACGTTCCAAGTTACTATTTTAATAAGGTTTTTGGTCAAGCCACCCGTCCCGTCGGTGAATCTCGGAAAATGCCCACCGAATCTACCCGATGGGGCCGTAAATTTCACCGACATTTCACCGGCATCTCAACGCTCAGGAGACGGACAGGATTTCGTATTCTTTGGTTCGTCCTGCAATGGTCACTTCGATGAAGTCACCGGCAGTTTTCCCGAGCAGAGCCCGCCCCAGAGGTGACTGGGTTGTGATGCTTGTGATGCTTGTGATGCTTGTGAGGCTTGTGAGGCTTGTGAGGCTCGTGCTGATCGTTTTTCCGGGTTGGCCATCGCCAGGAATTTGCAAGGTATAGCCGGCGGCATGGTGAAGTAAAAAGCATCGCGATCTTGTTCCGTCACAATCCAATTCGACGACAGCACCAGCGGCGATTGCATCAAGGTGCGTAAAATCCTGCAGCGGCATCGCAGCCAAAATCAGGCGCATGCCATGGAGTTCCGCCAGCCGTTCGCTTTGTGCGCCGGCAAGATAAGACGCCTCAAGCCCCCGGGTGTCGTATTGATTCTCGGCCTTGCTTTCTTCGTTGGTGGCAGCGTCCACCACGGCTTTTACAGATGCACTCAACACCGTGCATTCCGCATCGATTGCGGCAAGAAGTTGGGCCATCAGTTGAGATTTTTTACCGGTTTTATCTGGTGACAATATTCAAGCTCTCGGTATCGGGATCGAATAAAAGAACGGCTTTCCGGGACCGGAGCATTTCTGAGACTTGAGCCACTTTTTCATGCAAGTCAAAGACGCGGCCACCGTAATCCGTTCCCTCACGCGTCACGATTTCTTCAATGACGCGATTGAGGGTTTCTGGATCAAGTTTGTCATGCGGAATTTCCATGGCTTCGGAGGTCCCGGATTGCATTTTTTTAATCGATTTTTCTGGTCACCTGTCCAGTTAACACGATCTTACCCGAATTCACATAAATTCCCCCCGGGCGGAAAATTGACCGGAGGCTGGCGGAAATTTCATGTCATGGTGGCTCCAGGATTGGGCCACGGTCCCAAACGGTTCTGCTTTGAAGACCCCAAGGTACCGTATCCATTAATAAAAAAAAGAGCTGGATCCGGCACAGTCCGTGATCATGACCCTTTGTCCCGCGGGCGATCCCCGGCGGGCCGAGTCACAATCATTTGGGGTCCATTCATGTTTCATCGAAGTCAAAGCATCATCGCGCTGTCCATCGTTGCCTGTCTTGGGGGTTGCGGCACTTCCCTTCAGGGCATTGCTCGCAAAATTGGTATTCACGGGGAGAAACCATCGAATCATCCCGAAGGGTATCGGGGAGATATCAATGAATCCCTGCTGGCATTGACTGCGCAATCGGTCAGTGGCGATGCAAGCGCGAAAGCCTACGAGCACTGCTCTCAGATCCTATCCCAAGGCATGTTTAATACGCGCAAGGTCGGAAACGATGAGGTTGCCATCGCGAAGCAACGAGGTTTCCTTTGCTCTCACACCGAGCAGTCGCTTTCTGATTTTCTCTATCGCTACATGGCTGACAAATCGACGCGAGCATCAAATAATTCGGCGAACGCAAAATTCGGGATGGACCTGGTGGAAGAAAGCCTTCCGGTTGGTTTCAAGTTTGACGCAAGCTCGCAAGATGGAAACTCGAGTTCCCGTGACTACACGAAGGAAGACGCCAAGTCTCATGCTTCCAGTTTCATCGCGAAATATTGTTCCGAGTCAGATCAGTCAAGTCACATTGAAAAAACTTATGACATGATGGAACAGATTGTTGATCCAGGCGTGGTCAGCGCCTGGCAATCCTGCATAACCAAGGATCAGGGTGGATTCTTTTGCCATGCCGAAGAGTCGGACGATCAGATTCTGGTAACCCTGAAGTGGGATCCCTCTGATTTGGCGCGCACCGTATTGCCCGCCGTTAAATTGAATTGGCAAACCATGGACAATCTGGAACTTGCCAGTCGTGATTTGCCCGGTCACATGGGTGCCGGTACTGGGTTGCCCATAACATTTCGCCGCAAGGACGAAACCAGACCTGCAGCCCTGCAGGTTGTTGCAATGGATTCGGGGAACAACGTGAATTTCGCGTGTTCACGGGGCATACCTGCAGTTCGCAAGGGATCACGGATCGAGCACAAGAATTGCGGTGTTTCGCTTTACAATGAGGGGGTCATTGAAACCAAGAAGGGTCGTGGGCCCCAGTGCGGTGTTGAATTGCACAAGGTGGCCCGGACGGCTGCCTGTGGCGTGGAATCATGGCGCAAGGGATCTGATATGAATTGTCCCGGATCGACGCCGCCAAAGCGCTACTACCGCAATGCCGAGAGCACCTGTGGAGGCCACATTGAGGAGTCCAACTTGCATTGTAATCAGGACTCGCATGTCCGGACTGGCAGCGCGAGCATTGAAAAATCCCTATGCAGCAAGATGGAATTGCAAAAAACCTGCGTTGGTGGTGTTTGCGTGTCTGCCCACGTTCCAGTCGTGCGGAATCGCGAGACCGGAACCTATGCGTGCGAAGAGCCCGGGCGTCCCCAAACTTGCGAGGCCGAACGTTTCGGTGCTGGCACTTATAAAGCGTGCCGTCACGAATCAAACGGTGTTGAACTTTACGCCGAGTGTAACCACAAGGATTTTGGGGAGATCCGGGAGCGTCGTCCCCAGTTCGGTGTGGAGAAGTACAATTCTTGTTTTATGTACTTTGACGAAAGATAAGACGTTCTGTTGAAGGTTCCGCCCCCCGGTCGCTTAGGCCCCCGGGGGGTGATGTCTAATCCCCCGAAATATCAGCGCTAAATCAGCCTTTGGCTTGGCTGTGAACTTGCAGATAAACGATCAGAACCCACAACTCAGGAATTGCCGTGAAGCCTGTCCATCGTTCCAAAACATCAGGATTTCGGTCCCAGCTGGTAGCGATGTCGTTGGTGTTATTGGTTGCTGGCTTTTCGGCCATCGGGGCTCTTGTGTCTTGCGGCAGGCACGCAGAGCCGGCAGACGCCTCCCACTTGCAATCCAGTATTACGCTCAATAAGAGTCGTGGCCTGCGTCCAGAAGTCTTGGCGGCGTTTCAAAAAATTCTTGTTGATGCCGGTGCCCAGGGCGAAGCCGATATTCCGATGCCGGAGATTCTGAAGCTTTTCAGGATGTCCGATGAGCAGCTCGATGTTGTCCGCGGAAATTGGCTGACGCCCGCCCACGTCGTCTGCAACGGATGGGTTTGCCGCCTGCGTGCCACCGGCACGGCAGTTTCCGTTCCGGCATCAAAGGAAGTCTGGCTGCCCCTCGTCGGTTACCCGCAGGTCAAGATTGCCGATGAATTTGAAATGAAGTTTCGCCATATGAACGACGACAAGACGATCGAATTTTGTTCCATATCTGGCGTATCGATCACTGGCTTTTCCCTGCTCGGTGCAGTCATGGTTGTTGACGGCGACGAGAGTACGTTCACTCCCTTTTTCTCGCCGTCGTGGACTTACCCAAGCCGTGCCTGTGATTTTTGATTACATGCTGAAGTTGACTTGGTGACTGGGGCGATTGCGCCCGGTTCCGGGAATATAAAAATCCCCAAGTCCATCCCAAGGATCCGTCCAAAGGCAAAGGTTTGCGCTGGGGAGCTTCTCTTCGCCCGTCTTGCAAACTCCCATGTATATGTGATCGCTGACGAGTCCGGTTTGCATGACACTGCACGGCAAAAATCGGACGAAACGGTATTCCCATCCGGCAGCTTGAATTTTTTTGGACATGCATTTCCGCACCTGCGGAGTGACGAAGGCTTCGACGTTTGTGCATTTTGGTTTTCCGATGATGTTGCCGAAATAGCCTTGTCCTGCGCCAGCAGGTTTTAGCGCGCTGAGATAACAGCTCGTGACAGCTTCAAATTCGGCTTCCTGCCTTTCGTTTTCGACGGAGCAACTTCCGCGATCGTAGGGGTAGTTGCCGTCTGCCGCCAGGGCCATCGGTTCGTTGCGGCCTGGATCTGATTCAGGTTGAACGTCAGTTGGAGGTGCCTCGCATTCAAACGTGGAAGGGTCGTCATTTTCTGGGCCCATTTGGTTTTGCAAGTTTCCAGGGAGGCCGCTCCGGACCTGAGACTGGCGTCCGCGAGCCTTGCAAGAAATCGTGGCGGAAATTGCAAACAATGCGATCAGACAAACAAGTGATTTAAGAATCGTTCGCCCCTGCATGAAATTACTCCAGTTTGTTTTCAATCATCTTATCATTCTAATTTAACATAAGCCGCAGGCCTGTCAGGTGGTTTTTCCATGCGGCGGCGTCGTAGGAATTTGCTGCATGTGGATCGCATATTGCCAATCAGCGTTGGCCTGTCGGGACGCCCAGACACCGGGCCCTTTAACACCGGATGAACAATGACGTCACGACCTGCTAAAAAATTTAACAAGCAAATCGGGTGTTTAGTTTTAGGTTTAAATAATGTTTAAACTTTTTTCTAATAATGCCGATGTAAAAGAAAAAAAGGGGTTGGCTTGAAAATTTATTTAGTTGTTCTCATGATGATCAGTTCAATCGCGACATCCTGTAAACAGAAAACTAATGGTTCACTAGGTAAGGATTACTCGGGCAGCGATGATTATGAGGCATCTGAGGATGCCAACGGAGAATATGGTGGTGCCACCGAAGCCTATGATGAGGGTACCACCGGAGGAAATGATGGTGGCACCGGAGGCCGACCTGGTACCACTGGAGCCAGCCGTCGTGAGCTCCCGAAATGTGAAGCAAGTTATCAAAAGTACATAATAAAAGTGGATGTGTGGAATGGTGACACTGTTGCCATCCGATGCACGGTTAAAGTGCCCGCGGATAACGAACCACCTCTTTGCGGTGATAGAAGGTATCGCGCAGACGTTGACTCGGGGCAGAAGGAGTTCATTGAAGGAGTCAATCCCGGCGAGTTCAAATATATGTTGAACACATCTTGCAGGTGCACCTGTATACTTCCTGAGGGTAATGGAACCTGGTGGCCTAATTAAATATTCTTTCGGCCCCGCTAACCCCAGCGGGGCGTTGAGTTTAAGAGAAATGCAGTTAACGGTGGCAGTTTAGGACAGTTCAGACAAGACCTCGATCCATTCAGATTCGAGGGCCTGTATTTCAATTGCAACCGCTCCGAGTTTCGCCATGAGTTCCTGGTTGGACGGCGCGAAATCAAGATCAGCAGCCATTTTTTCTTGTTCTATTTGAAGTTTAGCCAGGCGCGTTTCGATTTCGCCGCTGCGTTTTTCCATACGGCGACGCTGGGTGGCGATTTGCTTTTGACGTTCCCGTTCCTCGCGGTGGCTGGGCAGAGACCGGTCGGCAGCATTGTTCGAATTTGGTGAATCAGATTGTTTTGAATGGGAGCGAGATGCCTGCGATGTATTTGACTCATCATTGGAGTCCCGGCGCATACTGCCGCGGCGGAGGCTCCAGATGTAGTCGTCGTAAGATCCGTGAAAGATGGTAGCGGTACCGTCGTGTACTTCAATGATCTTGGTTGCGACGGTTTTGACGAAAGTCTGGTCGTGACTGACAAAAATTACGTTGCCTTTGAAAGTATGCAGGCTGTGGGCCAAGGCCTCGACCGTGTAAAAGTCTAAGTGGTTGGTGGGCTCATCAAGGATCAAAAGGTTGCTGCCACTGAGCAGAATCTTCCCCAAGGCAACACGGGCCTTTTCGCCCCCAGATAAATTTCCGATCCGCTTTTTGACGTCGTTGCCAGAAAAAAGCAGGCTGCCGGCCAGGTCAAGGATTTGTTGATTCGGTGCAGTGTGGGGAGCGGCATCCGTCAGGACGTCGATGACGGTGGAGTTGGCGGGGAGTTCCGCCGCGACGTGTTGGGCATAATAGGCGCAGCGCACAGCAGCACTTTGCTGCAGGCTTCCAGATTTTGGATCGAGTCGCCCGGCGATGGATTTGACCAGGGTGGATTTTCCGGCGCCGTTTTCACCGACGATGGCAACCTTGTCGCCCGATGTGATCTCAAAGGATGCGTTGCGAAGGATCGTTCGCTCACCATAACCAAGAACGATGTCGCGGGCGATCACGTCAATCCGTCCTGGAGTGTTGGGTTGGGGGATGCTGATCCGTGCCATGGCCGGCAGGGGCTTAATGTCGATCGACTCCATCTTGTCGAGCTGTTTCAAGCGACTTTGTGCCGCCCGGGCTTTGCTGGCTTTCGCGCCAAAACGGGCGGCGAAATCGCGAATTGTTTGTTTGCGGGCCTCGACGCCGCGCGATGTCTTTTCAAGTTGGGCGCGCAGCAAGGACTTTTGTTCAAAGTAATCGTCAATCGTTCCTGGATACTTGATGATATCGCCCTGCTCGACTTCCAGGATGTGATCTGTCGTCCGCCTCAGGAATTCCCGGTCGTGTGAAATCAACAGAAACGTACAATCCAAATTGATCAAAAGGTCTTCCAGGACGATCAGCGTCTGGATATCCAGATAGTTTGTCGGCTCGTCAAGTAGAAGCAGGTCTGGTTTTGCGGCAACAAGAGCGCACAGTTGGATGCGCATCCGGTAACCGCCCGATAATTCCCCGAGGGGGCGTTGGACAATCGCCTCGGGCAAGGCAAGGCGATCCAGAAGGTCAGTGATTTCCCAAATCTGAGCGCCGGATTGTTCCTGAATGTAGGTCAGACCGTCCAGTTCCAGGGGAAGTTGCTGGTCCTGACGCAGGATCGCCATGCGCAGGTTGCTCTTTTTGACGAGGCGTCCTTCGTCGAGAACATCATCCCCAGTGATGATTTGGAACAGCGTTGATTTGCCAGCGCCATTAGGGCCAATGACACCAACACGTTCGTTTTCATTGATGCTGAAGGTGGAATTTGAAAAAAGAATTTTTGTTCCGAAGGATTTAGTCCCTGCGGTCAGTTGCAAAAGGTTGCGGGACGATTCATTAGCCATCGGTTATGGGGTCTTCCGTAATTTTAGTGGCAGTTTTTTTGGGGGCTCGAGCGGATTTGGCACAGACGGAAAATTGTTTGCAATCCAGTTGGTCAGGAGTGGCGTAAACCAGTCGGTGTCACGCAGGCGTGGAAAACGCGATTTGTCATTTAGAATGTCATTGACGGCAGGCAATTGCCTTGTTTTTTCCATGTGCCCGCGCAGGCCAGAAGTCAGAATTCGTTCAACGAAACGTTTTGCGGCGCGATCGTCTTTGACTTCCCATTCATCAGCCCAGCCGAGGGTGATGGAAAGGGTGTACGCGTTCAGGGTGCCGTTGGACATCTCGAGTGCTGTGACAGCGTTGCCGTATCTCTTTGCGCTGGCGTAAGCATTGGCCAAAAGCACGAGCCTCTTTTTTTCCAAATCGGGATTCTCACACCGGAATTTCAAGGCTTCCTTGATGAGCGGAGCGGCTTCCAGATTTTTTAGCTGGATTTTGCATGTTCCATCGCGAACCGCTTCTACGGATGCTGACTTCTTGAGGAGATCTTCGAGATAGATTGAAGACCGGTAAATGCAACTCGTGGACGACTCATCCTCCGGGGAAAAAAAGTAATTTTTCAGGGCGAAGGGTAAATCGACCGTTTTCTTTGTGATAAATGCCAGGTACCGGTCATTGAACCTTGGTGCATTGAAAACAGCATGGCCTGGCTTTGCAAAAAAACTGACCTTTCCAGTCAATGGAGCGTTAGCGGGTTTGAGGGTGGCGGATACTTTGAAGCGCCAAGCGTTGACGGAGGATCCTTCGCTTTCAATCTTGAGAAATTGAACGGAAGTCACTTCGGTGGAATTGATGAAAAGATGGATCAAGTCAGGGCCGCTCGGCGTTTCGGGGCAGGCGAGGGCCGCGGTTGAGGTCAGGGACAGGAAGATTGAAAAGAAAAGATCCTTCGCTGCGCTCAGGATGACGGAACGGCTCAGGATGACGGAACGGCTCAGGATGACGGAACGGCTCAGGATGACGGAACGGCTCAGGATGACGGAGCAGCGCAGGATGAGGGAACGGCTCAGGATGACGGAGCAGCGCAGGATGAGGGAACGGCTCAGGATGACGGAACGCATCGTTTACCCCTTGAGGGCGATGATGGTGACGCCGTCGCCCCCCTCCGTGTTCTCGCCGGCACGAAAGGCGATATTGTAAGGGCAATCGCTGCGCAGGCATTTGCGAATCGCATTTTTAAGTCGGTCTGTGCCATGACCGTGGACAATGACTAAAGCACTCTCGCCACGTAAAAGTGCGTGGTCGATAAAGTCCAGGGTCTTTGAAACCGCGGTATCGGCATCCTGCCCACGGAGATCCAACGTATTGGTCGGTGATTGCAATACCAACGCCGGAATTTCAGGCGGTGGATTCAGAGGTTTTAGTTTTACCAGCGGCACCGGTTTCCCGCGGCTGGTTGCCTTGCCCGATTCATTGGACCCTGCGTCTGGCATGACCCGCAGATCGTGGGCCGGGACCCGCAGCTTCACCAGGCCGACCTGAATTTCGGCGGGAGCATTGTCGCCTTCGGCTGGTCGCAGGATCTGCCCTTCTTTTCTAAGAGGGACAACGAACACCCTTTGCCCCGTACGCAGGATTTCTCCAGCACTGATGGTCCGCCCCGGAAGTACTTCGCCCTCGCGCCCGCGGGCCAGGATATCCCGGGACTTTTGGTCAAATTGGCGCATCGTGTCACTCGATGAAGTCGCTATGCTCGCCGCCACTGCCATGGCATGAGAGGCATCGCCGGACTCAGCTTGACGCAGTGCTTTAAGTGCTGCTTTCAGTTCATCTTGAAGGTCCCGGATGCTCTGGCGCATTTCGTCCAGTTCGACTTCTTGATTCTGTGCGGCTTTGCGGGCGGCTTCGCGCCGGGCCTCTTCAAGCGCCTTGCGTTCTACCTCCAAGCGCGCCCGGGACTCATCGACGGCAAGCTCCTTCTGGCGCAATTCTCCGCGGATGTTTTCCGTTTCCTCGCGGGCAACCAAAAGTTGATTGACTGCATTCTCCATTGTGGACGCGCTTGTTCCACGTAATTGCTTTGCCCGTTCGATCACTGAACCTGGCAAACCGATCTGGCTCGCGACCTCGAGTCCGTAACTTTGGCCTGGGACATCAAGGATCAGCTTGTAAGTTGGGCGCATTGTCTTCAGTAAATATTCCATCGAAGCATTGCGGAACTGGTGCTGCCCTTGTCCGCCGTCCGAAGCCGCAAGGCCCTTCAGGCTGTCATAGTGGGTTGTCGCCAGCGTCATCGTTTTACGTGTGGCTAAAGTTTCCAGGACGGCCTGAGCAAGAGCCGAACCGGTTTGAGGCTCTGTGCCGACGGCAAGTTCATCGAGCAGCGCCAGATCCTTCGGGCCAGCCTTTTCCAGAATCGGCTTCAGACCAAAAACGTGGCCTGAAAAGGTTGAAAGGCTCGCTGCAAGATTTTGTGCGTCGCCAAGTTCAAGGAAAATATTATGGAACAGATACAGGCGTGATGTCGGGTCGGCCGGGATCAACAGTCCTGCCTTGGCCATGAGGTGGAGCATGCCCACGGTTTTGAGGACGACGGTTTTTCCACCGGCATTGGGTCCCGAGATGATCAAGCAGCGTTGCTCGCCCATAAGGGTTATTGTGTTTGGGACTGCCGTGTTCTTCATTTTTGTCAGCGAAACAGTGCCCAGCTCTCTCGGTTCCCCGCTTTCGTCGGTTTCAGGTGCTATTTGTTCCGGAGCCTTTCGGATCAGTGGGTGGCGCGCCGCGCGCAGGTCAATCAAGGGAATGTCGGAAAGTTCAACGGGGTTGGCATCCAATTGGATGGACAGGCCCGCCTGGGCAGTCAAAAAGTCAAGTTGGACAAGCTCTTCGTAATCGACGCGCAAGGTATCCAGTTCCGTTGCAGCCTGCCCGCTGAGGGTCTTGAAAATCCGCAGGATTTCCAATTTTTCTGCCAACTGGTTTTCAAGCCATTCGGCGTTGAGTGGCGCAACGCTGGAAGGCTCAAGAAACAGGGTCTGGCCGCTGTCGGACGTATCGACGATCGTTCCTGGAACGCGACCACGGCCATCGAGGCGAATGGGAACGACATAACGTTCGTTGCGCACTGTAAAGAAATCGTCTTGCAAATACTGTTCGACGCTGGCTTCGCGCAGCACCTTTTTGATCTGGTCTTCGATCCGTTTTGCCAGCGTAACTTTTTTCCGGCGGATCGATGCGAGTTCGGGTGACGCATCATCCAACAAGGACCCGTCCGGGCTGATGGCCTTCTCGATGGCGGTCATCAGTTTCGGCACCGGGTAAATCTGATTTTTTAGCCGGGCAAGGGTTTGACTCTTGGATGAGAAGTTCACGCAGAAGCCGTGGACCTTCTGAATGGCCTGGAGCAACTGCAAGACTTGCCGTAATTCAACTCCGCCCAGAATCTGACCTAGGCCGAGGGCCTTGAAGATCCGGCGCATTGGTGGCAAGTCCCCGATAGGCGCACGGTAGCCTTGCCGCACGATTTCCTTGATTGAAGAAACGTCCGTCCAACGATGCTCGATCTCTGGTTGCTCAAGGTTGGGTACGAGTTCAAGGCAAAGCGTTTGCCCGTCGTCTGTTTGGCTGAAAGCGGCCAGGGTCTCGACCAGCAGAGGCCATTCTAATTTTTCAAGATCGACAGGCTTCAATCCGGATCCCTGGACGTTGAGGGCCCCTTTCATCGGGGGCGTTTTTCATTTTCGTGTGCGAAAGTTCAGTATAAGGTTATAAATGACTTTGCCAGGATAAACACCGATAATTTTTAAGGTAATTTTCACGTGAACCTTGTGGCAACCTTGGGAATCGCTCTGCTGCTGGGATTGGTCACCGGCAGTTTTCTCAATGTCTGCATTCTGCGCATCCCGGAAGGCACCTTCTTTAAAAACACAAGATCCCACTGTCCAGCCTGTGGCGCGCTGATCCCGTGGTACTTGAATTTACCGGTTTTTAGTTTTTTCGTGCTGCGCGGCCGGGCCCGGTGCTGTTCCGCAAAAATTTCCTGGCAGTATCCCCTGATCGAGTGCGCCACAGGCCTTTTGTTCGGATACCTCGCCCTGCGTTTTCCTTTCATTGAGATCAAGCAGGGTGATTTCGCTCAGGGCGTTGGGCGGATCATCGCGATCGATTCCAACGAAGGTTGGCGGTTCCTGCATGCGATGGTTTTTTGTTGTGTCCTGCTCGTTGCTTCCGTGATCGACCTGCGTTTGATGATCATTCCGGATGTTCTTAGCCTCGGTCTAATCGTCTTGACTCCTGTCGTGGTCGCCCTTCACCCCGACCTGGGATGGCGCAGTTCCCTTCTTGGGGTGGTGCTTGGGGCAGGCATCCTTTATGCGGTGGCATGGACGTATTGGCTTTTACGCCACGAGGTCGGTATGGGATTTGGCGACGTTAAGCTTCTCGCTGGCATTGGCGGCTGGCTCGGCTATGAAGCCCTGTTTCCAGTTATTTTGACGGCTTCTGTGAGTGGTTCGCTGGTGGGAATCGGTGTTATGATCTGGACTCGAAAATTTCATGGCAAGACCGCATTGCCGTTTGGTCCGTTTTTGGCTTTCGGTGCAGTGGTTTATTTGCTGTTTAATCAGGAAATCAAGGAATTATGGATTTCGATGGGACTATAACAGGACCTGCGAGTGCGTTGGCGACAGCGCTAACCCAGTCCACCAGGCTTTCGGAACTTATCCGGAACTTCGGCGAGCATCTGATGCGCGAATCCGGCGTCGATGTATTTGATGTCTGGTGGTTTCAAAAGCCAGCACGCGGTGTCAAATCTGAAGCCTGGGCGCGTGGTGAATTTCGAATCCCGGGTGCACGAGGTCTGGATGGCAACGAAATTCTCGGGGCTGCCAAGACCGTCGAATCCGAACTTGAAGATCATCAATTTAATCCGCCCAGTGACATTTTGACCGGGAAAGTAACCGGAATCCATTATGTGATTGTGAAGGGGGCAGGCTCACGCTGGCTGGTGGTGTTCATGCGAGAATCCGTCCACGCCTTCAAGGACTGGCAGGCGCGATGGATTGCAAGGCGCGGACGCGAGGCCAACATACCAGAAGCCTTGGCGATCGAAATTCGAGAGGGAATGTTAGCTTTGGCCATCGGGTCTTTTGCGGGACATGCCCGGCGTCAGTTTGAATTGGAAGATGCGCGGACGGAACTTTACCGCGATTCCCTGACGGGACTGTACAACAGCCGGTATCTGGAACTAGCCATGGATATGGAAGTTCGCCGTGGCAGCCGTTTCGGGACCAAGTTCTGTGTCTTGTTTGTCGATGTCGATGCGTTCAAGGCGGTCAATGATAGCCATGGACACCTTTCGGGCAGTTCAATGCTCAGTCAAATGGGCGTTATCATCAAGGACGCCGTGCGTGAGGTTGACGTGGTCGCTCGCTACGGCGGTGATGAGTTTGTTCTGGTGCTGCTCGGTGCCGATGTTGAAACAGGACGCACCATTGCCGAGCGGGTTCGAGAACGCGTGGCGGCGCACCGGTTCAGGACGGATACCGGAAAAGGCGGCGAAAATCACGGCGCAAAAGACTGTGATGAGACGGTGCAAGTAACGGTTTCAATTGGTCTTGCAGCCTTTCCAGAGAACGCAAGAACGAAGGAACAGCTGCTGCGCATGGCCGATGAGACGATGTATTCCAGCAAAAAAAGTGGAAAAAACCGGGTTACGGTCTACGAGGCGGTTCCGGAAGCAGATCACATCCAGCTTTCAGGAGAAGGCAATGGCGGACAAGGCCCTGACGAAATCACCGTCTGACAGCTGGGTTGAAATGACCGAGCTTGTTCTGCCCCAGCACACCAACGCATTGGGCACCGTTTTTGGAGGGGTGGTGATGTCGTGGGTCGACATTGCTGCCGCCACCTGTGCGATGCGACATGCCGCCAAGACAGTGGTGACGGCTTCCATCGATGCCATGCACTTTATTTCACCGATCCGTCTTGGCTGGATCGTAATCTTGAAATCTTCTGTGAATTTTACGTCGACCACGAGTTGCGAAATTGGCGTCAGGGTCACTGCGGAAAACCCTATGACTGGGGAAAAATTTCATACGGCCAGCGCCTATTTAACGTTTGTTGCACTGGATAGTTTTGGGCGTGCCACACCGATTCCCCAGATCACGCCGACAACGCCCGAGGAGATCGAACGCGCGGAGGCAGCCAAGGCCCGGCGCAAGGGGCGGCTTGAATTGCGGGAACGTTTGATTGAGCGCAAAAAAGGCCAATCATGAACTTTTTTAAATCACTGAACTTGATGATCTCTTCGCTGGCAATCACCGTTGCGGCGTTGGTTTATTCCCCGGCTCCTTTGCATGCGGCACCTGATTTTGGATCAAGTTTTGTGGCCGATGCAGACGACTCCGTCCAAATCTATTTGATGACCGTTGGCATCGGCGATCAGATCTATGCCCGTTTTGGTCACACAATGATTCGGGTTGTTGATCCTAAAAAAGGACAAGACGCAGTTTATAACTGGGGGATGTTTGATTTCGCGGATCCGGGATTTGCCTGGAAGTTTTTCAAGGGTGTGTTGCTTTACCGTGTCGGGGTCCAGGGGTACGAAAGGACCATCGAACACTATAAAGATTATGAGATGCGGCCACTTTGGCAGGAACGCCTGAACTTGACCCCCACGCAAAAGAAAATCCTGCTGGAGCGCATTTCCTGGAACATGCGTCCAGAAAATGTCCGCTACCCGTATCAGTATTTTAGGAACAACTGCGCGACAAAGCCGCGAGATTACCTGGATGAGGCTGTCGGCGGTGCAATCAAGGCAAAGTATGACGGGGAGCCTAGCGGCAAATCATGGCGCTGGTACGTGCGTGAATATTTGAATGACAATCCGGTCGTGGGGTTGGGCCTTGAGGTCTTGATGAACAGCGACGTTGACCGGAAAATATCCCGGTGGGACGAAATGTTTTTTCCGCCGAAATTGCGCGAAGGCCTCCTGAACCTGCCCGCCCTGGACGACAACGGACGGCCGGACGCTGGCGGCAGGATGCTCCTTGGCGACACCGTGCAATTGGTTAAATTGCCAGATGCTGCCAGTGGCGATCGCAATAGTTTTGTGTTGGCTCAAATTTTGTTCGGTGTACCGGTGTTTTTTTTCTTTGCAGCGATGGTTGGTGTCGGCGGCATCCGTCGTACGTTGGCCCGGACCCACCCAGAGCAATGGACTGGGCGGGTCGCATGGGCGACGCTTGATGCCAGCCACAAGTTGCTGGTTCATATTGCCCAAGGATGCCTTGGCCTTGGCCTTTGTGGTTGGGCATTGCTATCCGGTGCATTGGGCGCGATTCAAATTGCGTCGTGGATGCTTTCCTCTCATACCGATTTGCATCACAATGCAAATCTTTGGTTGTTTTGGCCTACGGATTTTCTGTTTTTTATTGTTGGCTGGAAATCGATCTGGAATGCGTTGCACGGCAGAATCAAGCACCGGGCCATTTTGAGCAACAGCGTGCGGTTTTACAGCGGCCTCCACGTCATGGCGCTAGTGACCATGATTGCCCTCCGCAAATTGAACTTTATTGGGCAAGACGTTGACCGCGTCCTCTACAATATGGGCATATTGGGCGGATTCATCTATGCAGCGTCGTGGTTCGGCATGATGGACTTTGTGTTCAAGCGAGGCAATCCAATTGAACCGGCGCAGGTTGATGATGCGTCACAGTAATTCCCAAGTCCTGATGGCTCGTCTCAAGGAATTTCGCCCTGGCCTTTTTGATTACTGCATGCGCATGACGGGAGATGCCATGAAGGCCTCTGGAGTTGTCCAAGATGCGTGCGCAGCCCTGGTTGAGGTTGAGGTTGAGTCGGGTGGTGGACGGATGGGCACCTTCGATGATATCCGGGCTTTTTTGTTTCGTGAGGCACGAGTTCTTGCCCGGGAATCCTGGCATGCGGATACGGCTGCCTTGCGGAATCCTCGGCTGGTGCCCGGGCAGGCTGAGTTTGCGCTGATCCGTCTGGATGAAATCATGCGCCACCTGCCAGGTGAACTGCGCGAGGTTATTTTACTCGTCGAACGCTATAAATTTTCGCCGCAGGTGGCGGCACAAATCGCCGGGTTTGAAGCCGACAGATTCGATGCCGCACTAGCGGCTGCATGGCAGCACCTGTTGACCAGGTTGCCTTCTGGCGCGGTGCCAGTTGGTTCCGCTGGACAGGCTGGACCCATCGAACGCCTTCCGGACTATCCAGAGCCAGCGATGGAACATCAAATGCCAGTAACAAATCTTAGTGAAATAATGGATGAGTTGGACTCCACGCGCCGGGGCGTTGGAATGCGAAGTTTCTGGTTTTTGCTTTTTATTTTAGTGGTAGGGGCGGGGTATTTTTGGCTTAAACGGCATCCCCGCCAGTAGTGATCGCTCTGATTTTCAAATTCAGTGATGAATCGGGATCTCACGTCCGCTGGTGAAGGCTTCCTTGGACTTCTGCAGCGTTACTTTTAAAACACCATTTTTAAATACCGCTTCGCATTTTTCCGGCAGAACCGAGGCGGGCAGCGGGATGCTCCTGGTGAACGACCCGTATGAACGCTCCACATAATAACGTTCCGAATCGCCGCCTTCTTTTTCTACTTTCTTCTCTCCCTTTATCGTCAGCCGGTCGTCGTTCAAAACAACATGAATATCTTTTTCTTCAAGACCGGGCAGTTCTGCTGTGACTTCAATCTCTTTCTTCAGGTCGCGGACGTCAACGCGCGGTGAAAAATCAGCATCAGGTCGAAGTAGCGGCCGCCCAGTGACAGCCAGGTCATCCATGAAATCTGAAAAAATACGGTCTACAGCATTGGTGCCACGCCAGGGGATTAAGCTTCTCATAAGAATTCCTCCTTCTTTTTAGTCATATAAGCAATAATGTTGCCATAAACCAATGCGGAGCCCAGTCTGATGAAGCGCTATCTTGACCTCTCACAATCTGGTATCCGGGCGTCGCTGTGCATGGCGTTGTCGTCTTTTTTTCTGCTAGCCGGCTACGAATTCATGCGGAGTTCCTCCACATCCCTGTTCATCACGGCCTATGGCAAAGACGCTGTTCCCGTTGCGACGTTGTTCATGCCGGTGGCGGTGATTGCTTTTCTCTTTGTCTATGGAATTTTGCTGGGGCGTTTTGGAGCCAAATGGACCTTGGTTGCTACCACCATTGGATCCGGCGCACTGATCGTGGCCGGCTTTGTCATGCATAAGGCAGGTTTTAAATTAGCTTCGGCCATGCTTTATGTTTTGCGGGAAGCGTATGTCGTACTGATCATCGAACAGTACTGGTCCTACATTAACAGCAAGGTTTCGGCGGAGCATGCCCGCAAGTTAAATGGACCGATTTGTGGCATTTCATCCCTCGGTGCCATTGCCGGTGGAATGACCACTGCGGCCTTCGTTGGTCAGCTTGGGACCGAAAGTCTGTTGTTATTTGCCGCAGTGGCCTGCATCCCTGCTGCGATCTTTTCGGTCTGGGCCTTCAATATCGGCGGCAATCCTCGTGGCCAAGCCACTCATCCGCAATCGATCGGACACAAGGGCAAGTCAAATTGGCGGGATGTGGTCGGCCTGTCTTTGATGCGGCGGGAGCCCATTCTGGCCTGGATTTTGACTATTGTTTTGACTACGCAGGTCGTGGCCGCCATGACGGACTTTGCCTTTCAAGGTGCTTTGGCGGACGCCATCCCGGAGACTGACGCCCGTACAGCTTATCTGGGAGGCTTTTTTGCCAGATTGAACATGGTTGCCCTGGTTCTGCAATTCATTGCAGCACCGATTTTGCTGTCTTGGTTGCGCTACGATTGGATCAATCTGGCTATTCCCACGGTCCAAATTGCGACTTGCACGTGGGCAGTCTTGGAGCCATCGCTGGTCAGCACTGGGGCAGCCTTCATGACCTTCAAGGCGATCGACTATTCCCTGTTCCGGGCTGCGAAGGAGATCCTTTACATTCCGCTAAGTTTCGATGCACGCTACCGGTCGAAGGAATTGATTGATGTTTTCGGTTATCGTTTTGGCAAAGGTGGCGCGTCTCTTGCGGTGACTGCGGCGGTTGCCCAAGGGGTGGTGTTCACCGCCGGTCGCTATGCAGCGCTGGCTCTTGGTGCAGTGTTTGTCTGGCTTGCCCTGGTGATTCCTGCCGTTGGCCTGTTGCGGCGCCATCATCGGGGGGCTGAGTAAAAAATGTTGTCTAACGCATTTGTCTTTGAGGAGGTTTTTATGTTGTTTCAGTTTGCTTCCCAGATTTTCGCGTCGGTCCCACGTTCTGCTTTGTTGGCCTTTGGTCTGTTGGCTGCTGCCAATGCCCAGGCAGCTGACCCGACCGTGCGCATCACCACCAACATGGGTGTGATTGAGGCGCGGTTGTTTGCGTCTAAGGCTCCAAAAACCGTTTCCAATTTCGTCGAGCTGGCGCGCAAGGGCTTTTACAACGGCATTATTTTTCACCGCGTGATTCCAGATTTCATGCTGCAGACCGGTGACCCCAAGGGCGATGGCACCGGCGGCCCCGGCTATAACTTTGCGGATGAGATCGTTCCGGAATTGAAGCACGACAAGGCTGGAATTTTGTCCATGGCCAATTCTGGACCGGACACCAACGGTTCGCAGTTCTTCATTACGGTGAAGGCAACCCCTCACCTGGATGGCCGTCACACCGTGTTTGGTGAAGTTACCAAGGGCCTTGAAAATGTCATCGCCATTTCCAAGGTCAAGACGGTCAATGACCGCCCAGAAAAGACTGTGAAAATGGAAAAAGTCGAGATTATCGGTGACTTCAAGACGGTGGCCTTGGAAAAAATAAAGGAGATGAGTGAAGACGAACTTCGCAAGCTCTCTCAGGCGCCCGTGGACAAACTTTTGAAAAAAATTGGCGAGGCGCAGGGCCTCGGATCTTTTAAAAAGAGCACGATCAAAAATTCCCGCAGCAAAGGCAACAAAGCCCAGATTGAATTTGCCGTTGAATTTGAAAAGGCGCCAAAAGCAATGATTGTTGTTTTTGGTGAAGTCAAGGACAGCACAATTGACGTCATGCAGTTCTCGTTTTCAAAGGCTCGCTAGAGCTTTTTAAAAGCTCGCTAATGCCCGTCAGGCGACAGCCGCGATCGATTTTGTGGTAAGATATTTTGAAAAGATATCGTCCTAGAGTCTGGCCAGGGTCTGGCCAAGGTCTGGATGTTACCATCCAGACCGCCACAGGTCGTTCCGCGGAGGTCCCAACTATGTCAATCAACCGAATTCGACTTCTTCCCGCTATATTGTCCCTTCCCTTTGCCATCGTGGACTTGGGGCAAGGCACCGAATCGACCCAGATTATGCGAGAGATTAAAGACCGGGTGGTCCATCTCGAAGCCACCCATGCCGTGGTCAAACAGCAGCCGGTCGTGAAAGAAGTTCCGGGGACTGGTTGGTATGTGGTGAATACATCCAAGTGGAAGGATTTACCTTCTTTTGTCCGTGGCAGTGGGTTGATGAGTGACTACGTCCCGGGCAAGTTTGCTGTGATGCAGCTTGATGATTCTGCGGCAGAACATTTGTCTGCGGAACTGCATGCGTCCGGTATGGCTTGTGGGGTCCTGGCCCGCCTCAGCAACGCGACGGTGAATTTGGAAACCATCGCGACGCCCGTGCCTCTGCGCCCGGTCGATAGTGAAATTGCTGCGGTGACTGCCATGACCGGCGCGATTGATGCCAATGCCATCAAATCCACGATCGATGAAATGAGTAAGATTACCACCCGCTATCACACGACCCCCACCGGGGTAAGTATTTCGGATTGGTTGGTGGGAAAATATCGGGATCTCTCTGCCGGACGCAGTGACGTTGAAATTTCAAAGTACGATCACACGGCAATGAATTCGCGCCAATCCAGTGTCATTGTCAAAATTCGCGGGACCAAAAATCCAGACGACATTTTGATCCTGGGTAGCCACATTGACAGCGTAAACTGGGAAGATGGTACGAAGGAAAGGTCTCCGGGTTCTGACGATAACGCCAGCGGGACGGCAACAAATCTGGAAATTTTCCGCGTGCTCATGGCCAACGGTGCAAAATTTGACCGGACGATTGAAATTCACGGTTATGCCGCCGAAGAAATCGGTCTGGTGGGCAGCCTTCACATTTCAAACGACTACAAGGTCGCCAACAAGCGCGTCATCGCGATGGTTCAGCAGGATATGAACCTCTACAAGGAGCCCGGAACACCAGACAAGATTTGGTTTGTTCAGGAGAATACGGATGACGGTTTCAACAACCTGCTCGCCAAACTGGTCGACAAGTATGCAAAAGTCGCATGGGCCAAGGGTTCACTGACCGCTGGATCGAGTGATCATGCCTCGTGGAAGCGTCGCGGCTATGCAGCAGCGTTTCCGTTTGAGCATCCGCAGGATCACAATCCTCACATCCACACTGTAAACGACACGACGGTCAATGCGAATGCGTTTTCCCAGACGGCTGCCTTTGGCAAGTTGGGCCTCGCATATCTGGCTCACTTCGGTGGACTCAACTGAAGCGACGTGTATTGATGTTTGAAAGGGGAGGGGAACGATGATGCTAAAGCTCAATCATTTCATGTACGGACTGGGCGCCGGACTATGGTTGTCAGTAGCATCCGTGGCAATGGCCAAGGCTCCCGCCGAAACAAGTCCCGAAACAAGTGCTGACACAAATCAGTCGCCAGGACTGGTGCAGTCGATTCAGGGTGAGATTGAAGGCGAAGCCAATGGCATCGCTCGTGCCTATTTCATCCAGTTGGGCGAGAAGACGTCGCCCCTTGATATTGGTTTTCGCTCCGAAGTCTTTTTGAAGGAAGGTGCTGGCGGGACTCAGGAATTAGAGCGGATCCTGATGACTGCCTACATTCCAGAGTCCTATCCAGACGGCATGATCATCGATTTCCGGGCAAATTTCAGAAAGCATTTTGAAGAGCTGGGCTATTTCGTCATTTTTGGACCGGAGCCAGGTCCCGCAGTCACTTCAGCACCTCTTTTCGATTTTCGGGTCCGGCGCATTCATCCGCCTTGGACTGGTGAGACCGCAACATCGGCTTTGATTGCGGCTCAAAAACCACCAAAAGCCTTGATTCAAATATTTGGCGGCAGGGTCGATCTCGAAGGCATCAAAGCCATCGTGGCACCATTCTGGGGTGAGATCACTGGGATGATGGGCAGGATGGGGACTGCAGAATTTTCTATGGTGGCTGGAGCCGGTGCTGCCATCGCCTTTGTCCTGCTCGTGATGATTGCGCTGGCGCCCTTGCGTATTCTACGCAGGAGGCAACAAGCACATATGCGCTATCGCCAGTACCCGCCTCAGCGGGTTCGGACCGCGTTACCGGCACCCGGTGAACCCCCCTTGTTTAATTCAGGATATCGCGAGGTGGAGTCCAACCGGATCGATCCTCAGGTGGAGCGCATTCGTGCGACGATGGCCCAAATGGGGATAAAGGAGGTTTTGGAGATATTAAGAAACCTGGACCCTCATTACAGGGACCAGGTTCTTGCGGGACTCAATGTTCACAAGTCGATCAAGTCACGAATCGAAAAAGCCCTCAACCAAGACTCATAGCGACAGGTTACATTCCGAACCAGGCAGCGACCACGTCATGGGCTGACTTGATGAATGGTGCGAAAACCAGGCTCAAAATAGCCATGAGCTTCATCAGGATGTTCAGTGACGGGCCAGACGTATCCTTGAATGGATCGCCGACGGTATCACCGACGACAGCCGCCTTATGGGCATCGCTGCCTTTTCCGCCATGAACACCGCTTTCAATATATTTCTTCGCGTTGTCCCAGCCACCACCAGAGTTTGAGGCAGACAATGCCATCATCACGCCACAAACCAGTGAGCCAGCAAGAAGGCCAGCCAGGGACTCGATGCCAAAAAGAATTCCAACGACCAGAGGAGACGCGATCACAAGGGCGGCTGGTGCCAACATTTCGCGAAGTGCGCCTTTGGTGGAAATGGCCACGCAGGTTTTGTAGTCAGGACGGGCTGTTCCTTCGAGCAATCCGGGTATGGTCCGGAACTGACGGCGAACTTCTTCAATCATTGCGAATGCGGCCTTGCCAACAGCGAGCATGGTCTGGGCTGTGAACAAGAACGGCAAGACGCCACCGACTAGAACCCCGGCGAAAACTTTTGGTGAAAGCAGGTTCAGGGTTTCGACGCCTGATCTGGTCAGAAACGCTGCAAACAGCGCGAGGGCCGTTAATACGGCAGAACCGATGGCAAACCCTTTGCCGATGGCTGCGGTGGTGTTGCCAGCGGCATCAAGCATGTCCGTGCGACGGCGAATTTCAGGTCCAAGTTCCGCCATTTCAGCAATTCCGCCAGCGTTGTCGCTGACTGGGCCGTAGGCATCAATGGTAAGGCCTATGGCGATTGTCGAGATCATACCGATGGCAGCAAGGGCGATCCCGTACATGCCGGCTAGAGTCCAGGAGATGTAGGTCGTGGCCGCCAGGGCGAGGACCGGAACCACAGTGGACTTGTAGCCAAGGCTCAGTCCATAAATGATGTTGGTTGCGGCGCCGGTTTTCGACGCATCTGCCACCATGCGCACAGGCGCGTAGGCGTGCGAGGTGTAATATTCTGTGACGTAACCAATGAGCAGTCCAGACCAAAGACCAGCGAGCACCGACGTCAGTACGTCGTTTCTGGTTATCGTCATCGTTCCAAGGGTGAAGCTGTCGATCATGGCAACATTTGTCACGACAATGATAGCCAGCGTCATGAGGATGGTGGAAAGCAAAAGCTGACGCTTCAAGACTGGCTCCGCCGAGGTCGCATCAGGCTTCATTTTTGCAAAGAGTGCCGTGATCAAACAAACCGGAATACCGATAGCCGTTAACAGGATCGGATAGAGGCGTGCGGTTTCGTTTTCAGCGATGCCTGCCGCGGTGGCTCCGATAACCAGGGCTGCGCAGGTGGCCTCAGCGCATGAGCCAAACAGGTCGGCTCCCATGCCAGCAATGTCACCGACGTTGTCACCGACGTTGTCTGCGATGACTGCTGGATTGCGCGGGTCATCTTCCGGAATGCCTTGCTCCAGTTTTCCGACGAGGTCCGCGCCCACGTCGGCGGCCTTGGTATAAATTCCACCGCCGACTCGTCCAAACAGGGCAACAGTCGAACCACCAAGCCCGAACCCAGCAACCATTTCCATCGTCAGGTGAATATTGCCAATCATGCGAGTGTAAACGAGGGTAAGGGTCAGGAGTCCGAAGACGGCAAGGCCGACAAGCCCGAAACCCATGACGGCTCCGGACTCAAAGGCGACTTTGAATGCAGCACTGATACTTTTGCGGGCCATGACGGTGGTCCGGACGTTGCCGATCGTCGCGATCTTCATTCCGAGAAAAGCGCACAGGCTTGAAATTGCGGCACCGATTACGAATGCGGCTGCGCTGTAGGCGCCTTCATTGATGTCGGTGGTGGCAGGGTTGTCGAGTGCCAAATATATGACGCCCGTAAAGACCAGGCTAAACAATCCAACGTACAAGTATTCCTGGGCCAGGAAAGCCATCGCACCTTCCGCAATTGCGTCTGCGATTTCTTTGAATCTTGCGACTTCCTTGGGGGTTCCACCTGCGTCGAGAGACACGGCGCGAACCCGCATGGCATAAACCACTGCGGCGATCATTGCCAGTAGGGCGCAGGCATAAATTACAAAGACAGCATTCACGGCTCGAATCTCCTTGACCAAAAAAGACAGTTCTACGGCGATTTAGCGAGCCTAGGTTATGCCCCCGGGAAGGCGGGGCCGGCAAGGACAAAAAAAAACCACGATCCGTCCTGGATCGTGGTTTGAATTGCGGCTTGATGGGCAGATAACTGCCCGCCCCAATTACTTTTTCTTGCGGCGAACGGCCTTCTTGGCCTTCTTCTTGGTGGCTTTTTTCTTGGTCGCCTTTTTAGCGGCCTTTTTCTTGCCTTTTTTGGCAGCCTTCTTCTTGCCCTTCTTTGCAGCAGCCTTTTTGCCTTTTTTAGCAGCAGGCTTCTTGCCTTTTTTGGCAGCAGGCTTCTTGGTGGCAGTCTTTTTCGCTGCCTTCTTCTTTTTCTTCTTCTTCTTGGCCGGTGCAGCCGCCTCTACCACTTGATGAACGTCATGATTACCTAACATGGACCTTCCTCCTTGAAATGATCCGCTCAGTTTTAGATACCGATTAAAAAATAATATCACACGATTCGTGAAATCAAAACTCATTACTTGCGTGTGTTCGTCAATGCAGCGAGTGCCTGACGAGCTTTTGTATTTAGAAGTTTTGGCTCTGATGGTGAGCGCATTGGTGTCGGACGAACTTCAATGGATCTTCCCGAGCCATGAAGATGCATCTCACGGGCTAGCTCCGGATCTGAACAAAGGATCAAGAGCAAGGAACCTGATCCCTGCTCTTGGATAAATTTGATAAAGTCTTCGCGTTCGACATGATTGGACGAGGCAATCTGCCAGTTGTAGATGTGCACCGGCTTTCCCTGGGCGAATTCATGGGCGGCTTCATCCAGTGCCCGGTCATTCAAAGCCTTGCGGGACATCGCGGACGTTGAATTGAAGTCGTTGAAGTCGGCGATCACCACGGTCATCGTTTGCAGCCTTTTCGCGGCCGCCAGGGCTTCGTCCCATCGCGGATCCGTCGTGGTCACGGCAGGCAGTCGCAAATCTTTCAGGGTTTTTTCCCAAGCGGTGTTCAAGTTTTTGGCGCGTTCGTCGAGGTGCGCCAGTTTCTGGGCCATCGATTTACTGCGTTCACGGACTTGGGAAAGACGGGCGACCACGCGCTGCTTTTCCTCGCGGTAGCGGATAATCGAGCGGGCCTCGCCCAGGATGATTCCAGGGTGAGACAGGTCTGCTGCCTTCTGGCTGTTGGTCAGTTGACGCCATTCGATGATCAGCCGTTCCAGCGTTTCAAAGCGCGCGAGGCGGTCCCGCATTTTTTCGCGGAGTTCTTCTTTTTCCTCTTCGAGTTTGATCAGTTCAATCCGGTTCAACAGAAGTTCAACGAGCTGTTCAACACGGAAATCTGCGCCTTCGGATCCGAGTCCTGTCAGGTGAGCCATTTCAAGCCACTCTGCATTTGCCGTTGCGCATTCTTTTTCAAGGCGCGCCATTGCGCCGGCGAGGCCGTCCCGCTGGCTGTCTATATCGGAACGAATCGCAGCAACGTGATTTTGCATGACTTCGAGGCGTTTTGTTGTTGATTCCAAAGTAGCTTGAGTGGTTTCAAGCATTTCAACAAAAATCCGGGGCGGGAATTCCGCGGCCCGGACCGGTGCTTGCGTTTGTGAAGGCTGGGTGCTCCCGTGGATGGAGTCCTTGAGCTTGTCGAACCATGTCTGGGGCGACTGCTCGCGGGTGATTTGGGCGTGAACCGGGGAATGATATTGCATTAGAGAAGATGGAGCAGGAGACATTTTCAGGCGCAGCATCTGGATGCTGGCCTCGAGTTCAGCGGAAAGTTCATCGTCGCGGCGGATTGATTGATCGACGGAGTGGATGTGTTCCGTGATCAGCGGGTCCAATTCATCCCGGGTCGATCCCAGAATTGCGGCCCACTGTTCCTGCAGGGCTTTGGTCGCTTGATAACGGGCAAGGCAACCAAGCGCCTTGCGCCACTCGCGATTTAAAAGAGAGTGCAACAAGTTCGGAGATTTTTGAACGCCAAAACTCGATAGACGCAGCGTCAGTTCGTGGTCGAGCGCTCGCAGGCGGTCTTGGATTGCGCTGATGCCTTCCGCCGGGTCGAGGAGGGGCAAGGCCAGCGCTTTGATCTTGTCGATCAGTTCAATCTCCGGGATCAGATGTTCAAGGCGGCGTTGTTCGTCACGCGAGAAAGAGCCCGGTGTTTCAATGTTTTTCAGTTGTTCTTGAATGGCACGGGCTTCCCTCGTCAGGGGTTCCACCTCGTCGATCAGCCTCTGAAGCACAGCCGGATCTTCTGCGGCCAAGTCGATGATTGCCGCCCCAAGAACCGATGCGATTTTCGAACTCGCCACCTTCATTGAGCCTTCGACAAAATTTTTGAAGTCCGGCAGTCCTTTTATGGACGCTGGCTTGTCCATTGCCGGGGTCTGGCGATGATCAACGGCAGACCATGGAGAAAGGCTTGGGCGGCCATTCGGCCCGCGCCTCACGTCCAGGATGGCCGCGATGTGTTCGCCGTCTGGATTGCTGCCGTTTCCACCAGCAAGATCCAAGTCCAGCAAGGCTGAAATAAGGGATGTCCTGATTTGCTCGCGAGTCAGGCTTTCACCGTTTTTGGAAACCGCGAAGCCCTGGGTCCCGCGAGTCATCACCCAAGTATCGCCAGCACTGTCAGCGATCTGGATGGCGGCATCCGAAATCAGGTTTGAGGGAATGCCATTAAGCACCATCGCGAGGGCTGCATTGGCTTTTTCCTTGGAAATGTCATTTGCTGTTTGGAAACAAACTGCATGGCGCAGGCCTGCAGTTCCACCCGTGAAGCGAAACACTTCGGGGTCTTGATTTCCATTCGAGCGGTATTTGATCGCAGTGATGATCATTGTAGATCTCCGCTGGTCGGGTTGTGACTTTCATAAAATAATCGGCGTAGAATTATCATACACGTTCCTTGGCGCAATTGCGCAGATTGATGGGCGGACCGGCATGAATGATCCCGTAAAACTGCAATGGAGTTCTGCCGGCCCGGCACTTTTCCGGTTGTTGCCGCCAGAATGGTCGCGTCAAGCCAGCCTTTCGGCCATGGTGGCGGCATCCGGCTTTGCTGATTCCTTTGAGTCTCCCGTTTCGTTGTTGGATCATGCCCTGTCGGTGGATCTTCCTGGCTTCGGAAAATTGGCCCATCCAGTCGGTCTTGGGGCCGGCTTTGAGCGAGATGGTGCGCGGCTGCGCGCCTTAGGTCCAATGGGTTTATCCTTTGCGGAAGTGGGGTCCATCCAACTGTCGGACGATTGCTGCGGCATTCCGGCGATCGGAGACAGGACTGGGCGGGGGATTGTTTTGGGCCGGATACCTGCAGGCAAGGCGGATTTAGCATCGTGGCCATGTGGGGGCGCGACCCTGGACCAGGTAATCGGGCGCGTGACGGCATTTTCTGGGGCGTTCTCTGGGTCGCGTCCGTTGGCAATCAACATCGAAGTGCCGTTGCACGAGGGTCCAGTCCGGGCTGTGGCCCGAGTCCTGGCCGCATTTCAACGGCTCATTCAGCGCAGGTCATCCGAACTGTCCGGTCAAACATCCCGTAGGCGACTTCCAGTGGTCCTGTCGTGGGGGCTTCCCCGTGCCGATCAGGCTAGTGCCGTTCAGGCGGCGATGATCCTTGCGGTTCTGGAGGCTTTGGCCTCGGAGGCAGCGCTGCTGCAAGGTTTTCCGGTCTGGGTCAAGTTGGCCCCAGGTTGCGGACTGCACGTTTTCCAGAACATGGTCGAAACCATCGCGGAGTTGGGATATCAGGGAATCATCGTCGGCTCTTCGCGTAATGTATCGTGGCCGGAGCCAGCGGTTGTTTCAGGATCGCAAGCCTTGTCGGCGACCAATCAATTGCTCGAATGGGCGTGGGCTGTTCACAAGGGGGCGTTGCCCATGATTGGATCAGGCGGGGTCACCAGCGGCGAAGAGGCCTTTCAGAAGATTCTGAGGGGCGCAACGGCAGTGGAAATCATGACGGCCCTGTGGTTGCGCGGGCCCACGGCTGCGAGATCAATCCGGACAGAGCTGCACGCCGAGATGAGGCGTTTTGGGGCGACGCATATAAGTGAGTGTGTCGGGGCCTTTTACAGTCCCTGATGGAGGGTATCGTCAGTGTCCATTCAACTTCCGATTGTCCGTCGAATCCGGGAAAACGTTCACGGCACGATTGATGTTTCTGACCTCGAAGACCGGGTGCTTTCCCACCCGTATGTGCAGCGTTTGCGGCGCATCAAACAACTGGCGTTCTTGCAGTATGTCTTTCCTGGGGCATCCCATTCGCGATTTGAGCACTCACTTGGCGTGATGCATCTGGCTGGTGTTGCGTGGGAAAAACTTTGGGCCAATCAAAAACGCCTTGCATCCGGGGCGCGTCAATTCAGCGACTACCCTGATCGGGAAATCCGCAGCAGTGGCGGTCACGGATTGCTTTCGCCGACATTTGACATGGTTGATGAATTTTTTGGATCGTCTTATACGCTGCAAGCCTTGCGACTGGCTGCACTTCTTCACGACCTTGGTCATCCACCTTTTTCCCATTCGGGAGAGGCATTTCTCCCCTCCTGGAAGACCGTTCAAGAATCTTCCAACCCACGTCCGGTCTGGTTGGACCGCTGGTTGAAACAGAATGTCGAGGCCCTTGGCAAGGCTGGCAAGGATCCAGCTAAACTGCCGGTGCGTCATGAGATTTTTACCCTGCTCATGCTCGAACGCCTGTTTCGCGATGTTTACGCTGAGAATCCTGAAGTCATGAAAATCGAACCGCAAGATATTGCTTCGATTATGTCCCCCGACATTCCGCCGGTTGAAGGTTCGCCCCTTTGGCGATTTGGGGCCTATCGTTTCTGCCATGAGCTGATCTCTGGTGAATTCGACGTGGATCGCATGGACTATTTGCTGCGCGATTCCCGTGAGTGCGGAGTTGTGTACGGGATATTTGATGAAAGCCGGATCCTGAATTCCTTGGGCATGTACTTTGACCCAAAGGAACAATCAGTCCATTTGGCGATTCAGTTTTCGGGGATGGCTGCCTTCGAGGATTATCTGCGTGCTCGCCACTCCATGTACCTGCAGCTTTATTTTCACAAAACTGCCGTTGCAGCCGAGGCGATGATCAAGCACCTGTTTCGTCATATTCCCGGGTGGACCTTGCCTGCAGATCCAGAACTTTACGCCCGTATTGACGAGCACAGCATTTACGGTGCGTTGCTTGATGCTGCAAAATCGCGGTTGGGTAAAAAGCCAGACCAACTTGCCGATTTCACGGCGACCTTGGATGACCTGCTGCTCAACCGGCGAATCTGGAAGCGTGTGTTCGAAATCAGCGGACAGGATGACCGCTCGGCGGGTGAGGGGATGATGGCGCAGGCAGAAGACATCATCGCCAGGGCAGGCTGTCCCGTTGAGCGTATTTCCAGTGCGAATTCGTTGACGCGCTTCCGTCCACGCGGGTCAAAAGACGAGCCTTCGCTTTTCAAACTACGATTGATCAAAAAAGACGACCGCCAGGTACCGCGAGTTTATCCGATCGAGGATTTTTTCACGCTGAATACTGGTGACGGGGGCGCAGTCAGGGCGCAAATCACAAGGCTTTATGTGCCTTCTGGGAAGTCGAAAGATGGAACTTCGTGGCCTGAGCTGGTTCGTGCCCGGTTGCGGGCGGAACTACCATAAGACAGGATCCTTCGGCTTTGCCTCAGGATGACGGCGAGGCAAAACCGCAGAATCCTGCACTGAAAGCTACTTGGCCTTCAGTTTAAGATCGCTACCCGGACGAAACACTGGAACGGTGCGTGCTGGAATTTTGATTGATTCACCGGTCTGGGGATTACGGCCAGTGCGGGCTTTGCGCTTGGAAACGGTAAAAGTACCGAAACCAATCAGCTTCACGCCGTCCGGTTTTTTGATGTTCTTCTCAACGGTTCCTACGAAGGCGCTCAACCATGCTTCGCAGGAGCTTTTGGTCATCTTGGTCTCGTTGGCCATCGATTCGATCAGTTCAGCGCGATTCATTCTCTGCTACCCCTCAGTGTTGGTTCATAAAACTGCCGCGTGACATCCGTGCAAAAATTTTGCCGAAAGATGAAACGTGACGATGATTTTTAAAATCAATCTTGATTAGGAATCTAACGATCTGGTTGTCCGGGATCAACCAGATTCTGCAACATCGCAAATGCGGGGTTACAGAAGTTCCATATCGGTAATCGGTTGGCTGTGGAAGCTGTCCGAATAAAGAAAGTCCGATGTGGGTACGACATCATTCTTGATTCCCGTGCTCTTAAACGTCGCCTTGTAGACATCACATTCGATGTAGTCAAAGACTTTGGGGAATGGAAAATGTTGGCACACCTGATCTATCGAACTTTTCATTTTCAGTCCGCAGCGGTCCTGAAATTCGATCGACTTGCCGTCAGCGGCGACCTTGCCGTGGCGGACATGATGAGGGCAGCGCTTACAAAGCATCGAAGCATCCTTTCCTTGGATACGTTCATTTCACCTGTTTCATTGAACAGGCCATGCCAAAAAGCTTTAACTAATTGATTTCTTAAGTAGGGAGTGTACCAACTGTTGGAAGTTGTGCAAGCCCCAAAAACTCTTGCCCTACCCGATTGACCCGGGTGCAATCCATTTGCTAGCGTGTGCCAACTTCTTTTTGGAAGTCGGGGGGGTAATCGGTCTATGGCCTGGTTGAATCGTGAAAAAGCACCGTTGGCAAAGAGCCTCAAGAAGGATCCGCCCAGCGGCTTGTGGGAGAAGTGCTCTGAATGTGGAGAGATCGTTTTCCGAAAGGACTTTCTCGCCAACTTAAATGTCTGCCCAAAATGCAATCATCACTTTTATCTCCCTGCTGAAGAACGGGTTTTGTTATTCCTCGACCCGGATACCTTCGAAGAGGCTGACCAGGCTCTTTGCAGCCCTGATCCACTTGAGTTCAAAGATTCAAAGCCCTACCGGCAACGATTGCGTGACATGCACAACCGGACCGGTCGTTATGATGCAATCATTACCGGGCGTGGCCTGCTGGCTGGGCGTCCGGTTCATCTTGGCGTCTTTGATTTTGAGTTTATGGGTGGCAGCATGGGGTCTGTCGTCGGTGAAAAACTGGCGCGATTGTTTCTTCGTTCCGCTGAAAAGCGCGAGCCCGCAGTGGTTGTGACTTCATCTGGTGGTGCCAGAATGCAAGAAGGGATTTTGAGCCTGATGCAGATGGCCAAGACCTGCGCAGCGTTGGCCAAGATGCGTGATGCCGGTGTGCCTTTCATTTCTGTTTTGACTCATCCGACGACGGGCGGTGTTGCTGCAAGTTTTGCAATGTTGGGGGACATCAATATTGCAGAGCCGAAAGCCCTTATTGGATTTGCCGGCCCGCGCGTGATTCAGCAAACCATCCGTGCAAAGTTGCCTGAAGGTTTCCAGCGGTCCGAGTTTCTGTTGGAGCATGGCATGGTGGATATGATCTGCCACAGGGACTCTTTAAGGGTCACCATTGCCCAGCTCTTGAACATTCTGCTGCCGTCGACCACCCACCGGCACTAAAAATTTGAGTTTCGTAAATCCACTCCGTTTTGAAGACCTCTTTGCCAAGCGCCTTTCCCGGATAAAGCCAGGATTGGCCAGGGTGCAACTGGCCAATGAACAGATGGGATGGATTTCAGGCAGAACGCCTTCCATCCTGGTTGCCGGCACCAACGGCAAGGGCACCACATCGGCATTTCTTTGGCGCTTGCTGACCCTTGGGGGGCTCCGCTGTGGCTTGTTTACCTCTCCGCATCTTTTGTCTTTCGCGGAGAGGATTCAGATGTCGGACCGTTCTGTGACGGAAAATGAATTAGAGGCCGCGATCCCGGATCTCGTTGCACAAGTCGACCCAGAGCTTTGGGCAGAACTTTCCTTTTTTGAGGCATCGCTGCTTCTCGGGTTTTTGGTTTGGCGCAAGCGCAATTCAGATTTAAACGTCCTTGAAGTCGGACTTGGCGGCCGTCTCGATGCGACGAATATTGTCTGTCCTGAGGCCAGTGTCATCACCAGCATTGGCCTGGATCACACCGGATACCTCGGTAGCAGCATTCCCCAGATCGCATTCGAAAAGGCTGGAATTATCCACCCCGGACGCCCCGTGTTTGTTGGTTTTTCTGCGATCGATCGCGATGACAAGGACGCGCTCCGGGTGATTGCGTCAGCGGCTGAATCACGGTCTGCTGATCTTTACCTTGCCGGGCGTGATTTCGGAGTTGAAGGCGGGCAATTTTATTTCGTCCCTGCGGCCGGTATACGCATGACCGCCAGGCTTCCAGAATTTTTCAGGGGAGCGGCTCCCTATCTGGTGGATAACTTTGCCGTTGCCGCGGCAACGGCGTGCTGGTTTTTCTGGTCACAGGGCCGCAAATCTGGCGTCCCTTGGGGAAGTTCCGGTGATCTCGATTCTGTTTTTGACCGTTTCTCGCATCCGGACGGGCCTTGGGCACCGGCATTGTGTGGCAGGTTCCATCAAGTGAGCACAATTGTCCCTGGTTCCGGGCAGTCCCGGGAGATTTTATTTGATGTTTGCCATAATCCGCATGGCGCAACAAAATTCGTTGAAGCCCTTGTCCAAAAGTTTGGGCCAGACACCAAGATTCCTGGAATTGTCTCCATTCTAAGGGACAAGGATATTGGTGGAATACTTGATGTTTTGTCGAGAAAGCTGCACCCCATTGTGCTATTTAAAATTACAAATGATCGTGGCTTGAACAGGGAGGCAATTCCCAGTGGCTATCGTGATCTCCTCCCTCTTGCGGATGATTTCGCGGGGGCGGTGGGAATGATGCGCGACACTCTCGCTGCGACAAATTCCATGGACGAATTTCCATGGGCGGTGTGTGGCTCTGTCATGGCAGTAGGAGAAGTTCTTGGCCGGATCAAGGTTGCAAATTCCGGAGCCCGTTCTTGCACGTCTCGTGAAGTTGCGATGGACCGCGCCTTGCGCAGTTGCCTTGCCATGCGTGATTTTGATGCTGATGGCGTCTGGTGTGGCGCTGGGTCAAGCCAAGTCTGACGAGATTTCCCGATTTACTGGCCCGTTTGAGAGTGTTCCAGAAATCTTCTTCGATGCCCGGTCATCAAGTTTTACTGGCGACGGCAAAAAACAGATATTCGAAGGCGATGTCATTGCGCTTGGCTCAGGCAACGTAATTTCTGCCGACAAGATTGCGTTTGATCAGGCCGCCGGCACAATTGAAGCCGATGGCCATATTGTCATCATCAGTGATCGCCAGGTTTTTGCCGGTGATCGACTCCGTTTTTTTGTCAGCACCGGTGATTTTCGCTTGGACGGTGCGGTGATGACCGCGAATGATCCTGATCAGGCAAATCAAATTTCGCGGTCCATTTTGGGTTTTTCACAAACCGAGATTGATTTCGAACTCGCCAGACAAAACCGCCTGCAAGGGATCCGGGGTGCCCGTGCCCAGCTCAGGGAATCTTCCCGGATGGCGGCGGCTGCTGGAGAGAAACTCTCCGATGACCTTGTCGACCGGTATGCCCTGCTCCTTGAACAGGAGGACTTGCTACGAGGGCAAGAAAATCCTGCGCTGGCGCGTTTGGGCAACGATCGCCGTATGGTTTATCAGCGACGGCGCCTTTATTGGGACAAGAACCGCGAGGAGCTTTTTCGCAAGTTTGGCGGTTCGGGTGCTTCATCAGCCTATTTCCGTATGGGCGGCCAGATCATTGAGCGCCAGAGCGGTAATGATTTTGAAATTCAGGACGCACTGTTTACCTCCTGCCGTTGCGATCCGGGAGACGACCCGGCATGGGCCGTTCGAGCCCAGCAAAGCCACGCCCAGATTGGAGGTTATGCTGATTTCAAAAATGCGGTGATCGAGATTGGCGGAATTCCAGTTTTTTACCTTCCGTATTTCCGTCTGCCAATCAAAGACATCAGGCAATCAGGATTTTTGCTCCCCGTGTTTAGTCACGATCCGGTCTCGGGAACCGTTCTCTCGCAACCTGTGTTTTTTGAACTCGGATCCGATGCTGATGTTACGGTCGCAACTGAGTTCTTTGAACAGCGTGGCACCAGGATTTCCTTGGACGCCCGGCAGCAGAGCCGCAGGAACGAAGGATGGTCACTGAGCATCGAGGGGATGCGCGACCAGATTTGGCTGCGCGACCTTCGCCGCCGTCAGATGTTGACTGGAGTGTTTGCGAAAGGCCTTGAGGGAGCTCGCAAAAAATCGGGGACCGGATCGTTGGCCTCCCAATACGTCACAGTCGAACCAGTTGCCGATCAAAATGCGCTGGTTGAGCGTTTGTCGGAAGTTCAGTATTGGAACTCCGTCAACGAAGACTGTCTTTCAACGGACCCGATGTTACAGGCTGCCTGTGATGCGGACTTGCGACGGCAGTTGTCTGTGCCAAGCAACCTTTGGCGTGGAAATGCTAACTGGAACGGGATTAAATTTCTGTCTTCACGCCTTTCGCTTGTTTCTTCCGGAACGATCAAGACCGATCACCGGTATGATTATGACCTTTATTTGCCAGATGATTTTCAGTCAGCAGTCCTGCGTGGCCGGGCTTATCCCGCGTTTCACCATTCTGGTGTGATGCTTCATTATGATTCCCCTGACTATTATGCCGGTGCCGGCAGTATCTTTGCCGATAATATGCGATCTGTCGGTCATTTTGACGGTGAGCAATTGCCGGTAAGCATGTCGGCGCAAAGCCGTCTTTTCCGCTTGACCCCTGACGCCCAAGTTAAATTCCCAGTTTATGGAAACGTTCGTTATCGGCATTACGAAATTCGTGACTATGGCAAAGCTGACAGTTTTGCTGAATCAGCCACGGAGTCTTTGGGGGATGGACGCTGGCAAAGCGTTGATTTGCGCCTCTTGGCTCCGGTCAGCAGCCAATCAGCTGTGAAGGTGGATCAATTTCTGGATGCAGAGGCAAGGCTCATTTCGGCCCGTGCATATGAAGACCGGTCAACGCAGGAATCCAGTTTGCGCCTCGGCGTTCGATTTCAATTACCCCTCGATGGTCTCGCCGATGTGTCGGGAATACTGCCGTCGACGGATGCATCCATTACTGAGTCGCAACGGCTGATTCAGCATCTTATGAATTGGTCCGTGACCTTCGCCACGCGCCCGTTCGTTGCCAGGTCTGGGCCTTATGGAAGCGAGCCTCTGGCAAACGGCGGTGTCCCGACCTATTTTCAATCGGACCGCTCCGAGCCCCGCACCGATAGCACCGATTCAGATTTACCCGAAGATGAACAGCTCCGTGCTTATCAGACGGTCGGGCTTTCAACTTCGCACAGGTGGCGGATTTTTAGCAGGGGCTGGCGAATGCTTCCAGCCGACACAATGGATTCTCAAGGATCGAAGTCCCAGATCAAGCAAACGATTCGATCTTCAAAGGATATTCAGGACCTTGCTCGCAGAGAGTTATTGTTTGCTTTGGACCGGCCGCTCAAAGGGTACGACGACATGTTTGGTGCCGACGGTGGAAAGCGCTTTTACAACCGCTACGCCATTGTGGACACAGGGCACAATGACTTGCTGACGCTGAGCAGCGGAATCACTTATGACTTCAGGAAGGCTCGCGAGCGAGAGGCGGAAGAGGAACTCACCCGTGAGTCACGTCCATGGAGCGAGCCGTATCTCGATTTGAGCACCCAAATTGGCGACTGGGGCCTTTCATCGCTGTCTAACTACAATATCTATGATCGGGTTCCGACCAAAATTAAGGTCAATCTGGTGCCCCCGACGATCGCAAAGACATCAATCTCGTTTGCTTTCTCGTTGGACAAGGAGGTCGACATCGACGGAGAAGGTTTCGCTTCTTATCGTCTGGTGACAACGCGGACAGCAAATTTTGCCACTTCAATCGTTCCCTGGTTTAATATTTTCGGTTCGTTCGGACGTCGGACCAAGGACAACGCTGCTATTGTTGAAGCCTATGAAACGCGGCTCGGAGCTTCCTTCGACGCGCCGTCTGCCTGCTGGGGGGTGAGATTCCTGCGAACAAAGGAATTTGACGTCCCGGAGGATTCTGCGGTCTACCTTTTACAACTTGCAGTGACATTCTTGGGACAGACGAGATCCCTTCCCGACATGTCTGGTGCAGTTCTTTCTAGAATGCCGTAAACTGCTCTACATAGCTGCGCCTGACTTCAGATGCCACTTCAAGCCACGCCCCTCGCACATCCACAGTGCCCTCCATAAAGGAGGTGCACATGCGCTGCCCACGTTGCGAGACATCACTTTCGGTCATCAAAAAAGGATAT